>JAABUN010000210.1_pt1 | contig 152860 bp, 136 predicted proteins | sample 5559311 | NCBI WGS metagenome assembly JAABUN01 (sample SAMN10711877, study PRJNA513370) | rock metagenome | isolation source: Antarctica rocks | place: Antarctica: Victoria Land, Siegfried Peak sud
CCCCCCCCCGGGCGTCTCGCTGTCTGGTGTGGTACTCACTGGAGTTCCGCGGCAGCCGAGACGACCTCTCCCCCGGCCCCTGTGAGCCGAAGCCGCTTCAACGGGTGCGCGAAGCTGGTGAGCCGGAGAGGGGAGAAGGCACAGCCAATCGAGCTCATGCAAGCGTCCAGGCGTGGCAGAGGCGCCAGCGGAGCGTGTCCCACCACTGGCCGCCCCAGTCCGCGCTGGTGAAGGCAAAGAGGTGGATGTGCCGAGCGGTGAAGTCCGGCGACCCGATCGGTCGGAGGTCGTCGATGAACTGGGCGACCTCGTCTCCGAGCCACGGCGGGCAATCGGCCATCGACAGCGTCAGGTGGCCGTGGAACCGGTCTCGGACGCCCTCCCGCGGGGTGTTGGGGCAGTTCGGGTCGATGTGGGGGATGAGTGCCTCCAGGCAGGCGGTGTGGAAGGTGGTAAAAGCGTCGTTGTTGCTGCCGTCGGCCTGCCTCTGGATGTCCAGCACGACGGTGGCTGGGCCGAATCGGACTGGCCCGGCATTGTGGACGGGGAATGGTACTGCCCGAGACAGGACGGGCTCGAGGGCGGCGATGAGATCATCTTCGCTGCTCGGGCTGAGGAAGAAGCCCTTGACGGTCGCATGCGGCATGAACGAACCGCCAGCCCGGAGACCGTACTGGCGGGTGAGCAGCTCGTGGATCCCGGCCTGGTCGCGACAGGTCCGGGCGTCGGGCCGGAGGTACAGCCCCCATCGGATCTGGCGGTAGTCGCTGGGCCAGGGGCCGTCGGTGGCGGGAAGATAGGCTGGCATAGAGGCCTCCGTGGAGTTGGCGCCCGGCGTGCCGTTCAGAACGAGACCGGTCGCTGGATGAGGCGGCCCGTTCTCCGGGAGCGGATGGCGGCGGTCAGTCTTCCGGGATCGCGCGCGAGTCTCGGGTTACAGCGGGTTGCTACGGAAGCGCTCAGGCGGTGGAGCAGACCACTCCCCCACCCCGCTCCGGCTCACCTCCTCGCTCACCCGCTGAAGCGGCTTCGGCTCGCAGGTGCCCGGAGCGGGGAGCAAACCATCGAATCGGGACTGGTCACTTCACTTGGAAACCGCAGAGGGGAGCAGACCGTCCAGTCGGGATTGTGCACTTCACCTGAAGACCGCGGTAGCGGCGCTCAAACGCTGCCGGACATAGGGACGGGACCAGGCATCACGCCAAGTCCCGTCCCTATGTCCAAAACGGTTGGTGAGGCCAGTTACGGCGTGCTGGTCGGGTCGAATGGGTCGGTGCCGGCATCGATCTCGATGGCGTCGCTGGACCCGTCGCCGTCGGTGTCGGGACTCAGGGGGTCTGTGCCGTAGATGTACACCTCGTCGCCATCGACCACTCCGTCACCGTCAGTGTCGACCACGGCGGGATCGGTCCCGAACTCGGAGACCTCGGTGAAGTCGTCGACCCCGTCAGCGTCGGTATCGATGACACCGGGATCCGAGCCAACCGCCTCCTCCTGTGCGTCGGTCAGGCCATCGCCGTCGGTGTCCGTGCCGTCATCGCCATCGATGTCCGGGACGCCAGCGCCGGCATCGGTGCCCCCTCCGGGGATGATATCGCCGATGCCGGGGGTCGCGTCTCCCTCGACTGCCGCGGTCGGGGTACCCGAGTCATCGGAGGGGGAGGCGGCAGCCGTATCGACGATCTCGTCGCGCAGGGCGGCGGTCAGGTAGACGGCTGGGTCCGCCGACGTGTTCTGGACGTTCGCGTCGTTGGTCACTGTCAGTCCGGCCGCGGGCGCGAGGTCGATGCTGGTGCCATCGCCGGGGTCGGCCGTCGCGGTGCCTGTGCTGCCGAGGAGGAGCGTCGGGCCATTGCCAGCGAAGACGAGGCCGGTCGCGTCGGGCAACAGGACGTTGCGCCCGAGTTCGGCGTCGAAGGTTGCCGCGTCGAGTTCGACCGGGTCGCTCTCGTAGGCGACGTCACCGCCCTTCTCGTCGTCGACAGCTGCGTCCGGCGGGGTCAGCTCGATCAGCCAGGCGATGCTGTCGGCCTCTCCAAGCCCGGAGAAGGTGTAGGCGTCGGTCGAGGAGAAGAAGTAGGCCTCGCCAGCCTCCAGCCGGGCCCGCTTGTTGGTGACGTCGTTCCGGGCGATGGTGACGCCCTCGCGCTGGACGATGAAGCCGTAGTAGATGTTGGCCTCGGAGACGGCGTCGGGCGCCACGGAGATCTGACGGACGCGCCAGACCGCCTCGCCACCTTCCCAGAAGACCAGTCCCTGGGCCAGGATGGCAGAGGTCGGCTCATCCTGGTTGACCTCGTTGGCTCCGGCGATGGCCGGTGCGTCGGTGGCCTCCTCGGTCGGTGTCGCGATCGGCTCGGCCGCCTCGGTCGCGGCGGGGCTCGGGTCCGGGACGGCAGTGCCATCCTGGTTGATCCCGAGCCCACGGTCTGACTGGACGAACCCGGAGCCAGTGCCCGTGAAGGCCTCGGCAATCAGCCCAGCGCTGAGAAGGGTCGTCAGAAGGACGGCGAGTGTTGCCATCCGGAAACGGCGAGCGGTCAGCAGGCCAGTCATTTGGCGTCGCGTCATGCGCGAATCCCTTTCCTCTTGTTCGACCGGACTCACGTAGCAGGCCGGTGATTGACGGGCGGTCCGATCCAGCCAAAGGGATGGTCGGTTTCCGGGCGGAGGCGTCGTCATCGCGACCCTGAGCCGACTCCGCGGCAATCGTCAGAGCAGCGAGCATCTTCAACCAGGACGCGGGCGCGCAGCACGGGGTGCTCCGGTTCCGTAGACCGTACCATTCCTTGGAGCGTTGTCAACGTCGATGGCTCGGGATCGGTCCTGTCCCCGGAGCCAGGTGGAGGCAACCCAGCGATAGCAGGTCGGGTGGTCCAGAAACCGGAATCGACACCCAGTCCAGCGCTGGAATCGGGCGGCGACCTTCAGGTCAGAGTATGATCGTGCCACACGGAAGCCGACCCATCGCGGCGCGGATCGTGTCCGGGCGAGGCCGCTCGGTAACGTAATCGAACATTCCCTGGCTCTTCACGACCGTTCGTCGGTGCATCCGCATCCGGCCTGTAGTGATCCATTGCCGGTCGTCGCGACGTAAAGGTTGCAGGACGCCGCAGATTGGGGAGGTCATGCGAGACGGACCGCCGGCAGGCGATCCCCGCAGCGACGAAGAGCTCTTGGCGGCGATCCAGTCGCGTAGCGACGCGGCGCTGGCTGAACTCTATGATCGGTACGGGCGGATGGCCTTCAGCGTTGCGTACCGAATCCTGGGCGAACGTGGCGTAGCTGAAGATGTCGTTCAGGAGGCATTCCTTGCCGTCTGGCGGCGGGCAGCAGCCTATAGCCCAGAGCGCGGGGCCGCCCGGTCCTGGCTGATGGCGATCGTGCACAACCTCTCAGTTGACCGGCGTCGGGGTCGCTATCGGCATGAGCAGACCGATGTCCAGCTCGACGACGTGGAGTTCCGGCTCGCAACTGACTCCGAAGATGTCTTCGGCAGCGTCGCGAGCACCATCGAGGCTGAGCAGATCCGGGCCGCATTGCTCGGATTGCCAATCGAGCAGCGACAGGCGATCGAACTGGCGTTCTTCATGGGACTCTCCCATCAGGAGATTGCCACCCAGACCGGGATGCCACTCGGCACCGTCAAGGGCCGGATGCGCCTTGGGCTTCGGAAGATGCGGTCCGCGCTGGCGGGCTGGGTCGAGGTGGAGCCCGGTGAGCAGACCGTCTCATCTACCGTTCGTCGCGGTGATATCTGACCCAATAGTCTGGGTCGCAACGTCGAGCCGGATGTCCCGGTCTGCCTTGGCTTCAGGGTGAAGCCACAAGCAGGTGCCGGGTTCCGGAGAGGATTGAGCGGTGAGCGGAGGGTACGGAAACCATCCAGATGACGCAGAGGGTCGCCCCGGCGGGAGCGTCCCGGATGGTATGCCGTCCCAGGATCTGTATCTGGACGACGCGGCGGCCTTGGTGCTTGGCGCGCTGTCTCAGGACGAACGGAGCCGAGCGATGCAGCGTCTCCGGCGTGACCCAGTATTCCGGCGCGAGGTCGCCGAGCTGACCCCGGTCGTTAGTCTGCTGCCGTCGATCCTCGGCCTGGCCGACGCAGATCGTCTGCCATCCACGGCGGGGCCGGTTGGGAGCGATCTCGCTCCCTCCCCTGATCTGCGAATACGCATTCTGGCCCAGGTCGCTGCCGAGGCCCGACCCGCGCCAGTCCGCCGGGAGGGTCCGGCTCAGACTGCGGTGACACAGATGCATCGTTCCGCCGTCGTCCCCGCGGCCCGTCCAGAACGACCGTCGCAAATGATCCTCCCGCCATCTCGCACGTCAGCGCAGACCGCGCCGCAGCCGGTTGGCCGGGGCCGGTTCGAAATCGGTCGCGGCGCCAACACCTGGCTCATGGCGGCGATGGCGGCGGCGATCCTGGTCTTCGCGGTCGCGGCGATCGCGCTTCAGGTCCGGAACGCGACGCTGAGCGATCGGGTCGACTCGCTCCGGGAGCAGGTGGGGCAACTCGATGCAGAGTCATCGGCGCTTCAGAATGAGGTCGCGCTGGCCAACTCTCAGTCCAACGCCTCGGCGTGGGTGCTGAACGTGAACCCGTCCGCGGAGAATCCGGCTCCGGCCGAGACCCACGGCACCGTCTTCTATTCCTACCGCGAGGAGTCGGTTGTCGCGCAGATCCGGGGGCTTGCCGCTCCGGTCGCCGGGCAGGCCTACCAGCTCTGGTACCTCGGCGTGACGGGCTCGGAGCAGCCGCGGTCGGCCGGCGTGATGACGTACACCGCAGACGGAGTAGCCTTCTTCTCCGCTGTGGACGTCCCGAGGGACTTCGACACCTTCGCCGTCACTGTCGAACCCGCCGTCGGCAGCGAGCAGCCAACGACGACCCCCATCCTGATCGGCTCGCTCAGCGCCGCGGGGTAGGCACCCCAGTCAGCACCATGTGCGGCGTCTCTTCAGATCACTGGGAGGCGCCGCTTCGTTGTCTGCAACAGGAAGCTTTTCAGCGCGAACACGTTTCAGCCCGCAGTGGTGTTCAGTGACGTTGCCAGACGGTGGATACAACCTCTCCCCCAGCTCCTCTCCGGCTGACCTGCTTGGCTCACCCGCTGGAGCAGCTTCGGCTCCGCGGGTGCCCGGAGAGGGGAGCAGCGCCGCCATTCGCACTGATGCAACGCATTCGCAAGCTGCTGTGAAAGTGATCTCGGCTCATCAGTCCAGGGACGCGACTTCTGGCTGTTGCCATCTGCGTCGCGGTGCCCCGTGTTCAAGAATCATGCTCCGATGACGGCGACGCTGCCGGGATGTGGAGTGAGACGGATGGGGTCACCAAGACCCAGCCCGGCGACCTCGTTGGGGCGGACTGAGACGATCAGGACTGTGCCCTCCGCGGTCGTCGCCTGAACAGTCGTCGTGGCACCGTGGTAGCGCAGGGCGGCGATCGTCCCGGCCCAGCCATCCCGCGCCGGCTCATCGCCTAGGTGTCGGGAGACCGTCAGGTTCTCGGGCCGGATCACGACCGTGACGGCCTGCCCGGAGACTAGGCCGTTGCCTGTGGTCGCGACGGTCGCGCCGGACAGGGAGGCCGTTGCGCCGATCCCGTCGGCGCTGATGACCGTCCCCGTCAGGACGTTGCTGGCGCCCATGAACCGGGCAACGAACTCCGTTGCCGGACGCTCGTAGAGGGACTGCGGTGTCCCAATCTGCTCGACCCGGCCGGACCGCATCACGGCGAGCCGGTCGGACATCGAGAGCGCCTCGTCCTGGTCGTGGGTGACGTAGATGAACGTGATCCCGAGCCGTCGCTGGATATCCTGGAGTTCGTCCTGCATCTGCCGGCGAAGCGCGACGTCCAGCGCCCCGAGCGGCTCATCGAGCAGCAGCACGGCCGGCACGACGGCCAGCGACCTCGCCAGCGCCACCCGCTGCTGCTGTCCTCCGGAGAGCTCGTGTGGTCGCCGGTTCTCGGTGTTGGGCAGGGCGACCAGCGCCAGCGCCTCTTGTACCCGGCGCCGGATCTCGCTGCGTGGCACACCCTGCTGCTGGAGCCCATAGCCAATGTTGTCCCCGATCGAGAGGTGTGGGAACAACGCGTAGCTCTGGAAGACCGTCGCCGTCTCCCGGGCGTGGGCCGGGACATCGGCGATCGCCCGGCCCCGGAGCGTGATCGTGCCCCGGTCTGGCGAGAGGAAGCCGCCGATGAGCCGCAGCGTGGTGGATTTGCCGCAGCCGGACGGACCAAGCAGCGACAGGAACTCGCCGGTCCGGACGGCCAGCGAGAGATCGTCCAGGGCGAGGACCGCGCCGTACCGTTTGGTGACGCCGTGCAACTCGACATCGTGAGACAGGGGGATGCTCCTCTGGGATTCGGCGAGACGGACCGGCAGAAAACGCCTGAGACCAGTTCCGCCACTGAAGCGATCGGACGGTACACTAGCGCGGTCCAGGAGAATGAGCCAACACGAGAGGGTATCCGTGGAAGAGAGCGACCAGATCGTCGAACGGACCGTCACCGCGCCGTACACCCCGAACGCCCGCGCGGTCCTGCACGAGTGGGTCGAGACTGACAGCCTGCGCAAGCACTGCGAGGCGGTCGCGGCCTGCATGGGCTATTTCGCCGGCAAGCAGGGTGCCGACGAGGATCTGTGGGTCGCCGTCGGCCTGCTCCATGACATGGACTTCGAGCGCTACCCCGACATGGACGCCGGTGAGACCGGGCACCCCTACGTCGGTGTCCGCTACCTGCTGGACAATGGCTGGGGCAGCGAGGTGACACGGGCCGTTCTGACCCACGCCGACTACACCGACGTCGAGCCCGTCTCGCCGATGGAGCGGACGCTCCGGGCCGTCGATGAACTGAGCGGCTTCGTGACCGCGGTGGCGCTGGTCCGGCCGGACAGGAGCGTGCACACGGTCCAGGTGAGCTCGGTCAAGAAGAAGATGAAGGACAAGGCGTTCGCCGCCAAGGTCAGCCGGGACGACATCCGCGCGGGCGCCGAGCTGCTCGGCCGACCGCTGGACGACGTCATCCAGGATGTGATCGACGGGTTGCGGGGCTCAGCCGAGCGCCTGGGTCTCCAAGGGGTCGCCGTCACGGCGTGATCTGTCGTGGGCCGTTTGGGATCGTAGGGGCTACCTTGCGGTTGTCCGCGCCGGCAGGCGTCTTCTCTTTGGCGAACGTCTTTATCCAGATTGACACGGTTGAACCCGGGAGACCGTTATCGCCCTGCGGGGCGATGGCCGCGGCGGCGGCCGGGCGAGGCAAGCCGTCGCCCCTACGACGTGGGCTGCGGCGGCCGGGCGAGGACAAGCGTTCCCCCCTACGACGCGGGCCGCGGCGGCGGCCGGGCGAGGCAAGCTTCGCTCCTGCGAGAACTGGACGACCACAAGGGTCGCCCCTACGGAACACACCCGACTTCAGCGGGATCTCGCCGTCAATCAACTCAGGGAGAATGCCAACATGACCGCACCCTCGAACCTGATTCCGGTCTTCGACGGACATAACGACACGGTGCTGAGCCTGCGGTCGACCGGGCGGGATTTCTTCACGCGATCGACCGAGGGACATCTCGATTTCCCGCGGGCGAAAGAAGGTGGTCTGGCCGGCGGGATCTTCGCCATCTTCGTCTCTGACCCCGGCGACCGGCCGGGTAACAACGAGCCGGGGGTGATCTCGCCCTCGCCGGAGCTGACTCAGACCTTCGCTGAGCACTACGCGATCCAGGAGCTGGCGCGACTCCGCCGGATCGTCACCGCCTCCGATGGAGCCGCCAGGATCGTCACGACCGCCGCCGAGCTGCGGCAGTGCCTCACCGACGGGACGTTCGCGATCGAGCTGCACATCGAGGGCGCCGAGCCGATCGACGCCGGGCTCGACGCGCTGGAAGTCTTCTATGCGGCCGGCCTGCGCTCGATCGGCCCGGTCTGGTCGCGGTCGAACATCTTCGGCCACGGGGTTCCGTTCGCCTTCGGACAGTCGCCCGACACCGGTCCGGGCCTGACCGATGCGGGCAAGGATCTGGTCCGGGCGTGCAACCGCCTCGGAATCATGCTGGATGTCTCGCACCTGAACGAGAAGGGCTTCTGGGATCTGGCGGCGATCACGGATGACCCGATCGTCGCGTCCCATAGCAACGTTCACGCGCTGGCGTCCGCGACCCGCAACCTGACGGCGAAGCAACTGGACGCGATCCGGGACTCGAACGGCCTGGTAGGTCTGAACTTCCACGTCGCCTTCCTGACGGGGAACGCCACGCAGACGAGTGATGTGCCCCTCTCGCTCATGGTGGACCACGTCGACGCGATGGTCGAGGCGGTTGGTATCGACCACGTTGGGCTTGGGTCGGACTTCGACGGCGCCACGATGCCGGTCGACCTGGGCGACGTGACGGGGCTCCCGCGCCTGATCGCCGCGCTCCGGGACCGGGGCTACGACGACGAAGCGCTGGCGAAGATCGCCCACGGCAACTGGGTCCGCGTCCTGGAGGCGACCTGGGGAGCGTGAGTCGGAGTTGACCCCTCCTCAACCCCTCCCCATCTGCGGATGGAGAGGGGCTTTCGCATGTCGGCTTCGCCTTCCTGGGCTTGATGGCTGTACATCGGTGACGGGGCGTGGGCTCTCGCTTTGCTGGCACCGCCCGGGCCGCTTTCACCGCCAGGCGATATCGCGACGAAAACCGTCGCGGCCCTTGGCGTGGACCCGACCATGAATGGCTCGGGCTCAAAGACGATGTCGCCGACGTGTCTTCCGCTCTCGACCTGCCTGTGGCGAGATTATTGTTCGGCTCCGTGGCAGTGCCACGAGTGGCGAAACCCGCGGCCGCGATAGTGGATTGATTCTTCGTTGCATTCTGACTGTGGACGTTCCAGCCAAAGTGTTTGTCACATCGTTCCTGAGCCCGACCCATTCATGGTCGGGTCCACTGCGTCATAGAGCCGGTTCGTGACGCCGTCGCCGATCAATGGCCCATGCCTTGCCGATACCACCACAGATCAATGTGGCTCACGCTGAGCCAGACCCGCGACCGGCCAGCCCGGCGAGCCAGGACAGAGAAAGACCATGACCACAGCCAAGCAGACAGACCACTTCGACGCGATCGTGATCGGCGCCGGGCAGGCCGGGGGGCCGCTCGCTTCCGCTCTGGCTCGGGCTGGGAAGAAGACCGCGATCGTCGAGCGGGAGCACTACGGCGGGACCTGTGTCAACGTCGGCTGCACCCCGACCAAGACCATGATCGCCTCCGGCCGGGTCGCCTACCTTGCCCGCCGGGCTGCCGACTACGGGATCGGGACCGGCCCGGTCACCGTCGACCAGTCGGTCATCAAGCGGCGCAAGAACACGGTCGTCGACAGCTTCCGCGAAGGGAGCGAGAGCAGCGTCCGTGGCACCGAGGGGCTGGAGGCAATCGACGGGCAGGCCCGGTTCACCGGCCCCCACGATTTGACCGTGACGTTGAACGCCGGCGGCGAGCGCCGGCTCTCGGCCGACCAGATCTTCATCAACACCGGTGAGCGCTCGTCCGTGCCGCCGATCGATGGGGTCGAGGCGGTCCCGTACCTGACCTCGACGACGGTCATGGAGCTCGACGAGACCCCGAAGCACCTCGTCATCATCGGAGCCGGCTATATCTCGCTGGAGTTCGGGCAGCTCTTCCGCCGGCTCGGGGCCGAGGTCACGTTCCTCGTCCGGGGCGAGCACATCCTCGACCGGGAGGACACCGACATTTCCGACGCGATGCGGCACATCCTGCTCGAGGACGGCATCGGCATCCGGTTCAAGACGCAGGCGAAGCGGGTCTTGATGGGCGCGAACGGCGGAGTTTCGCTGGAACTCGACGGGCCGGACGGCACGTCGGAGACGCTGGAAGCGAGCCACCTGCTCGTCGCGACCGGCCGGACGCCGAACACGGACGACCTCGGCATCGAGACCACCGGCGTGACGACGAACAAGCGCGGGTACATCGAGGTCAACGGCCGGCTGGAGACCAACGTCCCGGGGATCTGGGCGCTTGGAGACGTCAAGGGCGGTCCGGCCTTCACCCACATCAGCTACGACGACTATCGGATCATCGTCGCCAACCTGCTCAAGGGCGGTGATCGCTCGACCGACGACCGGATCGTCCCCTACACCGTCTTCACCGACCCGCAGCTTGGCCGCGTCGGGCTCTCGGAGAAGGAGGCCCGCGACAAGGGTCACAACGTCAAGATCGCGTCGATGCCGATGACCTCCGTCGCGCGGGCGATCGAGACCGACGAGACCCGGGGACTGATGAAGGCCGTCATCGACGCCGACACCGACCAGATCCTCGGGGCCGCGATCCTTGGGATCGACGGGGGCGAGGTCGCGACGGTCGTCCAGGTCGCGATGATGGGCAATCTGCCGTACACCGCGCTGCGCGACGCCGTCATCTCGCACCCAACGGTCTCGGAGTCACTCAACAACCTGTTCATGACGGTGGAGTAGGGTCACGCTTGGCGACCGCAGGGTCGTTCGCGGCTCGAAGGTATTCGATCATGCCCCGCATGACGACGACCTGAGTAGGGGTGAGACGTTCGGACAGGAGATCCTGGATCAGCCAGTCCACGTCCGGATGCGTTCCAGGGTCGTCGCCTGCGACCAGTTGGGGCAGTTGCGCCTGGAGGAGATCGGCGAAGTCCCGGGCAAGGACCATGATCTCAGGGTGATCAGGTGGCAGCGCCGCGACCTCGTCCAGCCGTCGCATGTTCGCCGCGATCGACGCGACGATCGCCGGGTCGTCGGTCATCTCCGCCATCGCATTCTCGACCGCCTGTTGCTGGTCCGGCGGTATCAGACCACCCCACGCCCGGAAGATCTCGGCGTCCACGGCCATCAGGTCCGCGGGGGCACCGCTCGTCTGGAGGCTTTTGACTGAGGCCCGGAGCCGGGTCGGGATGGCCGGGTCGCCTTCGACGGCCAGGAGTTCCGCGATCCGCGCCCGGCGTTCGGCCAACCGGCGCTCCTGCTCGGCGTAGGCATCACGGAGCGTCTCCAGCGCCGCTCGGCGATCGCTGGCGGAACCGTTGACCAGGCGCCGGATGTCGGCGAGTGCGAGGCCGAGTTCGCTGAGCTGACGGATCTGGTGGAGCCGGCTGAGGTCGCTGCCCCGGTACTGACGGTATCCGTTGGGGTTCCGCGGCGGCTCCGGCAACAGGCCCGTCTGGTGATAATGCCGGACGGTCCGAACCGTCGTCCCGGCGAGCTGAGCGACCTGTCCGATCGTGAGCATCGCGTCACGCTCCCGCATGGTGTCAGGCCAGTGGAGACATCACCCCCTGTGGCCCATCGATCGTCGGTTTGGGCTGGGGCAGCGACCGGAACGCCGGCGCGATCAGCGCCCAGGCGACGGTAGCGATCGCCAGCCCGACCAGCAGGTAGCCTCCGACCGCGACGCTGGTCCGGCTGATCGTCAGCCCGATCGCGAAGATCATCAGCGGGGCGACCGTCATGGCCAGCGCCGTCTGGGTGCTGACAATCCGCCCGCGCATCGCTTCCGGCGTCGCGCGGACCTCGGCGGCACCGAGGATGGCGTTGACGGGCCCGGCAGCGGTCCCGAGGACGACCGCCGCGACCAGGATCCAGCCGTAGGCGGGTAGCAGCGCGATCGCGATCATGCCACCGCCAGCGACGATGATCGCACCTGTGAACCAGACGCGCACCGGCAGGCGCCCCCGCAGGACCGTGTAGCCGACCGCGCCGATGATCATGCCGAGCGCGAGCGCGCTCAGGACGCTCCCGAGCTGGGCAGGCTGACCACGGGCGATGAAGACCACCGGCAAGAGGATGCCCTGCAGCGCGCCGATCACGGCGATGATGAACAGGTTCAGGACTGTCAGCGATCCCAGGAGGCGGTCGCGCAGGAGATACCTGATCCCGGTAGCCGCCTCGCGGAGCAGGTCACGTCCTGATTTGCCCAGCTCCGGCGCGACGTCCCGGGCCGCTACTGCGGGTGGGAGGGCGACGGTCAGCAGCGCTGCCGCCAGCGAGGTCGCCGCCGTCAGCCAGAGCACGGTCGAGCCGTCGAGCGTGGCGATCAGCACGCCGGCGATGCCCGGGCCGATCACGATGATCAGCGCCGAGACGCTTTCCCGCAGGCTGACCAGCCGCTCGACCGGGTGCCCGCTGGCCCGGACGATGGCGGGCAGCAGCGATTCGCGCGCCGCCATGCCGGGGGCGTCACCGAGTGCACCGATGATGCCGATGGCGATGAACCAGCCGAGGTCTAGGCCGGTGAGCAGATCCACGATCGCGAGCAGCGCCACCGAACCGGCGGAGATGACATCCGAGATGATCGAGGCGAGGCGCCGGTCGACCCGGTCGACCACCACCCCGCCGAGAATCGACGCCAGCACGGTCGGGACGGCAACCGCGAGGGCGAGCGTGCCCGCCGCTGCCGCACTCCCGGTCCGCTCGAGGACGATCAATGGGAGGGCGACCGCGAGGACGACATTTCCCAACAGAGACAGGCTACCGGACAGCAGGTACAGGATGGTTGTGTTCATGGCCGCAGTAAACACCCTGACGTCGCGTCGGGGTCAAGCGTCGTTCCCGAATACGAGGGGCTTACGCATGCCGGCTTCGCCTTCCCGCGTTGTCCCCTCCCCAACCCCTCCCCGGCTCCCGGCTCGCTCCATCGCCTTCAGGCGATGTCGACTCACCGGTCCCGGAGAGGTGCTTCATGCTGGTCGGCTTCGCCTCCGGAGATGGGCGCGGTCGTTCGTAGGGGCGACGGCTTGTCCTCGCCCGGCGCCCGCTGGCGCCATCGCCCCACACGGCGATAACGGTGTGCTGGGTTCAACCGTGTCCGGATGAAACCGGCTTGTGGGTAAAGGTCCTGGTCCCTGCGATGGCCGACGGAGTTGCTGCGAGGCGAACCACGCGGTTCCTATGAACACGGTTGAACCTGGAGCGCCGGTTATCGCCCTGCGGGGCGATGGCCGCTGCGGCGGCCGGGCGGGGCAAGCCCACGCCCCTACGACGAGACCGCTGCGGCGGCCGAACGACCACAAGGGTCGTCCCTACGACGGGCCGCTGGGGCGGCTGAACGATCACAAGGGTCGCCCCGACGAAGGGCCGCTGCGGCGGCCGGACGACCACAAGGGTCGCCCCTACGAGAGCGACCACCTTACCTGTGCCGGCAGGCGAAGCCAACAGACGGAGCCCCTCTCCGGGCGTGAGCGCCGTAGCGTGAAACGAGCCGGGGAGGGGTTGGGGAGGGGTCAGCGCTGCAACGCCCGCTTGTAGAACGCCAGCGTGTCGGCGTACTGCTTCTCGCGGCACGTCCGGTCGATGTACATCATGTGGCCGGCCTCATAGTAGGCCCACTCGACGTTGTCCTGGAACTCGGGCGCGATCCCCATGTGCCGGAACGTGTACTCGGCCGCGTAGTGCGGCGTCGCGAAGTCGTAGTAGCCTTGCTGGACGAGCACCCTGAGGTGACGGTACTTGTGCATCGCCGAGCGGAGCCGCTCGCTCGTGTCCGGGTAACCCTCCGCCGCGGAGCCCCATTCCCAGTGCTTGTTGACCTCGCCGGACATCATCTCGAACTCGATGTCGGTCTGCCAGCCGAGCTCGTCCCGGATGTAGGCGTTGTAGGTGCTGGTGTAGACCGGGCCGGGGTACGTCACGCTCGGGTCGAACTCCGGCGTCTCCGTCACATGCGACAGGTCGCGGGCGGTGAAGCGGGCGTCGATCCGGCCGATCGTCTGCTTGCGGTCGCGGAGCAGCTCCTTGGTGAACCGGTGAATGTTGATCCGCAGGTTGGCCTGCTCGACATACGTCTCCGACAGGCCGGAGTAGCGGGCGATCTGCGTGATCAGCTGCTCCCGCTCCCGGCCCGACAGCAGGTCGCCCTTGTGCAGCGCCGGCATGTAGACCCCATCGACCCAGTCCTCGACCTCGGTGACGTAGGCCTCCAGTGACTTGGCCTGGAGGTCCTTCGCGAGCTTCTTGTGGTACCAGGCGGCGGCGGCGTACGTCGGGAAGAACGTCGCGTAGGGCAGGTCGTTAATGGCCCCGAACCGCGAGGCCTCCATCGTCAGGACGGTGCTGATCAGGACGATGCCGTTCAGCGCGATGCCGCGGTCGAACAGCAGCGAGGCCAGCCCGGCGGAGCGGAACGTCCCGTAGCTCTCCCCCGCGAGGAAGACAGGCGAGGTCCAGCGGCCGTAGCGGCCGAGGTAGAGGCGGATCACCTCGGCGACGGACTGGAGGTCGCCCTCGACGCCCCAGAACTTCTTGTCGAGCTCGGGCGTCGCGCCCTGGCTGAAGCCGGTCCCGACCGGGTCGATGAAGACCATGTCGGTGAACTGGAGCCACGTCTCGGTGTTGTCGACGAGCGTGTAGGGCGGGGCCTTGGTGTCGCCGTCGTCGGTCAGGTCGACGCGCTTCGGCGACAGGCCGCCGAGGTGCAGCCAGGCCGACGAGGAGCCGGGGCCACCGTTGTAGGTGAACGTCAGCGGTCGGGCGGTCTCGCCCTTCTGGGTCTTGACAATGTAGGCCGTGAAGTAGATGTGGGCCTCGACCTCGCCGAACTGATCCTTGATCGGCAGGGCGCCAAAAGTGACGTCGTACTCCAGCGTAGTGCGGCCGATCCTGATCGAGTGCGACGTCGTGACGGGGTCGCGCTCGGTCAGTTGACGGCGGAGCTCCTTCGCCTTGTCGCTGGCAGTGTCGGCTGCCTTGTCCTTCGCCTCGGTCTTGTCGGCCACGTCGGTACTCCCTCGTGCCGTCGTCCGGCTCCGGCTGGCGGCCCCGGACGGCGGTGGCGGTTGGTCGATAGCGCCAACGATGGTACCGTACTTCGCCGGGATGCTGAAGCGTCGTGCGAAAGGTTAGGTCCGTGTCATGGGTGATGCTGCGTCCGACCAGGCGGAGTCATCGCGATCGGCTCAGCGAGAAGTCGACGACGGCCAGCCCTGGCCAGCGGTGATCGCGCTGTCCGGGCTGCCGTTCGCGGGGAAGTCGACACTCGTCCGGGCGCTCGCGGCGCAACTGGGTGCGACGCCGATTGAGGTGGACCAGTTGGTCGAAGGGCGGGAGGCGCTGCCGTCGGGGCCGATCCCGGATTGGCTCTGGCTCGCCGCCTACTGCCGGGCGGAGGCACTGGTCCGGGCCGAACTGACGGCCGGGCGTCGAGTGGTCTACGACGGGGTGAACTTCCGTTGGGTGCAGCGTGAGAAGCTCCGCCGGATCGCGGCGGAGTTCGGGCAGCGGGTGGTCGTGGTCCACGTCGCGACGCAGATCGCGGCGAATCTCGCCCGGCAGGAGGCTAACCGCATTCGCCCGACCCGGTCGGCCGTCGATGCCGAGACGTTCGCAATGGTCGAGGGGCGCTTCGAGCCGCCCCGGCCCGGGGAGTGGGCGGTCACCTACGACGGCAGCGAGTCGTTCGCGTCCTGGTTCGGTCGGATCACGACGACGCTGGTTGAGCTGGCGTCGGACCGGCCCGAGTGACAGCGGCGCACCCCTGACTGCACCGCCAGCGGGGCGTGCTCGGCCAGCTCGGCGGCCGCGACCCGGCCCAGGTGCGTGCCGACCCGTGGGAGCAGCACGAGGATCCGGCCGGCGACGGCGATCGAGGACGGCGATGGTCTGGTGGTAAGGGAGGACATCGTGGCGGCCTGTCTGCAACGGGGTACGCCGACCACTCGGCGTCGCATCCCGGTCCAGTTCAGGACGACGCGGCGGGTCGATCAGTTCCGTTCGCTGAGGCGACGGAACCATTGCTCTCTTATCATGCTCCGTAATTGTTGCGGAAATATGTCTATCGACATGTAGCGGCGTCTCGGTGTAGGGACAATGCTCTCACTTCGCGGGCCTCATTCGTACCGTGAGGCGTCACGCGTGACCAACAAGTCTGTTCAAGGTGATTCGGGTGTTGTGGATGTTGTTATCACCCTGCGGGGCGATGGCCGCTGCGACAGCCGGACGACCACAAGGGTCGCCCCTACGACGGGGCTGCTCACAGAGGTCTGGAATGGGGTGGTCGGCGGATACTGTTATCGCCGTTGCACCGTGGTGGTATGGCGATCGGACCTGTCGCTATTGACCTTGCGGACGGTAATGGTTGCCAATCTTCTTCGCTCATCAGCCCTGAGCCGGGTGGCTCTAGCCCTCGGTCTTGCGTCGATTCCGACTGATCAGATTCGACGCCAACGAGCTACTCGTCCTCCGGCTCGAACTCCTCGTCATCGTCGAGTTGTTCGCCCAGCAACTGCTCCGTCGCCTGCCGAACGACGCCGCCATTGAAGCCGCGCCGGGCGAGGAACCCGCTCAGGCGACGCTTCGCGATCGCCGGCTCCAGCTTCGCGTAGGACTGCGCCTTTCGCTCCCCGGCCTGTAGCGCCGCGGCCAGCTCGTCGATGTCGGCTTCTTCCAGTGTCTCGCCGATCAGGTCGCGGTCGATTCCCTTGTGGCGGAGTTCCTGGGCCAGCAGCCGTGTGCCACGGGGACGATGCTCGACGCGGTTCTCCACCCAGCGCCGGGCGAAGTCGCCATCGTTGAGATACCCCCAGCCGATCAGGCGCTCGACCGCCGCCTCGACCGCCGGTTCCGCGTACCCCTTTTGGGCCAGCCGGTCCCGGATCTCCTTGATGGAGCGCGGCCGGTAGGAGAGCAGATCCATCCCTGAGGCGATCGCGCGGTCGGTCGTGTCCAGCGCGATCAGTTCGGCGACGCGCTCCTCGGTGAGCTCATCCTTTGGGACGAGGCCCCGCTCGAGGACGCGGTCGGTCGAGATCCCGAAGGCGAACTCGCCGTCGAGGAAGACGTTCGAGCGCTTCGGGTCGCGGACCTGGGCGGTGATCTTCGTAATCGTCCCGCCCCGAATGACGGTCTGCGTCTCGTCCTCGTCGGAGTTCTCCGCCGCCCGTGGCCGGCTTTGCCACGACGAGCGGCCGCCACCACCGCTACCCCGGCCTCGTTGTCCAGAGAGACCGGAGCGCCCTGACTGTCCGAACCGGCTGCCGCCACGCTGCTCGCTCATGTCCAGAGTGTAGACGGGCCGGACGATCCGGTCAGCCGGCCTGAGGGCCTCCCGCCGCTCGGGCCCGGTCGATCTGGTCAGCGTGCTCGTGGGCGTGGACGCCATAGCTCCGGAGCCAGTCCTCGGCGGAGTAGGCGCCGGCCTCGCTGTGCGTGCCGGGCCGGCGCCAGTCGGCGTCCGACATCCGCTGCAGGAGTTCGGCGGTGCTGGCCCGGACGGCGGCGAACAGGGCCAGCGAGACGGCCGGGTCACGGTCGTAATGGAGCAACCGGGCGAACTCGTCCTGGTCGTAGCTCTGAATGAGCGGGTTGTCCTCGACGAGGATCCGGCGAATCCGGATCGCCGAGGTCGTCTCGCTATCGGCGAGATGATGAACAACCTGTCGTGGGCTCCACTCAGCCGGCGCTTCGGTCACGTCCCATTCTTCGGCGGTGATCCCGGCCAACGCCTGCTCGATGACGTCCGGTCCGGCGACGTACATGGCAATCAGGTCTGTGCGCTCATCCGTTGTCATGGTCACCTCTGTCGACTGAATGATTTGGTGGGGCAGCAGCGAGCACTCAGGCCCGCGACTCGCCACGAAGTTGCCGCCGCTGTCCGATCCGTCAGGCGCCCAGGATCTCCGAGACCTCGACCGGTTCCTTGCGCTGGCTGGAGGCGACCGATGTCAGCACGGTCGCGAGGCTGTTGAGGTTGTCGCGAGCGGAGGTTTCCGGCTCGGTCCCGTTGGCGATCGCGTCGCGGAACTCGGCGAGGCTTCCCAGCCGGGAGTCGATCCCGTTGGGACGGTACTCGGTCGTCGTGGTCGTTCCATCCCAGGAGCGAACGGTCAGGGAGAAGGCCTCGCCGTCGCGGCCCTCGCCGTCCCACTGGATCTGGCCCTTCGTGCCGACGATGTTCCATGTCCCCGGCCAGGGGAGCGGCTCCTCGTGGGTGGCCCAGTCGCCGTCGTAGGAATAGGTGCCGCCATTGGCCAGCGTCATGATCGCGACGGCCGAGGCCGGCTGTTCGAACTCGATATCGCCGACATTCCAGGTCCTGGCATCGACGCGGATCGGTTCCTGGCCCGTCATCGCCCGGAGCAGGTCGAAGTGATGGATGCTCATGTCGAACAGGAGCGGGTCCGGCATCTTCCAGCGGAAGTCGCCCGGCGCGAGGTGGAGCCGAAAGTTGCGGCGGTAGGCGTTGCGGACGGAGAGCACGTCGCCGATCTCGCCACCGAGGATCGGCTCCCGGATCCGGCGGGCGGGACGGCTGTAGCGGTAGTTCTGGCTGATCATCGCGACGAGGCCGGTCCGCTCGGATGCGTCGATCACGGCTCGCGCGTCGGCGATGTTCGTCGAGACCGGTTTCTCGATCAGGACGTGCTTGCCGGCCGCCATCGCTGCCTCCGCGCCGGCCCGGTGGGTGTCGGGCGGGGTCAGGACGAGGACCCCCTCGGCATCGCTCGCCGCCAGACCCGCCGTGAGTTCGTGATGAACATGGCTGGAGGTCAGCCCAAGGTTGGCGGTGGCCCACTCCCGTGACGCCGCCGACGGGTCGATGATGTCGACGATCTGGTCCTCACCCGTCGTCTGGATGAGCTTCGCCCAGTTCCGACCCCAGCCGCCGAGACCCGCGATGGCCAAACGCATGAGACGTTGCTCCTTGATGCGGCGGATGAGCCGCCACTGACAGACCGCAGGAGGACTCCGGACCGAACAGAGAACCCGAAAGACAACCGCCCAAGTATGGCCGGGAGCAGGGCTTCAGAAAATTGGCTCGCGTCCCACGCGACAAGCGCGAAAAACCCGAACAGCCCCCGACGTCATCGTCGGGGGCCATCCTTCGGTGCGAGAGCCATCACCTGAGAGGGTGGAGCACTTTGGCAGCCGGCTAAGGGCTAGTAGGAGCCGAAGTTATCGCGGCGCTGACGCGGCGGGTTGCCACTTCGCTCCGAGATGGTGACCTGCTCAGCGCGGGCACCCTTCTGGCCGGCATTGACACGGAACTCGATGCGATCACCCTCGGCCGGGATGTCCCCGGAGAGCGCGGAATGATGCACGAAGACGTCGTCATTGCTGCCGTCCTGGGACGCGAAGCCGAAGCCCTTGTCCGGGTCGTACCACTTGACCGTACCTGATGCCTGGGGGAGGGTATCGTAATCCACGTTTGAAAATCCGCCTCTGGAACCGCCGCCGCCGCCGAAGCCGCCGCCACCGCCATATGAAGAACCGCCGCCGTAGCTGCTGCCACCGCCGCCGTAGGAAGAACCGCCGCCGCCGCCGTAGCTGCTGCCACCGCCGCCGCCGTATGAAGAAGCGCCGCCGCCGCCGCCGTAGCTGTCACCGTAGTCGCTGCGCTCGCGACGGGGACGCGGTGGCGTTGAGCTGCGCTCGAGGACCTCGACCTGCGCGGCGTTTTCGCCACGAGGGCCCGGGACGATGTCGAACTGGATGCGGTCGCCCTCACCCAGCACTTCGAAACCGAGGGCCGACCGGTGAACGAAGATATCGCCCGCCCCGTCGTCGCGGCTGACAAAGCCGAAGCCCTTTTCCGTGTCGTACCATTTGACCGTTCCGGTTGCCATTGACCTTTGTGCTCCTGCCGCGTGTGTAGGGCGCCCTTGGTTGCCCGTTCCGCAGCTGTGACCTTTGCCAGCCAGTCGTCCATGACCTGGCAGGCAGAGAAACAACGATCCGCAGAGCGTGCACACCCTGCGGTTTGCGCGAGGACGTTGTGACCATGGACCACGCGACTGGACTAGCATACTCAAGCGGGCATGAGGCATCAAGAGGTTTCCCCGTGTTTTGCCTCGCGGACAATGGTTGTTAACGTTGAGCGGCCGCTTTCACGCCATTCTTTGGCCCTCTTCCGCTTCTCGCTTCTGTGCGCCCTGCTCCAAATATCTCTGTCCCTGCCACCTTTCCATACCAGAGGCTGGAGTCCGAACACCGGAACACATGTGAATGACCAGCATTCGCTCCTGCCCGTAAATGGGATACTTCCTCGTAGCGTGTCTCCGTGTCAGGATGATCCAGACGACGCCGGTGTCTGGCTCCCCAGTCCTGGTCTGTTGCCCTCTACCGGAGCCCAAAGCCCGGTCCGGGCGTGATGAGGAACGGTTCCATGGATCTTCAGCAGCTCTTTCGGCGTCCAATCCTCGCCGTCGCGGACAACAGGGTCGTCGAGCGGACGATTCGGCGGAGTGGCGGTGGACTCGTCAGCCGGTTCGTCGCCGGGGAGACACTCGACCTCGCGCTCGTGCAGGTTCAGCGGCTGGCCGAGTCCGACCTGACCGCGACGCTCGATCAGCTCGGGGAGAACGTCCGGACCGAAGCCGAGGCGACGACGGCGGTCGAGAGTTACACGACGATCCTGTCGCGACTGGCCGAGGCCGGCCTTGAGCCAAATATCTCCGTCAAGCTGACGATGCTCGGGCTGGACTTCGGTGACCACGTCGCCTACGCCAACATGCTGCCGGTCCTGCGCCGCGCCGCCGAGGTGAAGGGGTTCGTCCGGATCGATATGGAAGGTTCGGCCTACACCGAGCGGACGATCGCGATCACCGAGCGGCTCCACGATGAGTATCCCGGCGTCGTCGGGACGGTGATCCAGTCGTACCTGCGCCGATCCGAAGCCGATGTCGAGCGGCTCATCCGCAAGAACATCCGCATCCGGCTCGTGAAGGGCGCCTACGCCGAGCCAGCCAGCATCGCCTTCCAGGGCAGGGAAGCCGTCGATGACGCCTACCGGAAGCTGCTCGTCCGGATGCTGGGCCGAGCCGTCTATCCGGCGATCGGCTCCCACGACCCGGCGCTGATCGAGTTGACGCGGGACCGGGCCAGTAGCCTCGGGCTCGACAACGACAGCTTCGAGTTCCAGTTGCTCTACGGCGTACGGCGGGACGAGCAGGTCAATCTCCGCCAGGCTGGTTACCGGGTTCGCGTCTACGTCCCGTATGGCACGGAGTGGTACCCGTACTTCACGCGGCGGATCGCCGAGCGGCCCGCGAACGCACTGTTCGTGCTGCGCTCACTGGTTGACCGGTAATCAGGAACCGGCGTCCCCGTGAGCCTGCGTAAATGGCCGCTGCGACGACCGGACGACGCCCCTACGGCGAGGCCGATGCGGTGGCTGGACGACCACGAAGGTCGCCCGAGCGACGATGCGCCTCTGGCTGCCAGGAATCGATCAACTGAGAAGGACCAGACCCACCATGCGCTACGGAGCGATCTTCCCCCAGCGCGAGATTGGGACCGACGTTTCGATGATTCGGGACTATGTCGCCGGCATCCAGAAACTCGGCTTCGACCATCTCGTCATCTATGACCACGTCCTCGGAGCAGATACGACCGATCGCCCCGGCTGGACTGGCTATGACCTCGATGACGGCTTCCACGAGGTCTTCGTTCTGCTCGGCTTCATTGCCGCAATAGCGCCCGGCCTCGAACTAGTCACCGACGTGTTGATCCTGCCTCAGCGCCAGACGACGCTCGTGGCGAAGCAGGCGGCTGAGGTCGACATCCTCTCCGGCGGACGGTTCCGACTCGGCGTTGGGGTGGGCTGGAATCAGGTCGAGTACGAGGCGCTCGGTGAGGACTTCCGCACCCGGGGCCGGCGGGTCGAGGAGCAGATCGATCTGCTTCGCCGCCTCTGGACCGAGCGGTCGCTGGACTACACCGGACGTGAGCATAGAATCCCGAACGCCGGCCTGACGTACATGCCTCCCCAGCAGCCGATCCCGATCTGGATCGGGGGCTCGGCCGACGTCACCCTCGACCGTGTTGGGCGAATCGGCGACGGCTGGTTCCCGCTCGGAACGCCCGACGACGCGATGGCTCAGCGGATCGATCGGGTCCGGAAGGTCGCCGTGGCGAATGGCCGCGACCCGTATGCGATCGGCTTCGAGCCGACGATTCCGCTCCGGGCCGACCCGACGACGTGGCGGGAGACGGCCGATCGATGGGAGGCGATCGGGGCAACGCACCTCGCGCTGGATACGATGAACACTGGCTCGGTCACCGTCGCGGACCACCTCGCCCTGCTCTCTCGCTGGCGCGCCAATGTCCTCGGGGATGCGTAGTCAGCGCGCTTCGGAACTGAACTGTCTGGTAGCGGTTTCGACCTCAGGGCAACGCTCTTGCTTGACTTTGCTTCTGGTGGGTGTCCGCGCAACGCGGACCAGATGGATTCCGCCGTACCGGAGGGCCTGGACGTGGCAACGATTCGGATTGGCGCACAGATCAAGAACCAGCACAGTGACTGGAAGGGGATGCGGCAGGCATGGGTCGACGCCGAGGAGCTCGGAGCCGACACCCTGTACAACTGGGACCACTTCTATCCGCTCAGCGGTGACCCGGACGGCAAGCACTTCGAGTGCTGGACGGCCCTGGCCGCGATGGCCGAGGTCACGAGCCGCGTCCAGTTTGGTGCGCTGGTCACCTGCAATTCCTACCGGAACCCGAACCTGCTGGCCGATATGGCCCGGACGGTCGATCACATCTCCGAGGGACGCCTGATCCTTGGGATCGGCTCCGGGTGGTTCCAGCGGGACTACGATGAGTACGGCTACGAATTCGGCACGGCCCCGAACCGTCTCCGGGATCTGGGCGAGGCGCTGCCGGTGATCAAGGAGCGCTGGGAGGAGCTCAACCCGCAGCCAGTTGGCGGCGCCGGCGGCATCCCGATCCTGATCGGTGGAAGCGGCCGCAAGGTCACACTCAAGCTCGTTGCGAAGTACGCCCAGATCTGGAACGGTTTCGGCGACCCCGACCTCGCCGGTGAACTGAGTGGCGTCATCGACACGCACTGCGCCAACGTGGGCCGCAACCCGGCCGAGATCGAGCGTTCGATCATGATCGATGACAGCATGGTCTCCCGGGCGGATGACTACGTCGCCCAGGGCATCACCCACCTGATCGTGGGCGTTGACGGGCCGGGCTACGACTTCGGACCACTCCGTGAGCTGATCCAGTGGCGGGACAGCCGCCAGGGCGCATGATCTTCCCCGTACGGTACCCTGATGGTCCATTGGTCGGTGGTGCCTGCACGCCTGGTCAGCGCACCACCGACCAATGGACCTCGTCGTGTGGTGCAATGCCGGGAGACCAATGTCCGAACTTACCGTTGCAACCATCATCTTCGTGGCGACCTACGCCGTAATCATCAGCGAGCGGCTTGACCGGGCGGTTGTGGCGCTGACCGGTGCTGGTCTCATGATCGCGTTTGGGGTCATCGATCAACATGAGGCGCTGGAGGCGATCGACCCCAACACGATCGCGCTCCTGGTTGGCATGATGATCATCGTCAACGTTCTGAAACGGACTGGTGTCTTCCGCTATGCGGGGTGGCGGACGGCGAAGCTGCTCGGGGGCGATCCGTGGCGAATGATGGCCGGATTCGCCCTCTTCACCGCGGTCGCCTCTGCCTTTCTCGACAACGTGACAACCATCCTGTTGATCGTGCCGGTGACTATCGCCATCTGCGATGACCTTGGTCTCGATCCTCGTCCCTTTCTCATCACGCAGGTCATCGCCAGCAACATCGGCGGTACCGCTACGCTGATCGGCGATCCTCCCAACATCCTGATTGGCAGCGCCACCGGCCTGACGTTCATCGATTTCCTGGTCAACCTCGGCCCCGTAGTGGTGATCCTGCTCGGATTGATGTTCGTCGGGTTCTGGTTCGTCTACCGACGGGGCGGTCGTCTCGGGGAAGCGAGCCAGGACGCCCGCAAGGTTCTTGTCGCTGCCGACGCGCGCGTCCATCTCGGCGACGTGCGCCTGTTGCGGCGGTCCCTGGTCGTGCTCGGTCTGACGATCGTGGGATTCGTGTTCCATGGCGTTCTACACTTCGAGGCAGGGACGATCGCGATGTTTGGGGCGGTCCTGCTGCTGCTCCTGAGCCGGGTTGAACTGCATGGTGTCCTGGCCGAAGTCGAATGGCCGACGATCTTCTTCTTCGTCGGACTCTTCATTCTGGTTGGTGGTATCGAGCAGATTGGGCTTCTTGACAGGCTCGCAAACCAGGCCGTTGAACTCACCGGTGGTGATGTCGTTCTGACGGCAATCGTTCTGCTCTGGATAGCTGGTATCGCTTCGGCGCTGGTCGACAACATTCCTGCCGTGGCCACACTCATTCCGCTCACCTTTGCGGTCGCGCGGTTGATGTTTCCGGAACTCGCGGGGCTTGACGACATGGCCCTCGCTACCCATCCCGATGTGGTCCCATTGTGGTGGGCGCTGGCTCTTGGGGCATGCCTGGGTGGCAACGGGACCCTGGTGGGAGCTTCGGCCAACGTGGTCGCGGTCGGCATTGCCGAGCGCCGCGGAGACCGGATCGGATTCTGGGGCTTCACGCGTATCGGTGCGCCCTTCGCGTTCGTCAGCCTGATCGTGGCGACGGGCTACGTCTGGCTGCGGTACCTGGCCTACTGAGGATCCTGACCATGGCGGCCGGCCGGGACGGGGTTCGATATCTGTAGTGGCGCCGATCAGATCCAGGCGACTCCGCTCACGATGCTCCGTCATCTCGACTGACGTTTGGCCCCCCCCGCGTCGGAGCGAGTGCCATCGTGGACGATCAGGACCGGGGACGGCGCACGTCGGACGAGGTGCTCGGCCATACTCTGATCCACGAGGCGGCGGAGGCCGGCGCGGGCGCGAGAAGCGACGACGACGATGTCAGCCGGGTCCGCGAACTCGATCAGGGCCGGGATGGTGTCGCCAATGACGACCCGGTGCTGCACCACGACCTCATCCGTCTCCAGCGCCCGTTCCTGCTGTTGGAGATAGGTCGCCGCTTGGTCGATCGCGACGTTGACCTCGTCCGGAGCTGGTCCTCCGGAATTGTGGCCGAGCGCATCGATGCCGAACGGGGTCTCGTCGAGCTCCTCCTGATCCACGACATGGACCAGGATGATCGGGCAGCCGAGCGTAACGGCCAGGCGGCGGGCAACCGGGATCGCCTGCTCGGCCCGGCTGCTTCCGTCCAGGGCCACGACGATCCGCTCCGGGTAGCGCAGGTCATGGTCTGGCCGGAGGATCAGGGTCGGACGCGTGCCGCGCCGGGAGACCTCATCCGCGACGCTTCCAAACAGCGTCCGGCCGGCGACCCCGCGACCCCGTGTCGTCAGGACCATCATGTCAGCCGAATCGCCCGCAGCGAGGAGCTCATCAACTGGATCACCGAACCGAATATCGACGCTCAAGTCCGGTTCGGAGTCGCTCGCCCGCGCCATCGCGGCCAGGGTCTCCGCCCGGAACCGGACCGCCAGCGCTGGCCGGTCGGCGCTCTGCTGCGCTTCCGACCGGGCCGGTCGGCCAAAGGGGCCACCCTGCTCGACGATGTGAACGACCCGGTAGCATTCGGCGGCGATGTGCCGGGCGAAGGACGCCGCGGTCAGCGAGGCGAATGAACCGTCGAGCGCGATCGCGATCTGCTGGTACACGTTCCCGGTCTCTCTCGCACACGCGATGCCGATGTTCCAGGGTGCACAAGGCGGACCGATCGCGTCTGCTCGGGTCAGGATAGCGTGCCGTGGCGTGGTCAGGTGATCGGGCCGTCGATTCGGTAAGATTCCGGCTGATTCGGCCAGCTGGCCAGCCGGTGCGACAGACGACGACATACGACGAACGGACGGTTAGTGACCCTTTCACCCCTTACGCCTTCGGGCGCCGACGCCCCCGTCAGCGACTCACCCGTCGACGGGCTCCCCGCCGCACGCCCCAGCAAGGCTGAACGCCTCGCTGAGCGTGAACGTGAGATCGAGCAGCAGCACGCCGCCGCTGCCGAGCGACAGGCAGTCCGGGGCAAGCGTGGCGCCCGGGAGCGCGTCCTCGCGTTGCTCGACCGCGGCACGTTCAGCGAGCTGGACACGATGGTCCAGCACCGAGCGACCGCCTTCGGGCTGGACCGCTCCCGGCCGTATGGCGACGGCGTCGTCACCGGATTTGGCGAGATCGACGGGCGCCGCGTCGCGGTCTTCTCGCAGGACTTCACCGTCTTCGGTGGATCGCTTGGGGAGGCCTACGCCGAGAAGATGGTCAAGTTGATGGATCTCGCTGGGCGTTACGGCTGCCCGATCATCGGGATCAACGACTCGGCCGGAGCGCGGATCCAGGAGGGCGTCGAGGGTCTGGCGGGCTATGGCGACGTCTTCTTCCGGAACGTCCAGCTGTCCGGTGTCGTCCCGCAGATCAGCATCATCGCCGGTCCCTGCGCCGGCGGGGCCGTCTACTCTCCGGCCATGACGGACTTCATCTTCATGGTCCGCGGCACCAGCCAGATGTTCATCACCGGACCAGACGTCATCAAAACCGTAACCGGGGAGACCGTCACGCAGGAGGACCTCGGCGGGGCTGACACCCATACTCGAACGACCGGCGTCGCTCACTTCGAAGCCGACGACGAGGACGATCTGTTCGCTCAGGTCCGGGACCTGATGGCCCTCCTGCCATCGAACAACCTGGATGATCCTCCCCGGTTCGATCCCGATCAGGACGACCACGATCGACCGGCCCTCGACACGCTGGTCCCGGAGGAGTCGAACCGGCCCTACGATATGCATGACGTGCTGGCGGAAGTGCTGGACGAGGGCAGCTTCCTCGAGGTCCAGGCGCTCCATGCCGCGAACATCGTCACCGGGTTCGCCCGGCTGGACGGTCGCTCGGTCGGGGTCGTGGCCAACCAGCCTAACGTGCTGGCCGGGACACTCGACATCGACGCGAGTATCAAGGGCGCCCGATTCATCCGATTCTGCGATGCCTTCAACATCCCGCTGATCTCGTTGGTGGACGTGCCGGGTTTCCTGCCGGGGATCGAGCAGGAGTACCGCGGCATCATCCGGCACGGCTCCAAGCTGCTCTACGCCTACGCGGAAGCGACGGTTCCGAAGCTGACGGTGATCACGCGGAAGGCATACGGCGGCGCCTACGTCGTGATGTGCTCGAAGCACCTCGGCGCCGATCTCAACCTCGCCTGGCCACAGGCCGAGATCGCGGTGATGGGTCCAGAGGCGGCGGTGGGTCTCCTGTTTCGCCGCGAGCTGACAGCGGCGGAGGACCCGACGGCGCACCGGAAGGAGCTTGTCGGGCAGTACGAAGAGCTATTCGCCAGTCCGTACCAGGCGGCATCCCGCGGGTACATCGACGCCGTCGTCCCGCCCCGCGAGACCCGATCGCGGCTGATCGCTGGGCTCGAGCTGGCATCGACGAAGCGGGTGGCTGGCCCAGCCCGGAAGCACGGGAACATCCCGCTATGAGTGACCGGATGATGGGAGAGGGTGAATCGACGATCGATGACATGCTGGTTCCATCGCTGGTCCTGTCAGTCTGGCCCGAGCCGACCCGTGACGAGCGCGACGCCATCGTCGCGGCCCTGGTCGTTTTGACAAGGGATCGCGGATCCGACGAAGCGCCGGCACATCGTGCTCTCAGCCCGTGGCAGGCGATGGCACGACGGGAGGGGGTAGAGGCCGGGAAGCGTCGTCATGGTTGGTCGTGAGTCGACCATTCTCACCGTCGTTGCCCGTGTCGCAGGGGCAACGCTTGCGAGCCCGGTCACCCCTGCACTCATGACCCCCAGGGCGACTACCGTCTTTCGCGACTGATCTGCCGCCGAGTAACCAACGGGCCTCTGACAACACGCACCGCCGTGCGGAATGGCGCTTCACGGCACGGACGACCACGCCGATCGCCCCTGCGAAACGGGCATTGCGACCCGTGAACCTACGTGCCTTCGCTGTTCGCCAGGCCACCGGACGGAGCCGGAACCCAGCGGGCGGCCTGTGGGTATGGCGGGAGCGAGGTTGGCCGGGTGTTCGGGGCGTAGTTGATCCCGGTGGTTGTCTCTGGCGATTCTGACCGCTCCGATGCGTGCGGTGTGACGGAGGGCATTCCTGGAACCTCGGACCAGCGCGTCGTCGCGAGGTCGCCGAGGAAGGTCGAGAGTTGCTGAAGATCCGCTGCGCTTACGGCCGACTCGCGAGCGACGCCATCGACCCAGGTATCCACGAAGACCTGGCTACCAGAGCGACGGAAGCTGACGATCACCCGACGGGACTGATCGGTCAGGGAGACGGACATCGTTCGATCGATTGGCACAGTGGCCACCTTCTATCGATACCTAATGATCAGAATGGCGACGGCAGCCCAGGGAAAGCACTGCAAGTATGGCGTGCATTCAGGTTGCCGTTGAACAGGTGAATCCCATAGTACCCGAGACAGGCCATTCCGACAGCAGGGTTAACCCATTCGGGTGGTGTGTGGGGACTGATCGGCTGGACCGCGCCGGGCTGAAACGGGAACGACCGGTTCGCCATGAGCTTCTGAACATGTCCAGCGGCCCGGACAATAGCGGCGTAGAGAGCCGGGTTAGTCTGCTCCAGCCCCGATTCGGCCAGTTCGTCCTCGTCGCGGAGGGATAGGTAGCCAGACGGATTGCCAACGACATCCAGATAGAGATCGTGCCAGATGAGCCGTGGGAACTCGTCGTAGTTCTCGACCCGGGCAGGGTGGGTGACGTTTGCGTACCAGCCCCGGAGCTCGTCCGTCTCCGGATCGTGGACCGCGAAGCAGTTGAACGGAGCGCCGGCCGAGAAGATCTCGATCAGGCGGTCGCCAGTGTGGAAGGTCAGCCCACCGAGGTCCACGGTCCGCTTCACCCAGCGTGCCTCGGTGATCAACCAGTCTGGCTCGCTCGGGTTCGGCAGCACCACACCTGGATACGTCACGACATGCTCCCCGGCCGGGTCGAGCTTGACGATCTCGATGCGGGTGCCGGGCGACAGGTCCGGGAACGGGACCATCGAATCGAAGGCCGGATCGAGCGGGAACGAGTGGTCGTGGTGGCTGACGGATGGCGCTCGCTGCATGGAATCTCCGGGCCGGTGCTGGATGACGGTGCCGGTCGTGGTGATCGGCATCAGGCGTGGACCATCGTGAGAACTTCGCCGGTCCGTCGCTGGATCGCACTCTTGTCGTCGGTCTCGACGTTTAGGCGGAGCAGTGGCTGGGTATTGGAGGAGCGCAGGCTGAACCACCAGTCCTGGAAGCCGACGGTGAGCCCATCGAGGTGGTCGATCTCCGCACCCTCGGCCGCGTAGTGCTCCTCGATCGTGCGGAGGACCCGGGTCGGATCGACGACCTCGGAGTTGATCTCGCTGGAGCGGGCCCTGGTATCTAGCGGGGCGAGGACCGCCGAGACGGTCTGGTTGCCGACCGAGACGAGCTCCAGCACCTTGAGGCAGGCGAGCAGACCTGAGTCGGCGTACCAGTTGTCGCGGAAGTAGAAGTGGCCGGAGTGCTCGCCGCCGAAGACGGCGTCGCACTCCCGCATCAGTGCTTTGATGAAGCTATGGCCGACCCGGCTACGGATGGCGGTTCCGCCGAGCCGCTCGATCGTCTCCGGGACGCTTCGGGAGCAGACGACGTTGTAGACGATCGACGCGCCGGGGTTCTTGCTCAGCATCGAAACGCTGACCATGGCGGTCGTCATGTCGCCGCCGATGAACTCGCCCTTCTCGTCGATCAGGAACATCCGGTCAGCGTCCCCATCGAAGGCGACGCCGAGATCGCAGCCCTGCTCGACGACGACCCGGCGGAGCTCCGCGGTGTTCTCCGGCTCGATCGGGTTGGCCTCGTGGTTGGGAAAGGTCCCGTCCAGCTCGAAGTAGAGCGGGACGACCTCGACCGGGAGTTGATCGAAGACGGCGGGCGTCATCCGACCGGCCATCCCGTTGCCGGCGTCGATCGCGATCTTCAGTGGACGGATGCTGGGGACATCGATCTGGCTGAGCATGAAGGCGGCGAAGTCGGAGAGAACGTCGCGCCTGGTCAGATCGCCCCGCCTGGCCACTGGGTCGCCGAACGCGTTCGCGACGACGAGGTCGCGAATCTGGCCGATCCCTTCGTCCATCGAGAGGGCCCGGGCCTCTTCGCGGCAGATCTTGAAACCGTTGTACTGAGCCGGGTTGTGCGACGCGGTAATCATCACGCCCGCCGGGAAGCCGTAACGGCCGACGGCGAAGTAGAGGGCATCGGTACTGACGAGGCCCAGGTCGGTCACGTCGGCGCCACCGTCACGAATGCCGTCGATCAGGGCGGCTGAGAGGGCCTCGCCAGAGGTCCGCATGTCGCGGCCGACCGCCACGCTCTCGGGTTCGAGGTACTCGACCATCGCGCGGCCGATCCGGTAGGCAATGTCTGGCGTCAGTTCGTTCCCGACGACGCCACGGATGTCATAGGCCTTGAACAGGGACGCAATCGTGGCACTGTCAGGCATTGGAACTCCCCGGTCGATTGGCATGGAGGCAGGCAAGGCGGCGCCGCGGTGGCAGGGCGCGGCGGCATGGTGGCACGCAGAAGGGACATGGCGCAATTTGCTGGCCCGGTGATGGGCCGGAAGCGAGACTAGGAGGTCGGCCGGTACTCCCCGAAGACACCACGCAGGGCATCGCAGACCTGGCCGAGCGTCGCCCCTGCCTCAAGAGCGAGCTTGATCGGCGGCAACAGGTTGTCCCTTCCCCGGGCCGTTTCGGTTACGGCTGACAGAGCCACGCGTACGGCTGTCGGGTCACGCGCCGCCTTGTATTCCGTCGTCCGGGCGATCTGCCGGGCGACAGCGTCCTGGTCGATCCGCTGAATCGGGACGCTGGTCTCGTCGCCCTGGCTGACGAACCTGTTGACGCCGACGATGACGTCGTCGCCGCGCTCCCGCCGGAGCTCCTTGCGGTAGGCGCTGTCACCAATCGCGTTCTGGACGAAGCCGCGCTCCGTCGCCGCGACCGCGCCGCCCTGCTCGGCGATCTGGTCCAGCCATTCCTGCGCACCTTTCTCCAGCGCGTCGGTCAGGGCCTCGACGTAATAGGACCCGCCGAGGGGATCAACCGTGTCGGCGACGCCGGTCTCCTCGGCGACGATCTGCTGGGTCCGCAGGGCGATCGTCGCGGCCTGCTCGGTCGGGAGGGCGAGGGCCTCGTCGTAGCCGTTGGCGTGGAGGCTCTGCGTCCCGCCGAGGACGGCAGCCAGCGCCTGGTAGGCGACCCGGACGATGTTGTTCAGTGGCTGCTGCGCGGTCAGCGTGACGCCGCCGGTCTGGCTGTGGAACCGGAGCATCATCGACTTCGGGTCCGTCGCGCCGAGGTCGTCGCGGACGATCCCGGCCCACATTCGCCGTGCCGCCCGGAGCTTGGCGACCTCCTCGAACAGGTTGTTGTGGATCGCGAAGAAGAAGCTCATTCGGGGGGCGACCTGATCGACACTGAGCCCGGCGGCCTCGGCGGCGCGGAGATACGCGATCCCGTTGGCGAGCGTCAGACCGATCTCCTGGGCAGCCGTCGCGCCGGCCTCGCGGATGTGATAGCCGCTGACCGAGATCGTGTTCCAGTTCGGCAGGTGCTCGGCGCAGTAGGCGAAGGAATCGGTCACGAGTCGCATCGACGGCCGGGGCGGGAAGATGTATGTCCCGCGAGCGCTGTATTCCTTGAGGATGTCGTTCTGGATCGTCCCACCGAGGGTCTTGGGGTCGACGCCGTGCTCTTCAGCGACGATCTGATACATCAGCAACAGGATCGAGGCGGGGGCGTTGATCGTCATTGAGGTCGTCACGGTGGACTGGTCGATCCCGTCGAACAGGAGACGCATGTCGTCGAGCGTGCTGATCGGGACGCCGACGCGGCCGACCTCGCCGAAGGCCCGGTCGTCGTCGCTGTCGATTCCGAGCTGGGTCGGCAGGTCGAGCGCGACGCTCAGCCCTGTCTGGCCCCGTTCCAGCAGAAGACGGTAGCGCCGGTTGCTCTCCTCGGCGGAGGTGAAACCGGCGTACTGCCGCATCGTCCAGCGCCGTCCGCGGTACATCGTCGGGTAGACGCCGCGGGTGAATGGATACGCGCCGGGATCGCCAGGATCGCCGTCCCACTCGTCATAGACGGGCTCGATCTCGTAGCCGGAGTCGGTCGTGACAGGCGGCGTAGCAGGTTTCGGCGGCTTGCTGCTGATCTTGCCCGGGGCGGTGTCAGTCATCGGCGGCCTCGTTGTGCGTGGGAGTGATTCATTCCGCAAAGTTTACGCGCTTGGTCGTAAAGAGGCCGCGATTGCTGATGAACCAAGTATCCAACCGATACACTCGGGATCAGCAAAACGCAGGCACTGGAGGTAACGCGATGGTTGCGAAGCGATGGGCCGCGAATGAGGTCGGCGGGCATATCCTGGAATTGCTGAACACGGTCGCCACTGATGGCCCGCAGACGATTCAGAACGCCTCGGGTCGCATGTTCGACGTCGTGCCTCGTCAGTCGGCGGATAAGGGCCAAACGTCCGTTGATCTGCCAGACACGGGTGCTTGGCTGATTGAACGACGCCGTGCCGAGCGAGCGAACATGACCGAGTAAGAGATCCGGAAGGATGATGAGTTCTACACGGAGTTCCAACGGGGCCTCGATGAAGCCCGCCAGGACACGGAACTTGACCACAATCGACCGATCCCATTCGCGTGGGTGGACGAAGCGAGCGACGAAGAGTTCCAGGCTTGGGCCGATCGATGGAGAGAAGACCATGAGCGCCGTCAGGCACAGTTTGGTCCCCCAGGCTCGTGAAATTTCTACTCGATACGAACGTCGTCTCTGAATGGTCGAACCCTGAGCCATCGGAGAATGTTGTGAGATGGGTGTACTCACAGCGTCGAGAAGATTTGGCGATCTCGATCCTGACATACCACGAGATTGCATACGGGATCGACCAAAAGCAGGAGGGACGCCGTCGAGCCAGACTCGAAGCGTGGTTCGGGAGCGTTCTGCTCGACTACATCCAGGATCGAGTGATTCCGATCGATCGGGCGATTGCTCGACGGTGGGCAGAGCGTCGGGCGGAGGCCCGACCAGCTGGGCGCCAGGTACCGATCTTTGATGCAGGAATCATGGCAACTGCGTGGGTTCACGAACTAACGATCGTCACCGGTGACCGTCGCCACTTTGGTGCCTCTGGTGTTCGAGTCATCAATCCCTGGTCTGGTCTCACTGAGTAGTGGGAGAACAGACCTCGACCAGCTCAGTGAGGACGCCGGCGCAGGCATCGGGGTGGATGAAGGCGACCCGCCAGCCGTGGAGGCCGACGCGGGGAGTGCGATCGATGAGCCGGATGCCGGCGGCGTCGAAGCGGTCGAGGGCGGCGACGATGTCAGCGACCCGGTAGGCGACGTGATGCATCCCGTCGCCGCGTTTGGCGAGGAAGCGGGCGATGGCACCGCCGCCATCCAGCGGAGAGATGAGCTCTACGTAGCCGGGAGGGGCGAGGAAGGCGGCGACAGCGACGCCCTGCTCCGTGACGACCTCCCGACCAGCCAACGCGAACCCAAGCGTGGCGTACTGGGTGACGGCCGCGTCTAGATCGGCGACGACGATGCCGACGTGGTGGAGTTTCATCTGAAATCCAGGCAGCGATGACGCACTGGTCTCGGGATCAGTCGTCATTGCGATGTCTCGCGTCCATTCGATGCACCGGTCAAGACGGCACCTGGCTCACGGGTAGCGGTCCGGACAGACTATCTGTTTTCAGTCGATGGCCGACGAGATGTCGCCCCTTAGTCCCGGTTGCCGGACGTGTCTGCCGTATCGCCCGGTTCGAACCACGCCAGAGAGTCGGCGGTGTCGATGTCAAGGACTGGCTCCTTGTCCTTGCTCAGGACGGACACGAGGCGTTGATTCCCGCGATCATCGACCATCTCGTCGCGCTTCCGCTTGCCAGTCGTCTCGAAGTAGGCCCGGAGCACGACATCGGCGCACGGCGCGGCGTAGGTTCCGCCTTCGCCGCCGTACTCGATCAGCACGGAGACGACGATCTCTGGTTCTTCGTACGGTGCCCAGCACGTAAACCAGGCGTGCTGATTGTTGTACTTGCCGGTCTTCTCGTCGATGTCCTCGATACCTTCGATGCTCGCGCCGACCTCCGCCGTCCCGGTCTTGCCGGCTATCAGGATCTTGTCTTCCTCACTGGTGCCAGGTGGATTGGTCCGTGGCCAGGCCAAATCGGTTGAGTGTGAGTTATTTGCCAGTTGAATCGAACTCACGGAACCGCTCATCAGAAGGTTTGACTCATCGAACGTATTGACGACGTGCAGCATACCTTCACGGACCGGGTCGATATGCTCCGGCTTGAACTTCATCTTCCGAAGGGGCGGGAGTGGCTCGGCCGGGATACGCGTCGGCTCCTGATTGGTGGCCGAAGCTACAGGCGTGGCGTCCTCATTAGTAGGTCCGGCCTTGATCGTGTCGCGGACGAGGGTCGGCGTATAGATCGTCCCGCCATTCGCAAGGGCGACCGTGTTCGTGGCCATCTGGATCGGAGTAACCTGAACGAATCCCTGACCGATCGATGTGATGATCGTGTCGCCGGCGGCCCACCCGGTCTGCTCGAAGGTATCGGATAGCCACTGCTGACTTGGGATGAGTCCCGTTGACTCGCCGCCGAGTTCGATGTTGGTCGTTTGACTGAACCAGAATTTCTCCGTAAGTATCTCGTGAATCTTGTCGATGCCAAGTCCAGAGAATTCCTTCTGCTCTGTACCCTGCTGGAAGCTTGACCCGTCGTCGGAATAATCGATATCGATATAGTACAGATCTTCGACGGACTTCGTCCCGACGTTGTAGAAGAAGACGTCACATGACGTACGCAGGCCGGAATCAAGCGACATCGGACCATGGCCCGGACCGGTCAGCCAGCATGGGTACTTCTTGGGGTCCAGCAGGTTGTTGCCCTGTGGCAGTCCGATCCCTCCGGTGCAGACGTACGTCATATCCGGGTCGAGAGTTCCGGCGTGGAGAGCGGCAGTCGCCAGAAAGCTCTTGAATGTAGAGCCAGGGGGCTGTGCTGAGCCAATGGCTCGATTGAAGTAGGGCGCCCCAGACTGGGGATCTCCAAGCTCATCCCACAGGGCCTTCGAGATCCCCTCGGTGAGCAGTGAATTGTCGAACTGTGGATAGCTGACCATCGCCAGAACCTCGCCGTTGCGGGGGTCCATCGCGACAACGGCACCAGAGATCGAAAACTGCTTGTTCTTGTCGTTGCCTTTGAACTTACGGTCGTCGGTGCTGAATTCGATATAGCTCTTCAGTGCGCGAGTCGCGGCGGTCTGAAGCTCGAGGTCGATGGTCAGCGTGACGCTGTCGCCAGGCGTCGCCTCTCGATTGAAGTCCTCGCTGCCTGGCGCGATGCCGATCTCGTTGCCAATCGCGTCGCGGAGGATGACGCGATGCCCCTTCCGGCCCCGGAGCGTGGACTCGAGAGAGCTTTCCAGTCCGTCCTTGCCGATCCGATCATTGATGCCATAGAGTGAGACACCGGCGTCGTTCAGGTTCCCGGCGGCTTCGATGTCATCCTGGTCGACCGGGCCGACGAAGCCAAGGATATGGGACATAGACGATCCGCCCGTGTAGCGACGGACGAGGACGGAATCGTCGATCCGGACACCGGGCAGGTAGAGCTTGTTGGCCTCGATACTCATCGCTGTTTCCTTGCCGACATCGGTCTTGATGACGACGGCATTCCGAGAGTCCGACGACGTGTTGCCGAGCTGGAAATCGAGCAGACTCATGACGTGGAGACCGGCGGTCGACCGGCATCTCGTTCGCCACAGAGCCGCGTCGTCGATCGACAGATTGTCTTCGAGCAGGATGAGATAGTTCTGCTTCTCGGCGGCCTTGATCGCGTCAATGGATGCGGCGATGTCCTCGAACTCGCGCCCCCGGGCCCTGGCGATCGACGCGTAGACCTCGTTCTTCTGCTCCCCGGGGATCTCATTGGGGTCGATGACGAGCGCGTCCGGCAACCGAAGCTCGGCGATGAGCTGGTCCAGGACGCGACGGCGCTCGGCGGTATCGACCGGAGGCAGCTCGCTGGGAACGATCTCGACCTGGAATGCGGTCTCGTTCTTGGCAAGCAGGCGGCCCTGCCGGTCGTAGATCAGGCCGCGCGGAGCCGCGAGGGACTTGGTGAACTCCCGGTTCCCGCGGGCATCCGCGACGGCATCGTCATGGGCGACGATCTGCATGAAGCCGAGCCGGCCGGCCAGCGCCGCGAACCCACCCACGACAGCGGTCTTGGCCAGCAGCATCCGTCGCGAGATGAAGACGCGGTCGAAGGATTCCGGGACACCGCCACGGCGCCCACTACGACCGGTCTGCTGAAACTCCATGCGTTTGCGCCGGGCCATCAGCGACGAACCTCCGGGAACCGGCGAGCGAATGCGCTCGCCGCGAGAAAGAGTGGGGGAACGAAGACGGCGCACAGAAACGCCTGTGGCACCAGGACGGGGAGCGTTTCCCGGTTCGGATAATTGCTAGAACCGAGCAGTCCTCCAAGGATTGCCAGGACGAATGGCTGGACGATAGCCGCGATGACCGTCAGGACGATCGGCAGGACGAGTGTCGATCGCAGGACTCGCTGCCGGGCCAGTCCGGCGATCAGCACGGCACTGAGTAGTGCCAGGCCATTCATGCCAATCGGGTCCAGCGAGACGACATCGAGTACGACGCCAACGATAGCCGCGATGACGACTCCGGCCGGGATGCCGTTGATCGCCGTCCAGACGATCAGCAGGATCAGGACGAAGTTGGGCTGGACGTCGAGTGGCCAGAGAGCCGGGACGAACGTCGCCTGGACGAAGGCGAGCGCGATCAACAGTGCCGCGAACAGGAACCGACCGGTCATCGGTTAGCGCCCTGGCCAGTGGACCCCCGTGCCGTCATCGTGCGGGCTGGCTGGTGACGAGTGCGGGACGGCAAGGATCGACCTCGGTCAGGTGTAACGGGGCGAAAAGTCATCGAAAGGCAAGGTGTCGCGCATGGCTTGGTGCCGGGCGGGATGGGTCAGGGAAGGCACCAGAAGACCAGGTCGCGATACGTCGAGTCTACCACGCAAGGCGGATGAGACTGTCCGTACATTCCTGCGCGGTAGGCAACGATTGCGGAACGGCGGCCCCTCCTCCAGCGAAGCGAGAGCCCTCCTCATCTGCGGATGGATGAAGCCCAACCCCAACCTTTCCCCATCCGCGGCTGGAGAGGGGCTCCACGATGATCGACCTGGCCTTCCTGCCCCACACGGCGTTGGTCGCTGACTGTGGCGGTAGTAACGTCGTAGAGGCGACCCCGGTGGTCGTCCGGCCGCCTCAGCGGCCTTCACTCCATGGGGCGATCGCCGACGATCGCCGGCGGGATATCCGGAATCGACCAACCGGTGAGCGAGGCAGATGACGTCTCACGGCGTGGGTAACGCCAGCGAGGCGAGAGCCATGTCTCTACCCTGATGGCGATGACCTAGCTCCGGGCAGCGCGACCGACGGCGTTGACGTGGGCGGCCACCTCGGTGGTGTCGTCCAGCGCCGGGAGGCTGGTTGGGCCGTGTCGGCGCGCGAGAGCACGTTCCAGGAGCCAGTCGGCGAGAACGGGGTTCTTCGGAAGCAGCGAGCCGTGGAGGTAACAGCCGATCGCGTTCCGGTACATCGCGCCCTCGGTGCCGTCCGTGCCATTGTTGCCTCGGCCGCTCCGGACGCGGCCGAGGGGCTGGACGCCCGGTGCGAGGGTGGTCAGGCCGCTATGGTTCTCGAACCCGACCAGCTCGCCGATTGGGGAATCGACAACGATGTTGCCAATGAAGCGCTCCGGCCCGGCGACCGTGGTGACGTCGAACAAGCCGATCCCCGGCAGGGGCTCGTCGTTGTGGGGGCGGTATTCATGGCCGAGGAGCTGGTAGCCGCCGCAGACAGAGAGTAACGCCGCGCCGTCCTCGACCGCTGCCTTCAGGGCGTCGCCCTTGGCGCCCTGAAGGTCATGGGCGACGTTGACCTGCTCCTGATCCTGCCCGCCGCCCCAGAAGTAGAGGTCAGCGTCCGGCATCGCGTCGCCGAGGCCAGAGGTGATCAGGGTCACGTCGATGCCACGCCAGCGGGCCCGTTGTTCGAGGGCCCGGACGTTGCCACGGTCGCCGTAGATGTTCATCTCCCGGCCGTAGAGCCAGGCCAGTCTCAGGTCCATGTCCTACCTCATGCGATGTCGATCGAAGGGTCTCTCGTGTCAGTTGAGCCGGACGATTGAAGATCGTGGGGACGACCCTTGTGGTCGTCCACGCCCGGGAGCTACTGTCGCCAGAACGCCTCGACGGCGCCGCGGTCGGCCAGCGCCTTCCGGATGGTGAGCATGGCGGTGTAGGTCGGCAGGATATAGCCGCTGCCACCCTCGGGCAGGGAGTGGACGAACGTGGTTAGCGCAGCTGGGAGTTCTCCATTGATGGTGGTGATCCGGTCGGCCGCAACTCCAGCGTACTTGAGTCGGTTGGCCATGTCCGGCGCCCGGATGCCGGCCGTCGCCAACGGCGTGGCACCAGCGGCGAGGAGCTCGAAGTCGACGTCCCAGAGCCAGGACACGTCGCGGCCGTCGGCGTCGAGGTCATTGATCGCGATCAGGGTCGGCTGGGCGAGCTGGCCGTCGCTCATCGTTAGCATCCGAAGCACCTCGTTGAACCCGGTCGGGTTCTTGACCAGGGCGAGGGTCAGCGTCCGGCCATCAAGCTCGACCCGCTCGATTCGACCGAAGGCGGCACGAAACGACCTGAGTCCGTCCTGGATGACGGTGGATTCGACGCCAAAGGCCCGGGCGGCGGCCGTCGCGGCGAGGGCGTTGTAGGCGTTATAGAGCCCCGGCACCCCGACCTCAAGAGAGATCGTGATTGCGGGTGGCCCGGCGACTTCGACGTACATCGCCAGCGACTCGACGCCGTTGAGCCGGATCTGGTCGCCGGCAAAGGCGAGCCGGGGTCGGGACTCGAAGCCGTCGGCCGTTCGCCAGGCTCCGAGGTGGCCCACGTAGAGCGTGTCGTAGATGTACGGTTGACCGCTGGTCCGGCTGCGGATCGTGTCGGCGGCGTGAGGCAGCTCGGCGAGCTGGATGGCCGGGTTCTGGTCGGTCATCCCGAACGCGAGGACCTTGGCCCGGACACCGCTGACGATCTGGGCGATCAGCGGGTCATCGACGTTGGCCACGATGATGGCGTCCGGCGGCAACGTGAGAAGCGCCGCCTCCCAGGACCGGGCGATCGTGGTGAGCTCGCCGTAGCGATCGAGCTGGTCGCGGAACAGGTTGTTGAGCAGAACGATCCGTGGCTGGATCCGACGGAGGAGTTCCGGAAAGGCGGCCTCGTCGGCTTCGATCACGCCGGCGTTGCCCTCGGCCCGACCCAGCAGGTCAGCTCGCTCGGCGAACGAGGCGGTCACGCCGCGGACGAGATTGGACCCGGATCGATTGTGGATCACGTCCGCGCCGTCGGTCGTCAGGATGTCGGCGAGCATCCGGCTGACCGTCGTCTTGCCGTTCGTCCCGGCAATGAGCGCAACGCCGCGGGGCAGTCCCGCGCTGAGCTTGCCGAGCATCCCGGGGTCGATCCGATCCGCGACGAGGCCAGGGGCGGCGGTGCCTCCCCGGTGAGCGCGACGTAGCCCAGCGGAGGTCACGCGGGCGGCGGTGACGGCGGCGGCCAGGCGGAGATCGGGGAACGAAAGTTTCGGCATCAGGCTAATCCCTCGGGGATGGCGACGGGGCGGACTCGTCGCTGGTCGTCTCGTCGCCGCTGGCCGCATCGCTGCCCGTGGCCGGACTATCCGGAGCGGATTCGGTGTCGCTCTCCCCGGCCGACGGCACGGCGCTCGCGGCCCCGTCATCGCCCGATGGTGCGGCGCCCGGGTCTGGATCGCCGGAAGGCCTGGCGTTGGTCGCGCCAGTGCCGGGGAGCGGCCCGAGGATGACCGTGACGACCTCGAGGTTGTCGAAGTCGGCGTTGGGAACGATGGGGACAGTCAGGTCGTCGCTGAGGGCGTTGCTCTCGAGTTGCCCGCCAACGGTGCCGATCAGCAGTCCACCGGGGACACCGCGGGACTGGGTGGAGCCATCGCTGCTGGTCAGGATGGCGTCGCCGGCGACTGGCTTCATGTCGATATCGACGTAGCGGATCTCGGCTCGACCCCCGGCCTGCCACATGCCGTACATCATGCCGTCACCGCCGGTGACGATCTCGACGCTGAGCGGGCTGGCCTGCGTGTCGATCAGGAGCGTTACACGGGACTGGGTCGGGCTGACCTCGGTGATCTGCCCGACGTAGTTGTTCGGGTCGACAACGGCCATCCCGACGGACATCCCGTCGTCAGCCCCCTTGTCGATGGTGAGGAACTTCTGGCTGTTGCTCGGGTCCCGCGCCAGTACGCCGGCCGAGAGGACATCGAACTCGCTGTACTTCTCTTCGATACCGAGCTGCTCGCGGAGCTGGGTATTCTCCCCCTCGGCGTTCTGCAGGCGAATCGACTCGGAGCGATAGTAGTCGCGCTCGGCGGTCATCTCGGCCAGGACTGTCTCCTCGTCGGACCCGGTGCCCTGTGCGGCGCGGCTGAAACTCCCGATGATCGGCGAGATCAGGGACTCTATCGGCCGCTTGATCGGGTCGAGCAGGCCGCGGTTGTCCAGCACGACTGTGCCGACGCTGAGGATGATGAACGTCAGCAGAAGGGTGATCGTCTTGCCGGTCGTCGATCTGGACACGGACGCCTCTCGTGATCAGGATGTCGATGGGTCGGGGCCGGGTTCTGAGCTCGTACCGGTGACGCCGGGCCCGAAGGAAGTTGGACCAGCCCCACATCGAGGCGGATCATCGACATCGGGAGAAGAAACCTACCGGCAAGCGTAGCACGCGTGAAAATGAGGGCCGGCGGACAATCGGTCGCCAGGCGCTGAGGATCGTCCCGGAAAACGAGCGGCGGGGCCGCTCCTTCCAGAGTGGCCCCGCCGCGGGACAGGTCGGGTCAGAAGATCGGTCGACTAGGACGCGCGGCGAATCTCCTGGCCACCAGCCAGGGCCCGCTCGTAGAGCTGAAGCGACTCGGCTACCCGCCCCGTGCCACGGGCCACGCAGGTCAGCGGGTCCTCGGCGCGGTAGACCGGCATCCGCAGCTCAGCCTGGAGCCGGCGGTCCAGCCCGAGCAGCAACGCACCACCCCCGGCCAGCGTCACGCCGTGCTCCATGATGTCGGCGACGAGCTCCGGCGGCGTCTCCTCGATCGCCGTCTTCACGACCTGGATGATCGTGTTGACCGGCCCACTGATCGCCTCGCGAAGTTCGACCGAGGAGATCTCAACGGACTTGGGCAGCCCGGTCAGCAGGTCCCGGCCGCGGAGGGTGACCCGGACCTCTTCCTCCAGCGGGTAGGCCGAACCGGCGGCCATCTTGGCGTTCTCGGCGGTCCGCTCGCCGATGACCAGATTGTGGTCGCGGCGGGCGTACTGCACGATGGCGTCGTCGATCTCATCCCCGGCGACCCGGAGCGAGTGGTTGACGACGATGCCGCCCAGCGAGATGACGGCGACTTCCGTCGTCCCGCCCCCGATGTCGACGATCATCGAGCCGATCGGCTCGTTGATCGGCAGCCCGGCGCCGATTGCGGCCGCCATCGGCTCCTCGATCGTATAGGCCTCACGGGCCCCGGCCGAGAGCGCGGCGTCCTTGGCGGCCCGCTTCTCGACCTCCGTCACGCCGGACGGAATCCCGATCACGACCCGTGGGTGCGGCGCCATCAGGCGCTGCATGTGCACCTTCTTGATGAAGTAGTGAAGCATCATCTCGACGGTGTCGAAATCGGCGATGACGCCGTCCTTGAGCGGACGGATGGCGATGACCGACGCGGGCGTCTTGCCGATCATCTCTTTGGCTTCGATCCCGACGGTGATAGCCCGGCGGGTCTTGGTATCGATCGCGACGACCGACGGTTCCGAGATGACGATGCCCTTGCCCCGGACGTAGACGAGGGTGTTCGCGGTGCCAAGGTCGATGCCGAGGTCACGGCTGAACAGGCCAAAGAAAGCCGAGAGGGGGCGGAACACCTGGTGAACACCTCCGCGTTGGTTGGGGGGCAGGTACGACGACGATGGCTGGGTTGGTTGGGAACGAAGACATGACGCCGAAGGCCATCGAAGCGCACAGGGACAGGCAGATTGCTGTTCGTTTCGCGAGTATAGCAGGCGGCGCGGATCGTTCCGGTTGCTGTCAACCAGACCGTGCCCGGTGATGGCAACCGACTCACTGAAGTCCTGCCACGGAATGCCGGGACAAGCCTGCCCAAGCGGTGTGCGGCGTGGCTCAGCGGCGTTCCTCGCCGGTCGGAATCGCTGCCGGAGTTTGGCTTGGGGTTGGCTTATTGGTCCCTTCGCTCTGAGGGGGGAAGACGATCGGCGCACCGATAGCAGGTAGGCGGGCAGTCGTTTCCTCCTCGCCGATCACGCTCAGCGCGAACAGGAGGGCGAAGGAGCCGAGGACGACAAGGACCGCTGTCACGATAGCGGAGCGGATCTGGTTTCTTGCGCTCACGGATGCTCGCTCATGGCTCGTCTGGCCTCCCTGTGCCATTCGGATGCTGGCCGAACTCCCGCCGCTCGCTGGACCAATCCGGCGTCATTGCCTGTCCAAGCGATCAGGTGACGACTCCCGAGGGACGGTCTCATCGAAACGACGCGTTCTGGCGATAGCTGTTGTGGCTAGGATAGCGAGATTCGGGCATCGCGTCGATTCAGTCATCACTGTCACGTGCCGTCATCCACTGGGAGGGAGCGGCAAGTCAGAGCCGGCGTTGGCGGGTCCCGGTCCTTGGTCTGGGCCGGGATCGTGGCAAGTCACCAGATCCGTCGATCACTGGCTGACGTCTTCGATCGTGCGTGGCCGAGGACTGGTTCAATGACCCGGGGGAGCTATCGCCCTGGTAGATCGGGTTGTAGGTGAAGCGCCTGGGTGGCGGAGCAGACCTCTCCCCCAACCCCTCTCCGTCGCACCGGTTCGCTCACCCGCTGAAGCGGATTCGGCTACGCAGGTGCCCGGGAAGGGGAGCAGCGCCGCCTGTCTCGCACAGGCATCCCACTTGAAAACCGCTGTAGAGACTGAACGGTACAGCGGGGCGCAAGGCCAGCGAAGTGAGAGCCCATGACCCCACGACGTGATGCTGACTGAACGTCGCTCTCCGTCGCGACGGGTAAGGATTGAGGAGAGGGCTGATCAGCGTTCTACAGCTTCAGGGCGAGATCGCCGATGAGATAGTCGCGGCAGATCGTCAGGCTCTCCAGCGGCGTCGTCCGGGACCTGTCGATCTCGACGGTCAGCCAGCCATCGTAGCCGACCTCGCCCAGAGCCGACAGGACGGCCGGAAAAGCGACGTCGCCCAGACCGAGTTCGCAGAAGAACGACATCGCGTCGGTGCCACTGGAGTTGAGGTCTGGGCCCACCGGAGCGTCGGCGCCGATGTCCTTGAGATGGACGTAGCCGATCCGCCGGCCGTAGATCCGGATCAGCTCGACCGGGTCCATGCCGGCGCCCGTCAGATGGGCCGTGTCCGGGCAGAACCCGACGAGCTCCGGGTCCGTCCCTGCCAGCACGGCGTCGATCTCTGCCCGGTCCTGGATCTCCGTGCCAAGGTGTGGGTGGATACAGGCGTGGACGCCGAGGGCAGCCGTTCGCCGGGCTGCCTCCTCGATCGTCTGGCAGGCCTGCTTGAGGTCCTCCGCCGATGTCGGGCCGGTCCTTGGTCCGCCGGGGCCGAGGACGATCCGGTCGACGTCGAGGGCTGCCAGCATCCGGGCAATCCGCTCGATCTCGATCACGGTGTCGTTCGCTTTCGACGCGTCCGAGAACCGGGCGCCGGCGTAGAGGGCGCTCAGCCGCAGCCCCTTGCTGGCGAGGAGATCGCGGAAGGCACCGGGGTCGTCGGCGTGGGCCAGGGCGGTGTGGGTGAAGGTCTCGCAGGCGTGGAAGCCCAGCCCACTGGCGTCCCGCATCCCGGTCTCGAGGTCGTTGCCCCAGGTGATCAGGTGGCAGGAGATCGGGTTGGGTATCGTGCTCTGGGCAGTCATGCGGCGGACTCCTGTGGGTGCGGGTGGCTGACTCCGGGACCTGACACTGCGCTGGTCCGTCACGTCCGGTGTGGGCGGGACCATGACGGTGACCGCTACCGTCGCCGATCGTCCAGTGAGCTGTCAACGGGCGATCGACTGGTGAGGGGCGATGGGCCAGCGACGGGAGGAGGCGAGTCAGCCGGGACCCCGCCGTCAACGTGAGATGGAAACGACCGGACCGGCGTAGCGGCAACTGGCGGTCGCGTAGAGCGGGTGGGCGGGCTGTCAGCACCTCCGCTCGGGATCGCCTCGACTGGGCCGGGGGTCGCGGGGAGGAGGCTGGACAGTGAGACGGAGCCGGTGCCGGTCTCGATGACGATGTCCAGCCCTGACGCGTCCGTGGCGAGGTTTTGCCAGGCTGTGTTGGTGTAGTGGGTCCCATCGAAGTCGAAACCGTCCGGGGCGTCGATGTCACTGAGCCCGGCCGTGACCTGAATCCGGACCGGCACATCCTCGGGCACGATCAGCCGGACGGTGCCGACCCCGACCCGGACCCGACTTACTCCAGTCGCGGCGGTCGCGTTCCCGACGATGATTTCCGCATCCCCCACGCCGATGCTGACATCGAATCGCAACGTCGAAAGACCCGTCAGGTCGAGCTGAGCCGAGCCGACCGCGACGTTGACATCGAGATCGACCCGAACCTGCGGGTTGAAGCCGATGTCCCATGTCGCCTGTTCCGGCGAGCGCAACCAGCGCAAGGCCGCGAGCGGCGGGTTGACGGGCTCGGAACCCAGCGTAGCGATCCCCGTGTCGCCGTCGACTCGCCAACTTCGCGCGATCGGGCTGTCAGTTCCGGCGCGGTACTCGGTCTGGAGTGCGACGTCGCCGGTCACGGTTGGCCCCGCCGGCAGCGAGTCCGCGATCGAGACGTCGCCGTTATCGACATCCACGTTGGCGTCAATGGTCTGGGCGCCATCAAGCGGCTCGTTCCAGCCGCCGCGAACCGTTCCGGAGTCGCTGAACCGGTAGATGCCATAGCCAACGGCCACTGCGCCAAAGACGGCCAGTGTGACGACGATCAGGCAGCCGGCGAAGAGGCGGGCGACGAGCGACATGGACACGGCTCCGGAGCAGGTAGCAGTAGGGCGCGATCACGGGCGGGTTGCCCGACTCCCCCGATCCTGAGCGAATCTTGCCGGGATCGTCCCATGATCGCCGCAACCTGTCGCGTGACCATGCCGGCATCGTGACGTGTCAGTGACGGCCCTGCCCGATGGCTCCGAGCGTGGGACGCCCATCAGACGGAAGTGCATCATGCCAGGAGCAGCCTCCGCGAGTGATTGGCGGGCGCCTGGCTGACCCCCGCCGCATCAGGCCGAAGTCGATCAGCACGGTGGCACGTTCCAGCCGATGATGAGCGATTAGCCCGATCAAGACAGGGAGGGGATGAAGGGCTCGTTCCGCCGCCGGCACATTCCCTGGACCACTCCCGGCCCCGATATCGGAGCGCTACACTGTACGCCTGATTGTGCCCATCCGGCCCCGACGGGTTCTCTTCGCTGAGTCCGACCCTGCCCGGACCCGCCGATGCCAACCAGGTGCCTGCCGTGGTGGCAGAATGCGCGAGTCCGTTGGTGCCAACGAGTCTCTGCACGTCGTCGAGAGTTGAGAAAGGAACCGCCAACGTGGACGTCGAGAACGAGCAAGGGGTCTCCGACCTGCTGGAAGGCGCCGCGGTGACGCAGGTCGCTAGCGGTTACACCTTCACCGAGGGGCCGGTCTGGATCCCCGCCCACGGCTGGCTGATCTTCAGCGACATCCCAACGAGCACTGCCTATAGCTGGCAGCCCGGCGCGGCGGCCTCCGTCATCTATCGCGAGCAGGCTCGTGGTGGCAATGGGATGACTCTCGACAACCACGGCCAGGTGATCTGCTGTGAGCAAACCAGTCGCCGGGTCGTCCGCTTCCCGGTCGATGAGCCGACCGCCGTTGAGATCATCGCCGAGGACGACGCTGGCAGCCGGTTGAATAGCCCCAACGACGTCGTCGTCGATTCCCACGACCGGATCTTCTTCACCGACCCAAGCTACGGCCTCGGTCCTGGAGGCGAGGGCAAGGAGCAGCTCCACAACGGCGTCTACCGGATCGACCCGGACGGCGCGATCGTCCTGATCGACGACCGCTTCCAGCAGCCCAACGGCCTGGTCTTCTCACCGGACGAGCGGTTTCTCTACATCGGTGACACCCAGCAGCAGGTCATCCGCCGCTTCGCAGTCCAGGACGACGGCTCCATCACCGGCGGAAGCATCTTTTGCGACATGCGTAAGTCCGGGCACCGGGGTGGTCCCGACGGGATGACGATCGACACCGACGGCCGGCTCTGGGCGACCGGTCCAGGCGGGATCTGGGTGGTCGATGTCGACGGCACGAGCCTCGGTCTGATCCTGATGCCGGAGCAGCCGAGCAATATCACCTTTGGGGGCGACGACTTCTCGACTCTTTTCGTCACTGCCGAGACCTCGATCTACCGGATCGAAACCCGGGTCCGCGGCGCCGTCCCCGGGAGCCGCGAGATCGCCAGCAGCGAGGTGGTCCGATGACGGACGGCACCGGGCCGGATCACACCGTCGATGATCACGTCGACGATGATGGCCAGATCTCGGCTGAGGATCTCGCCTTCGCCGCGGCGAACGTTGACGAGGAGACGGTGCTTGGCCACGCCGAGGCCGTGGCGGCACTGCACTCCGCCTTCGCTGCGCTGATCGAGTCGCAGGACGCCGACATCCTTCCGGCCGAGGGCGATGACCGGAACGATATCGCGGTCGCGGGCGACGCCTGGACGCTCTACCTGAGCGGGTGGCCGGGTCTCGGGACGGCGTTCGTCGCAATCGAGGAGGAGCCGGCCGAGGATGCCGGTCCGGACATCGTGGAGGCGGCCTGGCGTGCGGTCGTCTCCGATGAAGCCGTCGCCGCGATGATTCTGGCCGATACGCAGCTCGATGGTGCCCTTACCACCGCCCTTGACGCCTCCGGCGATGCGCTCTCCGCGTCGATCGCCACCGCTGTGCGTCTGGGACCGGTACCGGAATAGGGGCAAGGTGCGTCCAAGCCCCTGCTCGCCCCGCTCGGGTTCGACGGGAGCGGGTCTCATCGGAACGGCTTGATCCTGGACGCCGTTATCGCCCGTCGGGGCGATGGCCGCTGCGGCGGCCGGTCGGGGCAAGCCCACGACCCTACGGACGACGCCGCGCAGTCCCGGCGATCGGAACGCTATGACGCCAACCAGTGAGAATTCACTTCCATCGGCAGGAGGCCAGGGGATTGCGTCGCGACCTCAGACGCTCGATGACCGCCGATCGCGTTCGTGATCGAACTCACCTCGCGACCACCGCCGCCACTACGATGCGTTGCTCTTCCACCGGAATGCCTGGACGACGTTGTCCCGCAGGATCGTCCGGGTAGCAGGGTCCCCGAACCGCTCCCGCAGCTTCGGCTTGACGTGTCGCATGATGGCGGTCGCGTCGTAGCCGTACTGGGTCGTCGGTGGGTTGCAGACGACGGTGGCATCGTCCGAGACCAGCACCTGTCGGAGATGGCCAGCGTCGATCAGCCGACCGATCGCGTCGATCGACCGCTCCGCAAGGGAAGGCGGTCCGGCGTCCGTACCCGCCCGGCTGCTGAAGCTGTCGAACTGGACGGTTATCCCGCCGGCGGCCTGGCGGGCGTGGTCCTCCACGGATGAGCGCTGGGCATGCGCCCAGATGAGCCGATCCAGCGGGAATCCCTCGCCGACGAGGGTCTGACAGACGCGGTTGAGCGGCTCTGCAAACGGGCTGTGGAGACCGATCGCGGCGCCAGTCTCCCGGGCGGCGATTGCGGCTGCCCGGTGAATGAGCGTCTCGTCCGGGGTCGGACCGTCGTCCGAGGTCGCGATCTTGACGAAGCCGGCCCGTGACCCCATGCCGTCCATCCCCTGGGTCAGTTCCGCGATGAACCTGGCGGCGAGGTCGGCAACGCTGAGGTCGTGGTATCCCGGCGGCCGCTTGGCGAGGTAGATCCCGGTCGGACAGACGATGTGCAGACCGGTCGCGCTGGATACATCCCGCAGGAGCGCCGCGTTGCGCCCACCCCCAAGCGCAGTCCAGTCGACCAGTAGGCCGATTCCCTGGGCCCGGAGTTCCCGCAGCCGGTTGACCGCTGCCCCGCGGACCATCCCCCAGTCCACGTCCATGTAGCGCGGATGGTCGGTCGGCTGGAAGTCGACGAAGAGATGCTCATGGGCAAGGGCCCGGCCAATCTCCGTGCCTGGAACCAGCCCACGGACGGTCTGGAGAGAATGCCCGGTCATGATGCTCCTGTCGTCGAGCGAATCAGCGTGGCGGTCAGCGCGTAGACCGCTGGAACCCTAGCGTCGCGATCAGGCCGGCGATCCCGCCGATCAACCAGAGCGGCTCCCAGAGGAGGAGATACCACGGGACCGCCGCGTGACCCATCGACACCGGTGTGTCGATGTAGCTAGCCATGACCAGTGCCGCTTGCGCCATGCCGGCGAGGCCATACAGGGCCAGTCCTCCGCCGCCGAGCCAGCCGAGCGTCAGCAGGATCCGCCGCGGGAGCATCTCGCCCCATGGTTGAGCGAGGGCCATCCCGAGGGCGGCATAAGCCAGGCGTGCCACGGTCGATAGCCAGATCATCGCCACGAATGACGACTCCCGAGCAGTCGCCTGCTCCTGGATCCGGATGCCGAGTTGATTGAGGCCGACCGTTCCGCCGGTCGCCCAGTAGACGCTCAGCAATCCTGTGCTCACGCCCCAGACGATCATCAGGAGGCCACCACGATCACGCAACCGTCGTGACCGGACCGCGTTGCCAGTCGAGATGGTCATGCGTTCGAGCATCGTTCCGGTTCACCTCGCTCGTCTCATTGCAACCAACGCGGCCACTCCGTCAGCCCCGAGTGTGACTGGTGGGGATGGCGCGATCATGGCGGTCCGGTGACGATCTCATGGAATGGAGGGAGCATTCCATCATGCGGAGACGCCGGACCGATCCCGGCGCTTGTCCCTTCGTCCAAGCGGTTTGGGTTCTGAGACCACTGGGTCTGGATACGTCAGCCGCGTCCCGGCACCACGCTCAGTCCGGGTCCGGTCGTAGTCGCTGTAGGAACCTGCGTAGTCGTAGACCACGCCGTCGCGGACCTCGACGATCCGGTCGCAGATCCGGTCGAGGAAGTAGCGGTCGTGGGAGACCGTCAGCAGCGTCCCGGCGTAGTCGGCCAGCGCCGCCTCCAGAACCTCGATCGAGCCGATGTCGAGGTTGTTCGTCGGCTCGTCCAGGATCATGAAGCTGGCGCCGGACAGCACCAGCGTGCCGAAGATCAGCCGGCTGCGCTCGCCACCGCTGAGCTGAGCGATCGACGTCTCGGCGTCGATCGCGTCGAACCCGAGCGAGGCGAGAAAGCCCCGCGCCTTGTGGTCGTCGTAGGGCGCGCTGGTGCGGACGAGTTCCAGCGGTGTTTGTCGCAGGTCCAGCGTTTCCTGCTCCTGGGCGAAGTACCCGGTCTTGATGCTCGGGCCGAACCGGATCGATCCGCTGTCCGGCGTGTCCCGACCCATCAGCATCCGGAGCAGGGTCGTCTTGCCGGCTCCGTTCGGCCCGACCAGCCCCACCCGCTCACCTTGCCGGATGACGAGGTCGAACGGCCGGTAGATCTCGCGTTCACCGAACCGCTTCGTCAGCCCGGCCACTTCAACTACCTTGGTCGAGCCCCGTTCCGTGTCGAAGGAAACGTCGATCCGCCGGCGATCGACCGGTGGCGGGACGGTCGCTTCCAGCCGAGCGGCCTCCACCTCGACCTTGCGGCGCTGGTTCTCCGCCCGGGTCGCGAACTTCGGGTTCTGCCTCGCCCATTGCGTCAACGCCTCCGAGCTTTCCTTGAGCTTCTGGTACTCACGCAGCTCGTTGGTCCGGATCTGATGCTGTCGAAGGATCCGGGTCCGCTTCTCGGTCCGGTAGGCGGTGTAGTTGCCGGGCCAGGTCGAGAGGACACCGTCCTCGACCTCCAGGATTCCGGTCGCGACCTGGTCGACGAGGTACCGGTCGTGGGTAACGAGGGCGACGGCTCCGTCGTGCCGGGCGATCTCTCGCTCCAGCCACGACCGGGCCCCGTCATCGAGGTGGTTGTCCGGCTCGTCCAGGAGGAGTAGCCGGGGCGCCTCGGCCAGCAGCCGGGCGAGGGCGACCAGCCGCCGCTCGCCACCGGAGAGCGTCCCGAGCGGCGTCTCCCAGCGGGACTCCGGCAGCCGCAGACCGGCAAGGATCTCGGCGGCGTGGGTCACGTCCTGATCGACCGCGCTGCTATCGAGCCGACCGAGGATCGCGCCCTGCTCGTCGAGGAGCGCCATCAGGGTGTCATCGTCTGCTGTACCCATCTCCGCGGAGATGGCGTCGAGCCGTGCCTCCAGTGCCTCGGCGTTGCCCAGCGCCTCGGCGACCACCGCCCGGACGGTCATCGTCGGGTCGTGGGATGCGTGCTGATCCAGCACACCGACGGTGAGGCCGGGCAGCGTGACGACGCTGCCGCGGTCCGGTTCCAGCTGCCGCGCGATGATCCGGAGCAGGGTGCTCTTGCCGGCGCCGTTCTCTCCGACGATGGCGAGCCGGTCACCGGTCTTGATGGAAAGGGTGACACCGTTGAAAAGGCGGTTGCCGCCGAACGTGAGGTGGATCTGGGCGGCCTGAACGAGGACGGTCATAACTGGATTCTCCCGATGGGCGGCAAGCTGCGGCGACGGATGGGCAGCCCGAACGACGATCGGCTCGGGAGAACTGGGAGTCCCAACTCTAGCATGGCAGCCGGATCACGCTCGACGTTCTCTGGCAATGGAATGGACCGCATCCCGGCAGCGTCCGGTCTGGCCAGCGAACCACAAGGAAAAGCGACGGCGTCAGGCGACTGGAGGTAGGCCTGGGTCGCGGGTCGCATCGGCAGGAACCGACGGTTCCAGCGCATCGACGATTGCGGCTTCCAGCGGCGCGGCCATGGTGTCGCTGTACGTGGCGCTGAGATGGTTCTCGTCCATGTAAACCAGAATGTTTCCAACCACTGCTGGGCAGAATGACGCGTCGCAGACCGCGTCGGCGATGTCCAGGAACGCGACGTTGGCCGGGATGTCAGGTACTTGCGTCCACGGGGGATCGGTTGCGTAAACTGCTTCCCGTGGGACGCCGTAGTCGGTCGCGCCAGTCCCATGCTGTTGGACGCAATCCGGCATGGAGGAGTCGAAGCGGGGATTGTCCCGAATAGCAAGGACCGGGATGCCGAGCGCGTCCATCTGGCGCCATTGCTCGACGAAGCCGGCCGGCGTTTGCTCCGTCAGTCCGGTCCGCACGTCGCGGCTGGCAAGGGTGACCACCGCGTCTGGACGCAACTCACCGACCTCTTCGGCCGCCGCAGCATTCCACGCCACACAGTCGGTATCATCCGGATAGACCTCGGAGGCGGTCGAGAACGGGCAGGCTCCACGAAGGATGAAAGTCAGCTGCCACTGATATTTCAAAGTGAGTGGGACGAGGGCGCCAGCGAGTTGCTGAATGTGGGAGTCCCCAATGACGACGATGCGGCGGCTGGGAACGAAGGCGACAGGCTGAGTACACACGTTCGCCGCGAACTGGCGCATTGGTGTGCAGTCCCAGTTCTATATCGACACCCAGTCGTCATTGACCGTGACCGGCGCCGGCAGCAACGGGGCCGCCGCGACTGGTCCGTTGACCAGCGCCGCGGCTCCAGGGTAATTCGGGTCGCCCAGCTGCCCGTCGACGTGGCTCCGCCGGTTCGTTTCGAGTTGCCAGCCGCCCGAAACCAGCAACAAGGCGACCAGACATGCCGAGCCGAGCCGGTAGCCGGCGCCAATGCTGAACGCGGGGGCGATCATTGGCCGCTCCAGCGCGTGATGCGTGATCGCCGCCAGGACGAGAGAGCGCGCGATCATGCCGAGTCCGATCAAGGGCGCGACCCGCGTGGAGCCGCTGGCGACCAGACAGAGCACGAGGATTGGCCAGCGCCAGAGGTAAAGTGTGAAGCTCAAGTTGCCGAGGTAGGGCAGTGGCCGGCTCCCGAGAAATCGGTCGATCCCCCATGGGTGATCCGTCCAGCCAGCCGCCAGCACCAGCACGGCGCAACCGACTGGCCACAGGGCCACCCAGCCGGGAAAGACACTGCCTACCTCGAAGACCAGGCCACAGATCAGCAAGCCGACCACCCCGAGCCATCCCATCCCCAGTCGAAGGCGTCATAGGAGGGCGATCGCATCGACATGTAACGCCAGCAATCCGCCCAGGGCAAACTCCCAGGCGCGGGTCAGGGAATGGAAATAGGCGAGTGGCTGCCGTTCAGCGGTGAGTTCAATGGAGTAGGTCAGCGAGGCAACCACGACCGCTGCTACCACGAGGGTTAGCCAGACGCGCTACCGAGCTCCTCGAGATCGAGTCAGCCCCACCACCAGAGCGACCAGGATCGGCCAGACCAGAAAGAACTGGCCCTGAATCGAAAGCGACCAGAAAGGCTGCACGACGCTAGCCATGTCGTTGCTGGCGGAGGAGTCCACAGCATTCGCTGCCAGTTCCCAGTTCTCTACGAACAGGGCCGACGTCGCGAGCTCACGGATCGTCTGCGACCACGTCGTCTCGGGCAGCACGATCGCCGCCGCGATCACCGTCGTAAACAGGACGGCGATCGTCGGGCGGACCAGCCGCACGACTGTCCGGCTCCAGCGCCTCGTCAGGTCAAGTGACCCGCGTTCGGCCGCCCTGGCAAGTTGTCCAGTGAGCAGAAAGCCAGTGATTACGAAGAACACGTCAACGCCACCGGAGATCCGGTTGAACCAGATGTGGTAGACGACCGCCAGCGCCCGAAGCCCCTGCAATTCCGGACGATAACCGCGAGGAGCCGCTGTTACCGTGGCGTTGCCGCCTTTCCCGTGCTGCGCTGGGAGCGACCTGACTCTCTTCACCTACCGTCGTCCTGCCTTATCCACCGGAAGGAGCTTTCCCTGTTCTCGTCGTCCGGGTTCAGTATGACGGCCAGGGCTTCGGTGCCGAGCCATTCGCTCCGATGCGCGGCGCCGGATCATGATTCCTGGAAACCTGTGCAGACCGCGTAGCCCATTGGCGCGGCCTGTGCCACAATCGTCGCAATCAACCCTGTATGCTGTCGCCTATCCTGAATGTCGTCCTGCCTGACCACGTCGTGTGACAACGCTGCGATGGTGGAACCGTCCGTATCCGCCCAGCGGTTCTGATGACGGATCATGGTGGAGAATGGCGGACGGGTGCGCGACGGCCACGATAATCGTCCCGGATGACCATGCCGAATCTCGAGGGAGAGCAAGAGCATCATGAGTGACCTGAACCAGACTAGCCAGCGGATCCTGCGGTCGGCCACGAATCGGCGTAACGTCCTTCGCGGTCTCGGCGCGGCCAGCGCCGGCGCGGCCGCCCTTACCGTTGGCGGCGGCATCAGCTCTGCCCGACTCCTCAATGGACCGGAGATCAACGCCCGCTTCCAGGACGGCACCCCGGTCGCCGGTGGCGTGCTCCGGCTGACGGGCCACCAGGACATCCCTGGCCTCAGCCCGGAAGATTCCGGCGCGACGGTCCCGTTTGTCGCCATCGTCCAGATTCACAACGGTCTCGTCGAGCTGGACGAGACGCTGACGTTCCAACCCGGCCTCGCGACCGAGCTCCCCGTTGTCAGTGCCGACGGCCTGAGCTACACGATTTCCCTTCGGGAGGGTGTCACTTTTCATAACGGCGACATGTTCACCTCTGCTGATGTGAAATACACCTACGAATGGGTCAAGGATCCGGCCAACGCGTCGGTCTTCAGTGGCTCGTTCGAGAATGTCACGAGTGTTGAGGCGCCTGACCCGATGACGGTCATCGTCACGCTGTCGGCTCCTAACGCGGCGTTCAATGCGCTGATCGGAGCAGTCCTGATCCTGCCGTCCGGGTATCACGCTGAGGTTGGCCAGGAGGCCTATGCCCAATCACCGGTTGGGACGGGACCGTTCAAGCTCAACAGCTTCGATCCCGCTGCCCGGACGCTGCTCGATGCCTACGACGGCCACTTCCGCGGCCGTCCGATGATCGATCAGCTTCAGATCGACGTCGTCCCGGAGGCGTCCGTCCGGGCTGAAGCGCTGGAGAATGGTGAGTCCGACAACAGCATTTGGTCGCTGACGCCGGAGGACGACGCCCGCCTGAGCGAGGACCCGAACTTTACGACCTACTCGACGCTCAACACCGCCGTTAACCACTTTCCGCTCAACAACCAGAGTCCGATCCTGAGCGACGTCAACGTCCGCCGGGCGATGATGTTCGCGATCGACCGCCAGGTCATCATCGACGAGATCTTCCTCGGCGCCGCCCAGATCGCGACCTCGAACCTGTCCCCGGCCGTCGCGACCTACTACAACCCCGACACCACCCAGTACGCCTACGACCCTGACCAGGCCGCTTCCTTGCTGGAGACTGCTGGCTGGGTAATGGGAGATGACGACGTTCGCGAGAAGGACGGGCAGCCGCTGACATTCACGATCTCGATTCCCGCCGGCGACTCGACCCGCCGCTCCGAGGCCGAGGTCGTCCAGCAGTACCTTCAGGACGTTGGCATCAATGCCCAGCTGCAGGAGACGCCGGTCGCACAGATCCTCGAGCAACTCCCGGCCGGCGAGATCGACGCCGCCCTGTTCAACTGGACGTACGGCGCGGGCGACGACCCCGACGCCACGTCGGTCCTGAGTTCGACCGGACCGAACAATTTCTCCAGCTTCCATAACGAGCGGGTCGATGAACTGCTCAAGCAGGGCATCGTTGCGCTGACACAGGAGGAGCGGATCCCAATCTACCAGGAGATCCAGCAGATCGTCTCCGACGAGGTGCCATTCCTGTACATCGCCTTCCTCCAGGGCCGGACCCACTACGCCTCTCGCGTAAAGGGCCTGCCGGCGGCTGAAAACGTCCAGGATTCGGACAACCTCTACAAGAAGGCCTATACCTGGAGTCTCGACCCGGCCGAGTAGCGACCTCACCCCCAACCCCCTCTCCATCACGCTGACGCCCTGACGGGCTTGCGGCTGAAGGGGGGCTTTCTGGTTACCTATGCGCTCGGGATGAGTGAATGCTCGTCGATACCTGACCGAAACCCGTGACTGACAGGAGCGGTGATGAGGGAACAGGCGCCAGGAGCGAGGTCGGGGGCGATGCATGGAACGGCGCGGGAACTCCGCCGGCGGCAGACGCCTGCGGAGTCGCAGCTGTGGTTGCTGCTGCGGGGTGGGCAGGTGGGTCACCGGTTCCGGCGGCAGCATGTCATCGAGGCGTTCGTGGTGGACTTTTGTTGACCGGCTGACCGGCTGACCGGCTGACCGGCTGACCGGCTGACCGGCTGACCGGCTGACCGGCTGACCGGCTCGTCGTCGAGGTCGACGGGTCGGTCCACGATTCGCTCGAAGCGCAAGCCGACGATGAATGGCGGACCAGGCGCCTGAACGAACTCGGCTTCCGTGTCCTTCGCGTATCCAATGAAGAAGTTCTCGGCCATCTGGATGTCGTATTGGATCGCATCAAGGTGATGCTCGCCCCGGTACGTTGATGCTGTTTCAACTCCCGACCGGCTACTTCGACGGATCGTCCGTCGCCGGAATACCGAGCCCCCTCTCCATCCGCCAGCCCATCAGGGCGCCAGCGTGATGGAGAGGGGGTTGGGGGTGAGGTAATCTCCCATGTTGCGCTACGTCACGATCCGCCTGCTGCAAGGGGTCGTCGTCCTCTTCCTGATCAGCGTCCTGACCTTTGGGCTGATCCACGCCGCGCCCGGCAGCCCGATCGACCTCCTGGTCGGCCAGGCGCGCGTCACGCAGCAGGCCAAGGACAACCTCGAGGCCAAGTGGGGGCTCGACAAGCCGGTCTGGGAGCAGTACTCGGTCTGGCTGCGGAACGTCGCGACGGGTGACCTAGGTTCGTCCGTCATCCGGAGCGGCAAGCCGGTCACCGAGATGATCGCGGAGGCGCTGCCGTACACGCTGGCCCTCAACGCGATGGCGATCACCCTCTCGATCGCGATCGCCATCCCGCTCGGCATCCTCGCCGCCTACAGGCGCAACTCGGTGCTGGACTACATCACGACGGCGACCTCGACGATCGGGGTGGCGGTGCCGAACTACTGGATCGGCCTGCTCCTGATCATCGTCTTCGCCTCCAACCTCGGCTGGCTGCCAACCTATGGGGCGAACGCTGGCTGGCGCAGCTACGTCCTGCCGGTCGCGGTGCTCGCGTTCGAGGAGATGGCCGGGCTGATCCGGGTGACGCGCGGAGCGACGCTGGAGGCCCTGACGACCGACCATGTGCAAACGGCTCGGGCCAAGGGTCTACGCGAACGGACCGTGATGATGCGCCATGTCGTCCGGAACGCGATGCTGCCGATCGTGACCGTGCTCGGGTACCGGATCGCCTTCATCCTCAGCGGTACGATCGTTATCGAGACGGTCTTCGCCTTCCCGGGCATCGGCCAGCTGTTCTCGGCTTCACTCCTGAACCTGGATTACCAGGTCGTCCAGGCCCTCGTCCTGCTGCTTGCGCTGATCGTCGTCGTCGGGAACCTGCTGACGGACCTGACGTATGCCCTGATCGACCCACGTATTCGGATCTCGGGATGATGCCGACCGCTCCGCGTCGCCGGCGCTGCCATGCTCGTCCGCGAGTCAGGATTGCCCCATGACCCTCACCACCAGCCGGGACGGTCGCCCGGTCACCGCCGAGATGATCGACCCGGTCCAGGCTGAATCGGGCATGCTCGCCCGTCGGTCAGGGCCGCAGTCAGAGTGGCAGCGGCGCTGGCGGCGGTTCCGGGCCTACCGTCCGGCGGTCTTCGCGCTGGCGTTCGTGATCCTGCTCTTCATCCTGGCGATCTTCGCCCCGATCGTCGCGCCGCATGACCCGTACGACACGAGCCCACGCCTGCGCGGCGACGGGCCGACCCGGGACTACCTGCTCGGCAACGACGCGACCGGCCGGGACATCCTCAGCCGGCTGATCTACGGCACCCGGATCGCCCTCGCCGTCGGCCTCGGCGCCACCGCGATCGCCGTCACGATCGGCGTCATCATCGGCGCGGCCTCGGGCTACTTCGGCGGCTGGGTCGATCTGTTGCTGTCCCGCGTCGTCGATACGCTGATGGCGTTCCCGACGATCGCGCTGCTGCTCGTCCTGTCGGCGGTCCTGTCGCCGAGTCTGCCGCTGGTCATCCTGATCATCGGCTTCACGGTCTGGGCGGCCTACGCCCGGGTCGTCCGAGCCGAAGTCCTCAGCATCAAGGAGCGCGACTTCGTCCTTGCCGCCCGGACCTCTGGCGCGTCCCCGGCGCGGATAATCTTCCGGCATGTCATCCCGAACGTGATCGGGATCGTCATCGTCCTGGCCAGCCTCGCGGTCGGAGGCGTGATCATCTACGAGTCAGCCCTGTCCTTCCTCGGGCTCGGTGTGCAGCCGCCGGAGCCCTCCTGGGGTCGGATGCTGGCCGATGGTCGCGACTTCATCCGCAACTATCCGCACATCATGATCGCTCCCGGCATCTTCATTACCCTGACAGTGCTTGCCTTCAACCTGCTGGGGGAGGGCCTGCGCGACGCCTTCGACCCACGCGGTCGCCGGTAGCGCGGGGCGAATCGGTCCGGTTGGCATCACCCATGCGCCGGTATAATCAGGCTCGACTCCGAGACCTCCCCATCCGGGGTCCTTCACCCAGACCGAAAGCGAGTGACACCCATGACCGACAAGGGCACCTTCGCCGTCAGCGACCTCGAGTACGACATCATCACGACGCTCGCCAACCTGCTCCAGGGATCCGAGACGCTGGGGAAGTACCAGGCCGACGCCGAGCGCGTGGGCGACAGCGAGACAGCTGACATCTTCCGCCGCCTCCACGAGAGCTACTACGGCCACGCGACGGAGCTCAACGCCGCACTCCGCCGGATTGCCAGCCAGAGCTAACCGCGGCGCGCTTCACCAGTCCGGCCGTAGTACAGTCCATCGCGGGGTGGGCCTGGGTGTAATCCAGGATCGGGTCGTAGCTGGTGAAGCGGAGTAGAGCAGTGAACAAGACCGACGCATCCGGGTCGTCTGCCAACGCAGACGACCCTCGTATTTCCGTTCAGCTTCGATACTTCGCCATCTACCGTCAGAAGCTCGGTCGGTCGTCCGAGGAGCGCCTGGTCCCCTCTGGGATGACGGTCGGCGAGCTCTTCGGTGCGGTCGTCGCTGAGCGTCCAGAGATTCAGGTTCCGGCGCTTCGGGCTGCGACGATGCTAATGGTCAACCAGGAATATGCCGCTCCGGATCAGGTGCTGAGCGACGGGGACGAGGTCGTCTTCGTACCGCCCGTCAGTGGTGGGAGTGTTGAGTCCCCGACTCGAGGTAACGGATCGGAAACGCCGCGGTTCCGGGTTGGGTCGGAGCCGCTCGACCCACGGGCCGTCGAGGCGCTGGTAGCCACCCCCGCCGCTGGCGCGATCATCACTTTCATCGGCACTGTACGGGACAATGCCCGGGGCGAGGGCGTCTCGGTCCTCGTCTATGAGGCGTACGAGCCAGCCGCCGAGAAGCAGCTCGCGGTCGTCGCCGGCGAGATCGCATCCCGGTGGCCGATCACTGTCGAGCAGGTCGCGATTCACCATCGAACCGGACGCCTCGAGCCCGGTGTCGCCTCGGTCGTGATCGCCGTCGCCGCCGCCCACCGGGACGCGGCCTACGAGGCGTCCCGACACGCAATCGAGCGGATCAAGGAGATCGTTCCGATCTGGAAAGAGGAACACTACGCCGACGGCGCCGTCTGGATCGGCAGCGAGGCCGCCTACCAGGACCTCCCGGACCGCCGGAGGTAGTTGGGTATGGGGCATCCGTTCAGTCGGTCAGCGTTGATCCATCCTGACGTCGACGGGTTGCACCCTCTCCCGTAGGGTCGACCCTTGTGGGCGTCCGGCCGCCGCAGCGGCCTTCGCCGTCAGGCGAGACTGCGGCGATGGTCCAGAACGGTTCCGTTGCGGCGATGTGTTCGCAAATGGTTATGGTCGCCGGTTGATGGGTTGACCCTGGGGCCATCTATCGCCCTGAGGGGCGATGCCCGCTGGGGCGGCCGGACTCGCAAGCTTCGCCCCTACGGGAGATCAGCCCCTCCGGTTTGTCCGCTGTCGTCATTGCAACGAAGCCACTCGACATGAGGAAGCGTCTCCCTTGTCCATGGGTGGGGAGAGATCTGTTCCGTGACCACGAAGCGCGATCACCCCTGTCCATCAGTCATCCTGCGGGTGGTGCAGGTGGCCGGGGCGCTTCCGGCCAACCAGTTTGTCCTCTACCCAGAAGCAGCGCAGCGGCGCCTCGATCACCTCCAGCAGGTCATGCTCGACGCCTGCCCGGGTCAGAAGGATGTCACCCGGCCCAACCTCGTACTCGACACCTTCGCTCAGGACTCGCGCCCGGCCGCCAAAGACCAGCCAGTACTCGTCGGCGTCATGGAAGTGCAACTCCAGCTCGCTGGCGTCGTGAATCTCTGCGAGACCGAAGGCGCTCCAGCGCAGCCAGTCCGGCGCCTCCTCCGGCGTTCGGATCACAGGCATTGGGCAACTCCTCTCGTTGGTCGCGCATGGGTATCAGTCAGGTAGGGCGATCGAGTCCAGACCGGTGGTGGTCTTGGCGGCGACATCCACGGTCATGCTGGTCTGGACGGCGTCGATCGCGGCGAAGGTCAGGCCCATCGTCCAGATGTTGTCCTCGATCGCTGTCGGTGGGGTCGGACCGCCCTCAAGCCATCCGAGGAAGTCGACGATGACGCCAAGGTGGCCGTCGTATTCGGTGGGGACTGGTTCTACATCGGTCGTTCGCATCCTGCCCTTACCGAGGTGCTCGTGCAGCCGGACGACATGATCACCGTCAAGGGTGACTGAGCCGTGTTCACACTCCACTCGGTAGGCCTCCTCGTGCCAGCCGTTTTGGGTGCCGCGGGCGAGGTGGTTGTTTTCGTACTGGCACACGACGCCATTCGCCATCCGGATCAGCAGCATGAGCGTCGTGTCGTTGCTGAAGGTCGTCCAGGCCGGGTTCCACTGGTAGCCGGAGACGGTCGCGGCCTCGGCACCGGACAGGTTGCGAAGCTGGTCGAGGTGATGGACCGCCCCCTCGTAGGCCATCGCGTAGGGAATCTGGTGCCGGAAGGCACCGCCGGCGTTCTCGATGGTGTAGTCGGCGGCGAACCGGGCCGTGATGAAGTTGACTCGGCCGAGTGTCGCGTCGTCCAGCACCCGCTTCAGTGTCCGGACTCGCCGCGTGTAGCGGTAATTCTGGACGACCGCCATCTTCAGGTCGGCCTTCCGAGTGAGCCGCAGAATCTCCAGGCCGGTGTCCCAGCTCTCGGCGAGCGGCTTCTCGGCCAGGACCGGGAGGCCGTGGGCGATCGCGAGGCGCACCGCCTCCAGTCGGAGGAAAGGCTGGACGACGACGATGCAGAAGTCGGCTTCGGCCCGGGCAAAGCCATTGGCCATGTCGACGAACCGCTGGTCGTCGGGCAACCCGAGGGCGTCCCCAGCCCGCTTCAGGGTCTCGGGGTTGATGTCGACCAGACCGGTGACGACGATCCGGTCGTTCAGGGCGGGCAGGAACGTGTTGACCCAGGCCGAACCGAAGCCACCGGCTCCGATCAATAGGGCTCGCATCCGTGACATCTCTCAGCGCCTCCATTGGCGTGTTGCCTCAATGATCCATGGGCACTGCATCTGATCGAGCCTGGCGATGCTATGGGAGCGCGTGAGGGGCGTCAAGCGGTCAGGCGTGAGCGGATGACGACGAGGCCGAAGGGGCTCGGGACGTGATGGTCGACCACGACGTTGGCGGCGTGCACGACAGCGGTTTCCATGTGGAGTGCCCGATCCCGATTGGACGACGTGCTCCCCTCTCCGGCCACCTGAGAGCCGAAGCCTTTTCAGCGGGTGAGCGAGCAGGTGAGCCGGAGAAGGGCCGGGAGAGAGGTCCGTGCCGCAGCCCGAAGGCTTCCATAGCAACCCGCTTTAGTGCTAGCAATCGCCCTAGTCAGGGATCAGACGTGCGACCATGCTGGCTGCGTTGTGTTGTCGGCCCCACTCGGTAGAAGCCGTTATCGTGCCGTACCAGGTCATGCCCCTGAGTCGTTGCCAATGGCCCTGTACCGACCAGCGAGGCGAGGCGACGGATGGTGATCGGTGAATCGAAGCAGATGAGCGGTAGCAGTCGGGTCGGGCCGCTGCGGGCCTGGGGCGCGGCGATCCCATCGGCGTGGATCGGGCTCATCGAGTTGACACTGGGAATGGCGACGATCGCGTCCGGGTTCCTCGCCAGCAACGTCGTCACCCAGCAGCTGCCAGTCATGCTGGCGTCGTCCGTCCGTTACACGATCGCGACCCTGATCCTGTTGCCGGTCCTGCTCCTCAGTGGGCCGGTCCCGCGATTGAGCGCCGGTTCGTGGCGGCTGCTGATCGGGGTCGCGCTTGGAGGGACACTGGTCTTCAACTCCGGCCTCCTCTACGGACTCCGCTACACGACCGTCGTCGAGGCCGGGATCGTGACCAGCACGACGCCGATGCTGGTCGGCCTCTTCGGACTGCTCTTCTACCGGGAACGCCTGTCCTGCCGGTCGTGGGGCGCGATCGTGGTCGCGACCTTCGGCGTCGTGCTCGTCATAGCTCAGCCGGGCAACGGGGACGGCGCGGCGCTAAGCAATGTCGCCCGGATCGGCGGCTTGCTGCTGATCCTGATGGCCGCCTCAGGCGAGGCCTGCTTCAATGTCTTCGGTCGTCGTCTGCCTCGGACGGTCTCGTCGGTCACGGCGTCGGTCCTCACGATGGCGATCGCGATCGTGCTGTTCCTGCCCGGAGCCGTCTTCGAGATCGTGACGGGTCCGCCGAGCCCGACCGATCGCGACGGCTGGCTGGCGGTCATCTCCCTCGCGGCGATCCCGTCCGCGACCGGGCTCCTGCTCTGGGCCGATGGTGTCCGGCGGGTCTCGCTCGCCGTCAGTGGGGCGGTCACGGCGCTGATCCCGGTCTTCACGTCGCTGTTTGCCGTCATGTTCATCGGCGAATCGCTTGGCCTCCCCGAGCTCATCGGTATTGCGGTCATCGTCCTCAGCCTGACGCTCCTTGCCCGTTCATCGGCGCGCGAGGTACAGGTATTGTCATAACATGTGGTTCCCATCGTGGTATTGTTGCAATCACTATCAAGATTCATCCTATCGATTTGCACTCTTGTTCCCCCGGGCCGTTCCCGGTGCTACCTGATGAGAGGACCACGATGACCACGACTACATCCCGGACGTATTCCCTCCCGACCAGCCCGGACGAGCTTGTCCGCCAGTATCGCCCTCGAATCGCCGAGAGCACGACCGAACTGATCGGCAACACGCCGCTGCTGCACCTCGGCCGGTTCGCCCCCGATGCACCGGCGCGGCTGCTGGGCAAGATCGAGTCGTTCAGCCCCGGCTTCAGCGTCAAGGACCGGATCGGGGTCGCGATGATCACCGACGCCGAGGAGCGAGGCCTGATCACACCTGGCCGGACGACGATCGTCGAGCCGACCTCTGGCAACACCGGCATCGCCCTGGCCTGGGTCGCCGCGACGCGGGGTTACAAGCTGATCCTGACCATGCCAGAGAGCGCGAGCCTGGAACGCCGGGTGCTGATGCTTGGCTTCGGCGCCGAGGTCGTCCTGACGCCGGCTACCGACGGGATGAACGGCGCCGTCGCCCGGGCGCGTCAGATCCTGGCCGGGACGGACGATTCCTGGATGCCGGACCAGTTCGACAACCCGGCCAACCCGGAGATCCACCGGCGGACGACGGCCGTCGAGATCTGGCAGGACACCGGCGGGGAGGTCGACATCTTCGTCGCCGGCGTCGGCACCGGCGGCACCCTGACCGGTGTCGGCGAGGTGCTGAAGTCGCTCAAGCCTTCCGTGCAGGTGATCGCCGTCGAGCCGGCGGAGTCGCCAATCCTCGCCGGTGGGCAGCCGGCCCCGCACAAGATCCAGGGCATCGGCGCCAACTTCGTCCCGGGCATCCTCGATCGCGAGATCATCGACGAGATCGTCCACATCGACAGCGCGACAGCGATGGCCACCGCCAGGGAGTTGATGCGGACCGAGGGGCTGCTCAAGGGCATCTCCTGTGGGGCCGCCGCCGCTGCCGCTCGGCAGGTCGCTAGCCGGCCAGAGAACGCTGACAAGACGGTCGTCGTCGTCCTGCCGGACACCGGTGAGCGCTACCTCAGCACCGCGCTGTTCCAGGACCTGCGGGACCAGGCCGCGGCACTGACGGTTGGTCAGGACCGCTAGAACCGTTGCATCGGAAGCGCCTGGGTGGACCAGCAGATCTCTCCCCCGCACTGGGGAGAACCCGCTCGCTCACCCGCTGAAGCGGCTCCGGATCATGGGTGCCCGCAGAGGTGAGCAGACCTGATCGAGGTCAGGCAATCAGTGTGGAAGCCGATGGAGACATCGACCGCTGTGATGATGCCCGGTTCGACACTCGTCCGGATTGCCGGTTCGGGGTGTCGCACCGGGCATCGGTGTTAGCGGCCGGTCGTTCCTGCCGGTGTTTCGACGCTCGCTGATGGGGGAATACCGGAGATGGGTCGCCAAGCGGGGTCCGGGTCGGTCATCATCAAGGAAACACGTACGATTCGTCCGGCTGGTCTCTGGCGGTCGCGTCGCGTCATGTCATGACGAACAGGTCCGCCTAAACCCGCACGGAAGAGAGTGACACGGATGAGCGATCAGGATCGGCCCCGGAATGAGATGCGGACGGCCTCGGATCTGTGGCCCAGCCGCCGGCGTCCGGTGGTGGAGGAAGACCAGCCGTCGTCACTCGAAACGGAACTGGACGATCGACCGAAGGTCCCACCGTCCGGGTCGTCTGACCTCCGGCCGATGTCTCGGCCCGACTCGCCCATCCGGCGCTCGGCACGGTCAGCAGCGACGACGAGCGATCCCGCCCAATCCGCTGATCTCCGGCCCGGTCGCTCGGGCGACACGCCGCTGCGCCGGGAATCGCGCGGCGGCCCAACCGGTACGCGCGATCTTCAGGACCGGGTCGAGCGGATCCAGCAGGCGACCGGTCAGACGGTCGGGGAGCGTCGTCCGCCCGTCACGGGCATCAAGAGTCTGACGCCGCCGGTCTACACGCCGCCGCCGTACTCGCCGGCACGCGCCGCCGTCCCGCCCCAGCCGGATCAGGCGACCGGCGAACAGTCCGTGCGTCCTCCCCTCGGCTCGTATCCGGCCGGCGGTCCGCCGCAGGACGCAGGCAATCCACCTGGACATGGTGGTGTCTGGGCCGCGCCGCCGACCGATCCGGCGTTGCCGGGAAACCAGTCTACGACCTCGGACCGGCCGGCCGCAGCCTCGCAGGAGCAGCCCGGAACTCATCCGCGCCCGACGATGGGCTCGGGGTCCGGTGCGCCGCCGTGGCAGGGTGGGAATCCGCAGAACCCGAATGTGAACCCGAACCAGCCTCAGGGTCAGTATCAACAGCCGTGGCCGGGTCAGGCGCCGCCACCCGCGCCCCCCAACTGGGGTTCCTCAGCCCCGCCGCCGCAGTGGCAGGGCCAGAACTCGAACCAGGCTCAAGGCCAGCCACCGACCCCATATGGTCAGCAGCCCTGGACAGGTGGCCCGCCGATGCAGGGACCCTGGCAGCCATATCCCGGCCAGACCGGCTACGGTCAGGCCCAGCCCGGCCAGCCCGGCTACGGTCAGCCCTGGACTGGACCGGCCGCTCAGCCTGCCGCCCCGCCCGCCCGGATGGCCGGCTCTGGGCAGGCACCGTGGGGAATTCGCGAGATTGCCCTGATCATCGTCGGCGGGCTGTTGCTCACGATCATCCTCCTGTTCGTGGCGCTCGGCATCCTCGACGGAGCTGGCTACGATACGACCGATGAGCTCGACCCGGTCGTCTTCCTCGCGCTTGGCAGCACGATGTACCTCGGCTTCGGCGTCGCGATCTGGTCGGTCCTGATTGCCTGGCGGAAGCGGACCTGGGCCGACCTCGGCTTTCGGCAGACGAAGCTCAGCAGCATCCTCTGGATGATCCCGCTATCGGTTGGCGTCCTGGTCGTCGTCAGCATCGTCGGTCTGACTCAGGAATGGCTGTTCGATATCTCGCCGCCGGAGGACAGCGGACTTCCGATCGAGGAGGGCAATCTCAACGCCGGGTCGATCTTCGCGGCGGCGCTCGTCGCGGTGATTCTCGCGCCCCTGTTCGAGGAACTGTTCTTCCGAGGGGTGCTGTTCCAGTATCTGCGCAGTCGGTACCTGCTGGTCGCCCGGGGACTGTTCGAGGCGGTCCTGATCTCCGCCTTCGCCTTCGCCTCGCTTCATCTTGGCGGCGCCATCCTGCCGATCCTGCCCGTCGGCGTGATCCTTGCCCTCGTCATGCACCGGACGAATAGCCTCTGGCCGCCGATCGCCCTGCATGTCTTCTACAACTGGATCGTCCTCGCGATCAGTCTCGCCACGCTGACGTAGGGCCAATCACCGGCTCAGGGTGACGCCTGACCCTCGAAATCAGGTGATCGGGACAGACGGGTGTCCGGCGGGAGCCGCTGGACACCCGGTTTGCGTTAGGCTGTTCCCGGTACAGATCAGTTGGTAGTGAACTACGCCACCGGGCTCAGCAATGGTCGCCGCGGATGGGCACTGATAGGGGACGAGTGAGCATGACGAAGATACTCGTGGTCGAGGATGAGCGCGATCTCAACGACCTCATCACCCGTCAGCTCCATCAGGAGGGTCACGACGTCGTTCAAGTCTTCGACGGGCAGACCGCGCTCAGCACCGCCCTCGGCGAATCCTTCGATCTGATCATCCTCGACTGGATGCTTCCACGGCTAGACGGCCTCACGATCGCCCGGCAGATACGGGAGCGATCGATCGTCCCGATCCTGATGCTGACGGCCCGGGGCGAGGAGACGGACATCGTCCTGGGACTTGAGGTCGGCGCCGATGACTACCTGACCAAGCCGTTCCGGATGCGCGAACTCACGGCTAGGGTGCGGGCATTGCTTCGGCGGGTCTCGCTCAGTGGCGGTGCGGAATCGGCCGCAGCCGAGGCAGGGCCCCCGTCCGACTCCATCGTCGTCGGGGACGGGCTGCTCTCGATCAGTGACTCGATGCGGACCGTGACGCTCTCCGGCACCGAGCTGGACCTGACGCCGAAGGAGTTCGAACTCATCACCCTGTTCGCCCGCAACCCCGGTCGGGCCTTCAGCCGCGACTACCTGCTCGAGCGGATCTGGGGCGACGACACCTACGTCACGGACCGGACGGTCGATACCCACGTCCAGCGCCTGCGGAAAAAGCTTGGCGACGAGGCCGAACTGATCCGGACGGTCTGGGGGATCGGCTACAAGTTCCAGCTCCCGCGCGCATGAGACAGCGACGCGTCAAGGCGGTCGTTCAGCCCGCCGGATGGGTGGCTGGGTGAACGAACCTGACCGACAGCCCCGTCACCAGGGCGGAGCGCGCCGGCTGGTGATCCCGGTCGTTCCCTCGACAACGCGGCGTCCCCTGTGGCAACGGATCTTGCGAGCGTCCCAGTACTTCCTGATCGTCCCGATCATTACCGCCTTCCAGCGCCGATCCGACCGGAGCCTGCGCTGGCGGTTGGTTGGCTCACACCTCGCGACGGTGGTACTGAGCGTCTTCGGCGTTGCCCTGCTGCTCAGTGTCGCCGTGCTCATCCTCAACTGGACCGCTGACCCGCTGGAGACTGAGCCCGCGAAGGAGGCCCACGCCATCGCGCTGACCATCGAGATGATGGGGTGGCAGGAGGGCGTCCCGGCGTCGGAGATCAGTACCTTGCTGGCCGCGTTCGCCACCGGGCGCATCCTGCCGCAGATCGAGCGGGCCGATGTCCAGGTCTCGGCCGACGTTGGGCAACCCTTCGCCAACATCCGCTCGATCTCGCTTGTCGGGTTAGACGGGGTGATCCGCTCGTCGAGCGACCCGGCTCTCGTCGGTCAGCCTGCCGACGCGATCGGCGGCTCGGCTCTCACCGTCGTCGGCCGGGCGTTGCGAGGCGAGACCCGGGAGCAGGATCTCGCGTCCGGCGTTGGTGCGACGCCGGAGGGCATCGTCGGAGCGTTCCCCGTCCTGACTGCCGCTTTGGATGGACAGCCGGCGAGGATTACCGGCGCGATCGTCGTCGACAAGGATCAACGTTCGTTCCCAGGGACGGCGCTCGGCATCACGTCCCTTGCTGCCCGCTACGCCGCGACGGTCGGACTGGTTCTCATGGTCGCTGTCGGGGTCCCGGCGATCCTCGTCGCGCTCGTGATCGGGATCAACCGGGCTCGATCGATCGCCCGGCCGGTCAACGACCTCGCCCGGGCGGCGGAGCGGCTCGCGGCCGGCGACCTCAGCGTGCGAGTCTGGGTCCCGACGGACGATGAAGTGGCGCGGCTGGCCCGGGCCTTCAACCGGATGGGCGACCAGCTCCAGGCGAGCCTCGAACTTGAGGCCGACGCCCGGGCCCGGGCCGAGCGTCTGCTCGCGACCAACCGCGACCTCGTCGCCAATGTTTCGCATGAGCTCCGGACGCCGGTCGCGCTGATCCGGGGCCACATCGAGGCGCTGGCCGACGACCCGTCCCGACTGGAGGTGTATACGGAGATCGCCCTGCGGGAGAGCGACCGCCTCGAAGATCTCGTCAACGACCTGTTCCAGCTGGCCCGGATCGATGCGCAGGGAATTCAGCTCGACCATCTGCCCTTCAACGCCGGCGCCGCCGCGCGGGAGGCGGTCGAATCGCTGGCTGAGCCGGCCCGGCGCGATGCCGGCATCATGATGCGCAGCCAGATAGACGGGAGCGACGCCGATCTTCAGGTCGTTGGTGACCGGGTCCGGCTGGTCCAGGTCCTCCAGAACCTGCTCCGCAACGCGGTCCGCTACACACCGGACGGTGGTCTCATCCGGGTTGTTGCCGAACCGCGGGACTTGTCGGTGGTTCTTCTGGTGCAGGACACTGGCGTCGGCATCGAGCCGGATGACCTCCCGCGGGTGTTCGATCGCTTCTACCGCAGCGACCAGCGCAACAGCCGCAAGGGTGGTGGGGCCGGACTTGGGCTGGCCATCGCCCGCCAGTCCGTCGAGGCGATGGGCGGCGACATCTCGGTGGAGAGCGGCGTTGGAGAAGGCACTGTCTTCACGATCGTTCTGCCGCGAAACCGGACGATTGAACCCAGTGCTTAGAGCGGGTTACACGCGAAGCGCCTGGGTGGCGGAGCAGATCGCTCCTCCGGCCCCTCTCCGGCACAAATATCCCAGTTCAAAGCCGCTGCAAGCGATCAGTACCGGTAAGCCACTGCGTCAGGCGCTGGTACTGGCGCGAATTGGTACCTTCGGAATGGGTGATGCGGTCGGACCCAGAAGTCGACGGATCGTCGTGAGCGTCCGTCCTTCGAGGCTGGGACTCCCGTCACGGGGCAACGGGGAGCCGAGGTCGCGATGTGACAGTTGACCGATGCTGGCTCGGAGGGAGGGCGCGTGAACCTGCACTCGCCCCGCCATCGGGATGTACTGATGATTTCCAACCAGCAGATGCCGAACCACACCAGTGGTCTCGTCGATCTGATGGTCGGTGAGGCTGGCGGTGATCTGCGCCGTGGCCTGCATCGTGTCGGCCGCAATCTGCCTGGCCAGATCGTGACCGCTCTCGGTCAGCTTGACCTGAATTGTCCGGCGATCGGAGGGTTGAGTCTTCCGCCTGGCGAGACCCAGTTCGCCCAGCCGGTCAACCAGCGTCGTGAGGGACCAGGTCGGTAGTTTCGACCGGTCGCCGATCTGACCCATGGTCAGCGGCTCCCCGGCAATGAGCACCGGGAAGACGATGAACTGGGGACTGCTGACTCCGTAATCGGCCGCCATGTGGTTGCCCCGAGGTCGCCAGGCGGTGCAGACGAGAGCGAGCGAGTGCCAGAGATCCTGGAGCGATTCGACTCGCTGATCACTGATCCCGTATTCGCTCATCGTGGCAGTTGCGGTCGACATGGTGATCCTGGCGTGTGTAGACACCGTCGCGGTAACCCGTTCGACTATCGTCGCCTCCCGGATGGACCAGGGCAACATGTCGGAGCTGCCGGTCACCAGCAGTGAAAACCAGCCGTCTTACTTGAGATCCCTCGCTAAGCGACTTGACCTGAGCAGTCTGGCAGGGAGGCGACGGGCGATCCCCTCTCGTCCCTGCCAGATTGTCACTACCTTCAAGCATCGCGCTCCGAGACAGAGGAGGCAGATCCAGGGTCATTTGTCTCTTCTCGCACGTCTGGTGTGTAGCGGCCACATCAGAACCGAAAGTCGAACGCTCAGACCCGCTAGGATTACATCGACAGGGGAGACGATGCTCTTCGTCCAACGGAAACCAGCCAGAGGCAGGAGTCGTGCTCGGTGTCCTTCATCATGCCCAGTCGCCGTTCAACGACCAATCTCCTTCAGGCTAGCGGAGAGCTCTGGAGCGAAGATGCCGAGCAGTCGCCGCTTCAGGTCATTGTCCTGACACCGGGGCCTCCTACCGACGCTCGCGTCGAGGCCGTTCTGTCGGCGGCGATCCAGCTTGCGCCGGACGACATCGCGCTGCACCGGGTGGACATCGACGCCCTGCCACCGTTTGCCGCGGATCTCAGCGACTGCCCGGAAGCGGAGACAGTCCAACGCTTTCGGGAGGAGATCAGCGTGGGCGACGGGTTCCTGCTGGTCGCGGCGGCCGACGATGCTGACGAGCAGGCACTACTTGCCCGGGCGCTGAGGTGGGCCGCCACTCCCGCCGGGGAGGACGCGCTGACTGGGCTACCGGTCGTCTGGCTCGGGCTGGGTGGGGACCCCAATGCCCTGACCACGGCCCGGCTCCAGATCCAGGCAGCGGTCGAGGCGGGTGGTGGCGTCATGCCGGACGACGCGGCGGCGCTCACCGCCCCCCTCGCCGGGGACTGGTCAGGTCGTCTTGGACCGACCGGGCGGCTCGACGACATTTCGACTCGACAGGCGATCGGGCAGGTCCTGATTCGGCTGCGGCAGATGGCCTTCTCTGGCGAGGATGACATCCCGGCGAGCAAGGACGAGACGGCCGGCTGATACGGTGGCGACAGGCGTTGCCCGTCACGAGCGCCGGTGGGCTCCGGCCAGTTGGTACACTCTCCCGAACGATCATCGATTGCGTGTGGCCGGTAGCCGACTGACTTGGGCCTCAGCCGACAGACAGGACAGCATCTGAATTCGTATATCTGGACGACCGAATGAGCGCCTGGCGAACCTGGCTCCAGCCGGGAATGCGGGTCAAGCGCTGGGGGACGCTGGCCTTCCTCGGGTTGGCCGGGATGGTCCTCTCCGTGGCCGTCGGGCTTGTCTGGGCTTACCGCTCGTACTACTTCGAGCTTCAGTCCGACTACCCGTTGCTCCGGCCGCTGACGCTCCAGTTCATTCCCCACCCGTGGCGGGAGGCCGTGTTGTTGATCGCCGGGCTGGCGGTGGCGATCTTCGCGGCTTCCCGGCTCAACCAGTCGCTGCTTGCACCGCTGCTGGCCAAGGAGGCCAGTGGGCGGGCGCTTGCCCAGATCGTCGCCGAGCACCGCTTCGGTCCGGTCCGACCTGCCTTCGGCGTGGTCGCGGTCGGTGGCGGAACGGGGCTCTCCTCACTCCTCCGCGGTCTGAAGCACCATGACGCCGGTATCACCGCGATCGTGACCGTGGCCGATGACGGCGGCAGCACCGGGCGGCTCCGGGCCGAGTTCGACATCCCGGCCCCCGGCGACATCCGCAACTGCATCGCGGCTCTGGCCGACGACGAGGCCCTGGTCACGAAGCTGTTCCAGCACCGCTTCGAGAGCGATGCCTCGACCCTCAGCGGCCACAGCTTCGGCAACCTGTTCATCACGGCCCTCACCCGGACGACGGGCTCGTTCGAGCGGGCCGTCGAGGAGGCTTCTCAGGTCCTGAACATCCGGGGTCGGGTTCTGCCCGCCACGCTGGAGAACGTCCGCCTCTCAGCCGAACTGACGGACGGCACGATCCTGCATGGCGAGTCGTCCGTTGGTGAGCATGGCCCGCGCGGCAAGCGGATCAAGGGCATGTTCCTGACGCCAAGGTACCCCGAGGCGCACACGCCCGCGCTTGCCGCGATCCTGAACGCCGACCTGATCATCCTCGGACCCGGCAGCCTGTTCACGAGCGTCGTGCCCAACCTGCTCGTCGCCGGAATTCCGGAGGCGATACGGATGTCCGAGGCGACCGTCGTCTACGTCTGCAACGTCGCCACCCAGCCGGGGGAGACCGATGACTTCAGCGCCGCTGACCACGTTCAGGTCATCGTCGACCATCTCGGTCCGGGTCGCCTGGACGCGGTCCTGGTGAACGCCAACCCGGCGTCGATCGTGGCGGCGCGGGGGGACGAGTCGATCCGTCCGGTCGTCTCGGGCTCACTGGCAAGTGAACACCTGGGCGTCGAGGTGGTGGCGCGGGACCTGGTCAGTGAGGTCAACCCGCTCCGACACGACCCGGAGAAACTGGCGGCTATTCTGATGGAACTGGCGCGAAGCCGACCGGCTCGCCGTCCGGGTGCGGGGACCAGACGGATCGACGTGCCGTCCGGACCAGCGATCGACGCGGGCCGAGGCAACGGGGCAAGCGTTGATCGCCGCGATCTGGTCTCGACCGGGATAGGTCGACGGTTCCACCCGGTCGACGGCAACGCTCCGCCGGAGTAAGTATCGGGTCCAACCGAGTGGCATGGAACAGACGGCCCCTCTGGGAGATCGAGAGGGGCCGTTCGCTGTGAGCACTCAGACCTGATCAAAACTGAGGAGATCCAGCTGGACCATCGGATGTAGGGGCGATGGTGGTTCGACGAGCCCGACCGAATCACGGCGTTGTCCTGGCTATGAATGAATCAGGCTCAGAGACAATTATCGGGCCGAATCGGGCTATCAGAGAGATCTTCGACCGTGAGTACCTTCTTTGGAACTGGTTCGAGTAACACCGATTCCAGAGATATGTCGTTCTCGGGAAACCTGGTTCGGAACCGGCAGCCCGGTTGGCGACATCGTTCCGGAGCCCGATCCATTCATGGTCGGGACATGTGAAGGTCGGTTGCCGCCAAGGGAGGGAGGCCGCTGCGGTGGCCGGGCGACCGCAAGGGTCGCCCCGATGAGATTTATGATCGCGGCGATCGGATGCTTGGTCGCCTAGAAGAACTCGTGGCTGGCGATGATGATTGCCGCGGGCGCCGTGACCAGGACCGTCGCGACCACCGCCGCGACCCACATCTGGCGTTGGCGACGGACACCGGGCGTCCAGAAGTCAATCGCCATGATCCGGAGTCCATTGAACGAGTGGTAGACCACGGCGCCGACCAGGAAGACCTCCATCGGGACGAGGTAGGGGAGGGCGTAGAACTCGACCGAGTGGTCGTAGACCTCCGGACCGAAACCGATCAGCATGATGCTCAGGATGTGGACCAGCAGAAAGAAGACCGTGCCGATCCCGGTCGCACGGTGCAGCGCCCAGGCGTACTGGCCGACATCGCCGTTGTAGATCGGCACACGGCCCTGCCGGAGGCTGCGGGCGACGTAGACGATCAAGCCGACGATCCCGACGTAGATCGCCGTCGCGACGCCGAACAGCGACCAGCCGATCAGGTCGCTGACCCAGATCTCATCCGAGAGCGGACCATTGTTGGAGGAGACCTCAGAGGCATTGAACGTGAAGATCGTGATCGTCCCGAGCGCCGTCCAGAGGATGCCGATGATGAAGACGAGGGAAAAGGCCATCACCCGCCAGTTCGGCTTCGGCACCCAGTCGGCGATCGAGTAACGCATTCCGACGAGGCCATGCCAGAGCGACGAGAGCAGTAGCACCCAGTCGAACGTCCGCCAGATTGGGTTGGCCCACCGGTTGGCGACCCAGTCGAATGTGGTCTGCGAGGGAACGTTGAGGTAGTGGGTGATGAAGAGGTGCCCGAGGGCGAAGCCGATCAGGAGGACACCGGAAACCCGGAGAAAGTACCAGGAGAGACGGTCCGCGCCGGGGATCAGCGCCCCGGCCCCACCGCCACGAATCCGTTCGAGGCCGATTGACGCCATCGTTGCGCGATCCTCCCTGACTCCGGTTGCACCGCATCGCTGACATCGCGACACGAATGATCCGGATCGTTCATCCTGACCCGGCTTCCGGTCGGACTCATTGTACGTCGCAACCGCTGGCCAGTGTTCACCCGGACCCGGCATTGCTGCCGGCTGGCCCTGTCGTGGTGGAATGATGGCGGTCGGGCGGCCGGAGCGTTGCGGATCGGCGGTGGGCGTACCAGATCAGCACCAGTGACTCGATGCCCGATGAGATCGCGAAGGCCAGCGGGATCGCGACGACCCCCCAGATCGGGAGGAACGTCGCCATCGTCGCCGTCCGGATCGCAAGCTGCATGACGTTCGTGAGCAGTGGAGTGCGAGCGTCCCGCATCGCGAGGACCGCCCTGGACGCGATCTCACTCCCGATGTAGAAGGGCAGCCCGATGGCGTAGGCGACAAGGAGCCGCTGCGTGAGCCGCGTCGCATCCGCATCGAAGTCGCCGTGCTCGAATAGCAGACGGACGAGCCAATCGCCCAGCGCCAGGAGACCCACCACGATCGGCAGGCTGCCCAGCATCGCGATCGCGAGCGAACGTCGGACCAGCCGGCCGAATTCCTCGCGGGCGCCGGCCGCGGCGTAGGCGGCCAGCCGGGGGAAGGTCGCCTGCCCGATCGCCGCGCCGAGCAGCGTGACGGAGAGCCCGGCAACCAGCCAGCCATTCTGGAGGGCGACCAGGGTTGCGGGGTTGTCGACCCGTGAGCCGAACGACGTCTCGACGAGCCAGCCGGTGTAGTTCGCGCCGGTGGAGAGGCCGTTCGGGATCAGCAGGATAGCGACATCCCGCAGACCTCGGTCCGACAGGTCGAGCCGGGGAACCCAGTGGCTGCCGGGCGCCTCGCCGATCAGCCCGAAGGCGGTGATGGCGAACTGGAGCACAGCGCCTCCCACGACGCCCCAGACCGGTCCCCAGATGCCGACACCAGGAAACACTACCGCGGCGCTGATCCCCGTCAGGATGCCGACGTTGTGGCAGGCGACCCCGATCGCCGGCAGGAAGAACCGGTTGCGGCTGTTCAGCCAGGCGGTGATGACGGTCCCGGCGCCGAGGACGACGGGCTGGATCAGCATGATCCGCGTCATCGTGATCGCGAGATCCTGCGATTCTGGCGAGTACTCGGGCAGGACGAGTTCACGGACCAGCCACGGAGCGGCGATGATTCCGCCGACCGAGGCGACCAGCAGCGTCACGACCAGGGCGTTCAGGACCAGACTGGCCAGCCGCCAGGCGGCTGACTCGCCATAGTCGCGTCGCGTCGCTGCCAGGACGGGCAAGAGGGCCGACGAGAGCGCGCCGCCGGCGACCAGGGTGAAGAGGACATCGGGCAGTCGGCTGGCGGCCGCAAACGCACCCGTTGTCTCGTTGGCGCCGAACTCGGCCCCGAGCAGGATCTGCCGGACTGCGCCCAGGACAGCCGACGCCAGAAACATCGCCATCAGGAACAGTGCCGCGCCCTGGACCGTGAACTCCCGCCGGCTCAGTGCCAGTGGGGACAGCTCCGACCAGTCCAGCGACGGAGGCTGGAAACTGGCGGTGCCGGGGAGTGACGGTCACCGAACACGGCTCAGGAAGGGTCGGAACGGTGTAGACCGTTTCGGCGGGCGACGAGACTTGTCGGCGGTCACCCGGCCGTCGGGTTCTCGGGTTCACTCGCTGAGTCATCGCCTTGGGCAAGTTCGCGCAGCCAGTCGCCGGAGCGGCCGCCGTGCTTCTCCTCGACCCGGATCGCCCCAATCACCATCCCCCGGTCGACCGCCTTGACCATGTCGTAGATCGTCAGGCCCGCGATGCTGACCGCGGTGAGCGCTTCCATCTCGACGCCCGTCTGGCCCCGCGTCTCGACCCGAGCCGTGATACTGACGGACGCGTCCGGGTCCGTCTCGCCATTGGCATCGTGCAGGTCGAACGCGACCGTGATCTTCGTTAGCAGCAGCGGGTGGCACATTGGCACGAGGTCATGGGTCCGTTTGGCGCCCATGATTGCGGCGACCTGGGCGACGCCAAGGACATCGCCCTTTGCGGCCCGACCCTCTCGGATCAGCGCCAGGGTGGCGGGCGCCATCCGGACCTCGCCAGAGGCGATCGCGACCCGGTGGGTGACGGCTTTCTCCCCGACGTCGACCATTCGGGCCCGGCCCCGCTCGTCGAAATGCGTCAGGGGGGATGGCGTGTCGTCGGCGTCGGATCGTGCGGCTCTATTGTCGGGTTGTAGTGGCTTCATGGGGGCGCCGTTGGCGCGCTGCGCTGGGTTCGTCATGACGTCAGTATGCCAGCCCACCGGCTGAATCGTCCGACTCAGGCCTGTTGGTCGAGCGGAAGCTGGACGGTAAAGGTGCTCCCAATTCCTACGGTGCTGCGCAGTGAGATCTGCCCGTTTAGCCGTGTGACCAGTCTCGCCGCGGCGCGGAGAGCGAGAACAGGTTCAGCGGTCGCCGATGTCGTGTCCTTCGGGTCTGATCCGGACGACGCCAGCGCTTCTGCCACCGGACCGCCCTCGGCCCCTGCTTGATTATCGAAGATCGCCTGCTGCTGGTCGGGCCTGATACCGGGACCGTGATCGGTCACGGAGACTGCGACCCGCCCCGGCCTCTGCTCTGTGGTGACTTCAATGGGGCTGCCGTCCGGGCCGGAACTCATCGCATTGGCCAGAAGAGTCCCGAAGATCTGGCCGATTGCGTCGGAATCCCACTGCCCCAGGATGGGTCGGTTGACTGGAGCGGACAGGGTGATCGTGCGGCTCGGAGACAAACTCTGGAACGTGTGGATGAGGTGACCCAGGAACTCATGGATATCCATTCGTCGTGATCCTGCCGCGTTGTCCGCGGGCAGCGTGTGCCGACTGGCCTTGACGAGGCGCTCGACGACCTGCTGGAGTAACCGGGTCTGTTTGGCAATGGCGTCGACTGCCCGACTGTCGAGTGTTGTCTCACCGGGGGACTGGGTCCGCTGGGCGAGGTACTGGCTCCAGCCCTTGATGCTGGCAATCGGCGACTGAAGCTCGTCGGAGATTTCGATGAGACGTCGCTGACGAGCGCTTTCCTGTTCGTAGTGCTCGGACACGTCATGGAGACTGAGGACGGTGCCGTTGATCGACCCATCCTCCGCTCGAAGAGGATTCACCGCCGCGACTACCGTTACCTCGTGATCGCCAGTCGTGCGGAAGCGCCACACGCTTCGCTGCTTCGTCTCGGTCGTGAGAGCAACGGTCAGCGGGAATGTTCGCGCGGTGAAGAGTAGACCGCCGATCTCTCGCGGCTGGAACGTCATCAGATAGTCATCGACTGTGGCCGGGAGTTCGACACCGCCGTGGAGCTGGCGGGCCTGGAAGTTCGCGAAGATGATCCGCTGGCTCCGGTCCATAACCATGACGGCGTCGGCAAGTTGCGCCATCAGCCGCGTGCGCTGTTCCCCGAGCCATTGCTGCTGGGCACCGACCTCGCGTTCCGACTCCCGTTGCTGGGCTGTGGTGATCGCATCTCCGGTGATGTCGGCGACCAGCTCCAACGTTGCGAGGTCGTCCAGCGTGAAGGGAGTCGACGGCCGGTTCCGGAAGCAACTGATCGCCCCTATCACTCGGGCCGTTCCGGAAGTCATCGGTGCCGAGATCGAGGATGCCGGGATCAGCGCCGGGCTGATGGCCGGCTCGTCCTGTTCCTGACCCGTCATTGGAATGACCCAGTCGATGGTCACAGACAGGTCCGATCGGCCATTCCGCAGGACCTCGGCAGGCCCCCGTGAAGCTTCCCGATGCTTGCTCAGCCTGCCCCAGAGTTCGCGGGGCCAGTCGTGGACGGGGTCGGCATGGGCGCCGGCGGTCCTGGTTCGCTGAGCATCGTCGTCCAGCAGTTCGATCACGCACCAGCCGCCGAAGTGGCTTGCGAGGGCCCCAGCGCTTAGCCGGATGATCTCGTCGATCTCCGTCGCACCGATGAATCGGGGCGCCAGACCAGCGAGGAGCACTGAATCGGTGGGCGTCGTCGAGCCACTGGGGCGATTGGGACCTGGACGGTCCGGTTCCTCGGGCAAGAACTCACCGGCTGAGAGGAGTCGGGCGACTGGCCCGGCCAGCGACGCGATCAGGGCGAAGTCCCGTTGGCCGAACCGGCGGACATGTTCCGTCGTGACGAGGACCAGCGCTCCAAACGTCTTCCCGTTCCGGATGAGGGGAACGGCGGCGAGGCTGCGGAGTCCCGCCGGCGGCCTCGCCATGTTCGACCCCGGCATCTCGAGGTTGGAGCCGACATGGACATCGCTCAGGAACAGGGGTAGCTCCTCAGCTGACCGATCATTGGACAGTACCCTGGTCAGGCGCTGATCGGCCCAGCTCTCGAATCGCGTCTGGGCGGACATGTCCTCGTGGGCACGCCAGAGCGAGAAGATCCGCCCGGAACCGGTCCCGCTGGTTCGTTCGGCCGTTGCGCCCGTCAAGGGTGGGGAGTTTTGGTAAACGAGATACCCATCGGCGATCCCTGGAACGAGCAGGTTCGCATGGGCGAGCAAGCCACTCGCAATGTCCGTGGCGCCGAACATCGCGACCGTCGCGTCGTGGGCTAACCGGTTCCGGGCGAGCTCGGATCGCAGCGTGAGGATGCTGGACTGATCAGCCTCTCGTCTCCGGGAGACGAGGAGGGCGTTGGCGCCGATCAGAGCGAAGTTCTCGGCCATGATGGATAGCGTTTCGGGCAACTCTCCAGGACCGCGCATCCCCAGGATGGCAACGAGTTCACCATCCGCCCTGAGTGGCAGCGCGATGAGCAGCTCATCGTTGATGGTCTGCTCAAGCCACGGCGCGTCCTCGTCGACGTGCGCCATCAGGACGGTGCCATCGGCAGTGGACGCGAACAGGGTTCCAGCGGCGGCGGTCTCCGCAGGTGCCAACCACGGCGGCGTCAGCAGAACGCCGGAACCAACCGATGCGGCCAGATGCAATCGGAGGTGCAGGTCGAGATCCGATCCCGTTGCGGTCCTTTCCGGAGCGAACCGGGCGAACGTTGGAGAAGCGCGATTTCCCCTGGGCGGTTGCGCTGGATCGACGAGATAGACGACGCAGCTTGTCGCGTCGAAGAGTTTCTGTGCCGCTCGGGCCAGCCGGCGGGCAACATCGTAAGGGGTCTCCCCATCCATCAGATCCATCATCAGATCCCGGAGGGGGTGAACATGGGCCGGTGGGGAGAGGAGCGCCGGTTGCCACGCGTGAGCACCAATCGCCATGGTCGGGTTGGCTTCCAATCCCACGTCCGGGGTCTGGGCGACAAGCGTCTCAAGCGTCACCAGGTCGTAAAGAGAGAACGGCGTGGCGTCCGGAGAGCGCAGCAGGGTCAGTGCGGCCCGCACCGATGCACCGACGTTGAGGGGTACGGCAATCGCCGAGGTGCCGGGTGCGAACAGCTGCGTCAGGGAGCCATCGATGGACCAGAGTCGCCCTGATCCCTGGGCGATCTGGGCGAATGGTGCGTACCGATCAAGAGCTCGACTGATGACTGGAGTGACGGTTGGGATGTTGGCTGACGCATCCTCGAGGTTAATCAGGTAGTGGGTCGGTGGCGGGCCACAACGGTCCGGGCAGGACGTGGTTGCGGAGAAGACGGATACGAGTGCCATCGGGGCGAGCCGTGGGACGGTTTGTTCGGCCACCCATTCGATAATGTGAGATCTAATGGCATTTGGAACCGGTCCCGCTGACGCTCCAGTTCCGTTTTGCCCAAGACCTGCCGGTGACGCAATTCGGTCAGGCCGCACCGCGACGTCCTTCGTGTCGACGTTCGCTGCTAGTTGTCTCATCCTATCGACTTTTCCGGCAGCGGACGCGGTCATAGGCTCGCCCTCTGGACGGGTCAGGCAGCCGGCTCGGTCCCGAGCAGGCGGAACAGCACGGTTGGCAGGATCCCGCCGTTGCGGTAATAGCGAATCTCGACCGGGCTATCGATTCGAGCGATCGCCTGGAAGGAGGTGACCGTGCCGTCAGCCGCCGTCGCGGTCACGTCGAGCAGCTTCCGCGGCGTCAGATTGTCGGCGATGCCGTGGATCGCGAACGTCTCCTCGCCAGACAGTCCGAGGCTGGCGGCGTTCTCCCCCGGCCGGAACTGCATCGGGATGACACCCATGCCGACCAGGTTGCTCCGGTGGATCCGCTCGAAGCTCTCGGCAAGAACCGCCTTTACCCCAAGGAGCAGGGTGCCTTTGGCTGCCCAGTCGCGCGAGGATCCGGTGCCGTACTCCTTGCCGGCGATGATCAGGAGCGGGATGCCGGCTTCCTGGTAGCGCATCCCGGCCTCCCAGATCGTCGTCTCGCGATCCTCCGGGAAGTAGCGGGTGACGTTCCCCTCGCGTTCGGGCACAAGCAGGTTTCGGAGGCGGATGTTGGCGAACGTGCCGCGCATCATGACTTCGTGGTTGCCGCGCCGGGAGCCGTAGCTGTTGAACTGCGACCGCTTCACGTCGGAGTTGACGAGGTACTCGGCGGCGGGGCTGGTCGTCGCGATCGACCCAGCCGGCGAGATGTGATCAGTCGTGACGGAGTCGGGCAGCAGCGCCAGCACCCGGGCGCCATCGATGTCGTGGAGCTCGCGGCCGTCCGGTGTCAGATCCTGGAAGAACGGCGGCTCCTGAACGTAGGTGCTGCCGGAATCCCACTCGTAGAGCTCACCGGTCGGGACGGCGATGTTCTGCCAGTGGCTGTCCCCGGCGAAGACGTTGCCGTACTCCTCGGCAAAGATCGAGCTGTCCAGCGATGAGGCGATCGCGTCGCTGATCTCCTGCTGCGTCGGCCAGACATCGGCGAGGAAGACCGGGTTGCCGTCCGGATCGTGGCCGAGCGGGTCGTTGACCAGATCGAGGTCGACGCTACCAGCGAGGGCGTAGGCGACGACGAGCGGCGGCGAGGCGAGGAAGCTCGCCCGGATCTGCGGGTGGACGCGACCCTCGAAGTTGCGGTTGCCGGAGATGACCGACGCGACGACGAGCTGATTCGCATCGACGGCGTCCGCGACGGGCTCGGGCAGTGGGCCGCTGTTGCCGATGCAGGTTGTGCAGCCATAACCAACGACGTGGAACCCAAGCGCCTCCAGGAACGGCAGCAGGTCGGCGTTCTGGAGGTAGCGGGTGACGACCTGCGAACCGGGGGCCATGCTCGTCTTGACATAGGATGGCACCTTCAGGCCGCGCTCGACGGCTTTTCGGGCGAGCAGGCCGGCCCCGACCATGACCGACGGGTTTGAGGTGTTGGTGCAGGACGTGATCGCGGCGATCGCGACCGAGCCGTGGTGGAGGGTCGTCTCGACCCCGCCCAGGGTGACCGGTACGGTCCCGGCGCGGCGCGGCGCTGTCAGGGTGGCCGTCCCGCCTGAAGACGATGGCCCGCTGTCAGCGGTGACGAGAGCGTCGTCCTCAGGGAAGACCGCCGGGTAGGCCGTCCGGAACGCCTCACGGACGTTGCCGAGCAGGACACGGTCCTGCGGGCGCTTCGGTCCAGCCAGGCTGGGTCGAACGTCGGCCAGGTTCAGTTCCAGGAGGTCGTCGTACTCGGGATCGGGCGTCGCGTCGGTCCGGAATAGTCCCTGCGCCTTGCAGTACTGCTCGGTCAGGTCCGCATCGTCGTTCCGGCCGGTCAGGCGAAGGTAGCGCAGCGTCTCGTCGTCCACCGGGAACAGCGCCGAGGTCGCTCCGTACTCGGGCGCCATGTTGGCGATCGTGGCGCGGTCAGCGAGGCTGAGGCTGCTCAAACCGACCCCGCAGAATTCGACGAACCGGCCGACGACGCCGTACTTGCGCAGCATCTCGGTCACGGTCAGAACGAGATCGGTCGCGGTCGCCCCTTCGAGGAGCTGACCGGTCAGCCGGACGCCAATGACCTCGGGGGTAAGCTGATACAGCGGCTGGCCCAGCATGACGGCCTCGGCCTCGATGCCGCCGACGCCCCAGCCGAGAACGCCGAGCCCGTTGATCATCGTGGTGTGGGAATCCGTCCCGACGAGGGTGTCGGGCATGACGACGGTCTCGCCGTCGATCTCCCGCTTCGAGACGACCGTCGCCAGGTACTCGAGGTTGACCTGATGGACGATCCCCGTGCCCGGCGGGACGACCCGGAAGTTCTGGAAGCTCTGCTGCGCCCAGCGGAGCAGGGCGTAACGCTCGCCGTTGCGCTCGTACTCCAGGTCCTTGTTTCGGGCCAGCGCCAGCGTCGTGCCGAAGCTGTCGACCTGGACGGAGTGGTCGATAACGAGATCGACTGGGACGAGCGGGTTGATCCGGGAGACATCGCCGCCAAGCCGCGAGACCGCCGATCGCATCGCGGCGAGGTCGACGACACAGGGGACGCCGGTGAAGTCCTGCAGGACGACGCGGGAGGGCAGGAATGGCAGTTCGATCGCGTCGTCGCCGCTGCCAACCTCTGCGGCTAGGCCGGGGTGCCACTTCGCCAGAAGCTCGACGTCCCGGTTGAAGACGAACTCGCCACCAGCGTTCCGCAGAACGTTCTCGAGCAGGATTCGGACGGTGTAGGGCAGCTGGACAAGCGACGCGATGCCCTGCTCCTCAAGCGCTGGGAGGCGGTAGTACGTGACGGTCTCGCCCTGGGTGGTGGTGAGAGTCGACCGGGCCGAGAACGGGTCGTGGGGAGCGAAAGCTGGTTGGCTGGACATCGTTGACGAAACCCTTCTTCGGCGAGCGAGCGTAGCGGCGTTGATCCGGACCACGACGGCGGGTCCCTCGACGCTCGCGCTTCGCGAATCGTTCTCTCTGCACAGTGTACCCAAGCGGACGGGCTCGGTGACGCCGATCCGACGCGACCGCGGATACGACATCTGGAGGTCATCGGTCGCGAGTCCCTTTGGTCGATCCCCTCCATGATTGCCGGTGCTCGGGCAGCCGCAGGGAGCCTGAGCCTGAGTGATTCGGATCAGTTCCGGTTTCGCATATGGTGACAAGCTGATAGGCTACAGGGACGTTTCGTCAACATGAGCATGATGGAACGCGCCGGTCCGATCATTCGGGCGGAGAGGCCCCGCGGGTCCTGTTGGCCGTCGCGTCGTTCGCGACTCTGGCACCAGGAGAGCGAGCACCCCTCGCCTGGACGACCGGATTCACACGGAGGACGTCACTATGGCGGAGCGCTGGACCCTCGAAACGCTGACCCAGAAATGGACTGAACGCGGACTTGATCGACGGGAACTGTTCCAGATGCTCGGCGCCGGTGCCGGCATCGCCGCGATGACGACCCTGCTCACGACACCAGTCACCGGCGCCGCGCGACAGGCGACTGGCGCCCAGATCAACGTCGAGTGGCGCAAGCCCCAGACGCTTGGTCCGCTCTTCTCCACGGCCGGCTACGAGCAGCAGGTCGAGCGGGCCATCCTTGGCTCGCTGGTCCGCATGAGTGACACCCTCCAGCCCACCGGTGACCTGGCCGAGACGATCGACGTCTCTCCGGACGCGACCCAGTACACCTTCCATTTGCACCAGAATGCTGCCTTCAGCGACGGGACGCCGCTCACGTCGAAGGATGTCCTCTTCACGTTCCAGCGGGCGCTCGACAAACGAACCGGGTCGATCTGGACGGCGCGCCTCGCGGGGATCGCCGGGGCCGCCGAGTACGGCTCGCAGCAGGCCGAGACGGTGGCCGGGCTGACCGCGCCGGACGCATACACCGTCGTCTTCACGCTCGCCGCACCTGACGCCGCCTTCTTGACGATCCTGGCCGACTTCTGCGGTCTCGGCATCCTTCCCGAGCACATCCTCGGAACGGTCGCGCCGGAGGAACTGGTCAATAACGCCTTCAATCTCGCTCCGACGGTCGGCGCCGGGCCGTACGCCTTCGTCCAGTACGCAACCGATCAATACGCCGAGCTCCGCGCCAACGACAGCTACTGGGCCGGTCGGCCGGCCGTCGACACGATCTTCATGCGGATCATCAACGCCGAGTCGGCCGTTGCCGAGCTGGAGCAGGGCGGTCTCGACCTGATTTCCGTCGCGGTCCAGGACATCGAGCGACTCCAGCAGGTCGAGGGAATCACGGTCGTCAGTGTCCCAAGCCCGTCAATGGACTCGATCTCCTGCAATCTTGACAACCCGATGTTCCAGGACAAGCGCATCCGTCAGGCGATGATGTACGCCATCGACCGGGTCGGGATCGTCCAGGAGATCTTCCAGGGGAATGCCGTCGTCCGGAACAGCCCGATCTTTGGGCCGGAATGGATGGGGACCCCTGAGGGCCTGAACGAGTACGCGTTCAACCCCGACATGGCCCGGCAGCTGCTCAGCGATGCGGGTTGGGACAGCGGCCGCGAGGTCCAGATGATCTACAACCCGAGTGGCAGCGCCACCTTCACCCAGATCATTCCGATCATACAGGCCCAGCTTGGCGACGCCGGCATGAAGATCGTGCTCCAGCAGTACGACAACGCCGAGATCAACAAGCACATCATCACGGACCACGATTACGAGATCTACATCGGCGGCGGTGGGGTCTACGGGGCCGACCCGAATGTGAGCTCGCGCTACTACCTGAGCAACGCCCACACGCCAACCGGCGCCAACAGCCTCTGGTACACCAACCCGGATGTCGACGCCCTCTACGCGCAGGGCCGTCAGGCCGGAGATCAGGCCCAACGCCGGACCACGTATGTCCAGCTCGCCCAGCTGCTCAACGAGGAATGTCCGTCCGTCTTCCTCTGGTCCCCCAACACGAACTTCGCCTTCAGCAACCGGTTGATCAACTTCCTGCCGCCGTCCTACGTCGACAACCGGTTGTGGAATTCCGAGCAGTGGGCGGTCACCCAGTAGACCTCGGCTTCCTGATCGATCGAGCCGACACGAACGATTCGTCGTCCCGGTCTGGTCGGGGCGATGGATCGTCTGCCCATAGTCTGCATCGCCCGGCAGTGACGCAGCCGAGCACGGGGTGGCCGGCCTGTTCTGAGCCAATGAGGGAGTTCGAAGCGTATGGGGCGATTCCTCCTGCGGCGGCTGCTGACCAGTGTCCCGGTCCTGGTAGGCATCACGATCGCGATGTACGCCATCATCAACCTGGCGCCGGGCGATCCGGTGACGGCGCTGATGAACCCCGAGCAGATGTCCAACCTCGGCCCGGACTGGGTCGAGGAGCAGCGTGAGTCGCTGGGCTTGAATGACCCGGTCCCGGTCCGCTATCTGAAGTGGCTCGGTGAGACCGCCACCGGAAACCTGGGCTACTCGACCGTTGACCGGCAATCTGTGTCGAGCACGATCGGCGACCGGATCTGGCCGACGGTCAAGCTGATGCTGGTCGTGATCGTGATCTCGGTGCTGGCGGGCATTCCTCTCGGCATCCTCTCCGCGCTCCGGCAGCACTCGTTCTTCGACTACTTCATGACCTTCCTGGGCTTCCTGACGGTCTCGATCCCGTCGTTCTTCCTCGGGCTCGTGATGATCTACATCTTCGCGCTCAAGCTGGACTGGCTGCCTGCCACGGGCATGTTCACCCTTGGCCAGCCACGGACCTTTGCGGACTCGCTCAGCCACATCCTCATGCCGGCGATCGTGCTCGGGCTCGCGCAGGCCGCGCCGATCATCCGCTACACCCGAGCGAGTCTGCTCGATACGATCAAGCAGGACTACGTGACCGTCGCACGGGCCAAGGGGTTGAAGGAATCCCGGATCGTGGTCGGCCACTCACTCCGCAACGCCCTGATCCCGATCATCACGATCATCGCCCTGAACGTCCCGAGCCTGCTGGGCGGAACGGTCGTGATCGAGCAGGTCTTCGCCTGGCCAGGGATGGGGAGCCTCGCAATCTCGTCGGTGACCGGAAGGGATTACAACGTCCTGATGGGCATCAACCTGATCGTGGCGATCATGATCCTGCTAAGCAATCTCCTGGCGGACCTGATCTACGCGTTCGCCGACCCACGGATCAAGTTTTCGTGAGTGCCGTGGCGACGTCTGATGCTGCGACCACCTCGCCTGTCCTGTCCCGGCGGCGCAAGGCTTCCCTGTGGACCCTGTTCCGACGGCACCGGCTGGGAGTCGTCGGTCTGGTCGTCATCGTCCTGCTGATCATCATTGCGGTCGCGGCACCCCTGCTCGCGCCGAGCGACCCAAATCAGATCTCACTCTCCGCCTACCGGGAAGCCCCCAGTAGCCAGCACTGGCTCGGGACCGATGCCCAGGGGCGCGACGTGCTCAGCCGGATCATTTACGCCACCCGGATCTCCCTGTCGGTCGGTCTCGTCGCGGTCAGCATCTACGTGGTGATTGGGACGGTCCTCGGCGGGGTCGCGGGGTATTTCGGCGGATGGGTGGACAGCGTCATCATGCGCCTCGCCGACGTCGTGCTGTCGTTCCCCTCGATCATCGTCATCATCACGGTCGTCTCAATCCTCGGTCCCAGTATCCTGAACGTCATGCTGGTCATCGGCCTGCTCGGCTGGCCACCGATCGCCAGACTCGTTCGCGGCGAGTTCCTGACACTGCGGGGACGCGACTTCGTCACCGCGTCGCAGATGATCGGCGCGTCCAGCCCCCGGATCATCTTCCGGCACATCCTCCCCAACGCGACGACGCCGATCATCGTCAACGCGACCTTCGGCGTCGCCCAGGCGATCCTGCTGGAGGCTGGCCTCAGCTTCCTTGGCCTCGGCGTCCAGCCGCCGACCGCCAGTTGGGGCAATATCCTGAACGCGGCCCAGTCAGTGACGATTCTGGAGGAGATGCCGTGGCTCTGGCTGCCACCGGGGGCGATGATCGTCCTCGCGGTCCTCGCGATCAATTTCCTCGGCGACGGTCTGCGGGATGCCCTGGACCCAAGAGCCCGCCGCTGATGACCGGGCCACTCGATTCAAATGGATGACAAATGACAGAAGGGGCGACCACACGCGATGGTCGCCCCTTCTGTCGATCTGGTCGATCTGGTCGTTGCGTCAGCCTTCGGGGTCCCGCAGGACGATCTCGCCCTTCGGGCTGGCGATGCCGACACCGGCCAGCCGGGGCTCGCCGCCGACGAAGCGGAGCGGGGTGTCGATCTCGCCAACCCAGTCACTCATCGTTCCCTCGTCGCCGCCGACCTCGATGAAGGTGAAGCCGCCGGGCCGGGCTGGTTGGTCAAGCTCGTCGTACCGCTTCAGCCAGCCGCCGACCCGGTCAGAACGAGACTTGCTGTAGCGGATGAAGAACGGTCGGTCCGGGCGAACGCCGCCCAACGTTTGCCAGCCGGCGCCGGGCTCGCCGTCGGGCTGAACGCCCAGACGGGAAGCGACCGTTCCGAGGTCGGTGGGCTCGATCACCCAGGTGAACAGGCGGTCGCCTTCCGCGCTGAGCCGGGCGATGCTGGCCGCCTCCGGGGTGGCCGACGGGTCCGTCGCGGTGACAAGCTCGATGTAGGCCGGCGGGCCGAGCGGGATGATCATGTTGGTGACGCCAGGGAAGGGCGAGCCGCCCGGCATAGCGATCAGCCCCCAATGGTCACGGAACTGATTGGCGGCCTCTTCAAGACTCGCAACGGCGATCAGGACATGATCAACAGCGTTCATCCATATTCTCCCTGACTGCCTGCACCACAGCCCTGTGTTGTTTACCTACCGGTGGCGTCGAATCGTAGGGGCGACGCTTGAGGTCGTCCACACCTTCCGGCGCCACGCCATGGCGCGACCCGTTCGCATGGGTGACGTTGAGCCTGCGTCGAGACGTTGCGGTCCGGGGCCGGGTATCGCCCTGCGCGGTGATGGCCGCTACGACGGCCGGGCTGGCAAGCGTCGCCCATACGGACTGGACGACCACAAGGGTCGCCCCTACGGCCGGACGACCACAGGGGTTGCTGCGGCCGCTGAATCTCGTCGTTGGCTAGAAGAACCGCTTGAAGATGCCGAGGGCGCCCTGCTTCCAGGGGACGCGGTGGGAGACTCCGGAGGCGTTGGCGAAGTCGGCCTGATGCTCCAGATACCAGCTGTAGTTGCGCAGGAGGGCGTCGCGGTTGCTGTACTGCGGCTGCCAGCCCAGTTGCCGCTGCGCCTTCTCGATGCTGACGAATGAGTCCTTGCTGGCGGTCTCATACACCCATTTGTATAGCGGCGAGATCCCGAGCCGGTCCAGCAGCCGGAGCGCGACGATCATTGGCGTCGCCGGGAAGCCGATGATCCGCTTGCCGTGGCCCGCCGCGTCAAGAACCGCCTGGTAGTCCTTGCGCATCGTCGTGAACTCGGCCGCGCCAACGTTGAACGTGTCGTTTGCGACCTCAGCTGGCAGGGTCAGCGTCAGCCAGATCGCCGCGCAGAGATCGGCGACATCCAGCAACTGGTAGCGGTTGTTGCCCATCCCGATCATGGGGAAGTTGTGGCCGGTCGCCGCCCAGTCGTAGAGCAACGCGAACACGCCGAGCCGCTCGGGTCCGACGAAGCTCTTGGGCCGCAGGATCGGGACGATCTGATCGCGGGCGCGCTCCTCGAGACAGACGATCTCGGCCTGGATCTTGGCCTGCCCATACGGGCCGACCCCCTCCAGCTTGTCGTCCTCACGCAGCGGGTGATGGTCCGGAATGCCGTAGACCGCCGTTGAGGAGACGTGGATGACCCGCTTGATGCCCTGCTCACGTGCCGTCCGGAGGATCAGGCGGGTGCCCTCGACATCGGTCGTGTAGATGTCTGACGGGCTGTAGAGCGGCAGGGCGGCGGCGGTGTGGACGACGGTATCGCAGCCGTGCATCGCCTCCTCGACGGCCGCCGGGTCGCGGATGTCACCGGTGTACGACGTCACGCTGTCACGCAGATCCGGGTAGTCGAATGGCGCCATGTCCAGCGTGACGATCTGCACACCACGAGCATCGAGGAATCGAGCCAGGTTGATGCCAAGAAAGCCGGCTCCACCGGTGATCAGGACGCGACGGGGCTGGTCTGCGGTGGAACCAGCATCGATCTGGCTGGAATCGGCGGGGAGGGTCACTAGGTCACGGTCCTTTCGTCTGGGTCGATCGCAAGTCGGGCGCGAATGGTGAAGGTTCTGTCCGGGTTACATCGGAGTGGGCCCTGAGGCGACGGTCCCAGATGTGGCAGGTTTGATGGTGGTCCCGCTTCGCCGCCGAAGTACCTGTTGCAGGACTACCATCGCCCCGATCCCGAGCAGGACCGAGAACCAGAGCGTTGCGAACCGAATCAGGATCGTCGCGGCGGCAGCGTCCCCGCGGGTGAAGCCGGAATCGGTGATCAGCAGGATCAGCATCGCGGTGATGCTGGCCTCCGCGATCCCGAGGCCACCGGGCAGGAACGACAGAGCCCCGAAGACCGACGAGACCGACAGAACGAACGTCGCGACCAGCAGGAGGTGCCACGTCGCCTCTTGCCCAAGGCCGATCAGGACGAGGAACAGCGCCAGGCACTCGGCAAACCAGGATGCCATCCCCAGCAGCACGGAGCCCACGACCAGCCGCGGGGCGTAGAGGACGTTCGATGCGTCGAGGAAGTGTTCGAGGTGGTGAGCCACTCGGTCAATGGTCGGGCCGACGACCGGCAGGCGGGCAAGGACCACGACCAGCCGATGCAGCAGCGCCGGTCGCCGAAGCAGGACGACGACGCCGATCCCCGCGAGGGCCGTGACGGCAAGGAGTGGCCGGCCGTAGCTGAACTGGGTCAGGCCGATGGCGGCCAGTCCGAGCATCGCCAGACCGTCCGTCAGGCGCTCGGCGGCGATCACGGCCGCGACGCGGCTGACCGGCGTCCCGGTGAGGCGGCGGACATAGACCGCCTTGATGATCTCGCCGACCTTGCCCGGCGTGATCGACATGCTGAAGGCGGAGAGGAACGTCAACGCGCTCGGCCAGACGGGGAGCCCCCGGACCTCGATCCGGTCCAGATAAAGCTGCCACTTCACGAAGCGGAGTGCGTAATTGACCAGCGTCAGCCCGACGATCGGGATCGTCAGCCACCAGTCGAAACTGGCGAAGGCGTCACCAAGCTCCCGAATGTCGGCGAAGAGCGCCAGCACGGTAACGACGACGAGCGCCAGAACGAGTCCGGCGACGAATCGGGGCAACAGGCGCCGCCAGCTACCTGGCTCACCGGAGTCAAGAACGTCGGTTGTCGACGGGTCAGTGCTGGCGGTGATCTCCTCCAGTGACGGCGACTGTTCGGTGCGTTCAGGCGTCATCCTGTCTCCACGGTCACAAGGGACTGAGTACGGGCCAGGCTCGCCTACGGATCGTAGACGAGCGAACGATCAGCTTGATGAAGTCGGGAGCCGTTCCCGGAAGATGCTACCTGACAACGGGCCTCGGGCGGCTCACTGAGAAGGTGACGTGGGCGATCGTCGCGCCAATCAGCAGGACCAGCCCGATCGCGACGGCCATGGCACGGACACCGACGATATCCGCGAAGAGGCCGACCGCGAACGTCGGCAGCAGCGTCGCAAGACTCTGGAACAGGTTCTGGGATGCAATCACCTGTCCACGAGCACCCGGCATGACCCGGCTCAGCAGGACCGAACGGGCTGCGACGCCAACGAGAGCCGATGCGAAGCCAGCCGGAATCGAGATCAACATGACCACCAGGACGGAGCTCGACACCCCGACTGCTCCGCTCAGCTCGTCGAGCGGGAGCCGGAGCGTATCGATCACGAAGTCGGTGAGTCGGATGACGAAGCCGAGCGTGATCACTGACAGAGCGAACAGGACCAGTCCCAGCGTGGCGATGTATCGATTCTCCAGCACCTGGTTGAGAGCGGGCGCGGCGCGGAGGCCGACGATGAGCCCAAGCGCGGCTGGGGCGAAGACGAAGGTCGTGTTTTCCTGGGCGGTGTTGAGCACGGCTTCAAGGTAGAGCGGCATGATCACGATCAGAGAGGCGAGTCCGAGTCCGACCAGCATGTCGTCCAGAACGGCGCCGAGGGCAATCCGGTCGTGGCAGACCATCCGCCAGCCGTTCAGAAACCACTGGACTGAGGAGGTCAGCGACCCCGGACGACGATCGCCGATCCGGGCGGGCTGGCGGATCACGCCGGGGTCGGCATTGACCGCGTCCGACGGGATGGGGTCGTCCGCGAGGTGATCGTCCAGCCGGGGCAGCAGCGCCGCGAAGCCAGCCGCCGCGAGGAACAGCGATGCGCAGACCGCGAACAGGACGTTGATGTCGAAGAAGCGCAGGATCAAGGGAGCCATCAGGACCAGCCCCAGCGCCTGAGCCAGGGTCAGGGCGAGGTTGTGGAGCGCTTGCGCATTCGAGAAGCGTTCCGGCGGGACCAGCGAGGCGACGACGGTGCTCTCGATAGGGGAGTAGAACTGATGGATCACCCAAAGGGCAAGGGTGAGGGCGAAGACGGCCGATAGCGATGGCGTCACGAGGAGCGTCGCACTGACCAGCCCGAACCGGGTCAGGTTGAGCGCCACCATCATCGGCCGGCGCGGCAGGCTGTCCGCGACGATCCCGCCAGGAATGCCAAAGATGATCGCCGGCAGGATCGAGCAATTCACGAACAGCGCGGTGTAGAACGACGATGAGGTCAGATCGACGATCAGGACCAGAAGGGCGTAGAGCATCGCCCCTTGCGCGAGCTGAACGAACAGCCGGGACAGCCAGAAGTTCCGGAAGTTGATGTCCCGCAGCAGCGGCTGGTCGATCGGCAGGAAGCGGTGCGCGACCCACGAGACGCCACGGGCTCCGCCGACGATCGCCGTCCCGGTCAGGCGGGCACCGGCGACGACCAACTCACCGCCAACGCGGCTGGTCCCCCGAACGGCTCTCCGGGTGCGCTCACTGGTGATCGCGTCGTGGGTCGCGCGGACGAGCTGGCGCGCGACCGCTCCGGCCGACGGTGATTCCCACGACGGGTGGGGGGACATCCCGCGCTCGGGTAGGGTCGCGAGAGCCTGACTGGGTGGCGCGTCGCTCGTTCCGGTGCTGTGACGTGGTCGATCCGGGTCGTGTGCGGAGGGCGTCGGCGGTCGAGGTTCCTGAGTCGGCGTCGGATCGTTGGTCGTCATGCCGCCTCCCTGGTCGAAGTTGCGGGGCGTTGGCGGGTGGGACGCGAGGCCGACTCGGGTTCACCGGGGAGCCGGCTGGTCGGCCAGATTGTGTCGGTCCCCACTGTAAACGAAGTCTGGGCTAGTCAGACTAGAGCGGGAGTGCGTCCCGAATCTCGTCCATCGGCGGCAGGATGTCGAGGAAGCGCACCAGCAGCAACACCCCGCCGGCCAGCAACAGGATTGCCAGCGTCGCTGGGCCGGCCGCACCGAGACCGCGCAGGTACCGCCCGGGCGCGATCCGATCGGTCGTCGCGAGCAGGAAGAGCAGCCAGGCGACGCCGATCAGCCCGGCCCCAGCGATTTGCGAGGCATCCAGATCGAGATCCCGCCACGCGATCACGGACAGGTTGAGGATGGCGAGCAGCAATGCCACGAGCAACAGCAGTGCCACGACCGCCCACAGTCTCTGGCCGCTGCGGGCCGGCATCGCGGTTCGGCCGAGTCGCCGTTGATGGGGCCAGGCGCCCTCGACCGCCGTCTCGACCGCCTGCAGCGTGAGGACTGTCGCGAGCGCCAGGCCGACGAGGGCCCAGACGCGCAGGTCGATCGAGGAGAAGAAGTCGCCGAGTTGATCCATGAGAAGTCCAGGCTGTCGTGACGATCGTGTCAGCGCGGCCGTGGCAGTCCACACCGCTGGCCGGGATGATCCTAGTGGTCAGCGGCGCCATCGGCCAGTGATGCCGTAATCGCCGTGGTCAGCCGGCCGGCGGCTTCGGTCATCAGATCCTCGGAAACCCGCGAGAAGCTCAGCCGCAGACCAGGGTCCGGTCGGCGGTCGGGATAGAACCAGCCGCCCGGCAGGAACAGCACCCCTTTGTCGGCGGCCGAAGCCATCAGCCTAACCGCGTCGACCCCGTCCGGGAGGTCCAGCCAGATGAAGAAGCCGCCGCCCGGATGCTCAATCCGGACTTGTTCAGGCAGCCCGTCCCGGAGCGCCGCGTCGAGGTGGTCGCACCGCCGGCGGTACTGCGTCCGCAGCCAGGCGACATGCTCGTCGAGGAAGCCGCTGGCCGCCGAGGCGACGATTCGTTGAGACATCAGGTCGCCGTGGACATCGTTGACCTCCCGGGCGTTGGCCATCAGATCGACGAGATCCGGGGGGACGACCATCCAGCCCGTCCGCAGGGCGGGGGCGAGGGTCTTGGAGAACGTTCCAAGGGCGATCACGTCGCCATCCCGTGCCCGGAGCGAGCGCGGCGGCGGGTCATGGAAGTACAGCTCGCCATACGGGTCGTCCTCGATGATCACGATCCCGTGGCGGCGAGCGAGCCGGACGAGGGCGTCGCGACGATCGTCGCTCATCAGGCGTCCGGTCGGGTTCTGGAAGGTCGGCACGGTGTAGAGCAGGCGTGGGGATGTTTGGTCCTGGGCGGCGCGGTCGGCCAGCATCGCCTCCAGGGCGTCGGTATCGAGCCCGTACTCGTCCATCGGTGCGACGAGATAGGTTGCGCCATAGGAGTCGAAGACCTGCAGGGCGCCGATGTAGGTCGGCCCCTCGACGATGACCGTGTCGCCGGGATCGAGGAAGACCCGGGCGACGAGGTCGATGCCCTGTTGGCTCCCGGTCGTGATCACAATCTCATCCCGGCTGGCAATGACCGAGCGCTCGCTGAGCCACTGGCCGAGCCACTCGCGCAGCGGGTCCAGACCGGCGGCTCCGGCGTACCCCCACGAATTCGAATTCGCCCAGACCCGGCTGGCCGCCTCCGCCAGCCGTCTGACCGGCACCAGGTCTTCGCTCGGGGCGCCGCTGCTGAGCGAGATCGGTGCCGGGTGTCGACCGATGAGATCCCTGGGAACCGACCACGGGGAGTGTTGGAAGTTGACGGCGCGGTCGGCCAGCCGGTATCGGCTGGGACCGGGCATGGTGGTCGATTCCGGGCGTGCCAGACCGGGGAGGCGAGTCGTGTCCATTGAGGTGCCTCTCGGGGTGAGAACTGCTCAGGCCGGCCAGGAAAATTCCCGGCATGGTACGGCCCGAAAAGCACTGGCGTCAATGGACGCGACGACCAACTCGAGGGACCGCTCATGGTGGTGCCATGACTCCCGCCGGTTGGCGCGGCAGAGACAGGACTTCCTGCTGCCTTGTCACCTTGTCACGGCATAACGCCTCGTGTACGATCAACGAATCGTACGTACACCCCCGCGCCTCGCCGAAAAGCACACGTCGCCGCCGTCTGTGCGTGCCGGGGATGCGGCTCTGCGCTGCCCGTCGGCTGCCCACCGACGTACGGAATGAATGGAGATGTCGCGCATGATGCACATGAGCGAGTTGCCGGAGACCCCGAGGACCACCCCTGGCCAGACTGCCCGCGCTCCAAGGGTTATCGCACCGCACACTCCGGTCGCCCGGGATATCGTCGCGCTCTACGCGGCGCGTGTCGCGAGTACGGGTGCCGATGTGATGCCTGCCTTGCGGAACCGGCGGGCCAGCTTCCCGAGGATGTCCGAGCCGATGATTGGCTACCTGGCGGCGTCGATGCCGAAGCTTGGTTGCCCGATCCCAGTCGGCCGCGGGACGGCCACTCACCGGCAGGCGCTCGACGCGCTGGCGACCTCGAAGTGGGCGACGCAGCCCGGCTGGCTTCCGGAGCCAGAGCGGGTGCGGGTCACCAGGGCTGGTGGCGGGATCGGACGGGCGCGGCAGGCGCGTCCCACTCTGGCAGAGCCAACGTATCGGCCCGGTCTGATGGGACGGCTGTCTGCAGCGTTTGCGGCTTTCTCGCGCCCGACGGCCGAGCCGCAGCTGGAGGCCTACGAGCCCAGTCGCCGGCTTGAGACTCAGATGGCTTAGACCGGGCCCCACCCCAACCCCTCCCCATCTGCGGAGGGAGAGGGGCTTTCGTCGGCAGGGTGCGACTCACTTCATGGACACATCGTGCGACTGCATGTCCCAGGCGGTGATGAGACGCTCGGGGAAACTCCCGTCTCTAGAACTGTGATGGGGCGCTCGTCGCGACACGCCGGATGACGGTGCCTTCGCCGCGGAGGGCGCGGGTGACGGGTTGTTCGGCTCTGGCGTCGCTGAAGACGACCTCGCCGACGCCCCGCTCGATCGCGCTCAGCGCCGCTTCGACCTTGACCACCATCCGCCCGGAGGCCGCCGCGAGCGCCGATTCCGGGGCGGCCGCGTCGATCTCCTGAACGAGGCTGGTCTCGTCCCGGACATCCCGCAATAGACCCGGGGTGTCGGAGAAGAAGAGCAGCGCTTCGGCACCGAGCTCGGTCGCCAGCGCCACCGCGAGCTTGTCACCATCGACGTTGATCGGGACCCCATCTTCGCCCAGGGCAGGCGGCGTCAGGACCGGCAGGTAGCCGTTGTCGAGCAGCAGCCTGACCAGCTGGACGTCGACTCGATCGATCGTGCCGGCGTGGTCGTCCCGGAAGATCCGCGCCTTGCCGTCGACCGACCCGCGCAGGACGGGCTTGCGCCGTCCGGTTGCGATCGCGCCGTCCAGCCCGCTCAGTCCGACAGCGTTGACACCAGCGGCCTGCATCGTCCCGACGATTGTCTTGTTGACTTTGCCGCAGTACGTCATCAGCATGGCGTCCATCGTCGCGGCGTCGGTGTAGCGCGAGACACGGCCCAAGGAGGAGGTCACCATGACCGGCGGCAGATCGAGCTGGCGGCTAAGTTGGCTGAAGGCGGCGTTGGCGCCGTGGATAACGATAGCGTTCCGGCCATAGTCCAGCAGGCCCTTCAGATCCGTCGCGAAATTGCGAAACGCCGCCTCGCCAATCGCGGTACCCCCACCGATCTTGATGATGATCACGTCCTGACTGCTCCCTGGTACGTTGATGGGCTGGTTGACATCGGACCCGTGGACTCTTCAAGGATACCGGGAACCCATCCTCGTCGCCGAGCCACTCGTTCGTGCCGGTTGGATGTGAAGCGCCTGGGTGGCGAGCAGGCCTCTTCCCAGCACGGGGTGAGCCTGCCCGATCATCCGCTGAAGCGGCTTCAGCTCCACAGGTGCCTGGAGAGGGGGTAGCACCTTCCTTCGCGACCGGGTCCTTTACAGGAAACCCGCTGTCGTGCTGGTTGCGGAGTGGACCTCCTCAAGGCAGGCGGCTCAAGCATGAGGTGACGCCTGTGCGATCATTGGTTTCAGTTGAACGGCAAGGGACGGTCGGTCGAGTCGAGGCACTACAGCGGGTTGCTATGGAAGCGCTCGGGCGGCGGAAGCGGCCTCTCTCCCGGCCCCTGTCCGGCTGACCTGTTCGCTCACCCGCTGTAGCGGCTTGGGTTCCCAGGTGCCCGGAGAGGGGAGCATGTCGATTAACCGGGACCGGGCACTCCATATGAGAACCGCTGCAGAGCCTCCCGGTAACCGCGAAACGAATCTGGTGATGATGTCTCGGATCTTGGCGGACCATTCTGCGACGTGCCTTGCAGCTACAGCGGCATCTCGTTGCGAGGTTCGCCCGGTTGACGGTTTCACTTCGACATCCATCGGGAGGCCCGTGGACGCTGACTATAGCGAGACGCTCGTTCCCGAGCGAGCAGGGCTGCCAGTGTGGCTGCCGAGGTTGCTGACGGCACTCCTTGTCATTCCTTCCGCGTCGGTCGCGGTACTCTTCATGCTCCAGATCGAGGTCCTTCGCGATCCTCAGGCGCGTCGGCTGATCGCAGCGGCGGCGGCCGGCCTGGTGCCAGTCGGCCTGTTCCTTCTTCGCGTTGTCGAGGACGCCTGCTCCGGACCGCGACGGTTAGGCCCTCCATGGTTCTGGTCGGTCTGGTTCTTTGCGACGGTTGGCCTCATCGCCATCCCGATCGCCGCCCGGCTCGGGCTCGGTACCCGCCCGGCGACTGATGGTGCGAGCCGTGTCGTTCGTGACCTTCAGTCGCCCCAGACTGGGGAGATCGTCTTTGCCCTCACGGTAGGCGTTGCCGTCGCGGTACCAGCGGCTCTCGCGGGCCTCCTCGTCGCTCGGTGGGGGACGTCGGCGACGGTGGTGGCCGCTCTCGCCGCCATCGTGGTCGGGTACGCAACCGTGCCGCTGACTTTCGTTGGTATGGCGCTGTCCTACGATGTCGTCATTGGGCCGGGGGATGACCCATTGGCCGATGCGGCGCAAACCCTCTCGATCGTCTGGTTCGTCGCGGTCCCGATGGCCGGTCTGATCGCCGGCTGGACAGCCGGCCGAGACCGTCGTTTGCGCTGAAGTGAGCCGCGTGTCGAAGCAGATCCCGGCGACGATGAGTTCGCCCACTTGGCCAGCTATACCGGACGGGACCGCAGCCGACCAAATCCTGATTGCCGTGCCGCTGTTCGGGCCACGGCCCGTGATTCGAGTTAGCCAGAGTCGTGGCGACCATGATGTTTCCGATCGGGCTGCCACTGTTGGGGGTTGCCTTCGTTGGTTAGGGATTGGCGTCGCAGTCGTCGGCCGGACAGGCGGCAGATGTCAACTGGGCGCTGCCGTTCGTGGCCAACCCCCTGACGCCCGTGCTGACGCTGCTGGCCAGGGCAACGGTCTCCGGACGGCCATGGGTCGACGAGCTCGACCCTGCGTCAGTCGAAGCGAGGGCAGGGCCAACCGTCGAGGCCATCCGGGAACCCGGTTGATCCTACCTGCTCATCTTGCCCATCGCCGCGCGCATCGCCTCGATGGCCCCGTCGATCGTCTCGCCGCTGCCCGACTGGACCTCGCCGTTCGCCCAGCTCTCGGTCTCCTGAGCGGAGATGTGGAACCGTCCGGCGGTCTGATCGTCGTTCGCGGTCCAGGTGAACTGGTAGCCAGGGAACTCGCTGGAGAGCGCGGAGACACGGGCGGAAATGTCATCGTGGTTTTGATCGGTCATGGTCAACTCCTCCTGATAGCCGGCAGATGCCGGACCCTTTCTCATTCTCACATCTCCTGCCACACGTCTTTCGCCCCACTACGCGGCTAGATCGGATGCAGGCCGGTGAACTCGAGGCCAGTCTCTTCCGGGAAGCCGCAGCGGACGTTCATGCACTGGACGCCCTGCCCGGAGGCGCCCTTCATGAGGTTATCGGTCGCCGCCATCACGACCAGGCGCTTGCTGTGCGGGTCGCGCTCGAAGCCCACATCACAGAAGTTGCTGCCGGAGAGCAGCTTGGGCTCGGGATAGCGATAGACGCCGCTCGACTCCTTGACCAGCCGCATGAACGGCTCATCGTTGAAGGCGGGCCGGAAGATCTGCCAGATGTCCTTGTCAGTCAGCGGCTCCCGGAGCGTGACGTGCGAGGTCGCGAGGATGCCCCGGACGGCCTCGATCGAGGTCGCCGAGAAGCTGACCGGCGGGGTGACGCCATCGACGGTCAACTCCTGGATGATCTCAGCCGAGTGGCGGTGGCCGGTCGGCTTGAACGAGCGCATCGCACCACTCCGCTCCGGGTGGTGCGATGCGAGGCTTGGCTCGCCGCCGGAGCCGGACGAGCCGGTCTTGGCCTCGATGAAGACGGGGATCGACGTGTCGACGACACCAGCCCGGTAGAGGGGGTAGAGGCCGAGGATCGACGTCGTCGCCATGCAGCCGGCGCAGGCGATCCGGTTGGCCCGGGCAATCTCTTCGCGGTGAAGCTCCGGGATGCCGACGACGAACTTCTCGATGTCCTCCGGGGCGGTGTGGGCGTGACCGTACCAGGTGACGTAATCCTCGGGGTTGCGAAGCCGGTAATCGGCGCTCAGGTCGATGATGACCTTTGCCTTCCCGTCCAGCCCCGGCATTTTCTGCATCGCGACGCCGTGAGGCAGGGCAAGGAACAGCACGTCGCACGACTCCAGATCAGCCGACGGGGTGAACTTCAGCTCGGTGCGCTTGCGGAGATTCGGGTGGACCAGCCGGACGAACTTGCCGGCGTACCGCTCCGACGTGACCTGCTTGATCGTGGCTTCCGGATGACCAAGGAGCAGCCGGATGAGCTCGCCGCCCGCGTAGCCGGACCCACCGATGATCGAAACATCCATTGCTTTCTTATTCTCCCTGCTGGTTGCCTGATCTGGTGTCCAGCATGCCAGGTCGATGCGACGTAGTGGAGCCGAGACGCTCCGTGATCGGTGTGTGGACTCAGTACGCTCAGCCAGGTCGGGTCATGCTAGTCAGCAAATACCGAATCTGACGCGTTGAGGCGTGATGCCCTGGCTCGTTCACCGGTAGCGATGATGGAGTCAGCGATGTGGCCAGGAATGTTGACGCCGGTCGTATCGATGCTGTTGCGGAACTCCATCGTGTAGTTGACCTCGATCACCGAGAGGCCGTCCGGTCCCTCCAGGACATCGACCGCCACGACACCGCCCCCGACCGCCTCGGCCGCTCGCCGGCAGATCTGATCCAGCTCGGGCGTGATCAGACAGTTGGTCGCCTGACCGCCCCGGGCGGTATTGGTGATCCAGTGTGGGCTGTCACGGTAGATCGCGCAGATCGTCTGGCTGTCGACGACGAAGGCCCGAATATCGCGGCCCGGCTTCTCGACGTAGCGCTGAATGTAGAAGACGCCGTGCTGGTAGGAGCCGAGCGTGACCTTGTGCTCGAGAATAGCTTCGGCAGCGTCGCGGTCATTCACTCGGGCCAGCAGCCGGCCCCAGGACCCGACGACTGGCTTGAGCACGACCGGGTAGCCCATCGCCTCGATCGCGACGATCGCCTCTTCCCGCGTGAACGCGATCACCGTTTCCGCGGTCGGCACCCTGGCCGCGACCAGCGCGGCTGAGGTCAGCAGTTTGTCGCCGCAGATGTTGGCGACGGCGTAGGTGTTGACGGTCGCCACGCCCCAGTCGTTCAGGATCTTGAGCAGGTAGAGCGCCCGTGAGTGGTTGATGCAGCGTTCGACGATGACGTCGCATGCGGTCAGGCCGCCGTGCGGGTCGCCGAGGCCGAGGTGGAGATGACGGTCGTCGAACCGGATCAGCTCCACGCCGCGCAGCTCCAGTTCGATGGCGAGCAACTTCTCCTCGACCCGAATTCGGGAGTGAAGCATCCCGACGCGGAGACGGTCGGACTGGTGGGTCATCACGGTCGTGTTGGCCTTTCGTGCCAGGAGGGGGCGTCGTAGGGGCGACGGCTTGTCCTCGCCCGCGTCGCGAGTCGCCATAGGTAGTGGAGAAATGGCTTACCTTGTCCACGCCAGCAGACGCTAATCGCGGACGACAGAGGTGTCCAGTAGGAACACTCACGTCGCGAACACCATCATCGCCCTGCGGGGCGATGGCCGCTACGGCGGCCGGTCAGGGCAAGCCCGTGACCCTGCGACGGTGGCCGTTGCGGTGGCCTGACGACCGCAAGGGTCGCCGCTGTCGTTGTCAGGAGCCGACCGCGGGTGCTGTCTCGCCACGCTGGACGAGCCGAGCGATCCGGACGGCCTCCTCGACGATCTCCCCGGCGATGTCCACGTCGGTCGTCGTCTGGAGGCCCTTGAACTCGCCGCCGCTGTTGACCTCGACCACCTGGAGGCCATCTCCGGTCTCGAACAGATCGACGCCAGCCAGCCGCGCACCGACCGCGTCACAGGCTTTCAGAGCGAGCCCCTCGATCTCCGGGGTGACGGGGCAGGGCCGCGAGACCGCACCACGGGCGGCGTTCGTCACCCAGTGCTCCGACGAGCGGTACGACGCCGCGAGCACCCGGCCGCCCACGACATAGGCGCGGATGTCACGGCCCGGCTTCTCGACGAACTCCTGCAGATAGATGACTTCATGGTGAAAACCGCCGTGCTCGGTCTTCTGCGAGAGAATTACCCGCATCTGCTCCGGGCCGTTGATCCGGGCGAGCAGGCGGCCCCACGATCCCGTCACCGGTTTGAGGACGACCGGGTACCCGAGCAACTCCGCCGCCTTCAGCGCGGACTCGACCGAGTAACAGACAAACGTTCGTGGGGTCGGGACACCGGCCTTCGCCAGCGCCAGGCTGCTCGCGACCTTGTCGTCGCAGACTTCGACGGACTGCGGCGTGTTCAGGGTCGGGATGCCGCAGCGATCCATCGTGCGGAGCGTGTAGAGCGCCTTGGTGTGGGCCACGCTCCGGTCCAGGACAACATCGACCGCGAGGCCGCTTTCCTCGGCCGTCGAGGCGTTGAGGTTGAGGACCAGGTCCCGGTCGATCATCGTCGTGACGGCCAGCCCACGGGCGCGAGCGCCGGCGAGGATTGCTTTCTCCTCGGGGCGAAGGTGGGAGATCAGCAGGCCGAGGCGGAGCGGTGCGGCGGCGCCATTTCCTGTGTGGGTTGCGCCAGTGGTCGTCGAAGCGGCGGTCATCGTTGGGAAGTCCTGTCGGGCGCAGGCGGAAAGCGATCGTCGGGGTGGTTCACAGGGAACTCAGCACGGACGTGAGCACGCGAACGCTTCGGAGGTAGTCGTCGAGGATGATGTGCTCTTCTGGTGTGTGGTCAAGGGACGCGTCACCGGGACCGTAGGCCACGATCGGGCAGCCCCAGGCGGGACCGACGACGTTCATGTCCGATGTTCCGAGCTTGACATTGAAGCGCGGGGTGCCATCTTCCGACCGGATCGCCCGGAGGAACGGGGCGGACAGCGGCGAGCGCTTGTCGCTCCGATAGCCATGCTGATACCCCTCGACCGTCACTTCGGCGCCATCGGCCAGGCGCCGGACCGTGGAGATCAGTTCCTCGACATCGATGCCCGGCGGGAGCCGGAATCCGAGCGTGAGCCCGGCGACCTCGGCCAGGCCGTCGGCGCTGGTGTTGAAAGTCCGGATCGACGGGCTGATCCGGTTGAACTCGCCGGGTGTGGCGAGCGCGTTACGCCCACCGATCTCGGCCGCGAGGACATTCCAGAACAGGATCGCCTGCTCGGCGGCGCTGCTGCCAGGGCCGGCGGAGTGGCGGCTGCTTTGGGTCAACCGGTAGAGGATGGTCAGGCTGCCGCGGTAGCCGAGGCAGACGGCGTCCCAGCCGGACGGCTCGCCGATGATGCAGAGATCCGGTGCCGGCCACGTCGCGACCTCCTGGGCGCCGAGCGACCCCATCGACTCCTCGCCAACCGCGCCGATGACTGAGACCCGGATCGAGAGCTGCTCCGACGCCCGCGCCGCGGCCGCGACGAAGGTAGCCAGTGGCCCCTTGGCATCGACGCTTCCCCGGCCGTGGAGCACCCCGTCTGCGATCCGGACCGGGATTCGGCCAGGCACCGTGTCGATGTGGCCGAGCAGGACGACGTGCCGGTCCCCCGAACCAATCGTCCCGACGGCGTTTCCGGCCGTGTCGATGTAGGTATCGAAGCCACGCTGGGTCATCTCGGAGACGAGGTACGAGACCGCATCGCCCTCGCTCCCGGATAGACTCTCGATCGCGACCAGACCGCGCAGGAGGTCGATGTCCGACTCGTCAGAGGTTTCGACGATGGCCGCGCTAGACGTGTGCGGCGAACTCATCGACCACGCCTCCGGCCGGAACCCAATCGAGGGCCGGGACGTCGGCCGGGGCGAGTCGCGTCGCCTGCTCACCGAGCCGCTCGCTGGCAAGATCGGCGATGGCCGCGGCGACCGAGGCACAGCCAACGGGGATGGCCAGGCGAAAGTCGGGGATCGGGACGACGTCCCAGATCACCCAGCCCGCCGCCGTGTGAGTCAACTCGACTCCGACGAGCCCGGCGCGAAGGACGCGCGCGGCCTGAACAGCGAGGGCCATCGCTTCGGGCCAGACAGCGCGTTCGCCTGGCGTCTCGACTCCGGCAACCACACCGCCGACGACGGTCATGGTGACTCGATCGGCCGTAGCGGGAGCGCCCTGCTGGAGGACGAAGACGTTCTCTGACGCGCCACCCAGCACACCGCGGTGCTCGAGGACCGCCTCGGCGGTGTCCTGATCCCAGAGGGTGACCCCGGCCGAACCAGGGGTCAGAGGCAGGAGCGTCATCGGGGTCGCTGAGGCGCTGGCGAGCGCGAGCGCGGCCTCCTCACCGATCGCGACCTGCATCTCGGGCCGCGGCAGTCCGGCAGCCTGGAGGGCCAGCGCGGTCTCGACCCGGTTAGCCCGGGCCGCGAGTCCGGCGTCAATCGTCGGGACACCGCGAGCACCGAGCAGACCGAGCAGGACAGGAGCAGCAGTTCGATTGCTGAAGCGGTCGATCACGACGCCCGGCATGCCGCTTTCGGCCAGTTCGGACGCCGATGGGAGTGGCTGGTCGGGTGGAACGGTGCTGCCTGGCACGCCGACGCCCGATAGCGCGGCGAGGATGCCCTTCTCTTCCACTCGTACCCGGCTGCACAGCAGCCCAACTCCCGTTGCCACGTCATGTCTCCCTATGGCGGTGATTCCACCTTGCCGACCGTTGTTCATACCGCGGTGTCGCGACGTCGCTAGAGCCGTGACCGGGACTACTCGCCCCAGTCCTCGCCCTCTTCCGGAGCCAGACCGACCGTAATCGGGTTGACGGTCAGGACTTCGAGCTCTACGGCGCACTCGGGGCAGACGACGATCTCGCCGGCTTCGAGTCCGCTCGCCTCGAACGATGCGCCGCACTCGGGACATTCGATCATCACGGCCGTTGCACTCATCGGTACTGCTCCTGGCGGCGCCGGTTGGCGCCTCACTGTTGCCAAATGGTCGGTGGATGTTTGTAAGGGTCGTAGGCGAAGGAACGTTCGGGGATCAGAGCTTCATGGGGATCGGGCCAGCCCGATCGCTCAGCACATCGTCTGCAACAGGACCGCCTTCTGGAGATGGAGCCGGTTCTCCGCCTGCTCGAAGATGATCGACTGCGGCCCATCGGCGACCGAGGCGTCGACCTCTACGCCGCGGTGCATCGGCAGGCAGTGCATGAAGACCGCTGATGGTCTCGCCGCCGCCATCAACTCGTCTGTCACCTTGTAAGGTGCCAGCGTCACCGCCCGGGTCGCGCCGTCCAGCTGATTGAGGCTGACGTGGACGTCGGTGTAGATCGCGTCCGCGTTCTCGACGGCGGCCCATGGGTCCGACGTTACCTCGACGGTGCAGCCCGCGCTACCGGCCAGCCATCTCGCCCGTGTCACGACGTCCGGGTCGGGCTCGTAGACCGCCGGTGTCGCGATCACGACGTTGACGCCGAGCGCCGCGCCGGCCAGCAGCAGGGACGCTGCCATGTTGTTGGCGCCGTCGCCGACGTAGACCAGCTTCAGGCCGGCCAGTGCTCCGAACTGCTCCTTCAGGGAGAGCATGTCACTGAGCGACTGCATCGGGTGGTACTTGTCGGAGAGGGCGTTGTAGACCGGCACCGAGGCGTGCTCGGCGAGGGCGAGCAGCGTATCGTGGCTGGCGACGCGGGCCGCGATCCCATCGACGTACCGGCTGAAGATCTGCGCGGTGTCGCCGATCGTCTCACCACGGGAGATCTGAAGGTCCCCCTGGTTGAGGACGATCCCCTGCCCGCCGAGTTGAGCCATACCGGCCTGGAGCGAGATCCGGGTCCGGGTACTGGGATGCTCGAAGAACATCGCCAGGGTCTTGCCACTCAGATAATGGTGAGGCTGGCCGCTGTGAAGCATGTCCTTGAGCCGGTCGGCTGTCTCCAGCACCTCATGGATCTCATCCGGTGTCAGATCGACCTCCGACAACATGTTCCGCTGTCTGAGCCGGGCGCTGACGGTGAAGGTCGCGAGATTAGGCGTGGTCATCCCGCCGAGCGAGATGATCCGGTCGGTTGCCGGGGAGAGCAGCGCATCGTAGCCCGGCTTCGCGGACGCCACGGCGTGCAGCGATGTACTGACCTGACCCTTTACGGGCCGGACTGACGTGGTCTCGGAGACGAGATGATCCTGGTCGGTGAGCGCAGCGAGGTCCATGTGGTACTCCCTTCGGTCGCGAAGAATTCGCAGACGCTCGGGGTCCGTCACGGGGCTACGATGAGCCACCGGGAGCGAACCGAAGGGACGAGAGGCGTAAGCTCCCGTGGTACCACCCTCCTTGCACGACGAGGCGTTGCCTCGGACCAGCTGGCCACTCGGGATCGTGGTGATCCCAATGGAGCCACTGAAACTCCGCACCCCGGACGAATCCGGTGTTGTCGCGGAGTGTCGTGCATCTCTCGGCTGTTGCTGTCCTGGGAGCCACCCAGCCAGACCTACTTGTCCTGGGGCTGAGGCCACTGCCGGACTTTCTTCAGTCGACCGCTCAGGGGTGCGTTCCAGATGCTGGCGCAGGTCCCGGGCTCTCACCACCCCCGGGTCGCTTGTGCGCAGGCTGTCCGTACTGGTCCCCGTCAAAGCGGGAAGTCGTCGGCCGGAGACATCGGGATGCCCGGGCGTCAGACGATTGGTTTCAACGATGTGCAACGGACTGGGCAGTAGGGACGGATCGAGAGCAGGCGCTGTCGGCGTTGGGCTGCCGTCAGCGCGTCGTACGGTCGCGACGCGCGAACGGCAGCCCAAGTGGGGAGCGGGGGATTGGCCCCCGACTGGTCGCTGGTCTGGAGATGGCGTCAGTCATGTCGTCACCTTCTGCGTCGCCACTGATCCGGCGCTCTCACCGGAAGATGCCATGCTAGCAGCATCCTGTGCAAATGTCGATACGCTTTTTGCGCACGATGGCGATTCGCCTTGGCTGGGTCTTCAGTCATGGCGGTGTTCTCCGGCGTTGCGTGGCGGCGGAGCAGACCTCTCCCCCGACCCCTCTCCGGCTCACCGGCTCGCTCACCCGCTGAAGCGGCTTCGGCTCCGCAGGTGCCCGGAGAGAGGCGCAGTAGCCCTGATCGAGGTCAGGCAACCTATCTGGATGCAGATTTACTCAGCCATCAGGTGCTGGCGGAACCACTCTGCGGCAAGCTGGTCGACTTCGGCCGCGTCGGCGTTTTGCGGCGCTGGCTCGATGCCATCGCCTTCCGCCAACGCATGTGGCATCCCGGCAATCATAACTAGCGGAATGCGGTCCGGATTGGCATACAGGCCCAGGAGGGCGGCATGCTCATCCCGGGTTGAACTGATGAGCGTTTCGTCGTCCGCGTCACCCAGAATCATCAGGATCGGTGATTCGTGTTGGCGAGTGGCGATCTCATCCGCGCGAGCTGCGAAATCCAGGCGGCTCGCAATGCCGTCGGACGTGTCAGACCACGTGTAAAAGACCCCAAACCACGTACTCATTAGGGATATCACCGGGCGAAGCTGCGGCATTGGGCTAACGAGCACGGTCGCCCCTATCGACAGTCCGCTCTCGGCGAGAACAAGTTGCGCGACCGCAGAGCCCGCGGACCCGCCCAGCAGTCCGAGAGCGGATGAGTGGGCACTGAGTTGCTGACGAAGATCACTGAGTACGGCGGGGAACTCGTCCGCCGCTCCAACGATGATTGGTTCATAGAGGTGCTTGACGGCGTCTTCCATGCCGAGCCGTGTGATCTCGTCGAATCCACCGGCCGGCATCCGCGCCCCACACAAGGGCAGGGTCAGGTAGACCCGCCAGGCATCGAGTCCGGCTAACGGGACTGCTGCTGCGAACGCGGCGGGTGTCCGTGGCGCATCGAGGAGGTGCCAGGCGATCACGATTGGGGCCGTCTCATGGGGCGAGGTCGTCGGGGGAACTGCGATGAACGGGACGCCGGCGGCGGTGCCGGTGATCGTGGATGGAATCAACATGACTTGGCTTTCCTCGTGTGGGGCCGCTTCTCAGGCTGGCCCCTGACCACGGCCTCGACTTTCAGCGGCCTAGTCGAGTGTCCTTTGGAAAGCGGACAGCCAACGGCCCCATTGCCGAGCGAGTATTCCGCCACGGGTCTGCTTGGGTTTACAAGACGTGTTTTTGGGCGAATCAAGGAGCCGGATCGGGAGGAGCGATGCTCAACGGACGTGGTGGAACCCGGAGCGCCAGTTATCGCCCGGCGGGGCGAGGGCCGCTGCGGCGGCCGGGCGAGGCAAGCCGTCGCCCCTACGACGAGGTCGCTGCGGTGGCTGAACGACCACAAGGGTCGCCCCTACGAGATTGTGCCGCCATCCATCGCGGGAAGGCGAAGCCGACATGCGGAGCCCCTCTCCATCCGCAGATGGGGAGGGGTTGGGGTGGGGCTCGTTCGACTACCCCGCGATCCCCTTCGCCGTCGTCCCTGCGCCCAGCGTCGTGTTGGCCCCGGCCTCACCACCGCCGGGGAGCTGTTGCTGGCGGCGGGAGGCGACCTTCGTGCCGAGACCGAACAAGCGGATGAAGCCTTCCGCGTCGAACTGCTTGTAGACGTCGTCCTCGCCGAACGTCGCGAGAGCCTCGTCGTAGAGGCCGTACGGCGACTTGCGGCCAACGGCGGTGACGGTGCCCTTGTAGAGCTTCAACCGCACCTCGCCGGTGACTGGCTCCTGGTTCTTCGCGAGGAAGGCGTCGATCGCCGCCTTCACGGGGGCGAACCAGAGCCCGTTGTAGACGATGTCAGCGTACTCCCGCGACAGGTCGTCCTTGAGCCGCATCGACATCTTGTCCAGCGTCAGATGTTCCAAGTCATGGTGGGCGGTGCTGAGAATCGTTCCACCGGGCGTCTCATAGACGCCGCGGCTCTTCATGCCGACCAGCCGGTTTTCCAGCATGTCGATCCGGCCGACCCCGTGGACGCCACCTAGGGCGTTGAGCGTCTCGATCAGGTCGATCGGGCCCTTCGTCTCGCCGTCGATGCTGACCGGCCAGCCCTGCTCGAAGCCGATCGTGACGTAGGCCGGGGCGTCGGGTGCCTGCTCCGGCGGGACTGTCCAGCTAAAGGCGTCGGCCGGTGCCTCGATCCAGGGGTCCTCCAGGTCGCCGCCCTCATGCGAGAGATGCCACAGATTGCCGTCGATCGAGTAGATCTTCTTCGTCGTGGCTGAGACTGGGACGCCGTGGGCCTCGGCGTACGCAATCGCATCCTCCCGGGAGCGGATGTGCCAGTGCCGCCACGGAGCGATCACGGTCAGGCCAGGGGCGATTGCCTGGTAGGTCAGCTCGAAGCGGACCTGGTCGTTGCCCTTGCCGGTGCAGCCGTGGGCAAGAGCGTCGGCTCCCTCCATCAGCGCGATCTCGGCCTGCTTGCGAGCGATCAGCGGTCGCGCCATCGAGGTGCCGAGCAGGTACTTGCGCTCGTAGATCGCGCCGGCCCGCAGCGTCGGGAAGGCGTAGTCGCGGAGGAACTCGTCCTTGAGGTCGAGGACGTAGCACTTCGATGCACCGGACGCGATCGCCTTGGCCTCGACGCCGGAGAGGTCGTCTGGCTGCCCGATGTCGGCCGCGAGGCCGATGACCTCTGTGTCCGCCCCGTACTGCTCCTTGAGCCAGGGGATGATGCAGGACGTGTCGAGACCGCCGGAGTAGGCGAGCACGATCTTCTTCGGACGGGAGCCGTCGGCGTTCATCGGCAGGTTGGCGATCGGAGCGGTCGACAGGGCGGCGGTCTCATCGGTCACGGGTGGTCCTCTCGGCGAAAGGGCAGGATCGGAACGGGAATAAGTCGCATGGGTCCTGGGAAATCCGTTGGAATCCAGCCGTCACGAGACCTTACCGACCGCCCATTGGGGTGTCAAGCGAGCCACAGCGAGTCGCGGGGCGGCGACATCTGGTAGGGACGAAGCTTGCGAGTCCGGCCGTCGCAGTGGGCATCGCCGTGAGGCGAGATGGTCGCAGCCAGCTGATATTGGGAATGAAAGGGCCGGCCCCGGTGAAGGAGTCAGATAACGATGATCGTTCTCGATAAGGGAGGCCATTATCGCCCTGTGGGGCGATGGCCGCTGCGGCGGCCGGTCAGGGCAAGCCCATGACCCTACGAATGGTGGCCGCTGTGGCGGCTGGTCAGGGCAAGCGTCGCCCCTACAGGTTGGAGACGGCCGCGCGACGAGAGCCGCGGACCATCACGTTGCGGGGAAGGCGAACGACCGCACGGCTTCCACGACCTGACCGATGTTCGCCAGGGACCGGTCGATGTCAGCTCGCTGGCCGAAGCTGTGGTCAGCCCCCTCGACCAGTTCTATTGAAACTGTCCGCCGCTCTCGTAGGCGATCGATGGTCGGTTGATCGAAGTGGTGGTCGGCGGTGCCGATGACGATCAGGGACGGGACCACGGTGGTGGAGAGCTGTTCGGCCACCTCCGCCTCGCGCAGGAGCGGGGTGAGCCAGACCAGTCGGACCGCCCGGTCGGCGCCGGCAAGGCTCGTCCAATCCACTCCGGCCAGGCCGAGCGTCGTGAGGGACTTGGCGACCACCGTTAGCCGCGGGACATCATGCGCGGCAAGGAGCGCCGCGACACCGGCCTCAACATCGTCCCGGAGCCAGGCCCGCTGCTCACGATCCAGTGGCCAGCCAGAGAATCGTTCATCCTGGCTGTAGTGTGGAGCCAGCGACAGGACCGCCGCGCCGAGATCGAGTGCCATTTCTTCAAGATAGTAGAAGGCCGGCATGTCGCAGGTATACCCCTGCCCTGGGAGCAACACGAGACCGTGTTGCGGGTCGTCCTCCCATGACGTCAGCTCGTTTCCGATCGTCCGCCCACCGCCGCCGGCGATGTCCAGTGTCCGCCTCGCCATGTAATCCCCTTCTTGCAGCCGTTTACAGATGGATCACCTTCGCTCAGCGGTTGGAGTTGCTCCCCTCTCCGGGCACCTGCAGAGCCGACGCCGCTTCAGCGGGTGCGCGAGCAGTTGCCCGGAGCGGGGCCGGGAGAGGTCTGCTCCGCAGCACAAGTGCTTCGATTCGAACCTCCCGACAGTTTTCGTTCCCTGTGGGACACCAGCCCAGCCCGATGAGCGTATCAAACACGCGGCACGTTTTGGGGGGGTCGACATCGCGAGCGGCGATTCAGGCGTAGATTCAGATAATCAATATAGTGTTGACGAATATCAATGTCGGGTGTAACTTCATTGCAACACCGGACGGGACGTGGCGGGATGGCCCACCGTGAGCCGGTCAACGCGACATATCCGACCAATCCAAAAAGGTCACAGCCATGCAGCTCCCCACCGTTCTCGGCCGATGCCCCGTCTGCACCAACGAACTGCAGGTCACCCGACTCCATTGCCCGAACTGCGACACCGGCATCGACGGCCGCTTTCGTCTGTCCCGATTCCAGCGCCTCAGCGTCGACCAGCTTGGGTTCATCGAGGCATTCATCCGCAACCGCGGCATCATCAAGGACGTGGAGGCGGAGCTTGGCATCTCCTACCCGACGGTCCGGGCCCGGCTGGACGAAGCGATCCGGGCGATGGGGTTCCCTTCGAGTGAGGAGGGTGGCCGGAGCGGTCGCGACCAGGTCCAGATGCGCGAGGACCGCCGCGCCATCCTCGAGGATCTCCAGGCAAAGCGGATCACGGCCGATGAAGCCCATCAGCAGTTGCAGAAGCTCTCAGGCGGCTGATCGCCGACCGACAGAAGGAGGATGCTCGATGACTACCATGACGTCGCAGGCGGCCCTGCTCCTGGCCCTGGTGCCCGCCCTCGTCTCGCGATCGTTCGAGACCGGCAGCGACGACCGGATCGATAGCCGCGTCAGGGAGAAGGCGGACGGCCAGCGTGTCGCCGGGCCGATGGGCCGCGAAGGCGTGCTGGAACTGCTCGAGAGCGGGATGATCAGCACCGAGGAGGCACTGGATCTGCTCGATGGGCTCGATCAGTCCGGTCCCGGCCAGCGATCCCCCGGCTCCGGTCTCGCCGCTGATGCCATGCGTCGCCCAGGCCGACCGGCGCGGCCCGCTTGGCCGGCGCGGCCTGCTTGGCCGGCGCAGCCCCCTCGTCTAGGCCGAACCTCCCTCGTCGACCAGCCGGGCGTCCGAGATCGCGATAAATCGGGAGTTGAGGATGGAACCCGGGAGGATCGTCAGGCACGACAGGAAGAGCGGCAGGCTCGGCGCGAGGAACGACAGGCTCGTCGTGAGGCGGCTCCGGGAGCTGACGGCATCGACACCGGATTCGGCGGCAAGCGCACGTTCCGGATCCAGGTCGACGATGCCAACGGGTCGCGGGTCAACCTTGCCCTGCCGATCGGTTTCCTCGACACCGGCCTGAAGGTCGCCGAACGGTTCTCCCCAGGGCTGCTCGATGGCGCCGTCGGCAACTCGATCCGCCGGGCGATCAGTGGTGGTCAGGCCGGGACGATCATCGAGGTCGATGACCCGAGCGGTCAGCATGTCCGGATCGCGATCGAATAGCTCCGGATCTCCCCCATGCCAGCACCGCGGCAACCAGAACGGCCAGTGATTGGGCGCCCGGAGCGGGTGTCTCGGGACGGCGCACCCATCTTTGGGACCGGCAAGACCGGCAGGAGCAATTCCATGAGCGAGCAGATGTACATCGAAGCCTTCGGCGACGACGACGAGATCACGTTCCAGCTGAAGGCCAGCCCCACCGGGAGCCCCCACGAGTTCCATCTCAGTTCGACCAGTGGCGAGGTGTCGCTCCACGCGACCGACCGGTCCGATATCCAGGTCTGGCTGGAGGTCGAGGGCAGCTCATCGGAGGACAAGATCGTGACCGCCTCATGGGACGGCCACCGGCTGGACGTCGCTCCGGCCAAGGTGAACGGACTGGGCCGCGTCCTTCGGCACCACGGCGGTTTCGACGTCCGGGTCGAGATCCCGCGGTCGCTCCTGCCCCGGTTCGGTGGGCCGGGAATCGTCGCCCGACTGCACTCCGCGTCTGGAGAGCTAACCGTCGGTGAACTCGCCGGGGACATCCGGCTCGGGTCGGCCTCGGGTGATCTGTCCGTGGCGCATCTCGATGGCCGGGTCGAGTGTCAGACGGCCAGTGGCGAGGTCGATCTGGAAAACGTTCGCGGCTTGCTGAAGGTCTCGACGGTGAGCGGGGAGGTCTCGTTGTCAGAGGCGATCCTCGACCGATGGGAGATCACCACCGTCAGTGGCGGGGTGACCGGTGAAGTCGTTCTGTCCGGAACCGGTCCATACCGGCTCAATACGGTTAGTGGCGACACCGAGTTACTCTTCGGGATGCTGTCCGGTAATGGGCAGCCCGACGCGTTCACCGTCGAATCCTCCTCGATGTCCGGTGATGTGGAGATTGAGGGAATGTCTCGCAAGCTCGGGCGTCGGCGGTGGCAGATCGGGTCGGGGACGGACCCGGCCGGGACGATCAAGCTGACAAGTGTCAGTGGTGACGCCTCGCTGACAGTCGAGTCGTCCGCGATCGATGGCGATTTCCGGGCAGCTGGGGGCCGGTGGGTCAGCCAGTCGTGGGACGGCCCGACGGACGCCGGGCCAGGCTCAGGTTTCAACCTTGACGACGCCAAGGCCAGCCCGGCTGACCTGAACATTGGCGCCGGGATCGAGGAAAGCGTCAGTCGGGCCGTCGGCAAGGTCGACTGGAAGGGGATCGATGCGTCGGTCAGGGACGCGCTCGACTCCGCCTTCGGAGCGACGCGGGGCCGAGCTGGCGAGACCAGACCGACTGTTGCCTCTACACCACCAGTCGCGCCGCAGCCGCCGACGACTCCAGAGCCGCCGGCGCCGCCCGAGATCGTCAAGGACGATCAGTTGACTGGCCCCGGCGAAGCATCTCCAAGCACTGCATCGCTGATGACCGAGGAGGAGCGTCGCCTCGACATCCTTCGCCGGGTCGAACGTGGCGAGCTGTCCATCGAGGACGGCATGGCTCAGCTCGACTCGCCGACGGCATCGGGCCAGAACCAGATCTGATCCGCTCGCTCTGACTGACGCCGACCACAACCCGGCCCGATCCATTTCGCATCGCAGTCTGATGACTTAATGAGCAGCCCGGCGAGGGATCCTCGCCAGGGGAGGGGGATTCCATGTACCGCAACGAGTTCGAGATGTCCGAGATGGTCTCCGCGCGACAGGCCGACGTCATCCGTAGCTGTCAGCAGAGGGCTATCCGTTTGTCTCTCCGCCCTCGCCCGGCGCCGTCCCGGGTCCGCCGGGCGATCGGCCAGCGCATCGTCTCCTTCGGCATGGCGCTGGTCGGTCCCCTGTAGGCCGTCTGATCGGGAGTTGGGTGGTAGTTGGGTGGTAACGGAGGAGACCTCTCCCCCAACCCCTCTCTGGGCTCCCGCTTTGCTCACCCGCTGAAGCGGCTTCGGCTCCGCAGGTGCCCAGAGAGGGGAGCAGATCCGCCAATCGAGCACAGGTAACCCATCTGCCAACCGCTGTAGGCCGTCTGGTTTGACCAGGCGTCCCGAACCGTGCGCCCCGCGAGAGGAGTTGTTTCCGATGAACCCCGGTATGGTGATCGACCCTGATTCCTGCGCGGCTGGGCGGATCGACCGACGGCCATTCGGCGGACTGTTCCTGGCGCAGGTGCTCTCGGTCTTCGGCAACAGCATGACGGCGATCGCGATCCCGTGGTTCGTGCTCGACACGACCGGCTCAGTCTCCCTGACGGGCGTCGTCGCGGCGACCTCCGTCCTCCCGACCATCATCGCGATGGCGCTCGGCAGCGCCGCCATCGACCGGTTCGGTTTCCGGCGGATGAGCATCGTCAGCGACCTGCTCAGCATGGTTACGGTCGCCATGATCCCGCTCGCGCACCTGACGGTCGGCCTGAATCTGCCGACCCTCCTGGCGCTGGTGTTTCTTGGGGCCTTGTTCGATGCTCCTGGGTCGACCGCACGGTCGTCAATGGTGCCGGAACTTGCCCGGCGGGCCGGCATCGCGCTGGAGCGGGCCAACGGCATCTCGCAGGGTGTCTCCGGAATCGCGATGATGGCCGGGCCCGTCGTTGGCGGAGTGCTGATCGCTGTGATCGGCGCCAGCAACGTGCTCTGGTTCAATGCCGCCACGTTCGCCCTCTCGGTGCTGATCGTCACGTTGCTGATTCCGGCGGTCGCCAGGACCGACGACAAGGCTGCGCCGAGTTCGTATCTCGATGAGGTCCGGGAGGGTTGGCGGTTCGTTCTCGGCCACCCGCTGATCCGGCCGATCATGCTGATCGCGACATCGGTCAATTTCGTCACGAGCCCGATCTTCGGGCTCCTGATCCCGGCCTACGTCAACACGAGGATCGGGGAGTCCTCCATCCTCGGTCTGCTCCTTGCCGGGTTCGGGGCCGGGAACCTGGCCGGGATCGCGCTCTACACCTGGGTCGGTGCGAGGCTGCCGCGCTTTCCCCTCTGCGTCGCCGGTGTCGGTGTCTTCGCCGTCGCCTGCGCCACGCTGGCGGCGGGGGCTTCCTGGCCGATCCTGCTGGTCGTCCTGTTCGTGACGGGGCTCGTCTCGGCGCCGGTCAACCCGATCATCTTCACTGTCATTCAGGAGATCGTCCCAACCTCGCTGCTCGGTCGCGCGATGGGAGCGATCTTCGCGACGGCGATCCTCGCGGCTCCGCTCGGCTTCCTCGTGTCTGGAGTTTTGGTCGAGGTCGCTGGTCTTGGCGTCACCTTTACCCTCGCGGGGAGCCTGCTCGGGCTCGTCACGCTCTACATGGCGCGAAGCCGGGTGCTACGCAGGTTGAGCGATGGAATCGGGTTGGCCCCAGCCACGGCCACGGCTACGGCTACGGTCAAGCCCGCCACGAGCAGTGACTTCATCCGCATGGCCCCGCCGGATTCCCGTTTTGACGGCCCGGAGCACGAGAACGAGCGTGGCAAGTCGGCGGTCCTCGTTACCGTCGCCCAATGATGACCGGATAGATCTGCACGTCGTTCATCTTTCGGCAAACCATGGCCCCGGGCTTGCTGTTACAGTGCATTGTCGCCGGGGCCACAGGGTACACAGTACGCCTGGCTCTGGATCTACAAGGACGTTCAAAGTTTGAGGTCCGCCAGACGGGCCGCAGGAGGAATCCGAGCATGAGTTCTTCGTCAGATCAGCCTACTCGTTTCGCGACCATCGGTCGCCGACAGATCATCGGAGCGGCTGCCGCGCTCGTGATCGCTCCGGCCGCCGTGGCCGCCGCCTACGCCAAGCCGTCCAGCCAGGATGCTACACCGGGCGCCACCCCTGGCACCCCGGGCGCCACGCCTGAAGGGACCCCGGTCAGCGGCACGCCGGCCGCCGCTGCTGCCACTGGTAGTACGGCGCTCGATATCTCCATGATCGACCTGGCGTTCGAGCCGAAGGACGCAAGCATCGCGGCTGGTACCGACGTGACGATCAACGTGACCAACGACGGTGTCCTGCCCCACAACTACACTGTCGTGAACACCGAGTTCGCTACCCAGACGTTCAACGGTGGAATGTCTGAGGCGCTCGTCGTCAATCTGCCGGCAGGCTCCTACATGGTCGAGTGCACGGTTCCGGGTCACGCAGCGGCCGGCATGGTCGGCACGCTCACCGTCGCCTAGATCCGGACCCGGCTGATCGCCAGCCAGTTGGTTCGGCCAGCAAGACCCCGGTCCCGAGAGGGGCCGGGGTCTTGTCATGGATCCCTGATTCCCGAAGTGGTCGACGGGCTAGACTCACCGCAGCAATCTGCTCCACGGGAGGTCCTGAACGATGCGGCCGGCCTATCTCTCCACCGCCAACCTGACTCTGCGGGCGATGGTCGCAACCGACGCCGACGAGGCGATGAGCTGGTCCCCCTCGCCCTTCCCCGTCAGCGCCGGGCAGGCCGCTCGCTGGCTGGCCGATGCTCACCGGTCGTCGGTCTGGGATGACCCGAGCACGCTCTGGCTGGCCGTCGTGCGGACGCAGCTCAAAACCGCGCCACTCGACGATGAGGGGCTGGGTCAAGTCCTTGGGGTCGTCCAGCTCCGACACCCTCGGGCCCGAACGAGCGACCTCTCGGTCCATCTTGCCCCCCACCTCTCGGCAGCCGAGCAGGACGCGCTTCAGGCCGAAGTCGTGCGGCTCGTCGTGCCATGGGTGCGGGATGAGCTGGAGGCGATGGTGCTGACCCTGTCGATCGGTTCGGACCAGCCGGAGACGATCGCCGTCGCCGAGTCGCTCGCGATGGTCCTGGTGGCCCGGCTACGGGAGCATCTTGCTCGCCCGGGGTGGGCGGGCCGACCTGCTCTGGTATCAGGCGCTCAACCGGGCAGGGCGCGCGGGGGTCGCCCTCCGATCGGATAGTAGGCGGTCGGATGAGACCGAAGTTGGCCAGCATGCGTAACGCGATTATGGTTGGCGACCGGGTCTATCTCCGGCCCCTGGAGCGTGCCGACGCCGTAGCCTTTGCCGCCGCGACCGCCGCCGAGACGACGATGTTCTCGAAGACCGGGCGACTCCCGCTGAGTTCACTGGCGTTCGAGGAGGCGTTCGACGGGTCGCTACCCGCCGGTCCGCCGGGCGCGATCAGTTTCGCGGTGGCCCGAATCGCCGATGATCGTCTGCTCGGGAGCGTCGCCCTCCTCGACATCGACTGGGTCAATCGGACCGCCGAGACCGCGAGCTACCTGATGAGTGAGGACGTCCGTGGGCAGGGCTATGGCACCGGGGCCAAGATGCTGCTGCTGGAGTACGCCTTCGACCGCATTCACCTCCATGTCGTCCAGTCATGGGTGCGGTCCAGCAACACCCGCTCGGCGGCGGCGCTCGTGAAGCAGGGCTACCGACCGTCTGGTCGGCGATACTGGAAGGGGTTTCAGGCTGGGGACTACGTCGACCACCTGATCTTCGATCTGCTCCGCCACGAATGGATTGCGGCGCGGGCGGAATGGCGGTTGCATGCTGCGACGCGGACCGCCGACCCGGATCGCTAACGAGACGGCGACAGCATCGTCACTCCAATTGGTTGCGACGAGGACGAGACGGCGACCGTCATCAGGACAGGCAGCACGGCAGGATGAGCGCGGCGCCAAGTAGCCGGATTCCCCCTCGACAACCGGATCTGAACGAGGACGCCGATCACTACGGTTTGCTCGGTGTGCGCTTCGACGCCACCCCGGTCGAGATCACGCGGGCGTACCGGCGGGCGATGAAGCTCAACCATCCCGATCGGCATCAGGGACCAGGGCAGGCGGTGGCGGAGCGGCGGGCACAGCGGATCAACGCCGCCTACGCCACCCTCAGCCGGGCCGACAGCCGGCGAGTCTACGATCAGACGCAGCGAGCGCGGGTCGCGGGGGATGCCCTGATGGGTCGCTACGTCAACGCCGGGTTCACCCCGGACGACATCCAGCGGGCGAAGGCGGCGGCGCAGCCGTACCGGCGGCGAATGACGCCAGCCGAGGAGGCCGACCTCCGCAGGGCCCACGTCGCGAGCTACGTCGGCCTCGGGATCGCTTTCGGGGGATTCCTGGCCGCGATCGTCCTGATCCTCGTGCTGCTTGGGCTCATGTCCGCGGTCCTGCGCCTGCTGTTCTGACCGCAAGCGGTGTCGTGGCGACATCGCGGGTCTGATGCCGTATGGTCGATCGGGCCGCCCGTTATCGCCCTGCGGGGCGATGGCGTCTGTGGACGCCGGACTCGCAAGCTTCGCCCCTACGAGAACAGCGCCTCACCCCTGGTACCCGGGCCCCTTGACCCACTCGCCGGGGGTGGCACCGGTGTGGCCGCCGTCGCGGAGGACGCGACCGCCGTTCACCCACATGTCGCGGACACCGGTCGAGAGCTGGTGCGGCCGGGTCCAGGTCGCGTGGTCCTGAATCGTCGCCGGGTCGAAGACGATTACGTCCGCCTTCAGCCCCTCGCGGAGCAGGCCGCGGTCGCGAAGCCCGAGCCGGTCGCAGACGGATGAGCTCATCTTGCGAATGGCGTCCTCGAGCGTGATCACGCCCTCCTCGCGGACGTACTTCGCCAGCACCCTCGGGTAGGTTCCGTAAGCACGGGGGTGAGTAGGGCCGAGCGGTTCGGCGATGGCCGGATCGACGCCGCCGGCATCGGTCGAGACCTTGATCCACGGCTGCCTGAGTTGCAGCCGCAGGTTGTCCTCGCTCATCACGAAGTACATGGTGAAGATGTTGGCACCTTCGATCGCGAGCAGATCCAAGATCGTGTCGCGCCAGTCCTGTCCACGCTCGGCCGCGATCTCCGAGATCCGCCAGCCCCGGTACCGGATGATCTCCGGCTTCGTGATCCCGGCGACGAGGATGCCTTCCGCTCCAGCGGCGAGCCCGAGGTTCTCCCAGTCCGCGTTCTCGTCCGCCATCTCCTCACGCAGCCGCGCCCGGATCTCCGGGTTCGCCAGGTTCTCGTAGAACTGGCCGCCCTCGCTGACCCAGTACGGCAGGCAGGAGGCCAGCCCGGTCCCGGCCGCTTCGTAGGGGTACATGTCGACCGTGACATCGATCCCATCGGCCCGGGCCCGGTCGATCATCGCGATGGCCTGCGGCATCTTGTGCCAGTTCTTCCGGCCAGCCGCCTTGAGGTGGTAGATCTCGGTCAGGACTCCGGTGTGACGGGCCAGGGCAATCGCTTCGTCGATCCCCTCCAGCAGCCGGGCCTCCTCCGAGCGGACGTGGGTGATGTGGACACCGTTGTGGGCGGCAACGATCTCCAGCAGGGCGGCCAGTTCGTCGAAGTCGGCGTAGGCTCCTGGGGGGTAGATCAGCGCCGTCGCGATCCCAAAGGCGCCGTCCCGCATCGCCTGGTCGAGGACATCGCGCATGACCTGGAGTTCGTCGGCGGTCGCCGGGCCCATGTCCATGCCCTTGCCGTACTCCCGCACCGTCCCGCCGCCGATGAACGAGCCGAAGTTGACCGAGAGTTGGCGGCGCTCGAGCTCACGCAACCAGTCGCCGAACCGGGCCCAGGTCCGGCCGAGGGCGTTCCATTCCGCGTAGGCCACCGCCCCCATCCGACGCTCCAGCCCACTGTCGAACGGCATATCGATCCGGCCACCGAACGGGCTCGGCGTCGAGCCCTCGCCCATGATCTCGGTCGTGACCCCCTGCGTCACCTTGCTAAGGGAGCGCGGGTCGGTCAGGAGCGGGACGAGCGAGTGAGACTGGATGTCGATGAAACCAGGACTGACGACGTGCCCGGTCGCATCGACGACCTCGCCGGCGAGCGCCGCATCCAGCGTCCCGGCTGGGGCGATGGCGGCAATCCGGTCCCGGCTCAGGGCGAGGTCGCCGTGGAACCAAGGGTTCCCGGTCCCGTCGACGATCCGCCCCCCGCGGATCAGGACATCCCAGCTCGGTGTCAGGTTGAGTTCTGCTGCCCTTGCCATGTCGTGCGCGACCCTCGTGATCCGCAATCCGACCACCCCGGCCAGCCACCGGGCGGCGTCGGATCGCGGCGAACCATCGGCAAGGGTAGCAGCAGATCCGGAGTGGTCAACGGTCGAGCGGTTCGGGTACCTCGTTGTTCAGGGCCGTTCGGGCGAGCCGGACATCGCGCTCGGGGTGACCGTGATGCAGACGGTGGCGGAGCCAGACGGTCAGCCAGCCCGTCTTCGGGGCGAAGACGAACGTCAGCAGGAACAGCCCGGTGGCGACGAGGACGACGCAGGCGCCCGAGGGGATGTTCTGCCAGTACGAGACGTAGAGGCCGGTGATCCCGCAGGCCGCGCCGATCAGCGACGACAGGGCGACCATCACTGGCAGGCGATCGGTCAGAAGGCGGGCGGTCGCCGGCGGGGTGACGAGCATCGCCAGGACGAGGATGTTGCCGACGGTCTGGATCGAGATCACGATCGAGAGCGCCAGAAGGAGCAGGAACAGTTGGTCGAACCGCCAGAGTCGGAAGCCGCGAGAGACGGCGAAGGTCCGGTCGAAGGCAACCGTCGTCAGTTCCCGTCGGAAGTAGAGCAGGGTGAGCAGCACCACGGCGCCAACTCCCGCCGTCAGGGCGAGGTCCTGGCGGGTCACGCCAAGGATCGTGCCGAAAAGGAAGCTGTTCAGGTCGCGGGCGTAACTCTGCTGTCCGGAGATGATCGCGATCCCGAGGGCGAACATCCCGGCGAAGAGGACGCCGATCGAGGTGTCATGCGAGAGGCGGCCGCTCTGGCTGATCGTGCCGATCCCGAGGGAGACGATTACGGCCGCGACCAGCGCACCGATAAGGAAGTTGCCGCCGGTCACGAAGGCGATCGCGACACCGGGGAAGATCGCATGGGACAGAGCGTCGCCCATGAAGGCCAGGCCGCGGAGGGTGACGAAAGCGCCGGTCGCCCCGCAGATCACGCCGACCATGATGATCGCGAGGAAGGCGTGCTGCATGAAAGTCCGCTCGAGCGGATCGATCACCCAGCGGGACAGGTCGGAGAGATCGATCATCCGACGGTCTCCGTCACGGTGCCAGAGGCCGGGTCGCTCAGGATGATGACCTGGCCCCCGAAGGTCGCTCGAAGCGCGGTGGGCGTCAGGACCGTCTGCGGAGGGCCGTCGGCGACGATCGTCCCGTTGACGAGCAGGACGCGGTCGGAGGCCTCCCGGGCCTGTTCGAGGTCGTGAGTGGCGTAGATGACCGTCTTGCCGAGCTCGCACTGGCCACGTAACAGGGCAAGCAGGAGGCGTTGGGTGGGGATGTCGACCCCGGTGAAGGGCTCGTCGAGCAGGAGGATGTCACCGTCCTGCATCAGTGACCGGGCGAGGAAGACGCGCTGCTGCTGGCCGCCGGAGAGCTCGCCGATCTGCGTCCGGGCGTAGTCGGGCATCCCGACCTGCTCCAGCGCCGCCAGCGCCCGGCGGCGGAGATCACCGCGGAACGGCAGGAGTCGCGCCAGCGGGCCGCCGACCGGTGCCCCCATCAGGACGACGTCGAGGACATCGACCGGAAAATTCCAGTCCACACCGGTCCGCTGCGGGACATAACTCGCACGAGGCGTGCGGCCATCCGGAAGCGGGTGGCGCTGAACACCGCCGTGAGAGGGCCGTAGCATCCCGGCCAGGACCTTGAGGAGCGTGCTCTTGCCGGCACCGTTCGGCCCGACGAGGCTGACAGTCTCGCCGCCCCGGAAGCTCACCGAGACGTCGCGGAGGGCCAGTCGGGAACCAAAATGCACCGAGACGGCTTCCGCGACCAACCGGGGCGGCGCGGACAATTCAGGCATGCGTTCGACCGATTGGAGGGGTGGACGCTCGACAGTAGATGGGAATGCAGCCATTTGGTCTCATGGTGGGTGCAGGGCGCGGGGTAACCACCACCTGTGGATAGCCGATCTGGACATTCAGTTTAGGCGAAATGAGACGATGTTTCAAATGGGGATGTTGAATTGTCGGCGCAGGCCGGCGGCGCGGCACCCGGGATCAGGCGGCGCGGCAGGCGGGGCAGACGCCGAAGACCTCGATCATATGGCCCTGGATCTCGTAGGCAGTGTCACGGGTCAGGCTGGTGACGAGTTCGTCCATCGGGCACTGCGTGAAGGCGACCGCGACGCCGCACTGCGAGCAGATCAGATGGTGGCGATGACCCGGCGTCCCGACGACGTACGCGGAGTGTCCATCCTGCTGGAGCAGCCGGGTCAGGACATCGACCGACGCGAGGATTTCGAGCGTCCGGTAGACCGTCGCCCGGCCCAGTGTCGGTTCGGCCACCCGGAGGTCGGCGACGACCTGCTCGGCCGTGAACGGCTTGTGATAGCGAAGGACCGCCGCGATCACGGATTGCCGGGGAGCTGTCGCCCGATAGCCGTGCTGCGAGAGCACGGCGACGATCTCTTCGGTGGTGAGTTCTGGTGTGGTGGGTGTGGTCATCGATCCCTGCTGCGTCATGCTGTAATGGTACCACCGCGCCGTCCGGGAATCGTCCCCGGGCCGGGCTGCATCGGCCACCCGACCGTTCACTCAGCAGGAGGATCGTCGTTGCGCCTGTTTCGGTACATCCCCTTCACGCTGTCCGCCATTCTTGCCTCGATCGTGGTCGATCTGTTCGTCGTCCAGGTCCTGGGCGCCTCGGACCGGCTTCCGCTGCTGCTCGTCCTGAACCTGGCCGCGCTGGTGCTCGGCCTCGTCCTCGATGCGGCTCGCCTTCGGCAGCGCCCGTTCGAGTTTCGCGCGTTCGCACCCTTCCCGCCGGACGAGATCCTCGATCGGGCCGATACCTGGTTCGAAGGGGCTGGCTGGGAACTCCAGGACGCGCCGGACGACCGCGTCGTCGCTGAGCGTCAGCCGGCACTCAGCATGGCGACGCTGCTCGTCCTGCTCATCGCCGGGATCATCCCCGGCATCGTCTACCTCGTCGTCTCCCGCCGCGCCAGGGTCGTCACGATGACTGTGCTGGCGACCCCGGCCGAGGGCGGCGGCACCGTCGAGCTGACTGGGACCGGGCTGAGCAGCGAGGCACTCGCCTTCTTCCGGGGGCTCCATGCCGACGTCGGTAAACGGCGGCCCGATCGACGAGAAGAGCCGGTTCCCGAGCAGCCCGTCTAGAGGGCTGCCCTCAGCCTAATCGTGTTGGCAGTCAGAACGATGCGTGAGAAGGTGGGGTGACGTGAGCGGGTCATGGACGGGTCACACAGCTGGAGGTCGCCCTGCCATGCTCGACCAGTACGCGTTCCGACGCTTCCCCCGCGCTCTGCCGGCAACGACCGCCGCACTGACCTTCGTGCTCCTGATCGCCGACGTCATTGTGATTCAGGCCATCGCCGGGAACATCGAAGCGGATATCGGATCGGGTCTGTTGCTCCTGCTGTTCCTCTTCAGTCTGTTCGTCGTCCTCGGCCTGATCATGGACGGCAATGTCAATGCCCGGGCGAAAACGCACTGGAAGGATGTCCTGCCCGCGTCGGCCACCGACGTCGAGCGGATCGCCTCCCGGTATTTCGCCGACCATGGCTGGACCGCCCAGCCCGATGACCCGGACTTCAAGGTCTTCGTTCGCCGGACCCGGCTGAACATCCTGCTCCTGTTGTTGCTCGCGTTGCTGGGGGTCTTTCCGCAGTGCTGTATTTCGCGTTCTGGTCGCTCAGTCGTCCCGAGGTCATGACGATCACGATCACGACGGTTCTCCGCGGCGCCCTGATCGAGCTGATGGGTCCGAGTGGGGCGATGGACGGGTTCTATCGGGCAACCGAGCTGGAGCTGCCACGGCCGCATTTCGACCCGGTCGGGTCTGGCAGGTGACGGAAAGGACCTGAGGCGACGATGAGGACTGAGCATCCGATCAGGCGGTTCGTTCGCGTCTTCCCGGTCACCTGTCTCGCAGTCGTCGTGACGGTGATCCTGCAGGTGATGATCTCGTTCGAGATGGAGCGGGACCGGCCTAGTTCGTTTCGGCGGGGCAGCGCGCTGACGTCAATGGAGCAGTCGGTCTCGTCGCTCTCGTTCGACCCGGTGCCGGACGGGGTGCGCGTCCGGATGTCGCTGTCGCGGGAGGCGCCCGACGGTGAGCATCTGATGCGACAGGCGCGGACACGGACCGGTGCTATCGGTGGCAAGCCTAATCCCTGTCGGCTCCCGGAATCGGACTGATCGGGCCGGTTGCGACGATGCTGAACGTTCGGGAATCTGGCGAATCCGGACGGTGGCGGCGCGGGGGATGCTTTGGAGATGGCAGACTGATCGTGGACACACAGCGTCGAATGCGGACAAGACGGGGATCGATTGATGGAACGAGTGTGGACCGGACTTGGGGCGGGCGCGGTGGGCGGAGTCCTCGTCGGGGCGATTGTTGCCGTGCTACTCCGGACGCTGACCGACCTTGATGTCTCCTGGCTGTACATCGTGGCGCTGGCGGCGGTGATTGGGGCGGTGATCGGCGGCAGCCTGATCCTCGTCCGGCTGGACCGCGAGCCGTACCGGCTGTTCGAGTGGGCGCCGCTACGGAACGAGACGGTCCTCCGGCAGGCGACGCGGCGCTACCGAGAGGCCGGCTGGGAGGTCCGTGATACGGGCGACCAGGCGATGACCTTCACCCGCCGGGCCCGTCCCAACGCTGGGATCACTGTCCTGCTTCTGCTCGCGCTGATCGTGCCGGGAGTGATCTACTGGTTCGTCGTCAAGCGAACCCTGGTGACATCCATCGTGACGACTCAGGTGCCGGACGGCAGCGAGATCGAGATCTCCGTGAACCAGAGCGGCGACGGGGGTCGGGTCTCGGCCGTAGCATTCTTCAACTCGCTCCACGACCTCGTCTCCGAGCCAACCAACGGTCGCCGAGAATCGGCCCAGTAAGTGCCCGTCCGGTCGGTCGTGACCCTGTCGTCTCCGATTGGTGACACAATCGGTGACTGAACGCGGCACAATTCACCCACAGACGCGGAGAGCGACCGCTCGGTGTCTGCGCCAACGGTTCCCGGCTGCACCCAATGCCATCAGATCGCGTTCAGGACCATGAGGAGATGTGACGTGATGCGACACCTGTTCGGCGACCGGTCAGTGCCCATTCGAATCGCCGTTCGGTCTGTGACGGTCGCGTTGCTGCTGGCCGTTCTGCTGGTCCCGCTGCTGGCTGGACTGCGGGCGACCTCGGTGGCCGCGCAGAGCAACCCAGTCGTCTGGCAGAACTACGATGTCACGCTGGATGTCCAGATGGATGGCCGGATCCTGGTCACCGAGCGGCAGGTCGTCGACTTCAACGGTGGCCCGTTCCGGACGGCGTTCGCGAACATCCCGACCAACCGGGTCGATGGAATCACGGATGTGGCGGTCGCGGAGGAGATCGGAGGGACGCTCCAGCCGTATCAGGGCACCAGCTCCTCGAACTACAGCGAGCGGGCCGGGACGTACCGTGCCCGTGAGACGTCGTCCGAGATCCAGATCGACTGGGCGTTTCCGTCGACGACTGGCGAGACCCGCACCTTCGTCCTGACCTACACCGTGATCGGCGCCATCCGGAGTTACCCGGACAATGTCCCGGCCAACCAGCAGCTCTGGTGGAACGCGATCCCGTCGGATGTCTCCGAAGTCGCGCCGGTCGAGAATGCGACCGCAACGATCATCCTGCCTGAGGCGGTCTCGCTCGATCAGGCGCTGGTCGACCAGTACAGCGACGACACCAATGTCCCGGCTAACCCCGGTCAGGCGCAGGATGTCGCGAACAACAGTCAGTACACCACCGACGGCCGGACCTGGACGTACACTGCCTCCAACCTCGAGAACGGCGAGGGGCTGTTCGTCCGGCTTCAGTTCCCGCCGATCCTGAACGCGCCGATCCCCGCCTGGCAGCAGGCGGACGACACCCAGCGCCGGGCCGATGCCGAGGCCGCCGACCGGGTCGGAACGCTGCGGCTGGTCTTCCTCGCCACCGCGATCCTGCTGGCCATCGGTGGCGGCATCGTCGTCTTCGCACTCTGGTACACGCGGGGCCGCGATCCCCACGTTGGTCTGATCGCGGATATCTATCCAAACCCGCCGGACGACCTTGCGCCCGGCGTGGCCGGTGCCCTGATCGATGAGCAGGCAAATTACCGGGACATCGTGGCGACGCTGGTCGATCTCCATTCCCGCCGAGTGGTCCAGATGGCTCCGACCGAGGACGGCGGGATGGTCGATTACCGGATCACCCTGAAGGAAGGGACGACGGGGTTGCGACCGGTCGAGACTGGCCTGCTGACCGTGCTGTTCGGCGAGAGACCAGAGGTCGGCGCGCAAGTCATGCTCAGCCAGGTCAAGCCGCGCTTCGACGTCAACATTCCCCGATTGACCGACGATATCTATTCGGAACTGGTCGCCCACAAGTACTTCGAGCGCTCGCCGCAGGAGACCCGGGCGGCCTGGAACCGGGGCACCCGGATCGCCATGATCGCGGCGATCATCGCAGCCGTCGTCCTGTTCTTCGCGCTCGACGCCATCACCGGTTGGATCATCCTGCCGATCGCCGTCCTGGTCGGCCTGACTCTCGTTGCCCGGCGGCTGGCTAACGCGATGCCGCGCAAGACGATGGCGGGCGCTGAGGCGGCCGCCAAGTGGACCGCGTTCAAACGCTACCTGGCGTCGCTGGACCGGTACGAGAAGCTCGACGTCGAGAACGCGGCGACGATCTTCGACAAGTACCTGCCGTACGCGGTTGCCTTCGGCTTGGAGACCCAGTTCATCGATCGCTTCCAGCGTAGCGGCATCCGGCCGATGGCGATGGGTGGAGGCGACTTCATCGGAGGTGACGTCTTCGACCCGAATCGCGGGTATGGGCGCCGGCGCCAGGGCATGGGCGGTCCCGTCGTTATCGTCGGCAGTCCGTTTGGCGGTGGCTTCGGCGGCGGGGGCGGTCAGCAAGGCGGCGGCAATGTTCCAGGAGGAAGTGGCGGCGGAGATGGTGGAGGCGGCGGGCTTCCAGACCTCAACGACGCCAGTCGTGGCGCGTTCGGTGGGCTGAATCAAGGTGCTGGTGGCCTCCTCGACATGCTCGGCTCGGCTGCCCGGACCTTCGGCGGCGGTGGCGGCGGTGGTGGTTGGGGCGGCGGCGGTGGCGGTTTCGGCGGTGGTGGCGGTTTCGGCGGCGGCGGCGGCGGCGGCTCCCGCGGCTTCGGCTGATCGGTTACCGCAGTCTTCAACTGGGATGCCTGCGCTTGCCCGGTCGCGCGTCTCCCCTCTCCGGGCACCTGTGGAGTCGAAGCCGCTTCAGCGGGTGAGCGAGCAGGTGAGCCGGAGAGGGGTTGGGGAGAGGTCTGCTCCGCCACCCACGCGCTTCACATGCAACACGCGTTCGCCCGTCTCGTTCGCTTACTCAGTTCATTCGTCAGAGCACGGCAAGGGTCCGGCGAGCCAGCCGGATGTTTGCCGCGTCGATCATGTGGCCATCGACCGTGACGGCTCCCCGGCCAGCGGCGGCCGCCTCGTCAAGGGCGGCGACGATTCGCTTCGACCAGGCAATCTCCTCTTCTGACGGGGAGAATGCGGCGTTGCAGTCCGCTATTTGCGATGGGTGGATGCACCACTTGCCGTCGTAGCCCATTGCCCGGGAGACGCCACAGGCGCGACGGAACCCGTCATGGTCACCGATAGCCGCGAACGGGCCGTCGATCACACGCAGCCCGGCGGCTCGGGCGGCGACGAGCAACTCGCCGAGGATGTGATGGATCCGGTGGCCAGGGTAGGCGGCGTCCCACTCATCCGGTACGCCGAGGGACCGCATCGGCATCCCGAGCGCCGCGGCGAGATCGCCTGGTCCGTAGATGAGCGCCTCGATCCGGTCGCTGGCCCGGGCGATCAGACTGACGTCCCGCAGGGCCGTCGCCTCCTCGATGATCACCTCGATTCCGGTGCGGTGCGTTCGCCCGGTCGTCGCTTCGAGTTGGTCGAGGAGTCGGTCGATGTGGGCGATGTCGGCGGCGTCACGGACCTGCGGCAGCACGATCAGGTCGATCCGAGACTTGGTCTGCTCGAAGATCGCGATAAGGTCCCGGTAGGCCAGTCCGGAGGCAACGGCATTAATCCGAATGGCCCGTGGCATCCGGCCAAAATCCAGCCCAGGATCGCTCAGCGCCCGAACGACGTTGTCCCGGGCGGTCGCCTTGTCTCCGGCTGCGACCGAGGCCTCGAGGTCGAGCAGGATCATGTCGGCGGCCGAGGCGAGCCCCTTCGGAATCAATTCTGGCCGGATCGCCGGGACGGAGAGGATGCTTCGGCTCCGCCGGGGCTGCGTGGGGGCATCGATGTCGGTCTCCTTCGGGTGCGAACTACCGGAATCGATCCGGCCGAACAGTGGCAGGGGGTACGATACCTGACGGACCCGACCTGTTGGTGGTCCCGGAGCAACAGATGACGACAGGCCGGAGCGCAGGCATGACTGACGGGATGAACCGGCAACCACGGATCGCGGCGATCGGGACGGCGTCTTGGGATCGGCTCCTGGCCGTGCCGACCTACCCTGCCGCCGGGGACTACCGCATGGTTACCGCCGAATGGTCGTTGCCTGGTGGGACGACGACCAACACGGCGGTCGCCCTGTCCCGGATCGGCGCGGCCGTGACGCTCGTCGGAAGGGTCGGCGACGATGAGGAAGGGAACCGACTGATCGCCGCGATGATCGCCGAGGCGGGGATCGACGTCACCGCCTTCACCGTCAAGCCGGGCTCCGCGACGGACCGCTGCACGCTGATCGTCTCCGGCGACCCACCCGACCGGACGATCTTCTGGCAGCCGGGCGCGGCCATCGTCCGGCATGATCGCCTGGACATCGCTGGCCTGTTCGCGCACGACGTCGTCCTGCTGGACTTCGCCGATCACACGCTTCGCCGGTGGCTGACCGATCTGCCGGCCCACAGTTCGCCGCGGACGAGGCTGCTGGGGACGCTGACCTATCTGGTCAAGGACGGCCAGCCGATCGTGGACGACGCGTTGGAGGTGGCCTTGCGCTTCGACACGCTGGGGGGCAGCGTCGGCGAGCTGATGGCCCTGACCGGGACGGCCGACCTGGACGCCGCAACGGCCGCCGTCCGGTCACGGATGCCGGGATCGAATCTCCGGAGCTGCGTGATCTCGCTCGGCGCGGTCGGCTGCCGGATCTGCACCCGCAACGAGATCTGGGACATTCCAGCCTTCCCGGTTACAGCCGTCGACCCGACCGGCGCTGGTGATGCCTTCACCGCCGGGATCGCGTGGGGGATGGCTCTGCGCTGGCCCTGGCCGCGAACGGGGTTGCTCGCCAATGCGCTCGGCGCCTCGGCGATCACGGCCGTCGGTGGCCAGGGCGGCTTGACCGACCGGGCCGGGTTGGCCAGGTTGACGGGGAGGAGTGAGTCGGACCTGTTCGGCGCGTAAAGGCTCAGTGCAACGGATGTCGGGACTGACGACGGTCGTGTTGTAACGCTGTGGGCTGTCCTTCGCTGACACTGACCGACGCCCGCAGGCGCCAACTGGGGCAATGTGGCGGCGCCATTTCGTAGAGGCGAATCCTGCGAGCCTGGCCGCCGCAGCGGCCATCGCCCTGCTGGGCGATGCATGGCGTTTCGGGTTCAATCCTGTTCATGAGATCTACGGGTCGGGTTTCCTGACATAACAAAGACCTTGATGCATTCTTGTTCTCGGCTCGTGGACAACTCGGACAGGGTCGAACCCAGACCACGAGTCTCGCTTGACGGCGAAGGCCGCCGCGGCGGCCGGACGACCACAAGGGTCGCCCCTACGAGACCGCCGCAACCGCTGTGGCGACCGGACGCGAATGAGCCGCTTACTCCAGGCGGATCGCGGTCGGGACGGTGTGAATGGAGCGCGCCGGACCCCATGGGGACTGGCCCTGTCGCTCTGGTCCGAACTGTCCGGCCATGCCGATATTGCCGGTCACTTCGAGGTCCCGGAAGAGCGCGGTGACGGGCCCCGGGGTGGCGTTGGCGAAGTAGCCGGTCCCGATGCTTACGGTGCCAGCCGCGAACGAGTTATCGGCCGCGATGCCGATCGTCTCGCCGTTGACCTTGAGTTCCAGCACATACCCGGTGCAGGAGAAGTCGAACTCGAACCGCTCACTCCCCTGGATCAACTCGTCGGCCGGGCCCTCCTGCAGAATCGTCGGGAGGGCGCCTGGCTTGAACCGGGTGATCGCGAAGTAGCCATCCTGCGGGCTCAGGTAGACGCGGTAGCCACCATACCCCTCGACCTCGCGGCAGGTCGCCATCACGTAGCGGTCCTGAATCGTGCCTTCGAGCTGGGCACTGACATGGATCGAGGCGTCCACCAGGATCGGTGACCGGACCAGGGCGATCAGATCGGGCGCGACCTCAGGCCCGTTGATCTCTAGCCGATAGTGCCCGTCCTCGTAGCGACCAGAGATCTGGGTCTCGTTGGCTTTCGTCTCGCCAAGCAGGCGCATGGACGGGTTGTCGAACCGGTCACTCAGCATGATCGGCGCGTTGGCGACCGTGGCCGTCGGTCCGGTATTGGGTTGACCGTCGGCCGGGGTGGTCGTCGGCAGTATCACTGCTGGGGCAGTGGGGTCGAGGGTCGCTTGAGGGGCGGTCGGCGCCACGGTCGGCGGGACCGTCGTGGCGGTGGCGGGTCGAGCAGTCTCTGTTGCAGTCGGGGGAATGGTCGCGGTCGGCGGGACCGTCGTCGGAGTCTCAGTCGGTGGAGCGGTCGGTGGTATCTCTGTCGCCGGTACAGTCGGCGGGTCCTGCGTTTCGGTCGGTGCGTTGCTAGGAGCATCGGATGAGTCGGGCTGTGCCGACTGTTGCTCGGCCTCCGCTATCACGGGCGTCGCCGGGGGTAGTCCCGGTTCCTGGGCACTGGTCCCGCCGGCCATGTGTGCCAGCGCAATGACCACGACGATTACCGCGGCTCCGAGCAGGCTGGCCGGAGTAGTGGGAATGTGGATGATCCGGTGGTGGGCTGCTCGTCGCAACGAGAGATGATCCTGCACATTTGACCTTGCTATTTTGACGTCGATTATCCCTATCCTGCCGAGGACCTTGAATCACCTGGTCGCCTGATACTGTTCTACGCAATAGTCTACGCGCTGCACGTTCAGAGCGTCGTCCCGATCCGACCATCGATCCTGGTCATCCGGCGGCAATGACGGAAAATCGAGAGATGGCAGGACTGGTACCCAGACAATCATTGACACAACGGGTGAAGCGACTGGCCAGGTCGCACGGCCTCACGGTCGCGGCCGTGACCTCGGCCGAGACCTTCCCGGGACTCGAGGAGCATCTCGTCGACCATATCGCCGCCGGCCGTGTCGATGGGATGGACTGGTTCACCCCGGAGCGGGCCGCGGTGAGTGCCAATCCTAGACAACTCCTGCCGGGTGCCCGCTCGATCCTGAGCGTTGGCGTGGCCTACTGGTCGATAGACCCTGGGATGCCGGACGATGAACCACGCGGGCGGATCTCGCGTTACGCCTGGGGGATCGACTATCACAAGCTGCTCAAGCGCCGGATGAAGGCGCTCCACCGGGCGATCGAGGGCGAACTGGGCCATGGTGTCGAGGCCCGTCACCTGGTTGACCACGCCCGGATCGTGGATCGGGCGGTCGCGGCGCGGTCGGGGCTGGGCTGGTACGGCAAGCACAGCTGCATCATCGTCCCTGGCCACGGCTCGTGGGTGATGCTCGGAGAGTTGCTGATGGATCTCGACCTCGAGCCTGACCCACCGCTCAACCGGGACTGCGGCAGTTGCGCGATCTGCCTCACGAACTGTCCGACCGGCGCGATCGTCGCGCCGTACACCGTCTCCGCCCCGCTCTGCCTGTCGTACCAGACGATCGAGCAACGCGGCGCCATCCCGCTCGCGCTCCGGGCGAAGATGAGGGACTGGGTATTCGGCTGCGACATCTGCCAGGAGGTCTGCCCGTACACGAAGGCGGCGAGGCCCGAGCCCGACCCGGAGTTCCTGCCTCAGCACCTCGATCACGCCTACCCGTCGTTGCGCTGGCTGCTGGAGATGTCCGAGGAGGCGTTCCGTGATCGGTACGCCGGCAAGGCGACCCTGCGAACGCGCCGTGTCGGGCTGGCTCGAAACGCCGCTGTCGCGCTGGGCAACGTCGGGTCGGAGCGGGACGCGGCTGTACTGACGACGACGGTACGGTCTCATGATGAGCCGCTCGTCCGTGGCCACGCTGCCTGGGGTCTGGGCCGACTTATGGAGCGGAATGTCCTGTCAGCGATGGACAGGCAAGACGCCAGCAACGCGATGATGACGTCACGCGACTCCGACCCGGACGATGGTGTCCGGGCCGAGGCGAGACGCGTTCTTCAGATGGTCGGATGACCACGAGGGATCAGGATCCGATCAGGCCGGCACCCCACGGAGGGCGGCTGGCGCGGTGGTTGGGACGCCGATCGCCTGGACTCGGTCGCTGACGATCTGCGGCTGCCCGGCGACACCGAGTTCGCGCATGATCCGTTCGAATCGGGGCTCCAGTTCGGCCAAGATCGCGTCGCGCGTCTCTTGGGGCAGGCCCCAGATCTGGTCCTTGAACGGACCGAAGGCGCGCTTCCGGGTGGAGTAGTAGAACTGGGCGTCGGTCTGTCCAGCCTTGCGCTCGCCGGCCCGGGTCTGATCCAGCCAGCGGTAGATCTCGTCCCGCAGCTCGCTCGGGAAGTGCTCGCTGTCGAGAACCGCGTTCTGGAAGGCCGTGGCGAGGTGGACCTCGATCGCGTCGTGCTCCGCAAACCGGCTGAAGGCTGATTCAGGCAGAGTGCTGGCGCCGTGCTGGACCGCGCCGCCGATGCCGTACTTCGCCCGTCCGGCTTTGGTGATGTCAGCCAAGACCTCGAAGTCGACGCTGACCTCCTTGATCGAGCCGTCCGGCATAACCGTCCCGCCGTGGCTGGTGCCGGTTTGAACGCTGATCTTGCTGATCCCAACCAGGTTGGCCCCTGACGCCGATCGGCGCTCCAGTTCCTGCTGGAAGCCGATCATGAAGGCATCCATATCGGCGACGGTGCTGTTAGTCTTTCCGACCTCACCGATCTCGGCGCCGACGGAGACAGTGATTCCGTAGGGCTGGTGGGCCCGGATGTACTCGAGGATCTCGGCGGACTGCTCGTAGTTGTTGCGCTGCTGCTCGATCAGGTCGTCCTGCTCGATGTCGACCAGGGTCGAGGCGTCGATGTCGATGTTGTAGAAACCGGCCCGGATGGCTTCACCGGCGAGCTTTCGGACGGCGTTGAGTTCGGCCCCGGGGTCGGCCTGAAACTTCGACCGGGCGAATTGGAAATGGTCCCCCTGGATGAAGACGGGGCCACGCCAGCCCTCCCGGATCGCCGCCCCCAGGACCGCCGCCGTGTAATCGGCCGGCCTCTGCCACGTGTAGCTCATCTCGGAGCGGGCGATCTCGAAGATGAACGAGGCGGTCCCGGTTCGCTGGGCGGCCCGGAAGACCGCGCGGGCCATGTCGAACGTGAGCGTCCGGATGTTCATCGCCGGGGTGGTGATGTTGTGATAGGCCCCCTGACCGGCCGACAGATAGACCTCATGAATCGAGGCCGGGAAGATGCCCATCGCCTCGGCCGTCGCGCGGATTAGCCAGCGGGCCGCCTCGCGAACCTCGCCCTCGGGGAAGATGCCGGTTCGGACCAGCTGCTCGATGAAGTCGCCCCGGATGGCGTCGTGGTCGAGGATGGCGACCCGGTCGTCCTGGATCGTCAGCAGGACTTCGGTTGCCGCGCGGAGCTCCTCGATCGTCTCGAAGGGTTGAAGGCTCTTGCTCGTACTGTCGCTCATGTTCACCGCGTCCTTTCGGGTCAATGATCCGGACTGGGAGCGATAGGAGTCGCTTCTCCGCGCTCCACGCTACGCGTATTCGGCGCGAACTCGCCACAAGTATCTGCGCAGAACGGGTGCCGAAGCGATGTTCTGGAGGAAAACGGGTTAAAGCCGCTAAAAACGACCGAACCGGAGGGCTGCGAAGTGCATGGCCCTCCGGTTCGACGTGACGATGGCTGGTGGCTTCAGACTACTGGACGGTCAGCTTGCCAACCATGCCGGCAGCTGCGTGCCCCGGGACGTCGCACTGGATGTCGTAGGAACCAGCCGCGAGATTGACCGTGACTGCCTCGACGGTGCCACCGCCAACGATCGGGGTTTTGAACGCCGTCCCGATGACATCCCAGTTGTGCTCCAGAACGCCATCATTGCTGACCGTGACCGTGACGTCCGTGTTGGCCGGGATCGTCACGTCGGCTGGCACGAACTTGAGGTCCACCATCGAGATGGTGATCGCAGTCGCTCCGCCGGTCGCAGCCGGGGCCTCTCCGGTCGTTGCGACGGGTGTGCCTTCGGGCGTGCCACTCTCCGGAGTGCCGCCAGCGGGCGTCGCGGCGGCCTCGGGCGTTCCGGCCGCGGCAGCCGGTGGGACCGTCGAACCCGTGGCGAGGATGGTGATGATGCCGTTCATGGCCTCGCGATGACCCGGGATCTCGCAATAGAAGACGTAGACACCGGGCACCAGGTCCGCCGGGATCATCCAGTCAACCGTCTCGCCGTTGGGCATGTCTACGGGCGCGTCGTCGTTGTACCCTTCGATGGCGAAGTTATGCGGAAGTACACCGACGTTGGACAGAGCCAGCGTCTGCCCGACCTCGGCGGTGAGCATGGTCGGCTCGAAGTAGAGATCGCCACCCTCGAGTGCAACGGGGGGCAGGTCCACCGGAGCTGCTTCGGCAACGGCACCCGCGTCGGCAACAGTCAGGACGCCAACCATTCCGGCAGCGGCATGGCCCGGGACATCGCATTGAACGTTGTAGACACCAGCAGGCAGGTTCACGACGACCGATTCAACACCACCCCCGTCAACGACGGGCGTCATCATTTCGGTATCAAGTACGTGCCAGTTGTGCGGCAACGCGCCGTCATTGGACGCGGTGACCGTCACGTCCGTATCTGCCGGTATGGTGAAATCGGCCGGAACGAAATCAAGGTCCACCATCGAGACGTTGAACTCGGTCGCCGCTGCTCCAGCCTCGACTGGAGCGGTGGTCGCGGTAGGAGCTGCGCCGGTCTGGCGCTGGGTGAAGGCGACATTGGCGGTCGGGGCCGGGGGTGCGGGCTCGCCGGGGGTGCAGGCGTAGAGTGTGGCGACACCGGGGACCGCGACGGCGAGCGCGGCGAAGGAGCGACGGGTCATCTTCTGGGACATCCGGGACATGGCTGAAGCCTCCGTGATTGGACCGCGTCAGCGACAACCTCGCCGGGAGCGACCCATGTGCATCTGTGGTGATCTGACATGGCGGCCGGGACGGTCGATTCTGTCGACGTGATTCGCCGCAGGTCAGCCCCGGTGAGGGTCGTTCCCCGTGATCAGCTCCGGGGAGCCGGATGACCGGTACGGCAACGATTTGCATGGTTAAGGATACCTGTGCAAGGCGCCTTTTGCTGTCGGGAAAAGTCAGACAGTTTCCTCAACGGCGCAACCAGATGGCCAACAACACGTTCACCATGCGCCTGGACGGCATGCTGCTCGGTGACAGGACCCTGGTTCGCTGACCGGAAGATAGACAGGCAAGAGGTGGAGAGGGTTCACATTATCGAGCAGATCGAACCAGTGCGAGACGGGAATGCGGCTCATGGCGATGTGCTGATTTCACTCTCCGAGTATGGGATCAGCGGAACTCCGGTGTCATCCTGATCCACGGTATTGGCAACCGTTCAGACCGCTGGCTGCCGGTGATCCCAACGCTGGCCAACTCGTTTCGGGTGATCTCGATCGATCCAAGCGGTCATGGCCGTTCGAGCCAGCCGGCCACTGGTTACCGCCCTGCCGACGATGCGGCGGATCTCCAGGCGGTGATCGAGGCGGCCGGTCTGTCCGCTCCGCTGATCGTTGCACACTCGCTCGAGAGACCGCCGTGCTGGAAAGGGCGGTAGCTCGTTTCAGCGCTGGGGCCGCGATCGTCGCCGAGGATGCGCCGCTCTCGGCCGGATCCGGCGCGGAGGCGACCTTCGCGACCTAGATCTCCATGTATGAGCGGGCGCCCGTAGCCTTCATCGTCCGCTATCGGGCCGAGGTGCCGCTTCTTCCGGACGACCAGCTCCGGCGACGGGTCGAGAACAGGGCGGGGACGGCCGCCGCGGTCCTCCGGGAGGAACTGACCGGAATCCGCCACCGTCCCCGACACGATGAGATCCCGCGGCTGGCAGAAATCACCGCCCCCGAGCTGTTGATTCACGGTGACATCGAAACCGGCTGACTGGCCCCCTCAGTGAGGCATCGCGGTTGATGGCGACGCTCTCGAATAGCCGCGCGGCCCGAATCGTCGGCCGGATGCGCGGGCTGCATCACAGTTGGCCAGACGAATTCTCTGGGTGGTTCCGCCGTTCCTGCGTGAGCATGCCCAGCACGGCTGAATCCTTTCGACACGCTAACGCCCGCCGGCCCATACCTCAGGATGGAGGCGGAGACAGCGGGCGCTGGTGGAACACGATCGAGGTCGGTTCGGAACGCGGCCTACCACATTCCGAGTTCGTCCTTGGCGTCTTCACTCATGAGGTCGGGCGACCATGCCGGGCTCCAGACGAGCTTGACGTCGACCGAGCCGATGCTGGGGAAGTCGTTGAGGGCGTTGGTCACTTCCTGGACGATGACCGGTCCGAGTGGGCAGCCGAGCGACGTCAGGGTCATCGTGACCAGCACGTCGCTTGCCTCCGAGACATTGACATCATAGACCAGTCCCAGATCGACGATATTGACGCCGATCTCCGGGTCATAGACGGTCTTGAGTCCTTCGCGGACGTCGTCCTTCGAGAAGAGGGCGGACATGAAGCGTTTCTCCGATGGGAGCGGCTCACGGATGCGGCCGCGACGAATGGCAATCGATGTAGGCTTCTGAACGGGCATCCATGGGCCGAGGACGATCCTGATCGCAAGTGTACCGTGGGGATGGGCGACGGGTGGCGGGAGTCACACGGGGCCGTTTTGGCGAGGGCGCATGGGAGTCGAACCCACCGGTGCCGGTATGACCGGCACCCACACGGTTTTGAAGTTCGTCTACCCCATTCCACCGGGGTTTACCACCGTCCACCGGCTATGAACGGACGGGACATTAGGCGCTAATACGTCCAGCACCGTACACCACTTTTCAGCGGCTCTGCTGTCAGAATTGCTGTCAAACCCAACACGAAGCCCCGCGCCAGTTCGTAGCTGGCCGGGGCGGGATCAACGTCATAGGAGGACGATGATGGGCCATAGTCTAACGGCTGGCGAGGAGAATCGGGTCTGCCATCCGGCTCAGGTTCGGCACAGCGAAACGACCCACCTGCTCAAGCACTATGCGGAGTACAAGCCGTTCATGGACGACCTGCGTCATCACGTTGCGGCGCATCGTGGGTTCTACCGTGCCGCACTTAGGGCCAACACCCATCCCGACGGATACCTGTTGCCAGCGGGGTTCGATGGGCCGTTTCAGCGGGTGCGTGATGCCCGATACGGTACGGACTATCGACGCCAGTTCCGCGCCGACTTGGCGGCCATCGTTCAGCGTTGGGGGCTGACGCAGCCGCCGGACGGGCGGCGAGCGGATGACGTCGACTTCGCGGACCGGATTGCTGACTGGTGCCTGCATCACGCCTGGCGCGACGGTGAGTACGGCCCAGAGGAGCTCTGGAAGCCGAGAGGGGTCTGGATTGACTCCATGCTCCCTCGGCCCACCGGCCCCGCGTCGCGGATCAGCATCACCATTGCCCTGGACTGGCAAGCGGATCGAGACCCGTGGGACGTGACACCCGCCGGTCCGAAGCGCGCGGGGCGCCAGCCGTGGGAGTGCACGATCCTTGACCAGCTCGAGACCGAGTTCAGGCGCCAGGCGACGGCGGAGCGGGAACGTATCGAAGCCGAGTACCGGGCGGGCGGCTGGACGACGGGCCGTGGCGCGACCGAGATCGAGCGCGACACCCGCTGGCTGTCCCGGCGCCTCCGGGGACACACCCCGGAGCAGATCAAGAACGACGACCCGGATGCAGCAATTGTGGTCCCCAAGACGATAAGTAACGTGACCGTTGCTGTCGCCGGGCGGCTCGACTTGACGATCCCGAGACGTCAGCGGCGCCGGATCGCGTAGCTCCCACTCCCTCGAACGTCCTGATTTCAGCCCATGTCCCGAATCCGGGATATGGGCGTTCTGTTGTCCCCGATCATCTGTCCAGCGGCGTCGTTTGGTGCGTCGTCGGACACCAAAGCGCAAAAGGAGACACACACGGTGGACACCATCACCAAGCCGTCAGCAACGGGAGAGCGGCGCGGTTCCGACCGAATGCTCTACAGCCCGGACGAAGCCGCCTGGCAGCTCGGAGTCAGCCGCAGCCGCGTCTATGAGCTCATGTCTCGCGGCCATCTGCGCTCCGTCGCGATTGGTCGCTCACGACGCATTCCTCGCCAGTCGCTCGAGCAGTTTGTCGCGTCGCTCGAATCAGAGTCGGCCGCTTGAAAACGCAGCGCGGCCGCCGGGGCTGGGGTCCCAAACGGCCGCTAGAGAAAGATGCACCGACATGATAACCCAACACCGGCGTACCCCGCGTGATCGTGTAGCGGCCCTCGAGAAGTTGCTCGCGGACCTGATCGCCTCCGGCAAGGCCGATGCGCCGATCACCCGAACGGTGGCTCGGAACCTCGCCACTGCCCGCACCGCCCGTGACGCAGCTGAGGCTGACAGCGCCCTTGACGGCGACACGACTCCGGAGGCAGCTTAGATGGCTGCTACACCCCAGGGACCGGAGAGTGTGAGCCAGTCGCGGCGGCAGTCATTCTCGGCCACGTATGACCAACTGGGCGCAATCAACGACGCTGTGAGCCTTTCCGCCGCCTCGGAGCTCTACATCGCAATGGGATGGCCGGTCTTTCCGGTCCGGCCGCGCCAGAAGACGCCGCTTATCAACAACGGATTCCACGGAGCGTCCACGGACCTCGAGACGGTGCGGAGCTGGTGGACGCAGTGGCCGACTGCAAACATCGCGGTTCCCATCCTGCCCGGTTCCGCCGCCGTTGACGTTGATGACCTGGAGGAAGCCGAACGTCTCGAGGAAGAGCACGGGGCCCGTCTGACGACGGGACTCGGCTTCCTGACCGGTCGCGGTGTGCAACTGCTCTACCGGACCATGACCGAGATTCGGAACAGTACCAGCCAGCTCGCGCCGAATATCGACATCCGGGGGGTAGGCGGCTATAGCGTCGTTCCTCCCAGCATTCACGCCAATGGCCGGCAGTATCAGTGGTGGGCGCTTCAGGACGATATGAGCGGCATTCTGGAGCCCGCCCCGATGCCCTTGTGGATGGCAGCGAAGCTGACGAGGCGGGCGCCTCCCCCAGTAACCGCCCGCCGGGCAGTCCCGACCGACCATGCGCCGTCAGAAGAGACCTTCGGAGAGGGCGGTAGGAATGACGGCCTGACGAAGATCGCCGGCAGGCTCCGGCGCGCCGGCTGCGACGAGACGACCATCCTGATCACGCTCGAAACGGCCAACCGGCGCCGGTGCTCTCCGCCCCTCGATGACCGGGAAGTGCAGCGCATCGCGGCATCGGTGTCCCGGTACGAACCTGCCGGGACACCCATGCCCAAAGCCGCCCGTGCGCCACTCCGCTTCACCGCATCGCGGGATCGGAGGGCTTCGTGAGCACCTACGACACGTCTGCCGGTGACGAGTACTCCGAGCCGGCCAGTCGATCCTTCCGAACCTATGACCTCGCCTCATTTGGCGCCTTGCATCTCCTGGATGTGGAGCACGTTGTCGAGGGGCTGATCCCCACCGCGTCGCTCACCCTGTTCGCGGGCCGGGAGAAGGGCGGAAAGAGCTTGCACATGATGGATCTGGCCTGTTCGGTGGCGGCTGGTGAGCAGTACCTCGGACGCGACACCATCGCCGGGCCGGTCATTCTGGGAGCTGCCGAGGATCACCCACGATCGATACGCGCGCGCCTGCTGACGCGCATCGGCCGCGACCTCTCTGAAGACGGGCGGCCGATCTACATCCTGCCCCTCGGTGGCGTTCGGCTGGAAGCGAACCAGGAGCCAGAGCGTCTGTCGCTGACGGACCCAATCGGGATCGCGCAACTGACGGCCACGATCCAGGAGACCGGCGCGGTCCTGTGCATCCTCGACTGTCTGCGAGAGCTCCACGACGAGGAAGAGAACGATTCGATGATGGGCGCCGTCGTCGGCCCGCTCCGTCGCATCGCCCATGACACCGGCTGCGCCATCGTCCTGGTGCACCACGCCCGCAAGAGCGGCGGGCACCGAGGCAGCACCGCCATCGTGGCGGCCTGCGACAGCGTGATGGAATGGATAGCCGATGACGACGAATAGCCCGAACCCTGTCCGCGGCAAGTTGACGGCGAAAGGGCGCGACGTGCCCCGCGTCACGATTCACGCCGAGCTGGGAGATGACCTGCGCTTCGTCCTCACCGAGGCTCCCACGACGGCACTGAACGCCCGTGGCCGGATTATCGACGCCCTGGAGCGCCAGCCAGCCAGCACCGCCCAGGAGATTGCGACGGCGACAAGCATCCCCGTCAACACGATCAAAAACGTCCTGACGGTCATGGCCCGTGACTCCCCGCCGACGATCGAGCGAACGGGAACCGGCCGGCGAGACGCCCCGTACCGCTACTCCATTGCATCCCGCTTTCATCCCGACGGGACGCAGCAGGACACTGACGGGACACGACCCGACCCCCCGGATTTGAATCCCACCGACCCATCCCCTAGGGAAAACGGTCGGGATGATTCAAATGGCGTCTCGAACTGCGTGACGTGTGGCGCTGCGCTCGAGCCCGGTCAGCGAGCCCGGTGCCGGTCCTGTATGGCCGCTTCCTATCGAGACGCGGGCCGATGAGACCTGACCAAAGGAAGCGCCATGAGCGCGAGATCGCCGCCCTATTTGGGGGCCGGCGGCTGCTGAACAACGGAGCGGGCCAGCCCGACGACCTGGCGACCACACCGGCCGCAACCTTGGCCGGCCAGGTCGAGACGCGGGTGGCGGTCCCGGCTGGGCTCTCGGTCGCGATGGAGCAGGCGACGCGGGACGCGAGCGCCACCAATCCCGACGCCGTACCGATCGTGGTCATCGCCCAGCCGTCGCCGGGGAAAGAGACCTGGCGACACGCCGTCCTCGAGCTCGAGCACCTGGCCGATGTGCTGGTGCCGAAGGCGGGTGCGGCACACGAACCGGGCTCTGTCCAGGAAATGAGGAGAGGAAAGACCGACCAGAACCGGTCCGCATTCGCTAATGATTTTGGATTGGTTCACGCGCGGGCGCGCGAGACCACCGACCGGAGCCGCATGGACGGCACCTCGACACGGCCGGAATCGGACGGAGACGGTCGGCAGGTGGTGAAAAACCCTTGCGAAACTGCCCGCGAACGGCCGCGAACACCGCCCAGCGCGCGCCGGAACGTGCCACAGCGGAGCGATTTGCCATGAGCCGGGAGCGAAACGGGACGCGCTACACCGACGAGGTGCTCTGGTTGGACGTGCGGGAGGTGGCACGTCAGGGGCAGATGACGGCGGTCCGCGCCTGGTCCGTCACCTGGTCTCGGCACGGGGGTGCCATCGGCGACGCGCGGGTCGGCATCGAGGCGGCACTGGAGGATGCGTCCCGGCTGACGCTGGTCGTCTCCTACGCGGTCGGTTTGAAGGGGAGCAAACTGGTCCCGGTGCGGGACCAGTTTGTGCTCGAGGCGACGCCCTGCCACTTTGGCGGGGTACGGTGGTGGCTGCGGTGCCGTCGCTGTGGGGAGCGGGTGGCGGTGGTCTACGCGGCCGGAGCGGACCACCGGTTCGTCTGTCGAGGCTGCGCCGGACTCGCGTATCGGTCGACGCGGATCGGTGAACTCGACCGGGTCGACCGGAGCCGGTACCGGCTGGCCCGGCGACTCGGCTACCATCCTGCCTATCCGCGTGAGACGATTCACTGGCGTAGCTTGCCACGGCCAGCCAGGATGCGCGAGGAGACGTTTGAGCGGCTGACGACGGAAGGCCAAGCGCTCGAGCACCGGGCGTCGGAACTCTGGATCGATCAGGTATTCGCTACCCTCTCGCGGGCGGACAGGGTGATCGCGCGCGCCTACGCGCGGCGGGGATGGATCTGACACCGGTTCACGCGACTCGAGGTCGAACCGGGACGTGCCGGCGGGTCGACTGATAGCCAAGGGAACAGCAGCCGTGACGTCGGTGATCGCGTTTCAACAGAAGTGGCGGGCGGCGAAGGGGCTGACCGAGCGCTCGGCCTACCAGCAGCACTTCCTCGACCTCTGTGCCCTGTTCGGCGTCCCCGGCCCCGCCGAGGCCGACCCGACCGGCACAACCTACGCCTTCGAGAAGGGCGCGACCAAGAGCACCAGCGGCAAGGGCTTCGCCGATGTCTGGCGGCGCGGATTCTTCGCGGTGGAATACAAGGGTGCCCACGCCAACCTGACCGCCGCCTACAACCAGCTCCTGCAATACTCCGACGCGCTGGAGAACCCGCCCATCCTCATCACCTGCGACCTCGACCGCTTCGAGATCCACTCCCGCTTCACCAACACCCCGACCGTCACCTGGGCCTTCGACCTCGACGGGCTGTCCGAGTCGGCCAACCTCGACACGCTGCGCAACGTCTTCCTCGCCCCGGACCGGCTCCGCCCCCAGACCAGCACCGCCGCCGTCACCGAGGAGGCCGCCCGGCGGTTCGGGGCGCTGGCCCAGTCGCTGACCGGGCGGGGCTACTCACCGGAGCGGGTCGCCCATTTCCTCGTCCAGCTCCTGTTCTGCCTGTTCAGTGAGGACGCCGGGCTGCTGCCGCGTGGCCTGTTCACCCAGTTGCTCGGCTTTACCACCAAACAGCCCACCGAGTTCCCCGGGCAGGTCGCGGCGCTGCTGACGGCCATGCGGGACGGTGGCGCCGTCGCCTACCAGTCGATCGACCGGTTCAACGGCGGCCTGTTCGCCCACGTCGACCCGTTGCCCCTGACCGGGCCGGAGATCGCCGGGCTGCTGGACGCCTCCCGCCTGGACTGGGGCGCGATCGAGCCGGCTATCTTCGGGACGCTGTTCGAGCGCGGCCTCGACCCCGGCCAGCGCGCCGCCCTCGGAGCCCACTACACCGGCCGGAGCGACATCGAGCGGGTGATTGACCCGGTCGTCGTCGTGCCGCTCCGCCGCCGCTGGGCCGATGTCCGGGGGGAGGCCGACGTCCTCCGGCAGGCCTGGCTCGCCGCCGAGGCCGCCGTCCCGGTGACGGCCGAAGCCCGGACCGCCGTCGGTCCCCGGGCCGTGACCGCCGCCCGTACCCGTCGTGACCGGGCCCAGTCCGCCTTCGCCGCCCGGCTGACGGCATTCCAGGACGAGCTCGCGGCCGTCCGCGTCCTCGACCCGGCCTGCGGCTCCGGCAACTTCCTCTACGTCGCCCTGTCGCGGCTGATGGGGTTGGAGAAGGAGGTCATTACCTACGCGGCGACCAACGGCATCCCGGCGCCATTCCCGACTGTGCTGCCGCACCAGGTCCTCGGGATCGAGATCAACCGCTACGCCCGGGAACTCGCCCAGGTCGTCGTCTGGATCGGCTTCCTCCAGTGGCGGTTGAGCAACGGCTTCGGCCACCCCCGCGACCCGATCCTCGACCCGCTGGAGACGATCGAGCACCGCGACGCCCTGCTCACCCACGACGCGGACGGCACCGTCCGGGAGGCCGAGTGGCCGAAGGCGGACTTCATCATCGGCAACCCACCATTCCTCGGCGGGAACCGCATCCGGTCCGAGTTGGGAGACGCCTATGTCGACAAGCTGTTCAGCGTCTACGACAAGCGCATTCCGCAGTTCTCCGACTTCGTTTGCTACTGGTTCGAGAAGGCGCGGGAACAGATCGCGTCGGGCGAGACCCAGCGAGCCGGGCTGCTCAGCACCAACAGCATCCGTGGTGGTGTGAACCGGCGGGTGCTGGAACGGATCAAGCTGTCCGGGGACATCTTCATGGCGTGGGATGACGAGCCGTGGGTACTGAACGGGGCTGCCGTTCGGATTAGTATCGTTGGATTCGATGATGGATCAGAAGTTGACCGTCAGCTGGATGGCACTCCAGTTATCAATATCAACGCCGATCTTTCAGGCACGATCGATGTCACAAAGGCTATGCGATTGATCGAAAACCGCGACATAGCGTTCTATGGCTCTCAGCAAAAGGCATCCTTCGACATCCCAGAGGAGGTTGCCGAGCGCCTCCTGTCGCAACCCAGCTCCTTCGGCAAACGCTTTGTGGACGTTATTCGACCCAGCCTCAATGGCCGCCAGTTGATGCGAGGGCGTGGGTACGGCTGGGTAATTGACTTCGGCGCAGAGACGTCAATCGACGAGGCCATGCTCTATGAGGATGTCTTCGAGTACGTGAGGACGACGATCTACCCAGGACGAGCGAACCACAACGAACTGCGCCAGAGAGAAAAGTGGTGGCTCCATGCGAGACCGTCTCCTCGATACCGGCACATTCTCGGAAGCCAGGATCGTTACATCGTCACATCAGCAGTTGCAAGCACTCGGGTCTTCGCATGGCTGAGTTCATCCGTACTGGCTGATCATGCATTGATCGTCTTCGCCCGGGACGACGACTACTTCTTCGGCGTGCTGCATTCCCGCGCCCATGAGGTCTGGTCATTGCGGATGGGGACGTCGCTGGAAGACCGACCCCGCTACACCCCGACGACCTGCTTCGAGACGTTTCCGCTGCCCTGGGCGCCCGGCCATGAGCCTACCGACGACGTACATTACTCGGCTATAAGCGACGCGGCCCGGCGACTGGACGAGTTCCGGCGGAACTGGCTCAACCCGCCGGACATCGCCGAGGCCGAGCTGAAGAAACGGACGCTGACCAACTTGTACAACCGGCGCCCGACCTGGCTGACCAACGCCCACGCCGCCCTCGACCGAGCCGTCTGGGCGGCCTACAGCTGGCCGGCCGACGAGGTCCCGGCCGAAGCGCCAGAGGATACGATCCTCGCCCGGCTGCTGGCCCTGAACGGGGAGCGTTCGACGCGTACGGTCGAATGATCCGGCTCTGCCGTCAGGCACCCGGCGCTTGAAACGGCGTGCGTCTCCTTCGCGTCACCGCCGTGGACTTTTTGCCCGCGAAGCTGAGAGACGGGTCGATCGTCTCGCGCGAGTCGGCTACCGGGCCGAGCCCCTGGACGCTCATCGTCGTCCAGGGCGTGACACTGCGAGCGCGCGGGTCGCTCAGGCCGCGACGGCCGCAGCCTGAGCCCCACAGCCGCAGGGGACGCAGGTGTAGTTGTTCAAGCCGGAGCCGAGATACATACGCGCCCAGCCGGAGTCGAGGCAACTGGTGCACGTCCCGGCCGGTGACGCCGGAGCGGACGGCTCCGGGTCCGGCGTGGGGTCGTTCAGTAGGCCGAGGGCCGCTCGCAAGGCCGCCTGATGCTTGCAGACGTTGCCGCGCTCCCCGGACTTGCAGGCGCAACCCTGGAGGCTGACCGGGTAGAGGCGCTGCCCGTCACCGGAGAGGGCGTGAAAGGCGCGGGTGTCGCGGTCCTGGTAAAGGCGGATGCCATCGTGCCGGGCACGGGCAAGGGCGGCAATCCAGCGGCTGGCGAGGGCGGGGCGGGTGGTGGTCGTGACCATGATGATCTCTCCTGTGTCCTGGTGCCGCCCGAGGTCCGAAGTCCGGCGGCGAATCGGTGAGGCTTCCCTGTCCTCGTGAGTTGATTATACACCATAGTTACACCATATGCCACACAGATAGTGCTATCCTTGACCACACGTACACCGAACGATTGAGGGGGGATGGCATGGCAGAGGGCACGGCGCGACGACTGATCGATCTACGGGAGGATCGCGCCTGGAGCATCCGTCGCCTCGCCAGTGAGGCCGGTGTCGCTCCGAAGACGATCATGCGGATTGAAAATGGACAGGACATCCGGCCCGCTTCGGTGGCCCGGATCGCCACGGCGCTGGGCGTGGAACCGATGACGATCCATGAGTACCGGGAGCAACGTGAGCGGGCACAAAAGGGCCGCGACCTAGCGAACTAGGCCGCGGCTGGGAAGCCTCACCGCTTCGGACGGAGAGACAGGGGAAGTATGGCACGGCGAGGACATGGCGAGGGCAGCATCTACCTGCGGTCAGACGGGCGATGGGCGGCTTCCATGACGCTCGGTAGCGACGGTCGGCGGAAGACCTTCTACGGCAAGACACGCAAGGATGTCAGTGAGCGATTGAAGGTCGCCATGCGCGATCAGCAACAGGGCACGCTCGTTACCAATGACCGGCAGACCGTGGCCCAATACCTGACGCGCTGGCTCGAGTCCAGCGCGAGGCCATCGGTCAAGGTCAAGACCTATGAGGGCTACGAGAGTATCGTCCGGGTCCGGGTGGTGCCTGGCATCGGTCGGCTGCCACTGGCAAAGGTTACGGCGCTTGATCTGCACGGGCTCTATGCCGATCTGCAACGGGCTGGACTGTCCAGCCGGAGCGCGAATCACACACACCGCGTCTTGCACCGGGCGTTCGAGCAGGCTGTGCGCTGGAACCTGATCCCGCGCAATCCCTGCGATGGCGTCACTCCGCCAAAGGCAAGGCGATCGGAGATGAAGGTCCTGTCTCGGGAACAGACGAACGTCCTGCTCGATACGACCCGCGACCATCCCGCCCACGCGTTCTACGTTCTGGCCGTCACGACCGGGATGCGGCAAGGTGAACTCCTCGGGCTCCGCTGGAAGGACGTCGACCTCGACGGCGGCAAGCTCGGCGTCTCGCAGGCCTTGCAGCGACAGAATGGCCAGGGACTGGTCTTTGTCGAACCCAAGACCGCCCGTTCCCGCCGGACCATCATGCTCAGTCGCCGGGCGGTCGACGCGCTACGTCATCACCGCACCCGTCAGTTGGAACAGCGACTCCTCATCGGGCCGGACTGGCGGGATCAGGGTCTGGTGTTCGTCAATGCGACCGGTGGGCCCGTCGACCCGAGCTGGCAGCGAGCGGTCTTCTACGCGGCCCTGTCGGACGCCGGTCTTCCCGCCATCCGCTTCCACGATTGCCGACACACGGCCGCGACGCTCCTGCTGACGCAGGGTGTGCATCCCAAGGTCGTCAGCGAGATGCTGGGCCACACCACGATTACCCTGACGCTCGATACCTACAGCCATCTGGTGCCGGCCATGCATGAGCAGGCAGCGGCCATGATGGACACCCTGCTGGGCGCCTGAGACGCTTTTGCTGTCAGGTTTGCTGTCAACACCGGCAACCGCCTCAAAACGGTCCGGACGGTGGACGCGACATGGCTGGACAAAAACCCCGTGAGAGTCAACGTTTCTAGTGGCGAGGGCGCATGGGAGTCGAACCCACCGGTGCCGGCGTAACCGGCACCCACACGGTTTTGAAGACCGGGAGGGCCACCGGACCCCATTCACCCCCATGCGGGTGGGCATCATAGCGCCCTACTCAGGCACCTGGCACAGTGGAAGAGGTCCCGGACTGATGAACCGGTCGTCACCTCGATAGGGTCATACCCTATATTGGTCTCGCCGCTCCAACGGGCTCCCGGCTGGATCCGTCAATGATGCTCCCCGCTGCCCAGCGGGCGACTCGTATCCCCCTGTCATCGTGAGATCAACACGAAGAAAGGCAAGGTCCCTAATTGTCGCGTGGTCTGCTCCCTGTTCTGCTGGCGGTCCTGCTGGCGTTGCCCGGCGTCGTCCTTGAACTGCTCGCCCTGTTCGGCGGAGCTCACATCGAAGACTGGGTAGCCGCGCTCCTCTTCGGCGGCACGATCGTCGGTGGCGCGTTCCTCCTGTCCTGGGCGGCCGAGGTCCTGCAGCTCGATGTGAGCGCCGGTCTCGCACTGGCTCTCCTCGCGTTGATCGCGATCCTGCCGGAGTACGTCGTCGGTGCGACATTCGCCTGGGATGCGCCCGGCAACCCGGACAACGCCGAACTCGCGATTGCCAACATGACCGGGGCCAACCGGCTCCTGATCGGCCTGTTCTGGCCACTCATCGTCGGAATCGTCTGGTATCGGACGCGCAAGCGGGTCACGGCGCTTAACCGTGAGAACGGGCTGGAGATCATGGCGCTGCTCGCGGCGACTCTCTACGCCTTCGTCATCCCGATCAAGGGATCGCTGACCTGGATCGACCTGATCATCCTGATCGCCATCTTCGGCGTTTACCTTACCCAGCTCTCCAAACTGCCCTCTGGTGAGCCGCACCTGGTCGGTCCCTCGAAGATCATCGGAGCCTACCCGAAGGCGCAGCGCCGGACGATCGTGGCATTTCTTGGCGCGCTCTCGGCAGCCTTCATCCTCCTCGTGGCGCACCCCTTTGGTCAATCGCTGGTCGCGACCGGACAGCAATTCGGGATCAGCGAATTTCTGCTGGTCCAGTGGGTCGCGCCGATCGCGTCGGAAGCACCGGAACTGGTCATCGTGACGCTGTTCGCCTGGCGCGGCGCGACCACGGCGGCGTTCGGGGCGCTGGTCTCCTCGAAGATCAATCAGTGGACGCTGTTGATCGCGATGCTGCCCCTGATCTACGCGATCTCGGCTGGGGGTCTCGAACCGATGAACTTCCCGACCGCGGCCGATGACGGGTTGTTCACCTTCGCCGGTCAGGAGATCTTCATCACAGCGGCTCAGTCGCTGTTCGCCGTTGTCCTGCTGCTCGATCTGCGGCTCGGGTTGCCAGGGGCCGGGATGCTTCTCGTCCTGTTCTTCCTCCAGTTGTCCGTTCCGGACCTTGGGATGGAAGTCGGCATCACTTATCTCGTCTTCGCCATCATTGGGATCATCTGGTCGCGTCGAGATATCATCCCGCTCTACACAGGCGTCCGCGACTTCCTGCAGGAGGCCGAGGCCAATAAGCGGGCCGAGACAGAGAAACCGGTGAGCGGTCCGGCCGACTAGGTTCGTCCGTCACCATTCGGTCCCATCAACAGATTGATGCCAGCCTGGGGAAGTGATTCCCGAGCCGGTATCGTCCAGCCGGCTCGGGAGTGATCATTCGACGCAGGGGTCATGGGCTCTCGCCTCGCTGGACCGGACCAGCGCCCGCAGGCGCCATCGCTCCGTAGGGCAAAACCCCGTGCTCTGGAGTCAACGGCGTTCGAGGAGACCGGGGCGTTCCGAGACCCCCGGTCCGCCACGAACCATCTTCGGCGGCACTCATGGCGACGTCGAGCAGGGTTGCGCCTGGACCGCCGGTTATCACCCTATGGCGCGATGGCAGCAGCGGCGGCTGGGCGGGGCAAGCACACGCCCTTACGGCCTGGCAACCCGCACTATGTAGCGATCTGGCCGGACGTCGGGATCGTCGTTGCCTCAGTCAGGCTACCGCCGCCGGGACCGTCCGGATGTGGCGGTGCCCGACTCTGGATGGCCGGCAGCGCGGAGGGTAGCGAGGTCCGCTGAGGCGCCGATGCTGGTGACCGAGATGATCTTGTACTCGTGGTTCAGATCCCGGAAGAGGAAGCCGTCGGTAATGAGCTGGTCGATCAGGTTGCCGACCTTGCTCGGAGAGACGTCCTTCATGGCCCCGTACAACGCTGAGCGGTCGTCCCGAACGCTGCTCTCGACGGAACCCAGCAACAGCTTCGTGAGTCCCGGCTTCCCCATCGAGAACGGAAGCGTGCGGACCGCTTCCAGGATGTCGAGGGCGTCGCCGGCCGTCGTCCAGACTCGCTTGCCGCCGCCGCGCTCCGCTCGCTGACCGGCCGCCGCGCCGGTGCAGACATCGCAGGCCGTTCCGCAGGCGGATAGCCGCTGACCGAGGTGGGCGGCTATCGCCTGGTGGCGACAGCGGTTGCCGGCGGCGTACTCCATCATCTGTCCGACCCTCCGGACGGCTTCGGTCTGGCCGCGCTGCAGCACATCGGCCATTCGCTCCTTGACGCTGGCGTCGGCCGGGAGGAGTTCAAGGCAGACGACCCGGTTCCCCTCGCGGACCGAGAGTTCGGGTTCGCTTTCGAGCGTCTCGGTCAGGATCGTCGGGGTGATGCCGAGCGCGTTGCAGGCGACGAGCGTGTCCAGCGAACCTCCCGCCACCCGGTTGCCATCCCACGCCCAGCGAACGTGCTCCCGCCACGGGATGCCCGAAACGGATTCGGCCTCCACGCTGAAGCCGGCGTGGGGCTGGAGCGTAAAGGAGGCCGGGGCGTCTGGGTGGCGACGGACGAGCCCGGCCTGAGCCAGCACCCCAAGCCCGACTCGCGGGTCGACGTCGCTGTCGACCTCGTTGCTGTCCGTGTCGACGCTGCCGGCTGGCAAGAGGTCACGGGGGTCGACGATGGCCCAGTGGCCCGTTGCGCTTGCCCGGAGGTTGAGATAGATCCGGCGAAGCACCGGGATTGGGATCTGATCACGGACGGAGTGCCTCGTGAGGTTGGTGGAATCGTAGGAGCTGTAGAGCAGGACGCACCGGGCCGGATCGCCGTCGCGACCGGCGCGGCCACTCTCCTGGGCATACGACTCCAGGGACCGGGGCGGCGCGAGGTGGACGATGAACCGGACGTTGCTTTTGTTGACGCCCATGCCGAAGGCGACCGTCGCCGTGACGACGCGAGCCTGGCCGGACATGAACATGTCCTGGTGGCGAGCGCGCGTCCCGGAATCCAGGCCAGCGTGATAGGGGACGGCGCTGATCCCACGTTGCCGTAGGGAGTTGGCGAGCTTGTCGGCGTCGGCCCGGGAGCCGACGTAGATGATCCCGGCCCCGCGCTCCTTCTGGCAGATCTCCAGCGTCCGGCGGATCTTCTCTTCCCGATTGGAGCACTCGTAGGCCGAGAAGAACAGATTGGGCCGGAACAGGTTGACTGTCATCAGGTCCAGCGAGCGGCCGAGCGCCTGCCCGATCTCGCCACTCATCTTCCGGGTCGCGGTCGCCGTGATCGCCAGCACAGCCGGATTGCCAAGCGCCGGCAGGACCTGCGGGATCTGAAGGTAGTCTGGCCGGAAGTCGTGGCCCCACATGCTGATGCAGTGGGCCTCGTCGATCACGAGCAGGCTGGTCCCGGCCTGCCGCATCGCATGGACGAACGCCCACTGACGGAGGCGCTCGGGGGCGGCGTAGACGAGTTTGTACTGGCCGCTGGCGATCCCCTCCATCGTCTGGCGCTGCTCGGCGGGGGTGAGCGTGCTGTTCACGAGCGCGGTCCGCTCACGGATCTCATCCGGAAGCGTCTCGACCTGATCCTTCATCAGCGCGATCAGGGGCGAGAGCACGAGCGTGACCCCCGGCAGGATCATAGCCGGGATCTGGAAGGTGAGCGACTTGCCGGCGCCGGTCGGCATGATCGCGATCGTGTCCTTCTGGTCGAGGACGTTGGCGATCACCGCCGCCTGGCCGGGCCGCAGGTCCTGGTACCCGAATGCCCGGCGCAGGAGCGCGAGCACCTCGGGGTGCTGCTCGGTCAGGTCGACCGGGGCCTCCACCGGGGCGACCTCCAGGTCGGACTCGTCGACCGGCGCCACCATCGCCGCGGCCGAGGCTCGTGTCGCCTGCGGAGGCAGCCCCATGCGCTCGCCAGGCCACTCGGCTGGCAGGTCGCTCGGAGCGGGCGGTGCGATGACATCGGGGACGGATCGCCCGAGCTGCTCGAGCAACGGCGTAAGGACCATCCGGTCGCGCTGATGCCGTGACTGGCGGCTCCGGGTCTCGAACTCCTCGGCCAGCCCTGCGGCCAGCGCATCGCGGCCCAGCGCGGCGGCGATCGTGGATGCCTGCTTCAGCGACATCCCCTCTCCGTTCGCCCGAAGGTCGAGCGCCTCATCGAGTTGCCGCGCCGCGTCGGTCAAGTCGCCGCGGTCGATCGCGACCTGAGCAAGGTTGAGCCGGGCGGCCGTGCTGTTCGGGTTGAACCCGAGCTCGGTTTCGTAGTGCCGGACAAGGGTGTCGTGATCACCAGACGCTCGCGCCACCTCGACCTGCAGGGCCTGGACGGATTTCAGATCCGGCGAGGTGGCAACGACCTCCCCGGTGATGCGGCTAGCCTCCGCCACCTGGCCAGCGCTGAGCAGGGCGAGCGCCAGCCGCACCGATGCCGTCGCCGACGGGCGGCTCTCGGCCCGTTGCCGGAGAATCTCGACGGCCTCGGCGTCCCGGCCAGCTGTCATCAGCAGTGCGGCCCGCTCTTCCTGCCCTTTGACACTGGTGACGCCGTTTCCTTCGATCGCGTCCAGCCAGCGGGCGGCCTCGCCCAAGGCCCCTCGTGAGCGCAGGTAGCCGACCCACGCCCAGCGCTGGTCCGACGTCAGCAGCCTGAAGTCCGACAGATCGACGGCAAACAATGTTGGGTCCGCCTCTGAACCGGGGGCGTAAGCTGTTCGGGAAGGGGCGGCGACCACGCGTGACTCCTCTGGTGTCCGTACAGAACGTGTGTTTTCCAGTATACGCAGTTGTTTGCATGCTCCGACCTGCTGAGCGACCAGAACTCGGCTGAGCGCTTCAGGCCGCTCACTGGCGCTTCAAGATGCCTCGCCGTTGAAACGACGAGCGGCCGTCATCCTTTGGCGATATCTGCGCGGTGTACTTGGTTGAGGCCGTCCGGACCCTGTGAGCACCGGTTCCCAGCGGTGACGGATAATCAGACAAGGCATCTGGTTGGGCAGTCCCGGATCTGGACGCGGCCCTGCCACGAGAGGAACTCAGGCATAGACATGAACATGAACATGAATACCGAAGAACGGTCGAAGGGGGCGATGTCGCTCTGGGAGCAGACGAGGTCGCAGCGCTGGGCACTGATCATCGGCCTCGTGATCGGCATCGCTGTCGGTGCGAGCGTCGCGATCCTGTTCCGGCCGCTCATCATCGCCATCATCGTGATCCTGCTGGCACTGCTCGTCTTCCGCTCCGTCCGCGGGATGCAGCGCCGTGGACGGGATAGTGATGACAACCTGGCCGTTCGGGGCATGGTGATCACTGGCCGTTATGCCGAGCCCAGCCCCGCCCGGCGCGCCAGTGCGCTGGACGAGTTCGACGATGAGCCCGTCCCCGCCGCTCCTGCCGCGTCCGTCCGCGAGGTTCGCCGCGGCCCGGAGTATGATGCCGAGATCGACGCGATCCTAGCCAACATCGACCGGCAGATCGATCAAGAGGGTGTCCGCCCACAGGGACGGGCAACCCGCCCGGCGGCTCGCCCCCGGACCGAACGACCGGCGTCGACTAACGTCGAGGACGCAGACTTCCACGACCGGTAACCTGCGATCGAGGGGCGACAGCGGTCGTCAGATCGGTTGCCTGACCTCGATTGGCGATGCTGCTCCCCTCTCCGGGCACCTGCGGAGCCGAAGCCGCTCCAGCGGGTGATCGACCAGGTGAGCCGGAGAGGGGCCCGGGGGGAGAGGTCATCTCCGCCGCCCGATTACTTCGAAAGCAACCCGCCATAGTCGCCGGATCGCCAGTCATCCCTGCCGCTGTAGGTTCGGCCGAGATCCTCACCGGCACCGGAGGCAGTCGTTCTGGACAACGTACAGATCATCCTCACGCTCACGGTCGTCACCTTCGTGCTCGGTGTGCTGCTTGGGTTCGTTGGAGCGGGAGGGGCCGGACTGGTCGTGGCGCTGCTCTCGACCGGGTTCGGACTTCCCATCCACGAGGCGATCGGGACTGGTCTGGCCGCGATGTTCTTCACGGCGGTCGCCGGAGCCTGGTCTCATTACCGGGAGGGGAACGTCGCCCCACGGGCTGGCATCACGATCGGTCTGGCCGGAATCATCGGCGCCGTCGCCGGGGCGTCGGTCAGCCAGGGCATCCCCGAACAGGCGCTGACCATCGCGGCCGGACTCGGGCTCTGGGTCCTGGCGGCGATGGTCTGGTTCCGGACCCGCTACGCCGCCCTGATCGTGCCGCCGCCCGGTGAGCGGGCGCCTGACCTCGCTCCGGACCGGCGGCTGCCGTCGATTGGCCTTGGCATCGTCGGGGGCGCGCTGTCCGCTCTCCTTGGCGTCGGGATGTCGCCGTTCATCCAGCTCGGGTTGCTGGTAGTCGCGAAGCTTCAGCTCCGGCAGGCGGTCGGGACGACTATGCTCGTCCTGATGTTCGTCAGTTTCAGCGCCGCCCTGACGTTCCTGGCGGCTGGTGATGTCTCTGGGCCGCATCTGGTCGGCACCGTCGTCGGCCTGTCATCCGGCTCGTTCATCGGCGCCCGCTACACCCGCCGCGCCCCGGTGATCGTCCTCCGGGTCGCTCTGGTTGCGACTCCGGTCTTCGCCGGCGCCCTGCTCCTCAGTAACGTTGCCTGACGCTTACTGCAACACGCACTGCTCAGTGCAATGAGCCGTCCGTCTGGATTAGGACTCTCGCTTCGCTGGCATTTGCCAGTGCCCATGGGCGTGATCGCCGAACTCCCCAACGCCACAGCGTCTCGTCCATAGGGTCACCGGTTTGCCCTGACCGGCGCCCGCAGGCGCCATCGCCCCGCAGGGCGATATCCGGCGCTCAGGGTGCTACCGTCTTCATGGATGGAGGATTCGTCGCTATGAGCCATCGTTGAATCGAACACCGGTTCCCGGACCGTAACCTGGGTCATTTCGAATAGGTTTGAACCCGGAGCAACGTCTCGCCTTGCGGCGAAGGCCGCTCCGGCGGCCGGTCAAGGCAAGCCCGTGACCCTACAGCGGTTCTCATTAAGCTTGTCGGTAGCGAGCGGCCAGCCCCACCCCCCAGCCCTTCTCTCCCCGACAGTTTGTGACCGGACACGAGGAGCGAGACAGCATGACCACCACCCGAGCAGCGAAACTGGCTGATGTTGAAACATCCGGGTTCGCCGTCAGGAGTCGCCATGCCATCC
>JAABUN010000211.1_pt1 | contig 152591 bp, 136 predicted proteins | sample 5559311 | NCBI WGS metagenome assembly JAABUN01 (sample SAMN10711877, study PRJNA513370) | rock metagenome | isolation source: Antarctica rocks | place: Antarctica: Victoria Land, Siegfried Peak sud
AAAATTCTCGTCTCTTTGATGATTCCTGCTTAGTCTGCTATGTTCTTCTTCAGACAAAGTTTTGACAAATTTTGTTGGCACTTTCATTCCTTCATTATACCTCAGAACTTTGTCTTGCCTGCTTAAAGGTGCAATTAGAGTAGATTGCTTTGAAATTATTGTCAAGATAATTTTATCCGACCTCTTTCAATTTGCGGAAACACGCACGGCAGTCGAGTGTGTTCTTCAACTTTGCACATTCGACTGCCGTGCGTGTTTCCGCATTCAACCGGGTAACTTATAATATTAAATTTATTGAAAGAGTCTTTTGCATATCAATGGCGGTAATTTTTCCGCTTTCAAACAGATAAATTCCCGGCTCGCGCATCTCGTTTAAAAGAAAAAACCGGCTTGTTTGCCGTCGAGCCTAAGGCTGTGATACAAAATAGTTTTTCAAGTTTGTTATTACAGTATTTCTATTTATCAAGAGAGGACTATTTAAAAAATGGCTGGACGAAATAAAATTACGGTTGTCGGCGCGGGAAACGTCGGCGCGACCGCCGCGCACTGGATTGCGGCTAAAGAATTGGCGGACGTTGTGCTGGTCGATATTGTCGAAGGAACGCCGCAGGGCAAATCTTTGGATTTGGCGCAAGCCGCGCCGATTGACGGCTTCGACGTGAAACTTGTCGGCGCGAATTCTTATGAAGAAACGAAGAATTCCGACATTGTAATTATTACCGCCGGACTTCCCCGAAAACCGGGAATGAGCCGCGACGACCTTTTGAAAACCAACGCCGATATTGTCGGCAAAGTTACGGACGAAGTTGCGAAATACTCGCCCGATTCGGTCATCATCGTCGTCTCTAATCCGCTGGACGCGATGACGCAGGTTGCGTTTAAGCGTTCGGGTTTCCCGAAAAACCGTGTTATCGGAATGGCTGGCGTTTTAGATTCGGCTCGTATGCGTTGCTTTTTAGCCGAAGCGCTCGACGTTTCGGTCGAAGACGTTACCGCTTTCGTTCTCGGCGGACACGGCGACACGATGGTTCCGCTTCCCCGTTATTCGACGTGCGCCGGAATTCCCGTAACCGAGCTTTTGCCGAAAGAACAGCTCGATGCGATTATCGCGCGAACGGCGAGCGGCGGCGCGGAAATCGTCGGATTACTTAAAACCGGTTCAGCCTTTTACGCTCCGAGTTTGGGCGCGGTCGAGATGGCGGCGTCGATTCTCAAAGACAAAAAACGTATTCTTCCGTGCGCCGTCTATCTCGAAGGCGAATACGGCATCAACAATTTGTTCGTCGGCGTTCCGTGCAAATTGGGCAAAAACGGCGTCGAGCAGATTATCGAAATTTCACTGACGAACGAAGAACGCTCGGCTCTGCATAAATCGGCGGGCGCGGTTCAGGAATTAATTGACGTTCTCAGTATTTAATATAAATAAAAAAATCCGGCGGTTTTTGCTTAAATCTCACTTTCTGCAAACCGGCGGATTTTTTTTGGCTTCGGGTTTTCGCACTTTTATTTAGAAAGTCTGCCGACAGTTTTATCAAACTTGCCAATCCGAATAAAAAAGTGTCTAATGATAGTTTGCTTTTCAGAGAGCGATAATCAAATAAGGAGAGTTAAAATTTACTCTAATGGCTTTTATTTCAGTTAATAATAATGAAAACATCGAGAGCGCGCTGCGTCGTTTTAAGCGTAAAGTGATAACCGAAGAAATTATCAAGGATTTAAAGAAACACGCGCATTTCGTTCCGCCCGGACAAAAGGCGAAGCTCAAATCGGCAAATGCCCGCAAGCGCAACCGCAAGCGTTTTCGTCCGACGCGTTCTTTCGGCAACAATCAGGGCGCGGGTCAGAATTCCAACCAAAATCAAAACAGATAGTCGTTCGACAATTTTCTTGAACGTGTGATGCGCAGACGGCGAAACGGTTTTTTACGAAGAACTTTTTGCCGTCCGCGCATCATTTTATTTTTGTATGAATACGGAAAAACCGCGCATTCTCATCACTAACGATGACGGAATTCACGCCGAAGGCATTATCGCGCTTGAAAACGCGCTGCGTGAAATCGCCGACGTTTTCGTTGTCGCGCCCGTTTCGGAAATGAGCGGCGCGTCGCACAGTTTGACTTTATCGCGCCCGCTTCGCATTCGTCAGATTGACGAACGCCACTGGACGGTTGACGGAACGCCGACCGATTGCGTAACGCTCGCTTTAAATCGAATTTTCACGCCGGAGCAGCGTCCGCATCTGTGCGCTTCGGGCATCAATCACGGCGCTAATCTCGGCGACGACGCGACTTATTCGGGAACGGTTGCGGGCGCGCTCGAATCGACGATTTTAGGCGTTCCCGGACTCGCGTTCAGTCTGGTAGCAGGGGAAAATTACGATTTTACCGAATCGGCGAAAATCGCCGCCCAAATCGTCGCCAAAGCGATTAAAGAAGGATTGCCGCCCGCCACGCTTCTCAACGTCAACTTTCCGCAAGGCAAACCGAAAGGCATTCGCGTAACCAAACAGGGCTTTAAGGAAGCGCGACCGATTATCAGCGAACATACCGACCCGCGCGGCAAATTGTATTACTGGATTGGCGAGGAGCGAAACGGTTTTCGTGCCGAAGGCGGAACGGATTTCGAGGCGATTGACGAAAATTTCGTATCGGTTACGCCGATGCGCAGCGATTTGACGAACCACGGCGCGATTGAAATTTTGCAAAGCTGGAATCAATAAAAACTGCGGACAGTTACAGATAGCTGCGGATAGCTGCAACCATCTGACTCTGCGATTTTCCGTAAACTCTGCAACTATCTGTAACTTCCTGCAACTATCTGTAAACTTTTAAAGAAAATGGACGAATATCAAATTCCGCGCGAACGAATGATTGAACGTCTTCGCGACCATTATAAAATTAAGGACGAGCGCGTTTTGGACGCGATGCGCCGCGTTCCGCGTCATTTTTTCGTTCCCGAAGCCTTAAAAACTCAGGCTTATCGCGACAACGCTCTGCCGATTGCCGCCAATCAAACCATTTCACAGCCGTTTATCGTCGCCCGTATGACCGAGCTTTTGGAATTAAACAGTCAATCGAAAATCCTGGAAATCGGCGCGGGTTCCGGTTATCAATCCGCCGTTCTCGCGCAGTTAGCGCAAAAGATTTACGCGATTGAACGCGTTCCGCAGCTTGCCGGAGAAGCGCGGCGGCGATTGCAAAACTTAAATATAAACAATGTTTCGCTCGATTGCGCCGACGGCACGCACGGCTTGGAGAAACACGCGCCGTATGACGGAATCCTCGTCGCGGCGGGCAGTCCGAGTCTGCCCGAACCGCTTCTCAAACAATTGAAAACCGGCGGAAAACTCGTTATTCCAATCGGCGAAAATCAAAAATCGCAAAAGCTGATTCGCGTTACGCGCGCGGGCAGAGGCTTTGAAACCGAAGATTTCGGCGACTGTTCGTTCGTGCCGCTCATCGGCGAACACGGCTGGAAAAACAACTGAAGTTTGCAATGCTGAAAAAATACGCTTCTTGACATAAGCCGCTGAAAACTTATAACTTACAGAGACAAACTTGTGATTACGGAAAAAAAAGAATTTAATCTGCCGAGCCGCCTCGAATCGGTTGAAAAAGCCGCGCGCGAAGCCGCTGATTTCGCGGTAAAATCCGGCTTTTCGGAAGAAGCGCTCTTTGCAATAGATATGGCGGTGCGCGAGGCGGCGGCGAACGCCGTTAAACACGGCAACCGCGAAGACGAAACAAAACCAATCGAAATTACGTTTGAGAATCTGGACACAGGTTTTGCGATTACAATCCGCGATTTCGGCGCGGGCTTTGCGGTCGAAGAAATTCCAGACCCGACGAACCCGGAAAATCTTCTAAAAGAGAGCGGGCGCGGCATTTTGTTTATGCGTTCCTTTATGGACGAAGTAGAATGGTTAAATCACGCGGAAGGCGGTATGATTGTAAAAATGTTGAAAAGACGTTAAATGGTTTCGCTTTCTTGGACTTTACCGGCATTTCTAGTCTAAAATCTGCAAGCAAAACTTTTCTATAAATTTACACGGAAACAGGAGATAAAAATGGCTGAACTTAATATAACTGAACGACAGGCGGGCGACATTACGATTCTCGATATGAACGGCAAAGTAACAATCGGCGAAGGCAGCGTCGCGCTTCGCACCACGATTCGCCGTCTGCTCGGCGAAGGCAAAAAAAATATTCTGCTTAACCTCGGACAAGTCGGCTACGTCGATTCGAGCGGCATCGGCGAATTCGTTTCGAGCTTTACGGCAGTCAACAAGGAAAGCGGCAAGCTCAAGCTCGTCAATCTGACGCAGAAAATTCAGGATTTGCTGGCGATTACAAAACTTTTAACGGTTTTCGATGTCTACGACAGCGAAGCCGACGCGCTCAACAGCTTTAGCTAAAAACAATTTTCAATTGAAAAAGCCGAAAAGTCCTAAAGAATTAAAATTCTTTAGGACTTTCTCACCGGGAGCGCGGGCATCTTGCCCGCAAAGATTGCGCGAGCAATCTAAAGACGCGTCTAGTCAGGATTCGACGCAGAAGTTCAGCCCGGCGGTTTGGAGACGTTCCGGCGTGTTTAAGAGCGGGCAGGATGCCCGCGCTCCATACAAAGACGTTTCTCAAATTTTAGAAAGTCCAGTTCTTTATCCTTTTTTATTTTCAGCCCGGGTCAGCAAATTAAATTCTGCAAAAATTGAACTCAACCGTCCGCCGCGCGTTTTAATCTGTCCATCAAAGCCGCGCCGATTCCCTGTTCTTCAACCGTTCGGCAAAAAATCGTTTCAATTCCAACTCTGTCGCACTGCCTGAAAAACTCGAAAACCGAATGCGCGTAATCTTCGACCGACGCGCAAATTTTTACCAGATTAAAATCTTCGTCCGGCAAATCGAATCCGATAAACGCTTTGGATTTTAAATCTTCAACTTTTAACTTTGAATCAACCAAAACGACTTTCGCGCGCGGCGAATAATGGCGATGTTTCAAGCCCGGACTTTTCGGCGCTTCGTCTGTTTTTAATTTATAAATTTCTGTTTCGGGAACAATTTTTTGTAAATCTGCGAGCGTAACCGCGCCGCTTCGCAAAACGAGCGGCACGTTTGAAGCGCAGTCAACAACGGTCGATTCCAAGCCGATTTCCGTCGTCTCGCCCTGTAAAATGCAGTCGATTCTGCCGTCCAAATCTTCAAGAACCGCTCGCCACGTCGTCGGACTCGGACGACCGGAAAGATTTGCAGACGGCGCGACAACGGGCGTTCGGCATTTTTCCAAAAATTTCAAAGCCAAACTGTTTTTCGGCATTCGCACGCCGATTGTTTGGAGATTTGCAGTTGCAATCGACGGAACGCTTTCGGCTTTCGGCAAAACGAGAGTGAGCGGCGCGGGAAAAAACGACTCGATAAATTTTTGCGCCGTTCCTGTAATTTCAGAAACTAAAAGTTTTATGTCTTCGACTTTGCCGACGTGCGCGATTAACGGATTATCGTTCGGTCTTTGTTTGGCTTCAAAAATTCGCGCAATCGCCCGTTCGTCAAAAACATTCGCGCCCAAACCGTAGACCGTTTCAGTCGGAAAAGCGACAATGCCGCCGCGCTTTATAAATTCGGCGGCTTCGAGCGGCGAAGTTGTTAAAATAGTTTTCATTTTTCATCGCGGAAAAGAAAAGTTTCCCGCAAAGGCGCGGAGAACGCAATGAGAAACGGAAATTTAACCACAGATGAACGCGGATAGACACGGATAAATACAAAGAAATTAACAGGGATGGAGAGGATTAAGAGGATAAAAACAAAAGCATTAAATCTTTTTCTTTATCCCTGCCAATCCCCTTCATTCCTGTTTATTTCTTTCTTAAAATTCGTGTCTATCCGCGTTCATTTGCGGCTAAATGTTCCTCTCTTTCGTTTCTCCGCGCCTTTCAGTTAAAATTATTTAAATGACTTTAGAAGAAAAGCTCAAAAATCTGCCGACCGCGCCCGGCGTTTATATTCACAAAAACGCCGACGGAAAAATCATCTACGTCGGCAAGGCGAAAAACTTAAAGAACCGCGTGCGTTCCTATTTCCAATCGGGACGCGGACACGACGCCAAGACGCGCGAGCTTGTAAAACGTATTGCCGATTTGGAGTTTATCGTCGTCGATAACGAAGTCGAAGCGCTCGTTTTAGAATCGAATTTAATCAAGAAACACAAGCCGCGTTTTAATGTCTTATTAAAAGATGACAAGCAGTATCCGCACTTAAAAATGACGAACGAGCCGTTTCCGAAAGTCGTCATCACCAGAAAAATCGTCAAAGACGGCTCAAACTATTACGGACCGTTTCTGCCCGCGAGTTTAGCGCGAAAAACTCTCGATTTAATCAATCGCGCTTTTCAATTGCGGACGTGCGACATCGAAATCGACGGCAAGCTGCCGCGTCCGTGTCTCGAATATCACCTGAAACGATGTCTCGCGCCGTGCGTCAAAGAATTGTGCCGACCGGACGAATATAAACAGGCGACCGCCGACGTAAAACTTCTGCTCGACGGTAAAAACAAAGAGCTTGCCGATAATCTACGGCAGCGAATGTGGGAATTTTCTGAAAAAAGCAACTACGAACTCGCCGCGAAATACAGAGATTTGCACAAAACGGTTTTAGCTTTAGCCGAACAGCAGAAAATGGCGACGACCGCCGAACTCGACGTTGATATTTTAGGATTTTACCGTGAAGCGCAGCGGCTCGCGCTCCAGCTTTTCACGATGCGCGAAGGCAAAATCGTCGGGCGGCGCGAATTTTTCTGGGAAGATTTGGACGCCGAAAACTTCGACGTTTCAGAATTTCTCGGCGAAGTTTTGGCGCAGTATTATTCGACCGATTACGTGCCGCTCGAAATTCACGTTCCCGCCGATTTCGCCGACCGCCAAACGCTTGAAAAGGTTTTAACCGAACGGCGCGGGCGCAAAGTCCGCATTTTAGACCCGAAACGCGGACAGAAAAAAGAAATGATTTCGCTGGTTGAAACAAACGCCAAAATCGCTTTCGAGCAAAGATTCCGCGTTCTGAAACCCGACACGGAAAAAGTTCTCGGCGACTTGCAGGAGATTCTCGAGCTTCCCTATTTTCCCGAACGCATCGAATCGTTCGACATCTCGAACATCTCCGGCGCGGAAAATGTCGCCGGCATCGTCGTCTATGAAAACGGCAAACCGAACCGCGCCGAATTCCGCCGTTTTATTATCAAAACCGTCGAAGGCGCGAACGATTTCGCCTCGATGCACGAAGCAGTTTTCCGCCGATTAAAACGCCTTTTAGCCGAAGAAAAACCGCTTCCGCAATTGATTTTCATCGACGGCGGCAAAGGTCAAATCTCAGCGGCGGCGCAGGCGTTAAAAGAACTCGACCTCGAAGCGATTCCGATTGTCGGATTGGTCAAACCGCCGCGCCGCCACAACGAAATTTCGCATCTTCTAAGATTCGGCTGCGAAGACAAACCGGTTTATTTTGAAATCGGAGTTCCGGCGTTTCGTCTCGTCCAGCAAATCCGCGACGACACGCACAAAACCGCTATTGAATTTCACCGCAAACGCCGCGAAACCCGCGATTTTACGTCGGAACTAACGGCTATCGAAGGCGTCGGCGAAAAGCGTCGAATGAAATTATTAAGAAATATGGGTTCAATCGAACGCATCGCCAAAGCGTCTATCGAAGAACTCACTCCCTTCGTCGGCTTAAAAACCGCTAAACTCGTCTTCGACCATTTCGAGCGCCAGAGAAACCACGCAAACGGCGGTTAATCGCGCCGCTTCGCCGTCTTTTATTTGTTAATTTAACCCAAGTTGCCAGTTATGATTTTTCACCGCAGAGGCGCAGAGAAAAGACGCGGAGTTTTGCCGGGATTTTGTCTTTTCTCTGCGTTTCTCTGCGAAAACTCCGCGACTCTGCGGTGTAATCTCTTATAATTTCGATAACTGGCAACTTGGGTTAATTTAGTTCGGCTGATTTGATTGAATTTGGCTGTCGTGAATTTCCTTTTCGTGTTTTTGTTCTTTGCGGAACGAATAAAGGTAAATAACGATGACGATGTTGAAAATCAGAATTCCGGCGCGAACAAATGTCGGTTTTTGTATGAATTCGTAAAGTTCGATTGGAATATACAGCGAGCCGGAAATAATGGCGAACCACTCCGCCCACGCGCGCAGACGCCATAAGCCGTAAGCCTCGACGAAACGAATCGTCGCGTAAAGGAGCGACAGACCGAAGAAGAATTTGATGTTCGACGGGTTGAGTTTGGTGATTGTCTCGACGATGCGGTTGGCGAGCCTGCCTTCGGAGTTGAGATGCAGAAAGCCGACTAAATCTTCGGCAAAATCGGCGATGTCGCGGTGAATCAGAGACAAAATGCCGAAACCGGCGATTAAGCCGACGACGCCTTTGAACGCCTCGAAAACTGCAATGGCGCGGATGCCCTTTTTTGCTGTTTGTTTCATCTGAAAACTTTCGGTAACCGCTATTTTTACGAATTTCGATTAATGAACTTCTTTGTGTGAGCCGATGTCTATAAAAATAACTCTTAAATCATATTCGATGCTGAAACTCCAGTAATCTTTGAGCTTGCCTGAGAGTTTGCGAGTTTTTAAGCCGCTTTCAAAAGGATTTCGCGCAAACGATTCGAGTTTAACCCGAAATTTCTGTTCACGTTCGACGTTTCCCGCAATTCGGCGTTTGAAGGCACGTCTGAAAGACGAGCTAAAAGCGATTTTAATCATCGAGCGATTTCATCGGGTTATCGAGATTTGAGGAAAATTTTAATTCGCCGTTTTTGAATTCACGTCGGCTTTGCTCGCCGTTTTCTAAAATTTCCGCGCGTCTTTCTTCGAGCAGATAACTTTCAAGCAAATCTTTTAACTCGCTCTTTTCATCAAACGAAAGCTGTTTAACTTCTTCGACTACGCCCGCGAAATTTGTGTTCATTTCAAAATCTCCTTTTACTTGATTGTAAAAAAATTAAACAGGCGTCGGCGCGTCGGCGCGCGGGACGAAACATCGGCGGCAGCGCGCTTCGTATTTGCCGCTCGCGCCGACTTCGACCAGCGCTTCGGATTCAAATGTGCGCTGCGAATAGTTCGCCGTCTCGCCGCATTTAACGCAGATGGCGTGCGTTTTCGTGATAAATTCGGCGACCGATAAAAGCTGCGGCATCGGCTCGAACGGCTTTCCCGTGTAATCCTGGTCGAGTCCGGCGACGATAACGCGCTTGCCGCTGTTCGCCAGAAGATTTACGGCGTCGATGATTTCGCGGTCGAAAAACTGTCCTTCGTCGATGCCGACAACTTCGGTATCGTCTTTAATCTGCGCCATCAATTCCTTCGCCGTCATCACCGGATTTGAAACGTGCGTCATTCCCGAATGCGAAGCGATTTCTTCAGCCGAATAGCGATTGTCGATTTTCGGTTTGAAGACCTGAACTTTTTGACGCGCAATCTGCGCGCGGCGCAGGCGTCTAATCAATTCTTCCGATTTGCCCGAAAACATCGAGCCGACGATAACTTCTATCCAGCCCGCGCCGTTTTTGCGGTGCTTGCGGCGTTCTTCGGCGTTGTCGAAAATCAATTCTTCAACCATTTTGTGCGTTAAATATTCCTTCTCTTGAAATGTGAAAACGCTAAGATTACCACAAAAAAACCGGCGCGACAAAAATCGGATTCGGCGCGGACGACACGGAATTTTCGGCGAATATAGCCGCCGTTTCAGCCGGTTAGACGGCTGAAATTTAACCGCGTCCGCGCACGCGTGCCGTTAAACAAAGACCGCACGCATTACGGCGCGTTTGTCGATGATTGATTTTCCGCCGGTTCATTTTCCTTCCGGCTGTTCTCCGGCATCTGTTTTTTATCGTCGTCGCCCGCGTTCATCGATTTCTTTACCAGACTCTGCGCGATTTTGTCGATGATTCTCACGCCGTCGTGTTTGCGCGTGATGTTGTTGGCGATGATTGAAAAAGCAAAAATTTCGTCGTCCGCCTGCGCGTATCCGGCGAGCGAGTTGACGAAGGTTATCGTGCCGGTTTTGGCTAAGATTCTGCCTTTGACGTTCCACAGGCGACCGCCGAGCGTTCCGTCCGTTCCGGCAATCGGCAGCGAATTTATGAAGGCGTCGGCAAAATTTGATTTGGCGGCAAAGGCGAGCGCGCGCGCGAAGGCTTCGGGCGAGACGAAATCGAGCCGCGACAAACCCGAACCGTCGTGAATCGAAACGTCTTCGACGGCGACATTATTTTGGCGCAGAAATTTTTTGATGACCGCCGCGCCCGCCGCGTCGTCGCCGCGAATTTCTTGAATTTCACGGCTTTCGTCGGGCGCTTCGGCGCCGAATTTTTTGCCGATTGCGCGCAAAAGCAGCTCGCCGTAAAGATTGACCGAATGTTTGTTTAATCTTTGAACAAGCTCGCCGAGCGGCTTGCTTTCGACAAAGGCAAGCTCGTTCGTATTTGTAACTTCCGGTCGGTTTTCGGTTTTCCAGCCGACGGATTTAAAGTCGCCTTCAACCGTGATGCCCTTGTTTTCCAGAGACTTTTTGAAATTTCGCGCCGTAAAAAGCGCCGGGTCGTGAACCGACAATTTCCCGTAAGCCCGTTTGCCGTTGCCCCAGACGTAAACATCGTTGCTCTCCAGCCCGCGCTGAATGCCGAAAGCCGGAGTTTGCCCGCTTTGGGTTGGTTCTACCTCGCCGTGAATCGCAAATAAATCGGTCGAAGCCGCCGGTTTGCCGTCGGTGTCCATATAAACGCCGGCGATATTTTCTTTGAACGAAAGCGCGCTCGCTTCCGCGCCGTAATGCCATTGCAGCTCGTTCCACGTCCAGCCGTCGCCGATTGTCAATCCCTTAAAATAACTGTCGTCGCCGACGATGTTTCCGCGAACGTGTTTTAAGCCTTTCGACTGCAACTGATTGATTAAATTGTCCATCGCGGCGGCGTCGAAATCCGGCGCGCCCGTTCCGTAAACTGTTAAATCGCCGTTCAAATTGCCGTCGGCGTCGATTTGAGCGGGCGCGAAAACCGAAGTTTTGAAACGATAATCGACGCCTAATTTGTCGAGCGCGACAATGGAAGTCAGAGTTTTTTCAATCGAAGCCGGATTAAAAAGCTGCCGTCCGTCGCGCGCGCAGGCGATTCGTCCGTCTTTGAGACTTAAAACGAACACGCCCCAACGAGCGTTGGCATACTCGCTTTCCTCGATTGTTCGATTGATTTGCGCGCACAAGGCGATGTCTTCCGGCTTGGTTGAAATCTGCAAAGGTTTGGCGAGATTTATGTCGAACGCCGGAACGTCGAAACTGGCAGTCGTCTGGTCGGGCTGCTGCTGCTGTTCTTCATTTCGGCTTTCGCCTCTGGCGGCGTCGTCCGCCGTTCGGCACGACGAAAAAAGCAAAAGCGGGACGATTGATAAAAAGAAAAATAATTTTTGCGCGTTTAATTTGCGCCGTTTGAGTTTAATAGCTGATTTCATTAACAAATACTTTCGTGATTATTTAAAGTTTCAGAGCGGTGATGCGCGTCCGCATTTAAAGCGATTTGAATTTCGGCAATTTCTCCGATGTTAATCGCGCCTGCATCGTTGCTGATTAAAACCCGCAAAAGCGGCGAAGCCGTCTGCAAACTTTTCGCGGACGACCTGACGACAAAATAAAAATCATTTCGTGTTTCCTGGCTGTAAAAATCCAGTAACGCAAAGGAACGCGAAATGATTTTTATTTTTCAGATTGCTTGCAGCACTAAATATTTATTTACAGTTCGCGCAAATCTCTGCCGGTCATCTCAGACGGTTTTTCGATGCCCAAAATTCCGAGAATCGTCGGCGCGACATCTTCGAGCGCGCCGTTTTCGCGGAGCTTTAAATCGCCTGTCCGCTCGTCAATCAAGTGAAACGCGACCGGATTTGTCGTGTGCGAATTGTTCGGCTCGCCCGTCAGCAAATCCGCCATTTCCTCGCAGTTTCCGTGGTCGGACGTGATAACGGCAACACCGTCGAGTTCCCGGATTTTTTCTAAAATCCCGCCGAGACACGTATCGACAAACTGCACCGATTCGATGGTTTTCTCCAGATTTCCCGTGTGTGCGACCATATCGGCGGCGGCGAGATTGACGACGAAAACGTCGTTTTCTCCCGCTTCGAGCGCGCGCAGAATCTTGTCGGTAACCTTAAAACAGCTCATCTCCGGTTGAGTTTCCGCCGCCGTCATTTTCAGCGACGGAACGACGACGCGCTGCTCGCACTGATGTTCAAGCTCGACGCCGCCGTTGAAAAAATATGTCAGATGCGCGTATTTTTCCGTTTCGACAACACGACAGTTTAAGACGCCGCTGTCGGCGAAAATTTTCGCCAGAACATTTTCTTCGCTCGCCCGGCGAAAAGCGACGGGCAGATTAAAGCGGAGGTCGTATTCGGTCAAACAGACGGCTTCGATTTTCGGCTTGCCCGCAGTCGTCGAATCGTCCGCCCCGGAGAGGGCAAGCGATTCGACAAGCTGGCGCATAGCGTCTGGGCGATGATTGAAAAAAATCACGACATCGCGGCTTTTTATTGCCGCGACCGGAACGCCCGGCTTTTCTTCCAGAACAATCGGCTGGATAAATTCGTCGGAAATGCCGCGCAGAAAAGAGCTGCGAATCGCGGAAACGGCGTCGGACGCACGCTCGCCTTCCGAGTGAACGAGCATCGTGTAGGCGCGCGCCGTGCGTTCCCAGTTTCGGTCTTTATCCATCGCGTAATAACGTCCGCAAAGCGTAGCGAGACGCCCGACGCCGATGTCCGCCATTTTTATCTCGAACGCTTCGGCGTAAACGTCCGCCGTGCGCGGCGCAACATCGCGCCCGTCGAGAATCGCGTGGACGAAAACATTCGTTAAGCCTTCGTTTTTCGCCATTCGCAGCAGCGTGAAAAGATTGACGGGCGAAGCGTGAACGTCGCCGTCCGACATCAGACCAATTAAATGAACGGCGGAATTATTAACCTTCGCCTTATCGAACGCGTCTTTCAGAACTTCATTTCCAAAAAACCTGCCCGTCTTTATCGCGTTTGAAATGTTGGCAACGTCCGTTTGAACGATACGCCCCGCGCCGATATTCAAATGTCCGACTTCGGAGTTTCCCGGCGCGTCCGGCGTCAAACCGACGCGCAGACCGGCGGCGGCAAGATAGGTTTTCGGGTATTTCTCGTTGATTTCGTCGTAAAAAGGCGTGTGCGCCAGAGCAATGGCGTTGCCTTCTCTTTTGGTCGAATGTCCCCAGCCGTCGAGAATAATCAGCGCGAGTGGTCTTTTCATAATTTAGTCCGTAGTCCATAGTCCATAGTCCGCAGTTCGTAGTCATTGTCTTTTCGGCGAAAATCGAAAACTCGAACTATTTCGACTGACAAAGGACTGTGGACTACGGACTGCGGACTAATCAATAAGCATTAGGCGCGGTTTTTTCCATCCAGCGCATCGGAAATTTCAGCGCCGCGAAACCGAATTTTTCGTAGAGCGCGTGCGCGTCTTTCGTCGCTAAAATCCAGCGGCGAAAATTCTGCAATTGCGGGTGATTTACAATCGTTTCCATCAGCCATTTGCTCAATCCGCGCCCGCGAAATTCTTCTAAAATAAAAACGTCGCCGACGTATGCGAATGTCGCGTAATCGGTAACGACGCGCGCAAAGCCGATTAAATTTTCGCCCGCATAGACGCCGAAAGGCAGAGAATTTTTTATCGCCGTTTCAGTTTGTTTTACCGTGCGTTCCTTCGCCCAATAGGATTCTTCGGATAAAAACTTATGAATCCGGTTGATTTGCAGCCGCTCGCGGTCTGTGCTGATTGTAAATTCGCCGTCTTGCCACTCATTTTGCATAATTATTCGGTCTGAAAACGAGCTTTGCAGTTCGGGCATTCAATCAATTTCGTCGTGCCGCTAATCGGGATTGTCGGAACGACGAAAAATAATGTAATAAAACGCATTCCGGTTTTTTCGACAAATTGGGCGAGCGCGCCGCAATTACTGCACCGAATCGTTTCGCTCGTTTTCGCCGAACCCCAGGTGATATATTTTGTGCCGATGACTAAAAACATAATTAAATTGTTGGTTTGAGATACTTTAAATCTTGAATAAACCGAAAATCATCCGTGTTGTAAGTTAAAATCGTTAAATCGTTTTCGAGCGCGGTCGCGGCAATTAATGCGTCGGCGAGCAATAAACCATATGAATTTGAGTAAGACCGGATTAAATCAATTGCCCGCGCGGAACTTTCGGGCGTTATTGAAATCAGCGGAAAGCGCGTCAAATATTTTTCAATGACGTGCTTTTCCCGATTCGATTTAGAGCCTTGCAGACATTCGATATAAATGGTCGCGTCAATCGCGCACTCAAGGCTTTCCACAAACTTCGTAACATCTAAATCGCCCTTAAAGATTCGAGATAAAACATTTGTATCGGGCAAATACTCAATCATATTTTACCGTTATTTTTATCTCGAATCGCGCGCGCAATTTCCTCTGCCGTCTCTTTACGGTCAGCCCAGATGCCGACTGCTTCGTCCGCGTCCACGTCGTCCAAATCGTATGGATACTTTAATTGAATCGTTTCGAGTTTCTTCGGATTCTTAACCAGCCGCAAAATTTCGTCGGCGACTTCGGCGCTTTTTACGCTGAATTTCAGATTTACGTTTTGCGGCACTTCGATAACCAGCTGTCCCATAAAATTCACACCTCGAATCGTATTTTATCACGGCTATTGTTTGAGTTGATAAAAAGCCTTACGCCCCAAATATTTCCCGCTGCTGCCCAAATCTTCTTCGATTCTGAGAAGCTGATTGTATTTGGCGATGCGGTCGGAGCGGGAAAGCGAGCCGGTTTTGATTTGTCCGGCGTTCGTCGCAACGGCTAAATCGGCGATGAACGAATCTTCGGTTTCGCCCGAACGATGCGAGATAACGGCGGTCATATTATTTGTTTTGGCAAGCTCAATGGCATCGAGCGTTTCGGTCAACGTGCCGATTTGATTGACTTTTATAAGAATCGAATTTGCCGCGCCGGTGTCGATTCCCTTTTGGAGAAATTCGACGTTCGTTACAAATAAATCATCGCCGACGAGCTGAATCTTTTTGCCGAGTTGTTCGGTGATATTAGTCCAGCCGTCCCAATCGCTTTCGGCTAAACCGTCTTCGATGGAAATAATCGGATATTTTTCGCACCAATCAGCCCAATACGCAATCATTTCGTCGCTCGAAAGTTTCCGATTATCCGACTTTTTGAAAACGTAGTTTGTGCCGTCGAAAAACTCGCTCGCCGCCGGGTCGAGCGCGAGCATAATATCTTCGCCCGCCGTATAACCGGCTTTTTCGATTGCTTCGAGAATCGTTTCAATCGCTTCTTCGTTCGATTTCAGGTTCGGCGCGAAACCGCCTTCGTCGCCGACTGATGTTGCGTAGCCGCGAGATTTCAAAACCGATTTGAGACTGTGAAAAATCTCCGCGCCCGCTCTTAACGCTTCGGAAAAACTTTCCGCGCCGACGGGCATAATCATAAATTCCTGAAAATCGACGTTGTTGTCGGCGTGCGCGCCGCCGTTGATAATATTCATCATCGGAACGGGCAGAGTTTTGGCATTGACGCCGCCGAGATAGCGGTAGAGCGGCATTTCCTGAAACGCCGCCGCCGCCCGCGCCGCCGCCATCGAAACGGCGAGCAGCGCGTTTGCGCCGAGATTCGATTTATTCGCCGTGCCGTCGAGCGCGATTAAAACTTCGTCAATCGCCGTCTGGTCGAGCGCGTCCATTCCTTCGACTTCATACGCGATTTTTTCGTTGACGTTCTCGACCGCCATCAAAACGCCTTTACCCGAATATCTTTGGTCGTCGCCGTCGCGCAATTCGACCGCTTCGTTTTCGCCGGTTGACGCGCCGGACGGCACGGCGGCGCGTCCCGTCGTGCCGTCTTCGAGAATTACTTCGGCTTCGACCGTCGGATTTCCGCGTGAATCTAAAATCTCCCGCGCCCAAACTTGTTCGATTAAACTCATTTTTTTATAAATTGCTCCGTTAAAAATTATGAAATACCTGCGGGTTAAATTTAGCGTGAAACGGCGAAAAAGACAAAAACCTTAAAAATTATCAGCAAAAAGCCCCGCGTTTTGATTGCGAGGCTTTCGTTATCTGCAAAAGGTGCAAATTATTGAATCGAGCTGTTCCGCTCGATTTTTCATACGGCGACCATTACAAACGATTATCGTTGCTGTTGGTATTACCGTTAGTGTTGCCGTTAGTGTTGCCGTTAGTGTTGGTATTTTTGTTGACCGAACCGCGCGGCGTTCCCGGGTTAGGATTGCGTCCGCGTCTGACGCCCGGACGGTTGTCGTTGCTGTTTGTATTCGTGTTTGAATTGACGTTACCGTTGGCATTCATATTGCCATTAGAATTCATATTCATATTGCCGTTAGAATTCATATTGCCGTTAGAATTCATATTCATATTGCCGTTGGTATTACCGTTACTATTCGTATTGGTGTTACCGTTGGAATTCATATTCATATTTCCGTTGGAGTTCATATTTCCATTGGAGTTCATATTTCCGTTGGTATTGCCGTTGGTATTTGAATTGCCGCCGGCTTTTTTGCACGCTGCTTTACAGGCGTCGAATGCCTGCCGGCACTGACCCTTGTCGGCGTTAGCCGCGCGTTTGCAATCCTGATACTGCTGCGTGCAGTTTTTCTGACAATCCGAACGCTCATCCTGTAATGGAGCGGCGGCGGAGAGCGACGAATAAACCATCACGGAAGCGAAAACTATAATCAACGCACAAAACGAAAAGTAAGTTATTGTCTTTTTCACTAATTTATCCTCCAAAAATTCTGGTCGGTCATGCTTATCAGCATAAAAAAAATTATTTATAGCCGTCCTGCAGGGAGAAACGACCGGTATTAAGTTGTTGTCTAACGTCTTTAGTTTAACAAACTATTTTCGCTTTGTCTGTATGATTGACTACATATTTTATGAAAACTCGAAAGAAATTTTTCTCCGCTGGTTTAGTCAAAGATTTCTCGTTTGACAATTTTTCTGAAATTGATTAGCGGATTGTCTGAACGGTTTCCTCTTTGGATGTTTCCAACCGGACTTTCAGAATGCGGCGTTTATCGACTTTTTTGATTGTAAACGTGTTCCCGTTGAAATTTACCGTTTCGCCTTCCTTGAGAATTTCGCCCGCTTCGGACATTAAAAATCCGGCGATTGTCGTGTATCCGTCGGACACCGGCAAGTTTAATCCGAGACGACGATTGAGGTCGCGGACGGCGAGATTGCCGTCGAGCGTAAAATTGCCGTCGGTTTCTTTTTTGATTTGTTCGTTGACTTCTTCGTCGTGTTCGTCGGAGATGTCGCCGACTATTTCTTCGAGCAAATCTTCGAGCGTAATGATTCCTTCGACGCCGCCGTGTTCATCGACGACGAAACCGAAGTGCGATTTGGCGCGCTGCATCTGGCGCAGAACATCTTCGAGCCGCGCCGTATCGACGATGTAAATCGGCTTTTGCAGAACTTTTTCGAGGCGGAAAGATTTCGGGTGCAGAAGATATGTCATCACGTCTTTGCTGTGAACAACTCCCGCCACGTCGTCGAGCGAGCCGCGATAAACCGGCATTCTTGAATAACCTTGCTGCTGAAAAGCGAGCGCGATTTCTTCGAGCGTCGAAGTCGCCTGAATGCCGACAATCTCCGTGCGCGGAATCATCGCTTCCTTAACGGTCGTCTCGCTAAACTCGAAAACTTTGTTGATAAGCCGCCGTTCTTCCTTGTTCAAATGACCGCTTTCTTCGGATTTATTGACGAGTTGGCGAATTTCTTCTTCCGTATAGACCGAAGCGTGTTCGTTATGAACTTCCAGACCGAGCATTTTAACCGTTTTGACGCTTGCCCAATCGAGCGCGATGATAAACGGTTTAAAAATCACGTAAAAAATTCGCATCGGCAGCGCCGTCGCCAGCGCGACTTTTTCCGCCACCGCCAGACCGATTAACTTCGGCGCTTGCTCGCCCAAAACGATATGCAGGCTGGTTACCACGAAAAACGCGATGCCGTAGGAGACGATATGGCGCGCCGATTCGGGAAAAACATTTAAGGCATCGCCCAAAAGAGCTTCGACGAGCGGTTCGCCAAGCGCGCCGAGCGCCAGCGACGCGAGTGTTATTCCAAGCTGGAAAGCCGATAAATACGGGTTGAGATTGCCGAGAATTTCGAGCAAACGTCCGGCGTTTTTGCTGCCTTCTTCAGCAAGCGCTTCGATTCGCGAGCGCCGAACGCTGACAAACGCGAATTCCGCCGCGACAAAAAAACCGTTGACGGCGACCAGCAGTAAAACTACCAGTGCCTTAACTGCCGCCGCACTCCACGAAACCGCTTCGGGAACTACTGTCTCCGCCGCCAGCAAAAGAAAAAAACTACTAAAGGAATCATCCATTTTTAATTGTGTAAACTGTGCGAAAATCTTTTTTTCCCAAAAATTACAGTCGATTATAACACTTTGCGGAATGTCGTTTAAAATCCTTTAAATTTCGCCGCGCTCCATATCGTCTAAAATTTCCTGTATCAGCGGCTGGCAAGAACCGCAGCCGCCGCCCGCATTGCATGCGTCCGTTACTTTTTCGATTGTTCGGAGCGATTGTTTTTCAATCAGATTTTCAATCGTTTCTTCGGAAATGCCGAAACAGGTGCAAATCAAAGCATTTTCGCCGGTAAATTCTTCGATTTGAACGGCGCGAAAATCGGCAAACGCCGCTTGCAGAGATTCCAGACACACATCCAAACAATGCGCCCGATGTTCGGGAAATTCGCCAAGCTCGTTTTCAATTTCCTTTTTCAGAAAATTTTTATCCGAGCCGTGAAGCTCGACGAGTTTTCCGCCCGTTATTTTACCGCTCAAAACTTCGGCGGCGGCGATTAAAAAACCGCAGCCGCCGCTTTTGAATTTGGCTTCGACGATTTTTTTCGTATCTTTTTCAATCTGCAGATAAAATCTGACAAACGCGCCGCAGACAAAGCTCGCGCCCGTGCCGACGCCGTCTGCATTCGCCGTTACGCCGACGTTTCGCGCGCGCGCCAGTTTTTCGTTTATTTTCGGCGGATAAAATGTCATCGGTTAAAAAGCTAGAAATAAAGAACTTTTTTGATTTAGCTAATCGAATCGCAAACAAAAATTTTCGGTTTTTACTTTCGCCTTTAAATCTTTACGCGGATTTTGTGTAAAATAAAAGTCTGAAAATGAAAAAATTCGCCTTTTTACTTTTACCTTTCGCCTTTTGTCTCGCCGCGTGTCGTCCGGCGGCAGAGCCGATTTCGATTTCAAATCAACCGATTTCGGCAAGCGGCGCGACGGCGACAAATCTACCGCTGCCGCCGTCGAAACCGCTCGGCGAAATGACCTGGAACGCGTTCGACGGAAAGACACGGAAGCTCGCCGATTTGAAAGGAAAAGCCGTAATTCTCGATTTCTGGGCGACATATTGCCCGCCGTGTCTGGACGAAATCCCGCACTTAAACACGCTGCAAGCCAAATACGGCGCGGAAAATCTGCAAATCGTCGGTCTGCACGCCGGCGATGCGGAAGATTTGGCGAAAGTTCCGGCTTTTGCCGAACGCTTAAAAATAAATTACATTCTCGCTTCGCCCGAACCGGAACTTCTTCGTTTTATTTTCGCCGGTCAAAACGAGATTCCGCAAACTGCCGTTTTTAACCGCGAAGGAAAATTAATTCGTAAATTCGTCGGTTTTGATGTGAAAATTAAAAACGATTTGGACAAAGCCGTCGAAGACGCGTTAAAGCAATGAAAAACGAAAATCTGGATAAATCTCCGAAACTTCGCACCGTCGAACAAATTTCGGCAGGCGGCGCGGCTTTCCGTCAAACCGAATCCGGCGTTGAAATCGCGATAATTTCGGCAAAGCCGAGTCTTCGCTGGCAACTGCCGAAAGGAATTATCGACGCGGGCGAGACGCCGGAAATTGCCGCCTTGCGCGAAGTCCGTGAAGAAGCCGGAATCGAAACCGAATTGCTGGCGAAAATCGAGACAATCGAATACTGGTATGTCGGCGACAATCGGGGCGAGCGCGTGCGCTTTCATAAACTCGTCCACTTTTTTCTGCTGAAATATTCGGGCGGCGACGTTGCCAATCACGACTACGAAGTCGCCGAAGCGCGTTGGGTCAAAATAGAAAAAGCCTTGGAAATGCTGGCTTTCAAAGGCGAGAAAGGCGTTGTCGAAAAAGCCGCCGACTTGATAAATAATTTTGTAAAAACGTAGATTCAAGCGTTTGCGTTACGCGCATTAAACTCATAAAAAATTTCTTTCACCGCGCGAATCGTGTTGCAGTGAATTTCAACCGTGTCATTTATATCGGCGGCGTAACCGCCCGACATAACCGTTACAATCGGCGTTTCGCGCTCGCGTGCAAATTCCAAAACTGTCTCGTCGCGCTGTTTTAATCCGTCTATCGTCAAGCCGAGCCGTCCGAGCTTGTCATTTTCAAACGGGTCAGCGCCGCCCAAATAAAAAATAATATCGGGATTGTGCAGAAAAATTCGCGGCAGAGCTTCGTTTAATGTTTCGAGATATTCTTTGTCCGATGTTTTGTCCGGCAATTCGATGTCGAGTGTCGAATTTTCCTTAAAAAGCGGATAATTTTTCGCGCCGTGCATCGAAAAAGTGAAAACGCTTTCGTCCGTTTTGAAAATAAAAGCCGTGCCGTTGCCCTGATGAACATCCAAATCGATAATTAAGAATCTTTCAGCTAATTTCTCATTTTGTAAAACTCTAATCGCAACGGCGACATCGTTTAAGACACAAAAGCCTTCGCCTCTATCGGGAAAAGCGTGATGCGTTCCGCCCGCGAGATTTGAAGAAACGCCCAAATGTAAGGCGTGTTTCGCCGCGCCGATTGTGCCGGAAGTCGCCAGAAACGAACGCCTGACAAGCGCTTCAGACCAGGGCAAACCCAGTCGCCGGATTTCTTTCGCCGTCAAAGTTCCATTGCAAAGTCTTGAAACATAATCTTGGGTGTGAACAAGCAGCACATCTTCGATATTTGCCGGTTGCGGCTCAAAAATTTCAACTTTTTGCAACGTTCCTTCAGCAGCGAGTTTATCGCGGACAAGCTCGAATTTTTTTATCGGGAAAACGTGCGCGTCGCCGATGTCGGCGTAATAATAAGGCGAATAGAAAATTTTATAACCGCTCATTTATTTAATGGTAAATGCTGAACGGTAAATCTCAAACTCGATTGGTTAATTGGTAACTTCCGCATTTAAAAAGGAAGTGCGGCGCGCGTTCGGGAAACACGCGCCGCTTATTCTGGCGGAAGGTTTTTAGCTGTAGGCAACACGGAGTTGACGGGCAAAAAGGCGGATAATCAGTGGACAGGCAAAATGTGTCGGCGGACAAACTCTCCGTAAGCTAATTCGACGACACAAGAACTTTTTCGTTCGGACGGTTCAGCCCGATTCGGCGCGCTTCGCGTTCGATAACGCGCACGTCGGTTTTCAAATTGTGAATCTCTTCCTGAATCGCCAAATTTTCATTGGTCAATTGTTCAATCTCGACGTTAAGCCGTTCGTGCTGCTGCACCTCGCTGCTCATTTCCGAATAAGCGCGTAGGTTTATCGCCATACAAAGCATTACCGTCATCGAAGCGATAACGGTAAAAACCAGCCATTGCGGCGCAGCCTTTTCGGCGCGTTTCGCTTTCTTCAAACGAGTTGCGGCGGGCAACGAAATCGTTTGCGTATTATCCCAGTAAGTAATTGCGACCTTGTTCAAGTAACACCTCCAAATCTTCTTTCTTATCGGTTTCGGCGTAAATTCTAACCAGCGGTTCGGTTCCAGAAGGACGCATCAGCATCCAACTGCCGTCCGCGAAAATAAATTTTACGCCGTCCGTTCTATTTATTTTTTCAACTTTGCGCCCGCCGATTTCCGACGGTTCGCGGGAGAGCTTTTCTTTCAAACTTTTTGCGACTTCATCGGTTAATTTCACCCCGATTCTGCCCGATTCCAATTTCCCGACGCGGCTGTAAAGCTCGTTTAACTGTTCGGTCAAACTCTTTCCGCGCGCCGCGACCGCTTCCGCCGCCAGCAGACAGGCTAAAATGCCGTCTTTTTCCGGGTAATGTCCTTTGATTGAAAGTCCGGCGGATTCTTCGCCGCCTAAAATTATCGCGTCTTTATTTATCAATTCGCCGATAAATTTAAAGCCGACCGGCGTTTCATATAACTTCAAACCGCGACTGCTCGCAACTCTGTCAACTAAATGCGTTGTTGCGACGCTTCGCGCGATTCCTTCCGTCCAGCCGCGACTTTCAGCCAGATAATCGGCAAGCAGCGCGACCAATTCGTTCGGCGTAATAAACACGCCGTTGCTGTCGATTATTCCAAATCTGTCGGCGTCGCCGTCGGTTGCCAGTCCGAGCGTTAAATTTTTTGTCGTAACCGCTTCGCGAAGCTCGTCGAGATGGTCTTCGCCCGGTTCGGGCGAGCGCCCGCCGAAGGTTACATCGCGCCAATCGTGAATGGTTTCGACCTCTAAACCGTTGTCGCGCAAAATTTTGTCTAAATAACCGCGTCCTGTTCCCCAAAGAGCATCGTAGGCGTAACTTCCTTTTGCTTCAGCAATTTGGTCAAAGCGAATTTTAGTTTTCAAATCGTCCAGATAACTCGGACGCGCATCGTAAACTTCAATCGAACCGCCATCTTTGTCCGCAACTTCCGACGGATTTTTAATAAATTCTTCAATCTGCTTTGTAATTTCCGGCAAAGCGGGCGCGCCGTCCGCAGTCGAAAATTTTATACCTTGATATTCCGGCGGATTGTGCGACGCTGTAAAATTAATTCCGCCAGCCGCTTTTTCGTTGCGAATCGCGTGTGAAATAGTCGGAGTCGGCGTCGGGCTGTCGCAGAGCAAAACGCGAAATCCTTTACGCTGAGCAATTTCGGCGGCAGCTTGGGCGAATTTTTCGCCCATAAAACGCGAATCGTGTCCGACAATTAAGGTCGCCTGGTTTTCACCTGTGTTTTCAACTAAATACCTGCAAATCGCTTCGGTTACGAGCCTGACATTTGAAAAATTAAAATCATCCGCAATGATTGCTCTCCAACCGGATGTGCCGAAGCGAATAGTCATAGCAATAAATTAATAAAGAATAGATCTGAATTAAAGTCTTTTATTTCTACAAAACCTAATTTTGAACTTCTTAAAAAGATAGGAAATAGAATCTAAAAAATCGAAACCTTTTTTTGAAAAACAGTCAAAAGGTGAGACTGACTTTAACACAGCTAAAATTGCAATGTAAAGACCTTTTTTTATCAAGTAACTCTTTCTTTAGCTTTTGTTTGTAAGAATTCTTTAAAGTAGTCGTTAAAGCAACTGCTTAAATGTGAACGATAAGTGAACGAAAATCCGAAACCTTTAATTTATTTCTTTTTTAAGTAATAAACAACGTGTCTAATCTTAAATTTATATTTCGCGTTTGTGAAAAACTGTTAAGCAATGGTTTAACAAGAAATTTACCCGCTAATTAAATTATAAAACATTTCTTTTCAAGATAAAATACTTCTGTATCAAAAGGTCAAGTATATAAAATTATAAGCAATCTGTGTCTTATTGCCACAAACACTTGATACCTAAAAATAGTCTCCGACATTAATTATTATTGAAATATAACAAGCACTATTACGGAATGTCGCAAAATCAGAACTCAACGGCATACTAATTGCTTGTATTTGCATCAGCTAACGAACGGTTCTTTATTTTACAAATACAGAACAAATCATTCCTGCAATTTTACAAAAGCGGAATCTTGAGTGAACCGCAATATTTAATATAACGAAGAATTCAATAAATATAAAATAAATACTTTATTTTGTTGGAGAAAATAGAATTATGAGACCTATAAAACATTTTGAAAAAGGCTTGACGTATGTGGCGGGCGGAGTTTTCAAAACAGTCAAATCAATCAATCAATATAAACCGAACGCGTCATTTACTCCGAAATGGTCGGATAAGCCGCTGCTCAAATCGTGGCAGAAAACAAAGCCGACTCTCGGTTTCCCGCGCACGACCGATTCGCTCTGTCCGAATTGCGTTATTGAAGCGCGCGAAGATATTTTAAGCGGCAAACAGGACGTTTCGCTTCTCGTTAATGAAAAGGTCGGCGAAATCAAAGCGCAGATTATCGAGCGCGACGGTCAAATCTGGATGATAAAAGATTGTCCGACGCACGGGCATTTTGAAGATTTGATGGCAATCGATTCTAAATTTTTGCAGCATATCGAAGCCAATTTTCCGGGACGCGATATTCAATCTCACAACGACGAAAAACTGCACAATCACGGTTCTTCGACGATTAAATACGGGCGCGGCGCGGTTCTGACAGTGGATTTAACAAACCGCTGTAATATGATGTGCGACCCGTGTTTTATGGACGCCAACCAGGTTGGATTCGTTCACGAGCTTTCGATGGAAGATGTCAAGGAAATTCTCGACAATGCGATTTCCATTAAACCGCGCCGCCAGATGTCGGTTCAGTATTCGGGCGGCGAGCCGACGCTTTCCCCGCATTTTCTCGAATCGGTTCGTTATGCCCGCAAAGTCGGTTACAACTCGGTGCAAGCCGCGACAAACGGAATAGAATTTGCAAAATCAAAAGAATTTTGCCGCGAAGCCGCCGAAGCCGGACTTCGTTTCGTTTATCTGCAATTCGACGGAATCGGCAACGACGCCAATTCGCACCGTCAAATCGGCAACTTGTTTGATGTTAAGTTAAGAGCAATCAATAACTTGCACGAAGCAGGCGTCGATATTGTTCTGGTTACTACTCTGGTAAACGGCGTCAACAACGACCAGGTTGGCTCGATTATTCGCTTCGCGCTCGAAAACCCGAAAAAAGTTTCGTTTGTATCATTTCAACCCGTTTCGTTTACCGGACGCGATGAACATATTACCGAACAACGTCGCCTTCAGCAGCGTTATACTCTGTCGCATCTGGCGCAGGACGTTCAGAAACAGGTCGGAATTACTGAACCGACACGCGATTGGTTTCCGCTCTCTCTAATGGGCGCGTTTGCCGATTTCGCCGATTTGGTTCACGGACCGGAAGCCGATTGGGGACAAGTTTCCTGCGGCTGTCATCCGAACTGCGGCGTCGGAACGGCGGTAATGATTAATAAGGAAACTAAGGAAATGGCTCCCGTTCCGCAGTTTCTGAATATTCCGAATCTCGTCGAAGATATGAAACATATCACCGATACGGCACGCGGAAAATGGTTTTCAAATATGATGATGGGATTGGCGCTGCTCAAAAATTACAATCCATACGGCGCGCCGCACAGCTTAACGCTCGGCGGAATCTTTGCCAAATTCGATAAATCGTTCGGTTTATCGGGTAAAGATTACGGGAAAGTTGACGGAACAAGAACTGTTGAAGACATCGAAAAACGCCGCAAAGACCCGTGGAACTTTTTGTTCATTGCCGGAATGTGGTTTCAGGATTTGTTCAACTACGATTTCCGACGCACCGAAATGTGCATTATTCCCTACGGCACGCAGGAAGGCGAAATTTCGTTTTGCGCTTACAACACCGGAATCGGCTGGAGAAACATCATCGAGCATATGCACCAGAACGCGACGGTCGCTCAATGGTATAAAGAACACGGTCGTCACGAAGTTTTCGCGCGCGGAAAAGAAGTAACTCTCAGCGATGCGACGCATAATCTCAACTTGAATCAAGTTGATTTAACGCGTCCCGATAAGCCGGAAATGGAAGGACCGAAAACCGCCGCCGAAGAAATGCAGATGATGAGAAAGCTCTACCAGGAAATGGTTATGGAGAAAAACAACATCAAAGGCGAAAAACTTGTGCAGATTGGCGGCATTAAACGCGAGAAAAAGGATAAACCGGCTTCCGTGTAATTTGTTGGAGACCGAAAAATAAAAAACCGTTCCGAAATTTTGTTTAAAGACAATTTTCGGAGCGGTTTTTTATTTTTGCGCGGGCAAATGTTTATAAAAATTGTGTCGGACACACGCTAGAAATACCATTGCAAATTATATTTTTAGATTTTGCCGGTTCAACCCGATTGGCGGCAGAAAATCATTGCTTTTTCGTTACAAATTAGGTTATTAAATTACTACGCGGGAATTCTCTGATACGAAATTTTACACGATGAAAAATCTACTGGTTTCTCTTGGTCTTTTCGGCGTTCTGGTTGTTTTCGGATTGTTTGTTTTTAAGCAGACAACCGAAGCGCAAAGTAATATAACCGTTAATTTGCTTGATTTGCCTGCCGCGCCGCCGCCGAACGCGCTGGTCGAGAACATTGACCGCAAACGCCCGGAGAATTTTTACGACAAAAGTAATCCGCCAAAGGATGACGCGCCGGTTGACGAGCTGCTCGATTACTGGAAAAACCAGAGCAGCAATTACAACTCGTCGGGTTATAACATCAAACCTTCAGACCGCGCGCTGGAGACGATTATTGCCGAAATTGAAAAAAAGCCCGAAACGCTCTCCGAGTTTCTCAATATTCTGCCGGCAAAACCGGAAACGGCGGATTTGGTCAAACGAATTTACGATTCAAAACTTTCCGAACCGGACGATGAAGATTCCGAAAACTATCGCGCGGGCGAGGTAAAAAAATGGCTGACCTTCAACAGTAATTATTTCGGCGACGAGCTTTTCAAACAGGCGCAGAAGGCGAGTGAGACAACGGAATACGTTACTAATCAAGACGAAGTTCTGGCGCTTGCCCGCGTCGATTGGGACAGAGCGCGTCCGCTTCTCGAAAAAATGCGCGGCGACAGCGGCAAGCCGGTTTCGCAGACATTGGCGCGCTGGGCTTTTTATCAGTACGCGCTCTCGGAAAAAGATTCGGGCGACATCGAAAAATACCGCAGGCAATTGCAGGAAACGGTCGAGAACAAAAACGGCAAGCCCGGCGAGAGAGATTTGGCGATGGACGCGCTTGTGCAATCCGGCGATTTCGACGGGCGCGACGATTGGTATTACACGCTTCTGGCGGACGAAACGCTTTACGATTTGCGGATTAACGACAGCAGTTATACAGGTTTGACGACGATTTTAAATCAATCGCCTTCGGGCAAATACACCGCAAAGATGCTCGAACTGGTTAAAAGCGATAATACGGCGGTTCGCAGCGCGGCGGTGCGCAATCTGACCGCAATTCTTGACGAGAAAAATCCTGAGATTGTCCGCGCGCTGCTTCCGTGGCTCGAAAATCCTGAATGGGCGAAAGATGTCGGCAACGCGAGACAAACGTTAATCAGCGCTCTGGCAGATTTGACGATGCCCGAAAGCGTTCCCGGCTTGATTGCCGTTTTGAATGAAAAAGCCATAGCGCAGGCTCTACCGAAAAGCGTGAGCGGCGTATCGAGCGGCGGTATGTCGAACGCCGCGCCGTCGCTTGATTATAATTCGGTAATGGCGGCGGCGAGCGGCGCTTACCCATACAGAAACGAAGCGATACGGGCGCTGGCAAAGCAGAAAGACGCGCGGGCTATTTCGGCGCTGCGCCTGATTCTGCCCGAAGTTCAAGCCTACGAGCGCGGCAGTGTCGTCGCCGCTCTGCTTGCCTCCGGCGGTTTTTCCGTCGCCGAACAAATCGAAGCGCTCGAACTTTTCGCCAAAAATGCCGGTCGGCAGAATAACTCTATTGCAGCTGAAGGCGCGATGAGCAGTGCGCGAGCAATGACGAACCGCGCCGTAATAATTGATTCGGATGACATATCGGAAACGCGCGTAATGACAAATTCAATGTCAAACGCCGGTTACAGCCAGCGGTATAATCCGTCGGAGATAAAATTTCTTCTGGGCGGTTTACTGGCGGCGGCGACCGAAGTCAGCGACGAACTGGTTGCGGCGACAGTTGACCGAATTAACTATCTGGATACGAGAGACGCGCCGCTCGCCTCAGCCCTGCGAAAAATCTTGCTCAACTGGCAGGGCGCGGCGGTCAACTCGCTTTTGCTGCGCGATTTAAAAAACGGCAAAGCCGAAACCGGCGCGGTCGTCAAACTTTTAACCGTGCGGAAAGAACTGCGCGAGAAGCAGTCGAATGAAGTTTTCGACATTCGCGGCGGCAATGCGGCGGCGCTCGGAATTTCGGCGTGTCTTCTGGAAGACAACAACGAATACGACGCGATTCTGGAAGGCGGCAATGTCGAAGCGAAAACGGCGATGCTCGCCTGCGCCCGTCTTATTCGCGCCAATCTGCCGGTGCGGAAAGTCGCGGAAAATCTGCAAAGACCGAACACGAATCTGGCGCTCGCGGCGGAACGCTATCTCGAATCGGAAGATTCTACGGAAGCGCGCCGCATCGTTCTGGCACGGCATCCGAACGAAGCGAAAATTCTCGGCGCGACTACTTATTTTGCGGCAAACGATAAGGCTGTCGAGACGGAAGTTAATTTTTTGGCTGAGTTGTTTGCCAGCGTAACCGACTCGATGCGGCTCGCGCCTTATTATTATTTATACGACAATTCGGTTGATTTGAAGGCTGCCGAAAAGAAATTGCAAAAAGAGGTTTTGGAAAACGAGGAACTGCTCGGCGTTTATTCTTATGACGGCAATTTCATACGCATTTATAAAAACAAAGCCGATTTCAGTTGGGAAACGGACGCGGCGCGATACCGTGAACGCACGCTGACCGAAGCGGAATTTAACCGTTTCAAAAGCTATCTCTCGGCAAACAGAGCCGACGAACTGCCGCCGTTTTTATCTTTTTGTGAAGAAGAATGCGAAAGCAGAGAGCTTTTAATGCTCGGACGAGCCGGCGGACGACGCGTATTTTTCAAAGCGGACGAGACGCCGATTTTTTTTAAGGAACTCTCCGCGATGTTCGACGAGATGCGGAAGTCGCCCGCCAAACTGCATTACCGGCTGGAGAAAAACATTGCCGGTCTCGATATTTTATTTGCCGACGACGTTTTACAGGCGCGCGCCGTCTGGAAAAATGCCGACGATTTCAGAGTTTTGCTTAACGACGCCGGGCGCGAGCGGCAAATTGAAAAGGAATTGACAAAACAGTATCGAGCCGACGAAGAAAAGATTGGCGAAGAAGACGCAGATTACGCGAAAATAAACGAAGAAAGGCGCAGCCGCATCGAACAGCGAGAATTTGAAAGTTTTACGTGGCATAAAATCGAGAAAAACAAGCTCGCCGACGTTGCCGCGCAGCCGCCGCAAATAGAATATATACCACCGCGCGATGTGTTTCCGGTGCGGGCGACGAGTCGCCGCTGGAAGGCGCGAACGGCAAACATCGAACTCCGGGCGAACGCGGAAGGATTATATAAAATCGCGCGCGGTCAAATGTCCCGGATTCAATCGGGTTATTATACGAATCCGCTGATTACGCCGAACGGTCTGTGGGCGGTCGCCGCAAAATATTTTCGCGAAGAAGGCATCGGAATCGTTCGCGTCAATTTGCTGACCAACAAAGAATTTAAGGTCAAACTCGGCGGTTATCCGGGCTTTGAAGCCGTAGCCTTCGTTCCCGCGCTCAACAAAGTTCTAATTTTCGCCGATTCTCGCGACCGCGAAGACGAATCGGAAAAAATAACGGACAGAAAGGGAAATTATTTTCTGCTCGATGTTCAAACCGGAATCGTCCAGACGGTCAAAGGCGAAGTTCGTCCGCTCGCGCAGCAGACGTTTCGCCCGCTGCAACCGGCGGCAAACGCCGACGAATTCTGGGCGGCACTTCCCGACGGCGAGAAAAACGAAACGCGGATAGGCATTTACAACTCGAAAACTCTCGTTTTTACATCTCTGCTGACCGTCCCGGAGATTAAATTTGACAGTATGGATATGTGGGCGGACGAGAAGGAAAACAAAATCTACTTTGTCTATGAAGGTCATCTGCTCGGCTTGCCTTTGCGAAGCGCGGGAAAATAAATTTTTACTAATTTGAATTTACACGGGCAGATTTGACGCTCGCCGCGCGTTCGACGGCGGACAGGATGTCTGCGCTCCCGGTGAAAAAGCCCTAAAAAAATCAACGTCTTTTGTAAGCCGTTAAAAATTAAACCGTGCTTGAAGCTCAATGCGCCGGTTGCCCGCCGCCCGCGCGCCGCCGCCGCGACCGAAGCCGCCCGCGCCGTTTATCGAAGTGCCGAAGCGAGGCGAAGTGAGATTGCCGATTGGCGTGCCTTCGTTCGTGTTATTAAACAGATTTTGAATATTGACCGACAAATTCAGATTGTATCGACTTCTGGTTTCCGCATTTCCGCCGCCGCCTCGTCGTCCGCCGCCTCCGCCGCGACGACCGCCGCCGTTGCCGCGTTGTCCGCCGCCCGCGCCGCTTGCGCCGTCGGCGAGACTGCCGAATCCGAATGCTTTGCTTACCCGCAGATTGACGACGGAAAACGACGGACTCGTTCCGTAATTGCGCGGAACGATGATTTGTCCGGGTTTCGGATTAACGTCGAAATCGCCGAATGGCGTAACGCGTAAATCCGCCGCGGTCGTTTGTTCGTCGGCAAACGCCGGACGCTCGTTAAATAAAGTGTCGCCGTTGGTGTCTCGTCCGGTCGTGATATTAAACGGGCGACCGGAATTGACGATAAAAATCGGATTCAGACGAATGCCGAACGGCAGCGCGCTGATTGTTGCGAACAAGGTCAAACGATGGCGCGTGTCCTGTCCGCTGCGCCCGTATTCGCCGCTCAAATCGTATTGATTGACGGGAAAGCTGCCCAAGCCGTCCGTGTCGCTTTTCGCCCGATTAAGAACGTAGTTCGCCCGAATCGAAAACTTCCGGCTGAAACGGTTATTGACGCTGAAAATAAGCTGCCGCTGGTCGAAACGTCCGGTCGATTCGTATTGAAAAATATTTCCTTCATTCGGAAACGGTCGAACGCCGCTGCCTGCCGCGCCCGGCACGAAAGTTCCCGGAAGCGGCGCGTTGACGTTGCGCGTGCGAAAGACGTTTCGGGTTTGCGCGCTAATGAAATTTACCGAAAAAGTCGTTTTATACGGCAGTTGACGCTCGAAGCTCAGCGCGGTTTGAACCGTATAAGGCGTTCGCAAATCCGCGTCGAGACGCCGGACGGTTTGCCGGACATTGAAATCGGCGAGCTGTTCGGCGGTCGGCGCGTTCGGGAACAAATCCAGGTAACTGAAGGCGTTCGCGTTCGCCGTCGTGATAACGAACTGCTGCTGGTTTATGCCGTTAAATCTTAGAGTTTGTGAAATCAGCGATTCGTTGAAATTGTTGTAAAAAACGCCGATTCCGCCGCGAATAACCGTCTGCTGCCCGCGCTGATTTCCGGCTGCGGCGTCGCCCGATTTCGGCGACCACGCGAAAGCGACGCGCGGCGCGAAATTCAGCTTACTGTCGATGTTGCTCTGCCAGTCGTAACGCAAGCCGAAAGAAAGCGTCAGATTCGGTTTGACGCGCCAATCGTCCTGTATGAACGGGCTGAAATCGGTTTGCGAATAATTTATTTCCGGGTTGCCGCCCGCGATTGAAAACTGCGTCGCGCCGCCGCCCTGAGCGCGAATTTCGGCGGGCGAAAGTCCCTGCGACTGCAACAGCAGCGTCCGGCGATAACGTTCCAGGCTGTCGAAAGTAAATGTTCCGGCGAAATTCTGCTCGGACGCGTTATCGACCCGCGCAGAGCGAAGTCTCGCGCCTGCTTTTAATGAATGTTTTCCGAGCGTCCACGACGTAAAATTTTGCAGTTCGATGCGGTCTTCGTTGTTAAAAGACGTGCCGATTTGCGCGCCGCCGCCGGTAAAAGCGTCGAGAACGCGAACGGTCGGCGCGAACGTGCCGCCTGCCTGATTGCGGCGTTCCCGAATGTATTGAAAACGCGTTTCGTTGATGATTGTTTTGTTGATAACGGACGTTTCCGTCAGTTGAACCGTGTGCTGCGTCGTGTCGGTGTTGTAAGCGCGCGAAGCGAGATTGACGCCGCCGACGCCTTCGTTTATCCGCTTATTGGTTTCAAACGTGTAGCGCGCAACCAGCGTGTTGACATCGTTTATCTGCCAGTCGAGGCGCGGGCTGAAAGTCGTCTGACGCGCCGGCGTCAAAAGCGTTTGACTGAAAAAAATCGGATTAAGCGAAGCGTCGAGAATGTTCGCCGTTATGTCGTCGTTGTCGTCAACGTCGCGTTTCTGAAAATCGAAAAAGAACGACAATTTTTTCGCCATAATCGGACCACTCAGATTGCCGCCGAACCGACGCGATTGATACGGCGCTCGAATCGCCGCGAAAGACGAGCGCGAATTAAGGCTCTCGTCGTTAAAATTAAAAAACGCCTGCCCGCGAAATTTGTCCGTTCCCGGTTTGGTAAAAATCTCGATGCGCCCGTAGCCGAGACGGTCGTATTCGGCTGAAAACGGGTTGCGGTTGATGCGGATTTCGCGGATGGATTCTTTCGGCGGAAGTCTGCCGCCGGTAAAACCGTCGATATATAACTGTCCTTCGTCGTCAACTCCGGCGGACGGTCCGGCGAGCGCCTGAAGCGCTTCGGCTAAATCTTCCGGGTCGTCGGGCAACGCGTCCAAATCGTCGCCGCGCAGAACGGTCGCGTCGGCGTTATTTTCCGGCTCTGTGCCGATTGGATTATCGTCGGTTACGGTAACTTCTTCGAGCGCGTTCGCCACCGTTAAAACAACGTCGAGCGGTTCGGTGCGCCCGGCGGTTATTTCCACCGCCTGATTTTCATACGGCGAAAATCCGGGCGTGTTGACCTGAATCGTGTAGCGTCCGGGCGAAAGCGCCGGAAAAACATACTGTCCCTGCTCGTCGGTCGTCGCCGTCCGCGCCGCGCCGGTCGCGTCGGTCGCCGTTACGGTAACGCCGATGACGATGCCGCCGAGCGCGTCAACTACCTGCCCGCGCAAAGTCGCCTGCGACTGCTGCGCGAAAATCGACATAAAATTTAATAACAAGAAAAACGCTGAAACCGTTGTTTTTACAAACGGTGCAGAAAATCGCCGCATAATATCTCTCTGTTCAATCACTTTTATTAGAAAAAGAGAAAGAGCCGATTAAAACTCTTTCCCGTTATTTTTATCAAAATTAAAAATTTTTATTTTACGGGCGCGGGTCGTCATCGCTTCCGGCATTGCCGCCGCCGACGTTGCCCGGAAGTCCCGGACTCATATTTCCCCGTCCGCGTCCGCCGCCCTGCGTCTGCTGCAAAATCTGCTGAAGTTCAGCCGCGCCCGTTACAATCGAAACCGCCGTCATTCGCGCCGCCTCGCCGCCGCTCGATGTTGCGGTAATCAAAATCGCGTCGCCTTTTTTCAAATCCGCGACGGTTATCGACGGCAGATTTTCAAACATCTGCTGCGGATTTCGATTGCCTGCCTGATTATTGTTTTGATTTCCTTCGCCGCCCGCGCGATTTCGGCGCTCCGCCCGGTTTCGCTGCCGATTCTCCTGAGTCTGCGCCTGTTCCTCGCTGCCCGAAGCGCGTTCCGCCCGGCGCTCGCGTCTTCTCTCAAATCGCTCTTTAAGCGACGCGGCAACTTCCGGCGAAATGCGTCGAAGGGTCGTATTTTTCCCGACCGAAACCGTCATCAATTGTCCGGTCTGCGCGTTTTTAACCGTAACTTCACCGCGCGCCTGGTTTATTTCCGAAATCGTTCCAACCGTTCTGGCGATTGAGCCGGAGAAAATTTCTTCGGCGGTTACGCGTGTTCCGTCCGCGTTTTTGTCGCCGACGACGCGAATCTGGTCGCCGACGCGCAAATCGGCGAACGTTCCCGCTTTAGCGTCGGTTATCTTTAAGGAATCCGGCGCGTAACGCAGCAGTTTCACATTTCCCGACGCCGCAATCGTCAACGCTTCCGGGTTAGCGCGCCCGCGCGATTGAATGATGATTTCTTTCTTTTCCGGGTTGACGGCGGTAATGCGCCCGTTGATTGTGCGCGCGCGGCGGGCTTCGCGCTCCTTATCGCGCCGGGCGTCAATCGCCGCGCGCGCCATCACGATAAATTGTCGAACAGCCGTCTGTTCAACCGCCGCGCCGCCCGGAATCAAAACTCTGTCGCCGATTTTCACGTCCGCGACGGTTATCTGTTCAGCTCCGGCAAGCGAAGTTTGACCCGGCGCGACGCGTCGAAAAACGGTCTTGTCGCCGACCGTTACCGTTACGGAAGTTTTCGCTTCGGTCTGGACGACAATTTTTCCCGCACTCCGGTCGATGGCGGTTACTTCGCCGATTAAATTCGTCTGCGCGCGCGTCGCCGCGCCGCTCACAAGCGAATTCGATTTGTTTAAACCGCTTTCTGCTGGCGTGCCGGCGGAAACGGCTGAAAGCGAAAGAATTATGAGCATTAAGCCGAAGAAAAATTGTTTCATATTTAGCCTCTGAAATTATTAAAGCCTGCTGCGAAAAAGAATTTTAGAAAAATTAGAAAAAGCAATTAAATTGTTTTTCTCAAATGCAGAAACACGCACGATAGTCGAGTGTGTGTTCGTCGCCGACGCGCCCGAACTTACGTGCGGGCTTCTGCAAAAAGCTAGAATCGGCTCACCGAAAGGTTTGTGCCGATTAGGTTAGACACCGTTTAAGCCGAAACGGTTACATTTTTTCATTTCGATGAATTTTCTGCGCGAAAAGTTTAATCTTTTGCGGATGAAACTTTTCGTTTTCCGGCAGATTGATTTGATTAAAACAATTTATGATAAAATTTTCGGCGGCGTTATTACGCAAGTATAATTCGATTTTCGCGTCGTCGATAAATCGAGTCTTTTTTATCACGGCTCGCAATTTGGATTTTTTTTCAATATGAAATTTCTACTCGTTTTTTCACTGCTTTTATCGATAAACACCGCCGCGCGCGCTCAAACCGCCAGAGATTTTGCAGGCATCTGGGACAAACAGCACGTCTCCGTTATGCCGCCTTCGCTGGTTCGCCATAGAGATTTGCGGAAATATTTAGCCGATTTGAAATCAACCGGCTTGAAAGTCGAGGAAGTCGGAAAATCGAACGCGAGCCGCGAGATTTATCAGGTCGAATGGGGACGCGGCGCGACGCGGGTTTTTATGTGGTCTCAGATGCACGGCGACGAGCCGACGGCGACTTCGGCTTTGATTGATATGCTCTACTTTTTGCAGAAAAACCGCGATAAAGGCTGGGTCAAAGAACTCGAAAACGCATTGACGATTCGCGCCGTTCCGATGCTCAACCCAGACGGCGCAGAGCTTTTCCAGCGGCGAAATTTACAGTTTATCGACATCAACCGCGACGCGCGCGCCCTTCAAACGCCCGAAGGCAGATTATTAAAAAAGCTCCGCGATGAATGGCAGCCGGATTTAGGTTTTAACCTGCACAATCAAAACGTTTTAACGACCGTCGGCAAAAGCCCGAAACAGGCGACGATTTCTTTACTGGCGGTTTCCGGCGACCCGAACGGCAAATCGAACGCCGGACATCTTCGTTCGAGAAGAATCTGCGCGGTGATGATTGACGCGCTCGAAAATTTTATCAAGGGAAACATCGGACGCTACGACGATTCCTATAATCCGCGCGCGTTCGGCGATATGATTGCGGCGTGGGGAACGCCCGTAATTTTAATCGAAACCGGCGCGCTCCACGGCAGAGACGAGCAGTTTCTCGTCAAAATGAATTTCGTCGCCTATCTTTCGGCGCTCAAATCCATCGTCGATAAAAGCGAGCAGAAAGCCAATCCGAACATCTACGATACCTTGCCGTTCAACGATTCGGGCAATCTCTACACGGCGATTTTCCGCAAAGCCAATATCGTAAATTACGCCGTGCCGGACGAAATTTTTACCGGCGACGTGGCAATCAACGCCGAACGCCGCCGCGCCGGAGAAATCGCGCCGACGAGCGTGCAGGAAATCGGCGATTTAGGAATTTTCGCCGGTTTGGACGAATACGACGCGAGCGATTTTTATTTGATTCCGAAAAACGGACTGCTGAAAATCGGCTCAAGCGGTGAATTTCTCTTTTACAAAAAGACGCGCAAAATCGATTGGAAAACCGCCGATTTGGAAAAAGCCTTTCCGCCCGACGCGAGTTTTCGCAGCGGCAAATGGGAAAAAGGCGCGCGCCTTCTGCCGAAAAAAAATTAAGAGATTTTAGCCGCAGAGAACACAGAGAAGACTTAGCGGCGAATTACAAAAATAGAAAAATAGGTATTAGATATTAGGTTTGCAGGTTTTCCCAGCACTCAATCCCTAAAACCTATTTTTGTAATTCGCGGCTGGCTTTAAAAAATCTCCGTGTTCTCTGTGTTCTCTGTGGCTAAAATCTCCTATAATCAAATTCAAATATGCTTTCGCTGCTCAAAATCAAAAACATCGCGCTGATTGACGAACTTTCACTTGAATTCTCGACCGGATTAAATTTGCTGACGGGCGAAACGGGTTCGGGTAAATCTATTATTGTCGATAGTTTAGGCGCGCTGACGGGCGAGCGCGTTTCTTCGGATTTAATTAAAGAAGGCGCGGGCAGCGCGCAGATTGAAGGACTTTTTAATGTCGCCTCGAACGCCGATTTGCACCAATTATTTTACGAAAGCGGCATCGAAGCCGACGACACGCGGGAAACCGAAATCATTGTCCGCCGCGAGCTGACGGCAAACGGGCGCAACCGGATTTTTGTTAATAATCAATCGGTTACGCAGAGTTTTCTAAAAAAAATCGGCGCGTTTCTCGTCGATATTCACGGTCAGGGCGAGCAGGCGACGCTTTTTAATCCGGCGACTCACCTGGAAATGCTCGACGAATACGCCAATCTGCAAAATTTGCGCTCCGACGCTGCGGAAAAATATCGCGGATTGGCGCGGATTCAAAAGGAAATCGAAAACTTGCGCGAGGACGAAGCGCGGAAGTTTCAACTGCTCGATATTTTGAAATTCCAGGTCGAAGAAATCGGCAAAGCGAGCTTAAAACCGGACGAAGACGCGGCGCTCGAAGAAGAAAAACGCCGCTTGAGCAACGTCGAAAAACTTTCGACTTTATCGGACGAAAGTTATTTATTGCTTTACGAAAACGAAGAAGCGACCGTTGCGACGCTCGAAAAAGTCGTCAGGCGCGTCGGCGAATTAGCCGAATACGAATCGAAATTCGCCGAATATTCGGAAAGTTTGCAGACGGTGCAGGCGGTTCTGGAAGATTTGGCGTTCGCCGTCCGCGATTTTCGCGGCTCGCTCGAATTTTCGCCCGAACGACTCGAAGAAATCGAAAGTCGTCTCGCCGAAATTGCGCGCTTAAAACGCAAATACGGCGGCACGATTGAAACGGTTCTGGCTCATTTCAACGAATCCGAAGAACGATTAAAAAACATCGAAACCGCCGATTTGCGCGAAGAAGAATTACGAAAAGAACTGCAAAAGGCGCGTTCCGAATATGTAAAAACCGCGAGAGATTTACACGAAAAGCGCGAAAAGGCGGCGCGTAAATTTGAAAAGGAAGTCGAAGCGAGCTTAAAAGCCGTCGCGCTCGAAAAGGCGCGTTTTGAAGTTCGCGTAAACACGGACGAAAACAACGATAAAACTTTTAGCGTCAAAGGTTTCGACCAAATCGAGTTTTATTTTTCGGCAAATCCGGGCGAATCCGTCAAACCGATTGCGCGCGTTGCGTCCGGCGGCGAAGCGTCGCGCTTAATGTTAATTCTAAAGACGACGGCGAAACTTTCCGAATTTGAGAAAGCGATGGTTTTCGACGAAATCGACACCGGAATCGGCGGGCGCGTCGCCGAAGCCGTCGGGCTGAAATTAAAAGAACTGGCGAAAACACAGCAGGTTTTATGCGTTACGCACCAGCCGCAAGTCGCCTCTTTAGCCGACCAGCATTTCGTCGTCGAAAAAGAAGCTGTGAAAAATCGAACCGAGATTCGCGTCCGCGAGTTAAACGAAACGGAGCAAATCGAAGAAATCGCCCGAATGCTGACCGGCAAAGAAATTACCGAAACGGCGCGGCAGCACGCCAGAGAAATGATAAAAGGGAGAGGTTAGCCGCGAACTGACACGAAAATACACGAACAAAAGAAAAGTGAGAAAGTGAAAAAGTGAAAAAGTGAAAAAGTGAAAAAGTTTAATTAATAGACATTATCGGAAATAAGAATATAACCACGAAGTTACACGAAGAACACACGAAGAAAATATGAAAATATTTAGAAAATCAATAAAAATGACTTTAATGTTTATTAAATCGTAGATTTTGTAGACAATTCTCTTCGTGAAACCTTCGTGTAACTTCGTGGTTTATTATTTCCAATAATATCTATTGAAAGACAACAGAACTTTTTCACCTTTTACCCTTTTCACTTTTTCACTTTTCTTTCGTGTTCCTTCGTGTCTGTTCGCGGCTAATCTCCCGTTATTTATATTAAAAATCTATGCAACCTGAAATTTTAGCCGAAGTCGTTCGCGGCGAAACCGTCGAATCGATTCATCGCGGGCATTTAATTGTTTTAAGCGGCGACGGCGAAACGATTTTCTCGAAAGGCAGCCCGGAAACCGTTACGTTTATTCGTTCTTCGGGCAAGCCGTTTCAGGCGTTTCCGGTTTTGCGAAGCGGCGCGGCTGAACGCTTCGGCTTTCTCGATGCGGAAATCGCGCTGGCGTGCGGCTCGCATTCGGGCGAACCGATTCATACCGAAACGTGCGCCGAAATGCTCGCTAAAATCGGTTTGAGCGAATCGGATTTGCGATGCGGCGCGCAAGTTCCGTTTAATGAAGCGGTTGCCGAAGCGATGCTGCGCGCCGGTGAAAAACCAGACCAGATGCACAATAATTGTTCGGGCAAACACGCCGGAATGCTCGCGCTCGCCAAACATCTGGGTGCGGATTTAGAAACTTACGAAGCGCTGGAAAATCCGGTTCAGCAGGCGATTTTAGAAACGGTTTCGCTCTTTACCGGTATTCCGAAAGATGAAATTCCAATCGGTATCGACGGCTGCGCCGCGCCGAATTTCGCGCTTCCCGTTTCCGCAATGGCAAAAAGTTTTGCGCGGCTCGTTTTCCCGCCCGTAAGTTTTGACGACGAAACGCGCAAAGCGTGTCGGCGCATTGTTTCGGCAATGATGACTTACCCGCAAATGATTGGCGGCACGGAAAGATTGGACACGATTATAATGCGGTCGGCGCGCGGGAAAATAATATCGAAAATCGGCGCGGAAGGCGTTTATACGGCGGGCATTCTGCCGTGTGAAAGATGGAAAAAAGGTTTGGGCGTCGCGCTGAAAATCGAAGACGGCGACGACAAACGCGCCCGCGCCGTCGTCATTATCGAAGTTCTGCGCGCGCTCGGCGTTCTGGACGAAACAAATGACGCGAATCTGCGCCAATATTCGCCGCTGATGTTAAAAAACCGGCGCGGCGATACGGTCGGACAAGTTTCCGCGAAGCTGGATTTAAGAGATAAATTATAAAAACTTTCGGCTTTGGGAATGCGTCTCGAAAAATAATCCGTCGCCGCGCATCGGGTTTGAGCCGTTCAACATTTCGCCGGCAGTAAAATCAGTATCTACTGGAAATTTTTCTAAACGACAAAAGAAGTTTCAGCGCGTTGCCGGAATTACTTCCGAAATAATTTTTGTCGAACGGCTGGTTTAAAAAAGGACTGAATGCAGTGCGCTCGTCTTTACTTAACAAATCCACGTTTTGAAAAGCCATCAACCAGTCGCCGAATTGCCGTTCTTCAAGCGTTTCAGTCAACAGCGTGATAATGTTTTTGTGCCGCCGGTCGAGCAGAATTTTGTTGTGCAGACGAGTCGCCCTTTCTTCTTCGCCCTCGAACACCTGCATAAAATTGCCGTCATTATAAAGCAGCATTCCGGTAATTTCTTCGCGCTCGTTATTTTCACGGGCTTGACGAAGAAGCTCCGCCAATTCCGTCGGCGTCATCAAACGAGTTGCCGAGCTGACATAAACAAAAGATTTGAGCATAAAAACTTTAAGCCTGGATTATTGAGTTTGAGTATTTAACCGCGAATTTTTTTGAGCCACCAGCGAACGCCGACGAATAAAAATCGCCAGTCTTTGAAAAATTCCGGCGGCTTGCCTTCAAAATAATGCCCGACAAATTGCAGAATCCAGCCGCCGGCGAATAAAAAAAACGGCACAATCCAGAAGCCTTTGACAAAAAGCGCGACGAGAAAAAGCGGCAGCGAGACGGCAATCATCGGAATGCCGATTTTGTGCGTTAATTTGTTTATCGGATGAACGTGGCTGCGCGAATATTCTTCAATCCATTCGTCCCAATCTTTTCCGCCGAGCATAATTTTTTCTCCGAAAAAAAAGCGAACAGTTAGGATTTTTAAGTTCCATTTTCTCAACGCATCGGGCGCGGATAAACGACAGGACTTTTATTTCCCGCTTTATCGACGGCGCGGACGCCGAAAAAATAATTGTCTTTCGACATTTCTTTGGCGGTGTAATTTGTAACATTGCCGACGAAAACCGAATTCGTCCAAAACGGCGCGGTCGTGTCGCGCCAGACGACTTCGTAACCGGCTAAATCATTGTCCGCGTTGGCGTCCCACTTTAAATCCGTATCGTTGGTCAGACGCGCCGTTACGATTGCGACATTTTTCGGTTTGGCGGGCGCGAGCGCGAGCGCGGCGAGGCTTGCGGCGTTGACGCGAGCGACGTTGGCGATGTAGCCGAAATCGACGAATTCAAGCGTGTCGCCGTAAAAAATATTATTTTCCGTGCGAATGTTTTGATGCTGATGCGTGTAATCTTCGTGCGGTTCGGTAAATCGGACGGCGGGAAAACCGCGTTCGAGAAACGGTATGTGGTCGCCGCCGCGCAAATATCGGTCGCGGCGATAAATCAACTGGACACGGAACTTCGGCGAATAAACGTCGGCGATTTCCTTGATAAATCTTCCCAGCTGGCGCGAAGCCGAATCGTTTTCGCCGCCGACGCTCCGGCGCGTGTTGCCCTGCGCTTCGGTTTCATCGGACGGAACGCCTTCGGCAAACACGCGCACCGATTGACGGTCGGCGGCGTTTTTATAACTCAAAACGCCGCCGATAATATCGTTGGTGAACATTGCTTCGATATTCACTGCATTTTTCTTCGCTTGCCCGGCAAAATAAGTCGCGCCCAAAAGTCCCTGTTCTTCGCCCGGAACGGTCATAAAAACAATCGTCGCGTCGAATTTTCGTTTCGACATCACGCGCGCCATTTCGACAACCGCCGCCGTGCCGGAAGCGTCGTCGTTCGCGCCGGGCGCGTCGCATTTGGCATCGGTCGCCGACGTACACATCGAATCGTAATGACCGGAAACCACATAAACGCGTTCGGGATTCGTCGTGCCGCGCAAGGTTGCGACGACGTTGGTTAAATTCGTCGGTTCGGGAACGCGATTGGCTTTCGGCTGTAAAAACGTCTGCTTTTCAACCAGCAGACAGCCGCCGCAATCCTGTGAAATTTTCTGAAACTCGCCGAACAGATAATCACGCGCCGCGCCGATTCCGCGCGTCGGATTGTCCTGCTCGGACAAAGTATTTCTCGTTCCGAACGAAACCAGTTTGCGAATCGTCGCTTCGATATTATTCGGCGAAATTTCCTTTGTGATTTTAATGATTTCGGCGTTCGGCTTTTCCTTCGATTTTTGCGCGAAAGAATTCGCCGCAGAGACGTAGAGACACAGAGATAAAACGAAAATAATTTTTGATTTCATAGCTTTTGAATCGGGAAAAAATGTAACCACAGATTAACACAGACGAATACGAATTTAGAAAAGGTTTTTTATCTGTGTTTATCTGCGTGAATCTGCGGTTAAAATATTCTTAAAACTCCGTGTTCTATGTGTCTCTGTAGTGAATTTTCTTACCTCTCCAAAACATCAAACGCCTGAAGACGATTCGCGTCCGCCGAATAAAGCAAGCCGACGGTTTCATCCGTTACGAAACGCGCGTCCGGCTCATTGATTAAAACAAATCTCGAATCTCGTCCGGTGTGGACGCTGACGCCGACTAAACCTTTTTTATCGAACGGTTTCGGCAAATCGGTGTAGAAATACATATAATTTCCGCGCAAATCGGCAAGACGTTTGCGGCGCAGGAAATATTCCGAAAGTTTATCTAACTGGCGCGTCGGGTCGAGTCGGTCGAGCAGACTTTCCTGCACGTCGGCGCGTGAAGGCGTGGCGCGGTTGATTGCGCCGCCGATGATTCGCCCGCGAATATTTGCGGCGTTCGGCAAATTTTGTGCGCCTGTCTGCAAGCCGTTTATGCGATTTAAAAGATTCGGCGTGCGGGCAGAAATTCCGTAGAGCGAAATTTTATTCGTAATGTAATTCTTTGCCGAATTGCTCGCCAGCGTCGTCAAATCGACTGACGAAAATCTGTTTCTCAAACCAGACCAGCGAAGCGAGAGCGCCGCCGAACGAAGCGACATCGCGCCGCGTGTAAAGCTCAAAGCCGAAGTCGCCAGACCGCCGTAACGAAAATAAAGCGCCGTTGCGCGTAATGCGATTCCCGCAACGGTTCGCAAAACTCCGCGCGACGGCGCTTTGTGTTTGACGCGCCAGAGTTCGGGATGCGAAGACGAGGCGACGCGGAAACGCGGCGGTTTGTAAGACATTTTGAGTTGTGTTTGCAAAGTTAATCCAGCCGCTGATACAGACGGTTTTGACATTTTCTCCGCGTCTCCGCGTCGCCTCGTCTCCGTGTCGCCTCCAATAGCGAACGCCGCAATCTCGTCGCGTCCGCCGACAACCGCCGCGCCGCTTTCGTTTATCAAAACAAACTGAGCGCGTTCGATGTCGTGTTCAAACTTTCCGACGCGCTTTCCGTTTCGGGCGTCAATCGTTATCAAATCGTCTTTGTCGGCAATCAGAATCGTGTTCGCGTTCGAGAAAACAAAATTCGTCAAGCCTTTGTCCGCGCCTTTGTAACGCCACAAAGTTTTCCCGTTGCGCGTGTCAATCGCCGACACGCCGAAACTTCCCTTTTCTACAATCTCGCCGTCTTCGATGCGCGTAAATTGTCCGCCGGTTCTGACATACAGGACATTTTCGACAATCGCCATTTCCGCGCACACGCCCAAATCTTTGGCTTCCCATTCGACTTCGCCGTTTTTGCGATTGACGGCGCGCACCTTGCCGCGTCCCGATGTATAAATGAATTTTTCATCGAAAACCGGGTCGGATTCAGTCAAAGCCAAACCGTCTTCATTGATTTTAAATTTTTCGCGCGTTTTCTCTTTTCCGGTTTGCGCGTCGTAAGAAGTCGCGCCTTCGTAAAACAAGTAAAGTCTGCTGTCTAAAATTAAAGGGGCGCGGTAATTGTCGAGCGTGAAAGCGGTTTCGCCTGTCCCGAATTTTGCGGGCATCATCTCAATTTCGTTATCAAAATCGCGTTTCCAGAGTTCTTCGCCGGTCGAAAGTCGGAAAACGTGCGTAACCGGCTTGCGCTTTAATTTTTCGCCCGATTTCCCGCGCGCGTCTTTGACTAAGACCACGGCAATCAAATCGGTTTCCGGTTCAACCGCCAATTGCAAAACGTCGCCTTTGACTTTATCGCTTCGCCAAACGCTCGCGCCGCTCAACAAATCAACCGCTTCGAGCCTCGATTTGCTGCCTTCGCTCGTCGAAACCAAAATCAAATCGGTCGAAGGCACGGGCGTAATCGAAGTTTCGTTTAAGTCTTTCGTTTTCCGTCGCCAGATTGTTTCGCCGTTTTGCCCGTCAACGGCGTAAAGCGAATTATCAGAGCCGGTTAAAACAATGCCGAAATCGGTCGTTTGATAAAATCGAACTTTGCCGTCGAGGTTTGCCTGCCAGACCGTTTGTGCGTTTGCGGCAGAAACCAGAACAGATAAAAGAATGGTTAACCGTAAAGACGCGGAAGAAAAAAAGCCTTTATTTAGAAACTTCATAGCTTTATTTTACAACAAAAAATAAATGATTCGTATTAAAATTTCGCCGCGCCGTGGAAGTTCGGTTTATTGAATCCGATACGCTTTGCCTTGATAAACGACGACAATCGCGCCGCTCAAATTACCGGCAATCGAGCGCAAACCGGCGTCAAGTTTTTTGAAATCTTCCGAGCCGCGTCCGACATTCGTTGTCGCCTGTCCGTTGTAGCTCGCGTCATACCAGACGCCGTTTTCGCGCCTGAAAGTTTTTCCGCCGATTTGTCGCCTCTCGCCCGACGCGGCTTTTTTATCGCGGTCATTCTTTAAATCATTTGCATTTCTTCCGTTTAAGGGAAGTTCGACAAGCGCGGAACGAGCGGCGGCGTTCGATTCGGGCTTCGGCGCGTCCGATTGAATCGCATCTTTGTCGTCCGTTGCCGCGCGCATTTTTTTTTCGCTTGCCGCCGCCTGGTTTTTCTGTTCGGCAAAATTCGCGCCGCTCGCCTCGGACGCGGCTTTGTTATCGTTTGCCGCCGCCGTCGAATCGGCTGTGTTTCGCGCTTCGTTTTTCACCGTTTCGCTTTCTTTGCCGCGTTGTTTATTTAAAGTTACCGCCGGATTGGAAACAGACGCGCCGTTTGCGGTCGAGTTGGCAGTCGGTTTCGGACTTACAACCGACGTATTGGACATTTTAGAAACGGCGTTCGAGATTGAAGAATTTGACTGCATCGACGTTGAAGAATTCGACAGCATCGAGCCGCCGTTCGACATCGCCGCCGTATTCGATTCGATTATTTGCGTGTTGTCGCCGGCATTCGGAGCTTGCATCTTTTCCGTCGATTCGACTTGTGCGACTTCGGTATTTTGAGAATCGTTCGCGCTTCGCAAAATTGTGTAAGCAATAATTCCGCCGAAAACCAAAAGAAGCGCGCCCAGCGCGTAAGCTAAATTCGGAACGGCGAAAAGACGGCGATACCACGGCGCGACGTTCGAGATTTTTGCAGTTTCCGACGCTTGAACCGTTTTCTTTACAGTTTCGGCATCGAGCGAAATCACATTAGAAAGAATTTTTCGACACCTGCCGCAATCGGCGAAATGTTCGACAAATCGCGTTTTCACTTGTTCGGGTAAAGCGTTTTCGGCGAAAAGCGAAATCTCGTCGGCGTCGAGATGCGGCAATTTCGGATTTTCGATTTCGGATTTTTGATTTGCGGACACAATTTCGCCCCGCGCCGCCTGCCGCAAAAGTGCGTCCATTTCCTTGTCGAATTCAAATTCCATTTTTTTTGCCACAGAGAAAACAGAGAATACAGGGAGAGAAACGGAAAACTGAAACCTGGAAATAAAGATTGTATGAGTTGCGCGGTTAGCATTCAATTTTGCGGAAACACGCGCGTGCGTAAGCGTGTTATAAAATTCTACTCACTTAACTATCGTGCGTATTTCCGCATTCAACTGCGTAACTTCTAAGAGCGTGTTTGGAAAATAAAAATGTCGATTTTTAGAATCGTATTTAACCGCAGGTGAACGCCGATGCTCATCTGATAAAAGCAGATATTTATATGATTTATCGGTTCTTATCCGCGTTTATCCGCGTTCATCTGCGGTTAATTTTCCCGCTCCCAATCATTTACTGTTAATTTCCAAACAGGCTCTAAGAAGCAGTTTGAAAACTCAAATTTTCAAATTAAAGAAAAGAAATAGGACGCAGATGAACACCGCTTCGGCGGATTAAAACGGATTTTAAGAGAAGGTTTTTGCAAATAAAAAAAATTATCCGCGCCAATCTACTAAATCCGCGTTTGTCCGCGTCCTATTTCCGAGTTTTCAAACAGCTTCTAAGATTAATTAACCGAAAATTATTTATCGTTTTCTTTTTACCTTCCTTCTCCGGTTTTCTCTGTGTCATCTGCGGCTAAAGCCTTTTCCCTAAATTACGGAACGTTTCACTTCCAAAATTCTTGCGCCAGCCACGCGCACAGCAAAACGGCAAACATCTTTTCCAAACCGATGTCGAGTTTTAATGCCGCATCCGACAAATGGCGTTTGGTTTCTTCGGGCGTCCATCCGAAATCTTTGATTAGAATCTTTTCGACCGATTTTCGCATTTCGGTTTGAATCCGCGCCAGTTTGCGGCTTGCCGTCGCTTCGTGAAAACCCAGGGTTGCGCCGATGTCTTTTAATTTCAAATCGTCGAAATAATAAAGTTTGAGAATCAATTTATCTTCGGCGTCGAGCGCGTCGATTGCTTGCCGCAAAGCGTCGGAAACATCTTTCTGCGTCTGTTTCGCGCTGAAAAATTCTTCAGGATTCGCGCTCGATTGAAGTATTTTCGCATTGTCCGAATTCGCCGCCGAATCATTTGCCAGATTCTCAAATTCTCTGGATTCTTCAACCTGCACGAACTTTGAATCTTTGCGAAAGCCGTCAATCGCCAACTGCGAAACGACGGCGCGCAGCCAACCTTGCAGGCTTCCGCGCCCCGAATAATAAGAAAGTTTGGTTTTCAATTTGCCGTCTTTATCGCGCTTTAACCCGAACAATTCCGCCCAAATCGAACCAGCCAAATCTTCGGCGTCTTCCGCATTACTGGAGATTTTGCGCGCCGCCGATTTAACGGTTGAATCGTAATCTTTAACCAAATCGTCCCACGCCTTCTCGTCGCCATTTTCACACGCGATTATCAAACACAAATCATCCGCCCGAATCTCGTCGATAAACGCTTTAACGTCCGAATCCTTTGTGTTTTCATCCGCGCGCAAAATATATTTCTCGATTGATTTCTCGACGCGCCCGCGCAAATCCGCCGTTGTTAAACCACGCGAATTTTCGGCGCGCGCCAGCAATAGAGCAACCGCTTGGTCAATCGTATTTTTATATTTTCCGGCAAGCGCAGTCATCGGTGAATTGTAAGCGCAAGAATTTTAACATTAACCTAAAAGAAATAGGACACGGACGAACACGGATTTAGCGGATTGAGACGGATTTTTATGGATTCATTAAAAAATCTTTGAGGCTTTTTCAGTTGTTGTCGAAAACTTTTCGCCGGTATTCCGCTTTGCCGCCGAAGTTCAATAATAATCCGACTTCGATTTCGGTTGCCTTAAGATAGTTCAAAAGTTGCGCTTCGTGAATTACCGACAAATTTTCGATGGCTTTTAGTTCGACAATCACGCAATCTTCGACGATTAAATCGGCAAAATAATCGCCCACTTTCTTTTCATTATAGAAAACATTGATTGCTGCCTGCTGTAAAACATTCAGATTCATTCCTTCTAATTCAGAAGCTAAAGCGTTTTCATATACCTTTTCCAAAAATCCGTAACCGAGCGTATTATAAACCTTATAAAAGGCTTTAATTATCTTCCCCGTTATTTCCGAATGTTTCAGATTTTCCATTCAAGATTATTAACAAAAAAAGCGGCATTTGCATTTAAAAATCCGCTTCAATCCGCTAAATTCGTGTTTGTCCGCGTCCTATTTCTTAGCTTACCGCAAATGTTTCCGCAAAAACGAAACAATTTTCCAACCGTCGAGATAAACCCAGGGCTTTGTGCCGAGCGTGTAATGTCCGCAGGGAATCGCTACTTCGCTGTGTTTGATATGTTGAGCGCGTAAAGCGTCAATTACTTGCTGCGATAAATCTACCGGAAAAGTTAAATCGTAAAGCGTGTAAATATAGCGCTGCGGGCGCGGCGGCATTTTTGAAAGTTTTTCCATATAGGCGAGCGGCGAAATCGGCAGCCAGAACTCGCGCAAATCTTCTAAGGAAATGTCGTTTTCCAAGCCTTGTTTGACGTGATAAGTCGATAAACCTTGCCAGACGACATCGGCGACGTAGCCGGAAACGTGGTTGAAAACTCCGGCGTCGATTGTCAAATCGTGCGCGAAGGCGAAAAATCCGACGCACGAACCGATACTCGTTCCGACGACGCCGACGCGTTCATAACCTTGTTGTTTCAGCCAGGCGACGGCGGCGCGCGTATCGACAACCGATTGGCGCAAACTTTGCAAAGTTCGCCCGACATTCGGCGCGACTAAATAATCGGCGCGTTCTAATTCGGGCGGCATTCGTTCTTCGTGATACGGCAGAGTCAGACGCAGAGCCGACACGCCGACTCGTTTGAAAACCTTGCACAAATCAAAATAGCTTCCGGCTTTGGCGTTCCAGTGCGGCAGAACGACGACGGCGGATTTTTTGTCTTTATCAAATGGGAAAAATTTGGCGTAAGCGGTATTGTTTTCGGCTGAAACGGTTTTAATCGCGCTTGTCCAGGATAAGTTCTGAGTCTTCAGTCCTGAGTTCAGAGTAGAATCTTGCAGTTTGTAATCCGTAATGTTCGGCGAGAAAAAAAATTCGTCGCTGTTTGCCGCGACCGTTTTCGTATATTCGCGAAAAAATTGTTTCGGATTGTCGGCGGCGGCGTTTTCGCCGATAAATTCCGTTCCCCAGCCGAACGGGTGAACGACTCGGTTATCGTTTAAAAAAGCGAAATGGCGTTCGCGGCGGTGCATCCAGCGTTTGAGCATAAGAATTTATCGTAAGAAAATCGCGGCTCGCCCGCAACCGGAAAGAGTTTTAATTCAAGACTTTCGCAAATATTGAATGAAAAACGTCTCTGTCGGAGCGCGGGCATCCTGCCCGCAAAGCGTGCCGCGGCGCGCTCTAAGCGTTCGAGTAAAATTCAATGTTGAATTTTACTCGAACGCTTTTGAACGCTCTGGCTTTCATTGCGCGCAGGATACCCGCGCTCCCGGTGTTAAAACAATCAGGTTTTATGTTATAATTCGGCGCAAAACGCATTTTATTCATAAATTATTTATCGGGAGAATTATAAAAATGGCTGTTGATTACAGTAAAATTCAGGAACTTCTCGGCGAGAATGCCGAAACGCTTTTAAATCATAAAACCACGACGATTCCGAAAGAAAATTTGCAGCTTCCGGGCGCGGATTTCGTCGACCGCGTGTGGGCGCAGTCCGACCGGAATCCAAACGTTCTGCGCTCTTTGCAGACGCTTTTCGATAACGGCAGATTGGCGAAAACCGGCTATCTGTCGATTCTGCCGGTTGACCAGGGAATCGAACATTCGGCGGGCGCGAGTTTTGCGCCGAATCCGCAGTTTTTCGACCCGGATAATATCGTTAAACTGGCGGTTGAAGGCGGCTGCAACGCCGTCGCTTCGACATTCGGCGTTCTCGGAATTGTTGCCAGAAAATACGCGCACAAAATCCCGTTTATCGTCAAAATAAATCACAACGAGCTTTTAACTTACCCGAACAAATTCGACCAGGTTATGTTCGGTACAATCGAGCAAGCCAGAAATATGGGCGCGGTCGCCATCGGCGCAACGATTTATTTCGGCTCGGACGAATCAACCAGACAGATTACGGAAGTCGCCGAAGCCTTCGCATATGCGCACGAACTCGGAATGGCGACGATTTTGTGGTGCTATCTGCGAAACAATAAATTCAAAACCGACGCCGGCGATATGCACACCGCCGCCGATTTAACCGGACAGGCAAATCATCTCGGCGTTACGATTCAAGCCGATATTATCAAACAGAAACTTCCCGAACGAAACGGCGGCTATAATTCGTTAAACCTAGCCGGAAACGCGACTTACGGCAAAACGAACAAATTGGTCTACGAAAAACTGACGACTGATAATCCAATCGATTTGGTGCGTTATCAAGTCGCCAACTGCTATATGGGACGCTGCGGCTTGATAAATTCCGGCGGCGAATCTAAGGGCAAATCCGATACGGCGGACGCCGTTCGCACGGCGGTCGTCAACAAACGCGGCGGCGGAATGGGTTTAATTTCCGGGCGAAAAGCCTTTCAGCGCCCGTTTGCCGAAGGCGTTAAATTATTAAATTTGATTCAGGACGTTTATTTGAGCGAAGAAATTACCGTCGCTTAAAACGCCGGTTTTTTATTAACGAAAAACCCGGTTGTTCCCACATAAATATACAGAAGAAACAATTATGCTCAGAAAATATCTCGTTCTCGCGCTGGTTTTTTTAATGGTCGGCACGGCGAATGTCGGAACGATGCTTGCGCTTACGCCGAATGCGAAACAGGATTCGACCGCCGAAACGGTTAAGGCTTCAGTTTCTAAAATCGGCGTCGGTGAAAAAGCCCGTGTCAAAGTTACGCTGCGAAACAACACCGAATTGACCGGCTACATCAGCGAAGCGCGCGACGCCGATTTTACGGTTACGAACGTGAAAACGAAAAACACCGTCAGTGTGCCTTACGCCGATGTCGCCAAAATTAAGAAAACCGGACTTTCGTTCGCCGCCAAAATCGGTATCGGCGTCGGCATCGGCGTTGCCGTTTACGTCGTTGTCATCGCCGTCGTAACCAAAGGTTTTCAAAAAACCGGAAACTAGCCGTTCGATTGTCTTTAAATTTTAATTTCCAGCAAAAACCGCGCAAATAAATTTATTTGCGCGGTTTTTTTGAATCTGATTCCAATGCCGGAGCGAAATATTAGTTACAAGGGCTGAAAACAGAACTTAATCTTAAAAACATAGAAAGGACTGAAAAAATGAAAAAATTAACTTTAGGAGCTTTTGCTCTGGCAATCGCGTTTTTGGGCGCGGGCAGCGCGTCGGCGCAGATGTCGAACGGCGGCAGTATGTCGAGCAACAAAATGATGGGCGGCAACCCGATGGTCGGCGGCGCAGCGATGTATAAAAACAAAGACATCATCGACAACGCCGTCAACTCGAAAGACCACACGACATTGGTTGCAGCCGTCAAAGCCGCCGGACTTGTCGATACTTTAAAAGGCAAAGGACCGTTCACGGTTTTCGCGCCGACAAATTCAGCCTTCGATATGCTTCCGAGCGGCGCGGTCAATATGCTGCTTATGCCGGAAAACAAAGCGATGCTGACGAAAGTTTTAACGTATCACGTCGTTGCCGGAAATATGGATTCCAAAAAATTGATGAAAGCCATCAAAAAAGGCAATGGCAAAGCGATGCTGACAACCGTTTCGGGCGATATGCTGACCGCTTCGATGAGCGGCAACAATATTATGCTGATGGACGAAAAAGGCGGAACGGCGATGGTTACTATTGCCAACGTCAAACAGTCGAACGGCGTCATTCACGTTATCGACCACGTTTTAATGCCGAACTAACCTGTTACTAACAATTTAAGAAAATCAAAAGCCGCGAGTTTTTACTTCTCGCGGCTTTTTGATTTCAGCAAATGATTCTTTGCCTAATTTATAAAACTTCCTTACCGGGAGCGCGGGCATCCTGACCGCAAAGCGTACAGCGGCGCGTTATAAGAGCAGGCAGGATGCCTGCGCTCCGGCAAAGACGATATTCATTCAAATTTGAGATAGCTTTAAATTAAACAATTTTCAGCGCGCGATATTATAAACGCCGGTTATAAACGGGTTCGCCGCCTTTTCGCGTCCGATTGTCGTATCCGCGCCGTGTCCGGTATAGACGACGAAATCATCGCCGAGCGGCAGAATTTTATTGTTTATCGAACTCATCAATTGCGCCGAATCGCCGCCCGGCAAATCGGTTCTGCCGATTGAACCAGCAAACAGACAATCGCCGCCGAAAACTTTGCGCGATTTTTCTTCGGCGAAAACGACGTGTCCGGGCGTGTGTCCGGGACAATGCAGAACTTTGAAATTCAATTCGCCGACGGCGTAAATTTCGCCGTCCCGCCAAAATCTCGAAATCGGCGGCGGCGCGTCGTAATCGAGTCCGAGCGCTTTTAGTTGATGCGGCTCGACGCCCATAAAAAGCGGTTGTTCGGGCAGAGAATAATATAAATCTTCGTCATCTTTATGCAGAATTATTTCCGCGTTCGGAAATCTTTCGCGCAGAGCGGAAACGCCGCCGATGTGGTCGAGATGCGCGTGCGTCAGCGCGATTGCCTGAAGCGAAAACGCGTTGTCGCGCAGAAACCGGACGAGTTCCGCCGATTCTTCGCCGGGGTCGATGCAGATTGCTCTGCGCGTTTTTTCACAGGCGACGACGCGCGTGTTTTGCTGAAACGGCGATAAAACGAAAGTTTCGATAATCATAAATTTTCAGTATTTCCGAGCATTTTTTTCAAGTAAGTTTCGACTTCAAAATCCGCCGTCTTTCTATTTTCCAGCACGAATAAAATCGCGTTCTCGTAAGTTCGCGCATCCGGTTTGCCGTTAAAACACGGCGTTTCGATTTCCGGCAAACTCAGATAACTAATCAGACAGCACATCAGCATCCACAAAAGCGTTTCCTCCGGCGTTCCAATCGGATTGTGCTTATAGATAGATTCGCGGTCGTCATAAATTCCCGCGCACAATCGCGCAAATTCTTTTTCACTGATTTTGTTCATTCAATTTGTATTAAAACACAAATCAATTACCGATTCACACTGAATCGAATCGGGACGTTTGCTTTGCAGCCGAGAAAAAAATGTATAAAAAAGACGCGCGGAGAAACGAATCATTGTCTTAACTGCTGTATCTTAACGGTTTAATCATAAAGCTATCCGTTCGATGTTTTGGCATAATGATTGCTTTAGCAGGAACGCCGATATTCAATTTATAAGGATTACAAAAAACTTTCGGTAATCCGGGAACAAGGAATCCAAACAGGGGAAAACGGACGAATTAAGGGGAAAAGTTATGTCAACTGTATTAACGGGAAACAAAGTTCGTGATTTGCGGAATAAATTTGTCGGCTCAAAAACAAAAAGCGATACGGAATTATTCGCCAATAAAATCGGTTTGATAAGCAAACTTTTCGGCTGCGGACACGGAGAGCTGAGCCGACCTTTTTCACAGGGCAGAATCGGTTATCGCAGCTGCTTGAAATGCGGCGCAATCAAACAATTTAATCCCGAAACGCTCGAAACCTTCGGCGGGTTTTATTATCCGTCGGTTGTTCGGAAAACGGAAATCTGATTTTTTCTCTTTGAAGCACAAAATTTTTTTACAAAATCGGATATTCGCGAGGCTGAACATTTATTTATTTCCTAATGGGCTTAAGAGCGATTTTGCTTTTAAGTCTTGTGATTCAAAAAAAAGCCGGAATTCTTTTATGGAATTCCGGCTTTTTTCTACGGCGTTTCTTCATACATCAGATAATGCGACGCTTCCATTCCTAGTTTTTCGTAGACTTTTCGCGCGTGAAGATTTTCCTTTTCGACATAAAGCCGGAAACCGCGCACATCTTTTCGCGCCCGCGCTTCGTCTTTAACAAACTCGTAAAGGCGGCTGTAAATTTTCTTGCCGCGCGCTTCCGGCAGAATGTAAACGCTCTGAATCCACCAAAACCAGCCATTGCGCCAGTCGCTCCATTCAAAAGTTACCATTAAACCGCCGACGATTTTTCCCGCTTCTTCGGCGACGACGTAAAAACCTTTGTTGTCCGCCTGAAAAACCGCTTCGACGCCGCTTCGCAGTGTTTGCGAGCCGAGCCGTCTGCCTTCGGTTTCGAGCGCCATCGCCTGATTAAATTCAACCAGCGCCGCCGCGTCTTCTTTTTTTGCCGGACGAATATTCATAAAAACTTGACGATATTTAATTTGCCGACTAATCTAAAATGTTTTGTTCGGTTTACAAAACCTTAAAACCAATTTATGAAACTTCGCATACTTTATCACGGAAATTGCTTTGACGGCGTTTCCTCAGCCGTTGTTTTTTCAAAATTTTATCTCGCCGAAATCAACCCGAAAGCCGAGATTTTTTACACGCCGACGATGCACCGTGCCGGAAACGCCTTTGACGAGGAACAGTTCGACGGCGACGAAAACGCGATTGTCGATTTCAAATACTGCCCGGACGAACGCTTGACGTGGTGGTTCGACCATCATCAATCGGCGTTTCTGTCCCGCGCCGACGAAGCGCATTTCCGCGCCGACGCATCGGGGAAAAAGTTTCTCGACACGAGCAGTAAATCGTGCGCCGAATTTATCGCCCGAATCGCCGAAGAAAAATTCGGATTTAAAGACGATTCGCTCGCCGAACTTATCGATTGGGCGCATATTATCGACGGCGCGTTTTATGAATCGCCCGCGCAATGCGTCGAGCTGCAATCGTCGGCTTTGAAATTGATGCAGGTTATCGAAGGCGAAAAGGACGAACGATTCGTCGAGAAAATAATTCGCCTTTTAATGGAAAAAAGTTTGGATGAAACGCTGGCAAGCCCGGAAATTCAAGCGAAACTAGAACCGATTCTGGAACAGCATCGGAAAACCGTAAGTCTTATTAAAGAAAAATCGACTTATGAGCGCGGCGTCGTCAGCTTCGATTTAATCGGCGACGGCATCGACGGCTACAACAAATTTATCCCGTATTATTTTCATCCCGAAACAACTTATACGGTTTCGCTGACGCAGAGCGAATTTCGCACGAAAATCTCGGTCGGCTCAAATCCCTGGTCGCCGCGCCCGCGCGTTCACAATATCGCCGAAATCTGCGAGCGCTACGGCGGCGGCGGACACGCGGTCGTCGGCGCGATTTCCCTGCCGCCCGGAGAAGTCGAAAAGGGTCGTCTTTTTATGCGCGAAATCGTCGAACAACTGCAATTTGCAGATTAAATTTCAGTAAATCAATAAAATCGGCGGCTGTTGTCGGAAAAGTTTTGTAAGCCGCCGATTTTTATAAAAACATTTGTCCGCTAAAACGGGCGAAAAAACCGCATAAATTAAAATTTTATTGACAGGAAGACCTTAAAAAAGGTAATTTGGAAATACAATCTTTGAAGGTTAAATCGGCTTTCCTTAATTTTAATTTCAGCCGTATTCGATTGTTTTTTGCCTGCAACAATTAAGGGCGAAAAAATTTATCTCAGCCGCTCAACGAAATCCCTTCATAAACGACGACGTTTAGAGTTCCGGTGAAAGCGCAAGACTCGGTTCATCAACGTAAACGTTTGTGTCAGAAAGCGCGAAAAAATGTGCAGCGACAGTATTTCAGATTATGATTCTTCGGCATTAATAATTTTCTAAAATCAGTTTTAAGAATCGAATTAGAGGTAGATATGAAACAAAAATTTTTGGTTAGTTTGCTTTTGGCGGTATTTGTCGTTCTAACTATTATTTTGCAGACGACGGTGCGGACCAAAGCGCAGGAAGAGGAAAACATCGCGCATCCTAAAAGCTCGAAAGCAGCGGCGGAATTTGTTCCGGGCGAAGTTATCGTGCGCTTTCGCGAAAGCGCGGCTTCCGCAAAAACGAGCGCGTCGCGGTTTATGACGCTGCGCACTTCGGAACGCGAAATATCAGCCGAGATAGTGGACTTTGACGGGTCGAAGATTGTCAGCGGCTTGCGCCTAGCTCGCGTCGCTCCTGAGGATACGCTGCTCGCCATCGACGCATTTAATTCGCGTTCCGACGTTTTATATGCAGAACCAAACTATATTCGCCGGAAACTTGCCCTGCCGAACGACCCGCGTTTCGGCGAACTGTGGGGCTTGAAGAATACCGGTCAGCTCGGTTATAACGACGCGACGGCGCAAAACCAGGCTGGCAAAGCCGGCGCTGACATCGATGCCGAATTGGCGTGGAATATTACGACCGGCAGCCGCGCGGTTGTCGTTGGAATAATCGATGAAGGCATCGACATTAACCATCCAGATTTACGCGATAATATCTGGCGCAACCCGGGCGAAGTCGCCGGCAACGGCGTCGATGACGACGGCAACGGCTTTATCGACGATGTAAACGGCTGGGACTTCTATCACAACGACGCGAGCGTTTACGACGGAGCGGCGGGCGATAACACGACCGACAGCCACGGCACACACGTCGCCGGAACAATCGGAGCGACCGGCAATAACGCGATTGGAGTTACGGGCGTAAACTGGCAGGTCAGCATTATGTCGCTTAAAATTCTGCCGAAAGCCTGTGAACCGTCTCCGAGCTGCGACCCGTATGCGCCCGCAACCGTCAGCACTACGGTTCGCGCCTTTAGCTACGCGCGTATGATGCGTCAGCGCGGCGTTAATCTACGCGTGCTGAATAATTCTTACGGCGGCGGCGGCAAATCGCAAGCGGAACTCGACGCGATTCGCGCCTTAAATGACGTTGGCATACTGTTTGTTGCCGCGGCTGGCAATGACGCGGTCGACAGCGGCGGCTTTCCGCACTTTCCCGCTAATTACGACGCACCGAACGTTATCGCGGTTGCGGCGACAAACCGCTTCGACGACATTGCCGTCTTTTCTACTTACGGCACGCGCACCGTCAGCATCGGCGCGCCCGGCAGAAGCATTCTCAGCACGACCCCGAACAGCACCTACTCAATCTTCAGCGGAACTTCGATGGCAGCGCCGCACGTCGCCGGTACTGCCGCGCTTGTGCTTTCCGCGTATCCCAACATCTCGGTGCAGAATCTGCGCGGCGTTTTGGCATACAGCGGTGAGGTGCTGCCCGCTCTACAGGAGAAGACTACGACAGGGCGGCGTCTAAATGCTTATAATTCCCTTTTGAGCGCCGCCGAAGGCGATACTACACCGCCCTCAACCGTCAGCGATTTGCGCGTTACCGGACAAGACGGACGCAGTATTACATTGGCGTGGACGGCGGTCGGCGACGATGGAAACTCCGGGCAAGCCGCCGATTATGATTTTGTTTTCACTAATTCCAACACCGGAGTCGTTACTGTTACGCCCGCATCGCTCGCAACTCTGTTGCCTAAACCGGCAGGCAGTCAGGAAACTGCGACTGTTCAAGTTCCATACCGCAATTTTGCAGGCACAATAGAGTTGCGCGTTTATGATAATGCAGGCAACGTCAGCCGAACGCCTGTCAGCGTAACAATTAGCGTTAACGCCGGAAGCGACCCGCATCAAGTGACGCTTGCCGCTTCGACCGGCGTCTCAACCGGCGGCACGGCGCTCGGACTAAACGCGGACGACGGGTATCGACAGGGATATACGCTGCCCTTCGCGTTCCCATTCTTCGGACAGAACCGCAATTCCGTAACAATCTCGACGAACGGTTCGCTCTATTTCTCGAACACCGTGCCGAAGAACGACGCCGGAAGTTCAATAGAAGGATTAAATGGCTCGCCGATGATTGCCGGCTTGTGGGACGATTTGCGAACTGACCGACGCGCCGGAGACGATGTATATGTAACGTCGGACACCGACCGAATAATCTTTCGCTGGCAGGCTGTAACCTTTGACACGCCTCTTACAAATAGCACGACCCGCGGCGAAAATCCGGTCAATTTCGAGATTGAATTACGGCGCGACGGAACGATTCAGACACGTTACGGCGCGGGCAACACGCGGCTCTTTCCGGTTGTCGGCATCTCCGGCGGAGAGCCTGACGCATATGTTGTCGAGTCGCATACTTCACCTCAATTATTAAAAAATCTAACGAACGCGCAAACTGTTACATTTACTCCAAGACCGGCAACGACGACTAAACCGAAATACACGCAATTTGATTATGACGGCGACGGGAGAGCCGATATATCACTTTTCAGACCGTCAAACAGAGTCTGGTATATCTTAAACAGCGGTAATTCTTCGGTCAGTTACAATCAATTCGGATTATCGACCGACAAAATAGTTCCCGCCGACTTTGACGGCGACGGCAAAACCGACGTTGCCGTTTATCGTCCCGAGAACGGCACCTGGTATATTATGAAAAGCTCAGGCGGCGTTCAGTATGTTCAATTCGGATTAGCCGAAGACTTTCCCGTTCCCGCCGATTATAACGGAGACGGCAAAGCTGAAATTGCCGTTTATCGTCCGTCTTCGGGTTTATGGTTTATTTTGAACTCCGATACTCAGCAATACAGCCTCGTCCAATTCGGAGCGAGCGAAGACAAACCTGTTCCGGCTGATTACAACGGAGACGGCAAAACGGAAATAGCCGTTTATCGACCTTCTTTGGGAATATGGTTTATCTACAATTCAGATACCAAACAATACACAAGCACGAAGTTTGGAATATCGAGTGATAGACCCGTTCCGGCAGATTATAACGGAGACGGCAAAACCGACATTGCGGTTTACAGACCGAACGAAGGCAACTGGTATATAGCAACACAAAGCGGCGGATATACGGTTACACAATTCGGAATATCGACGGATTTGCCGACACCGGCGGATTACGACGGAGACGGAAAAACAGATATAGCGGTATATCGCCCGTCGGAAGGCAATTGGTATCAGTTAAAGAGCAAAGACGGATTCAATATCTTCAAGTTCGGTTTAAGTGAAGATAAGCCTGTTCCAAACGCTTATATCCGGTAGTTTAAGCTGTCCTGTCAGTTTAAAAATTGGGTAGTGAACTGAAAATAAGGCTTTTACCGCAGAGGCGCGGAGAGAAGACGCAGAGATTCGCGGAGAAAACTCGGCGAATCTCCGCGTAACCTCTGCGTCTCGGCGGTGATATTTTCTTTCGGCATTACTTTTAGTTCACTACCAAAAATTGTAATAAGCGGTTTTAGCTTTCAGGAAAAAGCCGGAGTTGTAGAAATCTACAACTCCGGCTTTTTGTTATCGAAATTTCCGGTCGAATCGAAGTTCGCTTTTTGTTATATTAAACGAACGGAATAAACTTTTTAACATTTGGTAAACCGGCAATGAAATATTTCCGCGCGATTTTTCGCTTTATTTTATTTATCGTCTCGACGTTCGGACTTTACGGTTTGTGGTTCGTCGCCTCGCCGCTCGTAACACGCAAACGACGCTGGCGGCAGACGATTTTTCGGGCGTGGGCGCTCGCTTTCGTCATCATTTCCCGTATGCGCGTCGAAATCGTCGGAGAGCCGCCGAAACCGCCGTTTTTTCTCGTCTCAAATCATTTAAGCTATACGGACGTTCCCGCGCTCTGTGTAGCGGCGGGCGGCGTATTCGTCGCTAAAGGCGAAATCGAAAACTGGTTTCTCGCCGGAAGAATCGTCAAAGATATGGGCGCGATTTTTATCAATCGGCAGAATCGCCGCGACATTCCGCGCGCCGGAAACCTTATAATCGAACGGCTGAATGCCGGCGAAGGCGTGATTGTTTTCCCCGAAGGCACAAGCACGAAAGGCGAAAACGTGCTGCCGTTCAACTCGTCGTTTCTGGAATTCGCCGCCAAAACAGACTTGCCCGTCTCTTACGCGTCAATCGGCTATACGACGGCTGATAATCAACCGGGCGCGAGCAATATCGTCTGCTGGTGGGAAGACATAAGTTTCGGCGCGCATCTTTTCCGCCTGTTCCAATTGCGCGAATTTACAGCCGTTATCAACTTCGGCGAAGAACCGATTATGAAAACCGACCGCAAGGAATTAGCCGCCGCGCTCCGGCAAAAAGTGCTGGAAAAATTCGTCCCGGTCTCATAGTCGGAACGCGGGCATCCTGCCCGCAAACGCCGCGCCGGGCGGTGTAATCGAGTTTATCCAGAAAGCGAACCTGAATAAAATTGATTTGCTTGCTCTCGCGCTTATTGGTTTTTTCTTTTTTGAACGAGACGCTTTTCAATCGCGTTATTTCAAATTCGTCTTTCGAGATAAAATAAATTTCTTTGCGCGGCTGAAACATTTTCGTGTCTCGTCCGTAACAATGCTCATCTAATCTTCCGACAAAATCTGATAGGAGAAAATAAATGTTTAAATTCAGTCTGCGTTTAATAACCGCTTTGACCGTTGCGGCGTCCGTTTATTCGACGGCGACGGCACAGCAAAACGTTCCGGCTTTCGACGTTACCCGAATGGATGATTCGGTCGAAGCCTGTGCCGATTTTTTTCAATACGCCAACGGCGGCTGGGTGAAAAAAACCGAAATTCCCGCCGCTTATTCGCGCTGGGGAAGTTTTAATATCTTAGGCGAAAACAACAACAACGCCTTACGCGAAATTCTGGATGCCGATGCCAAAAATATGAGCGCGGCAGCCGGCAGCGACCAGCAGCTTATCGGCGACTTTTACGCGTCGTGTATGGACGAGGAGGCAATCGAATCGGCGGGCGTCAAACCGCTCAAACCTTACCTGAAACAAATCAACAAAGTTAAAAATATTAAAGACCTACACCATCAGATAGCGATGATGCACAGTTCGGGCGTTCCGGCACTGTTCGGCTTCGGCGCGGGCGCAGACGCTAAAAACAGCTCGATAAACATCGCCAACGCCAGCCAGGGCGGATTAAGTTTGCCGAACCGCGATTTTTACACCAAAGGCGACCCGAAATCACAGGAAACGCGCGACCGCTTTCGCGAGTATGTCGTCAATATGTTCAAGCTGCTCGGCGACGACGAAGAGACGGCTCGGATGGAAGCGTTTTCGGTAACGAGAATTCAAACTCGTCTGGCGAACGCCTCAAAATCGCCGGTCGAGCTGCGCGACCCGCAGAAACGCTACAACAAAATGACGCTCGCGCAGTTGTCGGAAATGACGCCGAATATTTCCTGGACTGATTATATGGCGGCGCGAAGCGCTCCGACCGTTACGGAAATCAACATCGGTCAGCCGGAATTTTTCGCCGAAGTTAATCGGATGATGAAGGATGTTTCAATCGATGACTGGAAAAGCTATCTGCGTTTTATGACGCTCAATTCCGCCGCGCCGCGGCTTTCAAAAGCGTTTGTTGACGAAAATTTTAATTTTTACAGCAAATATCTAACCGGCACAAAGGAACAGCAGCCGCGCTGGAGACGATGTGTCGGCTCGACCGATAACGCCGTCGGCGAAGCGCTCGGAGCGGAATACGTCAAAAACTCGTTCACGCCCGCCGCTCAAAAACGTGTCGGCGAGCTGATTGACAACTTGTTTGCCGCATATCGCGAGCGTCTGGCGCAACTCGATTGGATGACGCCGGAAACGCGCCAAATGGCTCTGGCAAAACTCAATACCTACCAGCGCAAAATCGGCTTTAACACAAATCCGCGCGGCTACGCCGGTTTGAAGCTCGACCGTAAATCATTTTTCCAGAACGGCAGAAACGTCGCTCAATTTGAGATTACGCGCAATCTCAAAGACATCGGGCAGAAAGTCGATAAAACGCGCTGGGGAATGACGCCGCCGACCGTCAACGCCTATTACAATCCGAGCTACAACGAAATCGTCTTTCCCGCCGGAATTCTTCAGCCGCCGTTTTTCAACGCAAACGCCGACGATGCAATCAATTACGGCTCAATCGGCGCGGTCATCGGACACGAAATCACGCACGGTTTCGACGACAGCGGCAGCCAGTACGACGCCGAAGGCAACTTGAAATCGTGGTGGACAGCCGAAGACCGCGAGAAATTTAACGCCAAAGCCGACTGCGTGGCGAACCAGTTCAGCGGTTACCAAATTCAGGACGGCTTGAACATCAACGGCAAGCTGACGTTAGGCGAAAACATCGCCGATTTGGGCGGTTTGACGGTGGCTTACAACGCTTATCAAAAATCGCTCGAAGGCAAGCCGCGCCCGGAAAACATCGACGGTTTCACGCCGGAGCAAAGATTTTTCTTAGGCTACGCGCAGGTTTGGGCGACCAAATCGACGCAGGAATTCGAGCGCCAGCAGGTTTTAACCGACCCGCATTCAAATGCCCGTTACCGCGTCGATGGACCGTTATCGAATCTGCCGCAGTTTGCCGAAGCGTTTTCCTGCAAGCAGGGCGACCGAATGGTTAAACCCGATTTCTGCAAAATCTGGTAACGAAAAATAAGAAGTCCGCAGTCGAACATTGTATTTGACTGCGGGCTATGAACTCTGGACTGTTTCAGATTGACTAAACGGAAAATTCTTGGCATAAATAAATCTGAACAAAATTTTTATGCGATTCAATTTCAGAATAATCAGCATTATTACCCGAAGGGACTTTGCTCGAAAGAGTTAGAGCCAAAGGTAAATCTTTGCTTGAAACGAGTCCCAAGTCTTAACGAAAGGCTTGGGACTTTTCGATTTTGGATTTTAGATTTTAGATTTATTCGTTTAATAATTGATAAGATTCTATTTTTTTGCGGTTTTGATTTACTGACACCTGACCGCTGAATGCCGACCACTATTTTTATGACTGAACCTTTGGATTTGAAAAAAACCGTTAATCTACCCAAAACGAATTTCGCGCAAAAGGCGAATCTGGCGCAGAGCGAACCGGCGCGTCTGCAAAAATGGACGGACGCGAAACTTTACGAGCAGATTCGTCAATCGAGAAAAGGCGCGCCGAAATTCATACTGCACGACGGTCCGCCGTATGCCAACGCCGACATTCATATCGGCACTGCCCTCAATAAAATTTTGAAGGATTTTATCGTCAAATCGCGCACGATGATGGGCTTTGACGCGCCGTTTGTTCCCGGTTACGACTGCCACGGCTTGCCGATTGAAACGCACGTCGAAAAGCGATTCGAGAAAAAAGGTATCAAAAAAGCCGACCTTTCGGCGTCCGAATTTCGCCGAATCTGCCGCGAACACGCTTCAAACGCGATGGACGGGCAAACCAGAGATTTTATGCGGCTCGGCGTTTTCGGCGAGTGGGCGAATCCGTATTTAACAATGTCGAACGATTACGAAGCGGAAACGGCGCGGCTGTTCGGCAAATATCTCGAACGCGGTTATGTCTATAAGGGTTTGCGCCCGGTTTACTGGTGCGCGCACGACCAGACGGCGCTCGCCGAAGCCGAAGTCGAATATAAGGAACACACGTCGCCATCGATTTACGTCAAATTTCCGCTCGAATCCGACCCGGCTTTATTGGACGAAAACCTCGCGGGCAAAAAAGTTTCCGTCGTTATCTGGACGACGACGCCGTGGACGATTCCGGCAAACTTAGGCATTGCGGTTCATCCCGATTACGAATACGCGGCAATCGAAAACGGCGCGGAAGTTTTAATCGTCGCTTCGGAGCTGGTCGGTTTCGTCGCCGTCAAATGCGGCATCGGCGGCACGAACGCGGACGGCGAGCGGCGAATGCCGAAAATACTGGCGAAATTTCCCGGCTCGAAAATGGAAAATTTATTGTGCCGCCATCCGTGGCTCGACCGAACTTCGCTGCTTATGTGCGGCGACCACGTTACTTTGGGCGGCGAAGCCGACGCGGAAACCGAACTCGACGTTTCCGAAGCGCGAAGCAAAAGTGAAACGAGCAAAGCCGGAACGGGCTGCGTTCACACCGCGCCCGGACACGGACACGACGACTTTGTTATCGGCAAAAAATACGGTTTAGAAGTTTATTGTCCGGTCGATAACGCCGGACGATTCACGCCCGAAGTCGAACATTTCGCGGGCGAGCATATTTTCAAAGCCAACGCGCGCATCGTCGAATTCCTGCGCGAATCCGGCGCGTTACTGTTTAGCGAAGATTACAATCATCGTTACCCGCACTGCTGGCGCTGCAAAAAGCCGGTGATTTTCCGCGCGACGCCGCAATGGTTTATTTCAATGGACGAAGCGGCGCGAAACGGCGCGAAATTGTCGCTTCGCGCCGGTTCTCTGCAAGCGGTTGAAACCGTAAATTGGCATCCGAATTGGGGCGAAGGACGAATGGCGAATATGCTCAAAGGTCGTCCCGATTGGTGCGTTTCGCGCCAGCGTTTGTGGGGCGTTCCGATAACCGTTTTTTACTGTAAAACTTGCGACGAAGCCATCGCCGACCCGGAAATCGTTAATCACGTCGCCGATATTTTTCAAAAGGAAACGGCGGACGCGTGGTATAACCGCGACGCTCGTGATTTGCTGCCCGAAAACTTCAAATGTCCGAAATGCGCGGGCGCGGAATTTACCAAAGAAACGGACATTTTAGACGTTTGGTTCGATTCCGGTTCGTCGTGCGTCGCCGTTCTGGAAACTCGGAGTAATCTGCAATTTCCGGCGGACGTTTATCTCGAAGGCGGCGACCAGTATCGCGGTTGGTTTAATTCATCGTTGATGTGCGGACTCGCCGCGCACGACGCCGCGCCGTATAAAAACGTTTTGACGCACGGCTGGGTCGTCGATGGACAAGGAAAACAGATGCACAAATCCGCCGGAAACGCCATTTCGCCGAACGATATAATAAAGCAGTCGGGCGCGGAAATTCTGCGTCTCTGGGCGGCGGCGGTCGAATATACCGAAGACGTTCGCTGCTCGAAGGAAATTCTCGACCGCGTAACCGACGCTTACCGTAAATTAAGAAATACCTTGCGTTACGCGCTCGGCAACCTCGACGGGTTTAACCCGGAAACCGATTCGACTGAGTTTGAAAATCTGCCGGAAATCGACCGCTGGGCTTTAGCCGAACTCGACATCGTGATTGAAAAAGTTTTGAAAGGCTACGAAACATTCGATTTTCAAGCGGTTTACACGACGCTTTATAATTTCGTAACCGTAACGCTTTCAGCACGTTACTTCGACATTTTGAAAGACCGTCTTTATATCTTAGCGCCGAAATCGCCCGAACGAGTCGCCGCGCAAACGGCGATTTATCAGATTGCCGACAAACTGACGCGCCTCGTCGCGCCGATTTTAGCTTTCACGGCTGACGAAGCGTGGGAAAATCTGCCGAATCAAACGGTTTCGTCGGTTCACCTGACGGAATTTCCAAAACCGGCGGGCGTCAAAGACGAACAAATCTTAGCGAATTGGGAACGCATTTTTTCAATCCGCGATGAAGTCTTAAAAGCTCTCGAAGTAGCGCGCGCCGAAAAAATAATCGGCTCGTCTCTGGAAGCGAAAGTCGTCTTAACCGTCGATAAGGACACGACGTTTTTTCTGCTCGATTATTTTAACGATTTGCGCTACATATTTATCGTCTCGCAGGTTGAAGTTCAGCAAGGCGACGAGTTTAACGTCGAAATCAGCAAAGCCGACGGCGCGAAATGCGAAAGATGCTGGAATTATTCGGCGCGTGTCGGCGAATTTGAAAAATATCCGACCGTCTGCGAAAGATGCGCGGCGGCGTTAAGCGAAATCGAAAAAGCGGTATAATAAATAGGTGTCAGGTTACAGGTGTTAGGTTGTAGCTGAAATCTATAACCCGATACCTATTTTAATCGTTATGTTAAAACTTGCGTCAAAACGAATCGCCGCGCGGCGAACTTATAAAACGGGAGTCAATGAAATGGGATTAGTATATGCGGAAATAGATATATCGAACGGCGGCGACGCTTATTTGTTTCGACAAGGCTTGTTGCCGGAAGACAAAATAAAACAAACTACCATAACTGCTTTAGTTGACAGCGGCGCGTTTATGCTTTCGATAAACGAAAACATCAAAACGCAGCTCGATTTGCCGGTCATCGAAAAACAATTCGTAACTCTAGCGGACGAAAGCACGATTGAAGTCGAAGTTGTCGGTCCCGTCGAGGTGCGTTTTGAAAATCGCTCGACGACCGTTCGAGCCGTCGTTCTGCCCGGCGACGCCGAAGTTTTGCTCGGCGCGATTCCGATGGAAGATATGGACGTGCTTATCGACCCGCGCCAGCAAAAGCTCGTCGTCAACCCGAAACATCCGTATGTCGCCAATAAATATTTGAAATAAAATGCTGAACAAAACAGATAATTTGTGGAAAGTCGGCTATTTGCTGATGTCAGCCGGAATTTTTTTCGTTGACCAAATGACAAAGGCGTGGGCGATTCGGCATCTGCGTTTCGGCGGCGACGTTAGTGTAATCCCGAATTTTCTAAATTTCGCTTACGCCGAAAACACGGGCGTCGCCTTCAGCCAGTTAAACAACGGTGGCGACGCCGGACGCTGGGGTTTGTCGGCGGTCGCGATTGTCGCGGGCGTTCTGGTTTTATTCTATTTCTGGCGAATCCCGCGCGCGAACGACCGTCTCTTGGGCGCGCTCGCTCTGCTTCTCGCCGGAATCGTCGGCAACGTAACCGACAGAATGCGGCTCGGTTTCGTCATCGATTTTATTGATGTTCAATTCAGCAACTGGCATTATCCGACTTTCAACGTCGCGGACGCGGCAATCTGCACGGGCGCGGTTCTACTGATGATTGATTTGTTTTTTAATAAGAAACATCAAAAAGCGGGCGACGCGAAAAAGTAAAAAAGTTTAGTCGCAAAATACTACAGCAGCGCAACAAATATTTAACCGCAGATAAACGCGGATTAACGCGTATAAAAGCAGATAAGAAAAACGGAATAAAAAATACCTGTTTTATATTATCTGCCTTTATCTGTTTTCATCCGTGTTCATCTGCGGTTAAATTTCCCGTTAATTTTCAACAAGATTGAAAGTCAATGATGTTCGTGATTTGAGCCGTCCGGCAAATTGCCGTGATAAATCTCCCTGCCGCCCGACGCGAATTCCTTCGATTTTTCAGCCATTCCGACGGCGACCGCTCGTTCAGCTTCGATATTTTGCTCTGCCGCGTATTCGCGCACGTCCTGCGTGATTTTCATCGAGCAGAAATGCGGTCCGCACATCGAGCAGAAATGGGCGAGCTTTGCGCCTTCGGCGGGCAGCGTTTCGTCGTGATATTCGCGGGCGATAATCGGGTCGAGCGCTAAATTAAACTGGTCTTCCCAGCGAAACTCGAAACGCGCTTTCGAGACGGCGTTGTCGCGGATTTGCGCGCCCGGATGACCTTTTGCCAAATCCGCCGCGTGCGCCGCGAGTTTATATGTGATTACGCCGTCTTTAACGTCTTTTTTGTTCGGCAAGCCAAGATGTTCTTTCGGCGTAACGTAACAAAGCATCGCGCAGCCGAACCAGCCAATCATCGCCGCGCCGATTGCCGATGTGATGTGGTCGTAACCCGGCGCGATGTCGGTCGTCAGCGGTCCGAGCGTGTAAAACGGAGCTTCGCCGCAGCCTTCGAGCTGCTTGTCCATATTTTCTTTTATCAAGTGCATCGGAACGTGTCCGGGACCTTCAATCATCGTTTGGCAGTCCATTTCCCAGGCGATTTTCGTCAGCTCACCGAGCGTTTCGAGTTCGGCAAACTGGGCTTCATCGTTGGCGTCGGCAATCGAACCGGGACGCAAGCCGTCGCCGAGAGAAAACGAAACGTCATACGCCGCCATAATCTCGCAAATCTCTCTAAACCTTGTGTACAGAAAACTTTCCGTGTGGTGCGACAGACACCATTTCGCCATAATCGAGCCGCCGCGCGAAACGATTCCCGTCGTCCGTTTCGCCGTCAGCGGAATATACGGCAGGCGAACGCCCGCGTGAATCGTAAAATAATCGACGCCCTGCTCGGCTTGTTCAATCAAAGTGTCGCGGTAAATTTCCCACGTCAAATCTTCAGCTTTGCCGTTGACTTTTTCGAGCGCCTGATAAATCGGAACGGTTCCAATCGGCACGGGCGAATTTCGCAAAATCCATTCGCGCGTCGCGTGGATATTTTTCCCCGTCGATAAATCCATCACCGTATCCGCGCCCCAGAGCGTTGACCAGCGCATCTTTTCGACTTCTTCTTCGATTGATGAAGCGATTGCCGAATTGCCGATGTTGGCGTTGATTTTAACGAGAAAATTTCTGCCGATTGCCATCGGCTCGGATTCGGGATGATTGATGTTGGCGGGAATGATGGCGCGACCGCGCGCGACTTCTTCGCGGACGAATTCGGGCGTGATGAATTTCGGCATCGCCGCGCCGAACGATTCGCCTTTATGCTGATGGTAAAGCGAATCGCGCTCAGTTTCCTGTCCGGCGGCGATGGTTTCAAACGCGATTTGACGACCGAGATTTTCGCGAATCGCCACGTATTCCATTTCCGGCGTGATGATTCCCTGTCTCGCGTAATACATCTGCGTTACGTTTCGTCCGGCTTTGGCTTTTAACGGAGCGCGTTTTAAACCGGGAAATTCTTCGAGTTTGCCGTTGTCTTTAATCTTGGCGATTTCTTCCGCGCCTTTCGTTAAATAACCGTTATCCTGCGGCAAAATCGTCCGACCTTCGTATTCTTCAACGTCGCCGCGCCCGACAATCCACTCGCGCCGGAGCGCGGGCAAACCTTCGCGCACGTCGCATCTGGTTTCCGGGTCAGTCCAAACGCCGCTCGTATCGTAAATGCGAACCGGCGCGTTTTCCTCGATTTCGTCCCGCATATTTCTCGACGGACTCAAAGCGATTTCCCGAAACGGAACGCGCAAATTGTGTTTATTTTGATTAACCGTATTGCCGTTCGTCTCGACATACATCTTGCGCGAACTCGGCAATTTAACTTCGTCGCTGGTTATTTCTTTTGTATCTATTATTAAACTCATTGTTTTTCTCCCTTCGTCGGTATTATCCGCATCAGGTTTTTAGGAGTCGTGTTTTCATAAAACACCTCTCAGCCTTAATTAAAAAAAGCTCCTCCGAAAACTTTTATGCTTTATACAGCAAAGCATTTTTACCGTTTATTTTCAAACTATATTTATTTGCGATAAAAAAATGATTGAAATACTGTCGCAAACTGCATATACTCGTTTGATACGGAAAATTTCGGTTAATTTAATTGATGCGATGAAAATTCGTCAGGTATTCGGCGGACGATTTGCATAACTAACACGAAGATTTAACTTTAACCGATGTTTTTTGGTTTTATTTATTTTTATTAAACAAGAGGAACAAGCAGATTATGAACAAATTATCAATAGCAGTTTTATCGGGCATCGCCGCAATCGGAATGATTGGGTGTTCGAGCGCGCCGACGACGACGACTAACTCCAATTTAAAGAACGCCAACGCAAACACGGCGATGATTGTCAACAACAATGTCGCCAACGCCAACGGTCAGGTTATCGACTCGACGGGCAACGGCAATATGAGCAATATGAGCAATATGGGCAGCAGAAGCGCGACCGGCACGGAAGGCTTTATGACCGAAGCTGCACAAGGCGGAATGGCTGAAGTCGAGCTTGGAAAACTGGCTTCGACCAAAGGACAGAACGCTTCTGTAAAACAGTTCGGGCAGCAGATGATGGCTGACCACACGCGCGCCAACAACGAATTAAAACAGCTTGCCGCAAAGAAAAATGTTACGCTTCCGACCGATGTCGGCGCGGAGCATAAAGAGTCGATGGAAAAACTCTCGAAACTGTCCGGCGCGGAATTCGATAAGGAATACGTCGCCGAAATGGTCAAAGACCACGAAAAGGACGTTGCCGACTTTCAAACCCAATCGGAAAGCGCGACCGACGCGGATGTAAAGGCTTTTGCCGCTAAAACTCTGCCGACCTTAAAATCGCATCTCGAAATGATTCGAGGCATTCAGGGCAAAATGAAGTAGCAGAATTTTTTTAATTACATTTACTTAAAAGCCGCCGCGTTTGAAATTCGCTGCGGCTTTTTCTTTTTGCAAACGATACGCTTTTAGTAAAATTTCGCGGCGTAATCAAATATTCGATTTATACGAACGTCCGTTTATGATTATTAAAATTTCCGGCGATTATTATTTTTGCCGCCGGAAGTTTGTTTTAATTTTTATATTCGTTTAACCATCGGCAAACCGCTCAAATTTACCGCTTCCGAAATTTTATCTGAAGTCGGTTTTGCAATGATTCGAGAATAGCTTTCCCGTTCTGGCATCAGTCTTGCAACTGCCTTTCAAAACAAAGTTTTTGTATGAACCCTTTACATATCGCGGCGATTTTTCTTTCGCCGAAAATTGTGAAGACATTTTACGATTCCATTTGTTTCATAATTTTTTGGATAAGGGAGCGGTGATTATGAAAAGAATAATTATTTTGAGCGTGCTGGCAATGTTTGCGGCATTTGGTTTAATCGCCTGTAATTCGGAAGCGACGAATTCGAGCAGTTTTACGACTAAAGCGGCGCAGGGCGGAATGAGCGAAGTTCAGCTCGGCAATCTTGCTCTGGCAAAAGCGCAGAGCGCGGACGTTAAGGAATTTGCCCAGCAGATGGTAACCGACCACACGAAGGCGAACAATGATTTGAAGGCTGTAGCCGACAAGAAAAGCGTCGCGCTACCGACCGACACAAACGGCGAGCAGAAATCGACGCTCGAAAAATTGTCGAAGCTCAACGGCGCGGAGTTTGACAAAGAATATGTCAAAGTAATGGTCGAAGACCACGAAACAGACGTGAAGGAATTCAAAGCGCAGGCGGACAGCGGGACGGACGCGGATGTAAAAGCGTTTGCCGCGAAGACTCTGCCGACGCTGCAATCGCATCTCGATATGATTAAAGGCATCAGAGACCGGATGATGAAATAGGAGTTTTGTAAAAAAATGGCACAATGCGAAGTTTGCGGCAACGATTATTATTTGGCGTTTGAAGTCGTAACGGCTGGAAACCGCCACGTTTTCGACTGTTTCGAGTGCGCGATTCACAAGCTCGCGCCCATCTGCGCGCACTGCGGCTGCAAAATTATCGGACACGGCGTCGAAGCGAAAGAAAATTTTTTCTGCTGCGCCAACTGCGCCAGACAATCGGGCGTTCAGGGAGTTGCCGACCATATCTGGGGCAAAGAACGCGAAACGGCGGAGAATCTCGAATAATCTGGAGGAATTTATGAGCAGTCAATCAAGCAAAATAGACAAACGCGACGATGCAAACCCGGAAGAAGGCGAGCGCAAATACGGCGACGTGAAATTTGCCGACGAAACGAATAAAAAATATCCGATTGATACGCCGGAACACGTCCGCGCCGCGTGGAATTATATCAATCACAAAGACAACGCCGCAAAATACGACAGCGGCGAAGTCGAGACGATTAAAAAACGTATCAAACAAGCCGCCGAAAAACACGGCGTCGAAATCAACGAAGAATAGTTTTGTTTCAAAACACTTTAAAACAAAAAAAGCGCGATGATTATTTATTTAATCGTCGCGCTTTTTTATTTGTCTAGTAAATTGACGGATAAAAGAAATAACTTTCAGGCTTTCACCGGGAGCGCAGGCATCTTGCCCGCAATGCGTACCGCCGCACGCGAAAACCTTAGGTAAAATTCAATATTGAATTTTACTCGAACCATTTACGAACACTGTCGCGTTCAAGAGCGGGCAAGATGCCCGCGCTCCGACAAATAAAATTTGAGAAAGTTCTAACTTTTTAATCTGTCAACGAATTTCTTTCTGAATTTCGCCACTTTCGGCGCGACAACGGCGGCGCAATACGGTTGGTTCGGATTATTTGTGAAATATTCGTGATGATAATCTTCCGCGATGTAAAATTTATCAAACGGTTTGACTTCCGTTACAATCGGATTATCATAGACGCCTTCTTCGGTAAATTCTTTAATAACTTCTTCGGCGGCGCGTTTCTGCTCGTCCGAATGATAAAATATTGCCGACCGATACGACGAACCGATGTCGTTGCCTTGCCGATTCAAAGTCGTCGGGTCGTGAACCGAAAAAAACACCTGCAAAATTTCTTTGTAGGAAATCGCCCGCGGGTCGAAATTGACCCGTATAACTTCGGCGTGTCCGGTCGTCTCCGAACAAACTTCCCTGTATGTCGGGTTCGCCTTATGCCCGCCCGAATAACCGGATTCAACCGACTCGACGCCTTTCAAATCGTCGAAAATTGGCTCCACGCACCAAAAACAACCTGCCGCCAGCGTTGCGGTTTCTAAATTTTTATTTTCCATAACTTATTTATAATCTTTTGACGGCGATAAATTCAAGTTCGCCGAAAGTTTTGAAATTTTCGGTTTCGATAAAACCGGCACACTTGAATTTGCCCGAAATTTCCGCTGGCGCTTGCGTGTGTTACGGCGCTGTGTCAAAATTCCTTAATCATTAATAAGTTATTGAGCAAAATAATCAGAGGAGATTTTTAGATAAATGTCAGAAAACGGAACTGTTACAGCGAGCGAAGAAAACAATTCGGCGAGCGTCGAGGCAACAAACACTGAAAACACTGAAAACACCGAAAACACTGAAAACGCCGTCAACCCGGAAGATGTTTCATATCACGCGGTCGAAAAAGACGGCAATATAACAGCGATTTGGGAAATGCAGGGACGCCGGCACATCCGCACGATTGACCCGCGTTCAAACGAAGGCAAACAAATTCTCGCATTGTTTGAAACCGCGGCTTAAAACTGCCGAAGCGAGCTAGACTTTTCCAGATTATTCATACAGCAAAAAAACCTTGCTTTTTTACCGGAAACGGAGTTACTATAGCTTGCATTCCAAAAACAGGCAGTTTGAAAGTTTCCGGTAGCTTTTTCGAGTCTCCCGGCTTTTCCTTGATTCTAAAGGACAAAAAGGCGCGCTCTAACTTGAAAAGGTTTACTCTTTTGACCAAAAACGTGAGGTGAATCTTTATGAAAGATATGCTGTATGCTCTTTTAGGTTTGATTGCGGCTGCGCTGGCTGCATACTTTTTTTACAATTTTCAGCACGATAAGGCAGGTAATTCAAATTATTTAATTATCGGAATAATCTGCGCTCTGGTAGCGGTTGTTTTCGGCGGACTTTTTATGTTCGGCAAAGTCAACCGGCACGACGAAATTCACATTACAGAATAAATATTTTTTCACTAAATTCCCGGCAGCCGAAATTTACGATTTAATGCTTGCCGGGAATTTAACTTTGCGAAAAATTAAAAACGCGGACACGCTTTTTTATTTGCGCTCAAGTATTCGATTGCTCTTTATCTCAGTTTCAATCAACCTCTGACAATATCGTTTTCGGGTTCGGTAAAACCTCCAAATTTCTTTTTCCGCTTTTGTTTTCAATCTTAAACGCACGGCATCTCAATACTTTAAATACTTCCTTTGACGACATTTTCGCGTCTAAATACGTGTCGAAAATGAAAATTAGTTGAACATACGTTATAATGTTGACAAAAATGTAAAGATTTATAAACTTTATATTTTTAATATCAGAGACAAGGATTTATATACAGATGCCGAAAATAGCAGACATACAGGAAACACCGAATCCGAACGCCGTTAAATTTATCTTGAAAGAGCCGGTCAGTTACGGAACTTCACATTCTTTCGATTCGATTGAAAAAGCCAAAGACGATAAACTCGCCGCTTCTCTCTTTGCGGTCGGCGATGTCGTTTCGGTTTTTTATATGGATAAAATGATTACGGTCGAGAAAACCGACGAAACCGATTGGGACGACGTTCTGCCGATTTTGGCAGTTCCGATTCGCGCGGCGGAGACGGTTTCGGCGGGCGCGGCAAACGGTAAAACAGCGGCGACAACCGTCGGCGGCGCAATTGATGCGGCAGTAAACGGTGAAAACCCGATTATAGCGCAAATCAACGAGCTGCTCGACGAGCGAATCCGCCCGTTTCTGGCGAGCGACGGCGGCTGGCTTGAAATTGTCGGCTTGGAAGACAAAACCCTGAAGATTCGTTATCAGGGCGCGTGCGGAAGCTGTCCGAGTTCGCTGACCGGAACGCTGATGGCGATTGAGAATATGATAAAAGATGAAATTGACCCGGAAATCGAAGTAGTCGCCGTTTAATTTTTATAATTTTCCCCGTAAAATATATTTTCCTGCCGAAAAAGAATTCTTGACATAAAAACATAAATTTGTTCATAATCAGTGAGGCGGCATTAAATCAGATGTCGCCTCATCTTTTAAGGATTCAAAAATCTACACAAAAACCGCCAGCCATTTCATCCACAAACGTGCTGTGTTTTCAAAATACGGAGGAGAATAATAGTGAATAGTGAAGAACTCGAACAGAGTTTAAGAACTGAATTTGAGAGCTTTCTCAAAGAAATTTCTGCCAATATGCAGCGGGAAGCGACCGAATTTCAGGAAAAAATCGAAGCCGAAGTCGAGCGTCATAAAGCGCTGCTGACCGAAGTTTTTCAAGATTTTTCCGCACGCGTTCAGATTGCAAATGAGCTTGACGCCGGTTTTAAGGATTCCGTTGTAGAACATCTGCGGCTCGCCCGCGATGAAGGCGCGAGAATTACGGCGACGGCAATCGGCGAAGCCGAGGAAATGCAGAAAGCCGCCGCCGCCGATGCCGCTCCGGTTGCCGGAATCAGCGAACTGCGCAATGGCATAAACGACATCAGCAGTCAGAATTCACAAGCCTCGATTCTCAAATCTCTGGTCGAACACGCCGGACAATTTACGCCGCGCGGCGCGTTTTTCATTATCAAAAACGAACATTTCGTCGGCTGGCGCGTCTTCGGCAGCGAAGAACATTCCGACGACCAGGCTGTTCGCGAAGTTTTCTTTCCGGTTTCCGCCGATTCTACATTGGGCGAATCGGTCAAATCTTTAAGCGCTGTCGAAGGTCGGTTCGGGACGCACAAGGACGACTCGATTTATCTGGACAAACTGGAATTTGGCGAGCCGGATAAAATGTTTGCCATTCCGCTGGTCGCGCGCGGGCGCGGCGTCGCGGTTCTTTACGCCGACCGCGGCGACAAAGGCGAAGAAGTCAATGTCGAGGCATTGGAGACGCTTGTTCGTGTCGCCGGTATGACGGTTGAAATCCTGGCGGCATCGCCGGGCGGAAAATCGGCAAACAGCCGCCAGGCTCAAAAACCGGCGAAAGCCGCAAAACAAGAAGAATCTGCCGAACAGAAAAACTTCAACGCGGAAGACGGTTACCGGATTTCTGAAGAACAGCAGCGGTTTGATACGGCGGAAACGCCCGTAAGCTATGATTCTTCAACAGCTGCCGAGCCGGTTGAAACAGCCAGTCAGCCCGATTATCAGTATGCGGCTGAAAACGAAAGCGCTTCTTCGCAAATCGATTTTCAGCCCGAAACAGTTCAATCCGACTTTAATTATAATAATTACGCAATTGAAGATTATTCGGTTGAAGAAGTTGATGCCGTCGGGGAAACGCCTGTAGAAACCGGCGATTTTCAGCCGGTTTATGAAGATTCGCCGCAAACCGCTTCGGAAAGTTATTCGTGGAATCAACCGGCGGAAACAACCGGCGAATTTAACGAAAGTTTTGAACCGCAGGCGGAAACCGAAGACGAAGCGGAAACATATCAGCCCGCGATTGCCGAAAATGATTATTCCGCTCCTTTAAGCGACGAATATCAAAACGATTATTCCGCTCCGGCGACGGACGAATATCAATTTAAAAACGCTCCGCCTTTTGAATCCGCCGAAAATCCGCTTCAGGAAAATCAGAAATCTTTTGAAATTTCATCTTTTGAAACGGCACAGGATTATTCGATTCCAAAAGAGAGAGGCTACGATTCATTTGAAGCTGAAAACGGCGCGGCAGCGGAAAAAATTTCTGCTAAACCGGCGGAAGCCGTTGCAGAACCGGCTGCGGCGACAAAACCGGTCAGGTCCCGGTTCAGCGACAAAAACGTCGATTTGCCGATAGAAGTTACCGAAGACGAACGCCGTCTGCACAACGACGCTCGCCGTTTTGCGCGTCTGCTGGTTTCGGAAATCAAGCTCTACAACGAGCAAAAAGTTAAGGAAGGACGCGACGGCAGCGATTTGTACGAGCGGCTGCGCGAGGCGATTGACCGTTCGCGCGAAATGTATGACAAGCGAATTCAAGCGCCGGTCGCCGCCAAATTCGATTATTTTCATTACGAAGTAGTCAATACTTTAGCCGAAGGCGACGAAGCAAAACTCGGCGAAAGTTATCCGGGCGCGACCGTTTAATCGAATTTGCAAACGAATTGAAAAAGCCGTTCCGGTAAATTTACCGGAACGGCTTTTTCGTGTTTAAATGCGCCGGAATTGCCGCTCGTCAAATTATTGTATAATTTCAAACTGCACGAATTGAGTGGCGATTTTCTGCTTTTCCTTTGCCAGATTATCCGTTACGACAGTTTGCAGAACATAATCGCCCGGCAGCATTTCGGTTCCGAGATTCAGCGCGCCGACCGTTTTTATTCTTTGCAAATCGGTTTGTCCGAGAAGTTCGAGCGATGCTTGTTTGCCGTCGAAAACGAGTTTTCCGTCGCGAAACATTCTGGTTTGAACGGTCAGATTCGGCTTTTGCGCCGCGTCGAGTCTGGCGTTGTAAACTTCCGAACCGTAACGCAGAATCGTGCCGCGTTTGAAGCGCCGCAGAGATGTCGCGTTCAACGGGTCGGCAGCGGCGACGGCTGCATTTTCCGTCGCCGCTGCCGAACTCGCCGTGCCGGTCTGGGATTTCTGCCACTGTTCGGGCGTCAGATTTTCCAGCACGATGCCGGAAACGGTCAGACGGTTTTTTTTCAGATTCGGAACTTCGACAAATTGATTTGCCGAGCCGACCTTTTCGCTTCTTGGGTCGCGAATCGCCACTCGAAGCTGAAACGCGCCCGGTTTTTTTACCGGAAAAGTAAAGAAATAAACAAAGCCTTCGCTCAAAACCTTGCTGTATCTTTCGCCTGTTACGTTCATCGTGTAAGACCGGCTGATTTGGTCGGCGATTGTTCCGTTATCGCCGAAGCTGACCGCCAGAACGTCAAAGACGGCTTTTTTCGTGCCGTCCGGTTCGTCCGTGAACTTCAAATCGGCGGCATTGACGTGAAGCAGAGAATGCACGAAAGAGCCGTCTTTAGCGTCGTTTCCGAAAAGCGTGTTCAGGCGCAGAGCGATTCCGTTGACGGCGAAAGGCGAAGTCAGCGCCGTCATAATCTGCTGTCTCGGTGTGAGGTTCGCCGGTTTTTGAATCTGTTCGTCGCTGACGCCGAAGAATCCGCTGCGGTAGCGCACCCTTAAATCCTTTCGATTAATGACTTTTATCTGAAGTTTGTTGTAGCGCCGTGTTTTGGCGTCAAACGTGTCGGCGTCCGGCTCGTAGCCGAGCAGATAATAACTCTGGTCGTCGAGTATTTTGCGGATGCCGCCGCTCAAATCGTTGTTGTTGATAATCGGGAAACCGCCGGTTTGCTTGGCTAGATACCTCAAGCCTTCCTGCGTGTCGAAAAGCTCGTTTCGGCGGTCGGACAATTTTTGTTCGGTTTGCTCGCTTGAAAGCTCGCTCGTATTGTCTTCGGCGGACAACGAAAGCGTTTGCAGACCGCGCGCGTCCATTGTATAGACGACGACCGAGGCGCGATTTGCCAAATCGGTCAGACGCCGCAGCGACTGCAAAATTCTCGAACCTTCGGTAAAACCGCTTTCGTCTTTGGTGCTGAGCTTAAAGCCGTCCGAGAGCAGCATCACGCTTTTTCGACCGGGCAGCTCCTGCATTCCGCGAATGATAAAATCGAGCGCTCCCAAAGTTCCGCTGGCAAAAACGCTGCCCTGAAAATCGCTGGAACTTTGCTCTCTGTTTCTCTCCGCTTCGAGCTGTTCGTCGCTGACATTGGCGCCGTTCGCTTTCATTCTCTCAAGCGGACTCGCTTCAATCGGCGCGAATGCTCCGATTTTGCCGCTTCCCTGCGGATTCCAGCGAACTTTTTCGATTGCCGCGTAAAGCTGCCGCCTGTCCGAGCTGAATTGCTGAAGCGCGCCGATGCCGCCGCCCGTTCGGATAATCGCCACTAAATCGCCGTCGCGCATCTGCTCATCGACAAATTTTTTCAGGGCGCGGCGAACAAAATAAACGCTTTCAAACGAGAGCGTCAAATCATCGACGACCAGCGCAATCGTTCGCCTCACCTGTTCGGGGCGAAGCGTCGGCGGCGGAACGGGAACGGGAACGGCGCTTTTATCGACTTTGCGAGCGGGCATTTGTTCGGCTGCGTCCTTAACGCTCGAAACAAACGAAAAACTCGTAATGTTTTGCTTTTCGCCGTTTTCATACACCTCGAAATCTTCAGGCTTTAAATCGGTAACGACTTTTCCGCTGCGGTCTGTAACGGTTACGTCGAGCTGAATTAAAGTAGTCGAAATCTTGACCACATCATCGTCCGTCTGCGGCGTCGGCGTCGGTTTTTGAGCGACAATCGCCGGAGCGAAGCAGGACATACACAGCAGAGTGAGAAAAAACCTTTTCATCGGGAATCTCCAGAAAATTAAAATTTCTTTGCTATCATATACCGAAAGCGACGGTCTGAAAAGAGATTTTTTTCGACGGCGAACGCAGGACAAATCGCCGGTTTGTTTTCGCATCAAAAATCGCGGAGTAATTATAAAAATATAAAAAATGCTGTTTTACAAAAATTTTCGCCTTCATTCGTTTTCAATTCTGACCGTTTTTCTTTTCGCGGCGGCGCTACTGGTCGTTCCTTTTACAAGCAGTTGTTCGGCGTTCGTTTCGCAGATGTCGGAAGAACAGGCGGCGAAAATTTTAAGAGACTTAACCAAAGACGGCAAACTGCCGAATGAAACGCTTGTTCTGGACATCGAAAACCGCTACGCGAAAACGCGCACGGGAGCGCTCGCCAAATTTCTGCGGGCGCGAATTCGATTTGAAAACAATGATTTTAACGGCGCGGCGGCAATATTGAATTCCGATGTTTTTCGCCGGAAAACAAACATCGCCGATTACGCTTTATGGCTGCGCGGGCAGGCGCTTCAAAAAGCCGGAAATCAACCGGAAGCGATGAATGTTTTCGCCGAACTCGCGCGAAGTTTCCCGACTTCCCTGCGCGCCCGCGAAGGCGAATTATTGTGGGCGGACAGCGCGCTTAAATCGGGACAAGCCGCGCAAGTTCCGGCGTTTCTAAAAGATTCAACCGACAGAAACGATGCTGACGCGCTTCTTTTAACCGCGAAATCTTACGAATTACAAAACAATCAACCGAACGCCGTCGTTTTTTACCGCAAAGTTTATTTTTACGGCGCGGGCAACGACGCCGCAAAAGAAGCCGAAGCGAAACTCGTTTCTCTCGGACAAAACCTCGTGCCGCAGACGGCGGAAGAAATTTTAACGCGCGCCGCCAAACTTTACGCCGCCGAAAATTACAGGGAATCGGCGGACGCTTACACGACCGCCGTGCTGAATTTCCCGAATGTTTCTACGCCGCAGACGAATCTCAAACGCTTAAAAGCCTTGACAAACGCCAATCGAATCAGTGAAGCGCAGAGCGCGTTTAACGTTATTCCCGCCGCAGCGCCGGAACGAGTCGAAGGCTATTATCAACTCGCTCGCGGATTTGCAAAAAATCGCCAATGGGAGCAGGCGCGTCTCACTATTAACGAAATGCGCGAAAAGTTTCCCGCTAATGATTTTACGGCAAAGACTTTAATCGACGCCGGAATGATTGCCCGCGACCAGAAAAATCGTTTGGACGAGTCTTATTTTCTGAAAACCGCCGTCGCCGCTTATCCGAATGAGGTTGCCGTTGCGGGCGCGCAGTTTGAACTGGCGTGGATAGAACACGAAAACGATAATTTTCAAACCTCGTCGCAGATGCTGACCGAACATCTGGCGCGTTACGTCGATAAAGATTCGACCAATCGCGGCAAAGCCGGTTACTGGGCGGCGCGTGATTCGGAAAAAGCCGGAAAATTCGCCGAATCGTGCGCGCTCTACGACGGCGTAATTTATCGCTATTCGGCGAATTGGTATGGCTATCTGGCAAATCAGCGCGTTGCGAATCTGCGGGCGCAAAATAGATGTCAGGCGAATCAGCAGTTTCCCGCCGGTTCGATTGTGCCGCGTGCCGTCGCGAACTTAAAAGGCATAACCGTCGCCGCGGAAACGGCAACCGAACGCGAACTCGAACGCGCCGCGAAATCCGAAGAATTAAGCGCCGTCGGGCTTTTCGATTGGGCGATTGACGAGCTGAAAGAAGCGCAGGAAACCGCGCCGAACAGTCCGAAAGTAAATCTCGCGCTCGCCAAACATTTTCGCTTCAAAGGCGACAACACCGCCGCTCTGCTCGCTCTGGCGAAAAGCTATCCCGATTATTCACAGATGTTTCCAGAAGAATTGGGGCGCGAAGAATGGGACATTTTTTATCCGCTGACCAATTGGAACGACATTAAATACTGGGCGAAAACGCGAAATCTCGACCCGTATCAAGTCGCCGGTTTTATTCGACAGGAAACGATTTTCAATCCGCGCGCCAAATCAAAAGCCAACGCTTACGGTTTAATGCAGCTTTTGATTCCGACGGCGCGCACTGTGGCGAGAAAATACAACGCTTCGACAACGGAAATTTACGGCGAGACGCTCTTTCAGCCGCGCCTCAATATCGAACTCGGAACGGCGTATATCCGCGACCAGTTCGATAAATTCGGGCGCGTCGAATACGTCGCCGTCGCCTACAACGCCGGACCGGGACGCGTTTCGCAATGGCGCTCAACATTGCCGTTCGAGATTGACGAATTCGTCGAAGCGATTCCGTTTCGCGAAACAAAAGGCTACGTGCAGGGAATTATCAGAAATTCGGCGCAGTATCGACGCCTTTACGACGACAACGGAAATTTCAAATCGAATGTCGGCGCAAATCCCGTGCGCGGCGCGATTGATTCAAAATCGGGCGAACAACTGGCGGCGGAATTTCCCGATTTGCAAATCGACGGAAACAAAGCCGAATAATAGATTAAGCAAAAAATCAAAAAGAAATAGCCGGAACGAATAAATTATTCGTTCCGGCTATTTCTCTTTTTGATTCGACGAAAAATCTCAAACTAAAGATTGAGCGCCTTGCGGCGGAAATTACAAATGTCGAAAGTTTTTTCAATTCGTAATTGTTAATTCGTAATTAAAACCGCGCTTAAAGATTTTTGAGAATATAATCGGTCATCATTTGATAGAGATGTTTCTGCTGCGGCTGATTTGCAACTCCGTGCCGCTGTGTCGGGTAAATCATAAAATCGAATTGTTTGCCCGCCTTCTGCAACTCAAAAATAAACTGCGTCGGGTTTTGGATGTGAACGTTGTTGTCCATCGCGCCGTGAACGATTAGCAGCCTGCCGTTCAGATTTTTCGCCGCGCCGGTAACGGAACTTTTTTTGTAGCCGTTCGGATTTTCGCGCGGCGTTTTCATATATCTTTCCGTATAAATCGAATCATACAACGCCCAATCGCCGACCATTCCGCCCGCGATTCCCATTTTCAAAATGTCGCTGTGCGTCATCGTATAGCCGGTCATAAATCCGCCGAAGCTCCAGCCCCACATTCCGATGCGCGCCGGGTCAACAAATGTCTGCGCTTTCAGATAATTAAAGCCGTCGGTCAAATCTCTGAGTTCGAGTTCGCCGAAATTCTGATAAACGGCGCGTTCGGATTCGACACCTTTGCCCGACGCCGTGCGGTTGTCGCAAATCCAGACGATATAGCCTTTCTGCGCCAGTAATTGATGAAACATCTGACGACTGCCGCCCCATTGATTTTTGACCGTCGGCGCGTGCGGACCCGAATAAGTGTAAGCCATCACCGGATATTTCTTCGACGGGTCAAAATCCGGCGGCACAATCATCATCGCTTCCATATTGAAGCCGTCGCGCGTTTTGACGTTCATAAAGCGCGTCGCGCCGAGATTGTAATCTTTCAAAACATCGACGCGGTTTTCGTCCAGAACTTTGACGAGCGTTCCGTCCGCTTTATAAAGCCGCAATTCGGTCGGCGTGTTAATGTCGCTCCAGTAATCGAGAAACTGCGAAAAATCCGGTGAAAATTCGGCGCGGTGCGTTCCTTCCTGTCCGGTTAATCTGGTCAAACCGCCGCCGTTTAAACGCACGCGGTAGACATCATCGGCAATCCACGAATGTTCACCGGCGGCGGAAAAATAAGCGAAGCCGTTTCGCTCGTCAACGCCGTAAAAATCGCGGACTTCCCATTTGCCGTCGGTGATTTGCTTAATGATTCTGCCGTTTTTGTCGATGTGATAAAGATGCTTAAAGCCGTCTCGCGCCGATTGCCAGACGAAAGAGCCGTCTTTTAAATACGCCGGATTGTCGATGACTTCGACCCACGTCGGCGAATCTTCGCGCAAAACGGTTGTTATTCTGCCGTTTTCAATACTCGCCCGGTTCAAATCAAGAAAAGTCTGTGTGCGATTCTGCGCCTGAAAAACGACGTTTTGCGAATCGGGCGACCAGGCGACACGCGAGATTAAAAAATCTTCCGGTTTATATTTCGACAAATCGACGAATTTCACGGCGTCGCCGAAACGCGATATTCCGGCGGGAAATTTATTGCCGACTTTCGGAATTTTCGCAATATTCGGCACGACGCTGTTTTTCGTAACGTCCGCGATTCCTAAAGTTACAAGCGGGTTCGTGTCGCCCGACTGCGGATAATCCGTATTTTCGACGCGCTGGTTTGTCGGAATTTCATCGACCAGCACGAATTTCGGAACGGGATTTTCGTCGGTTCGCAAAAAGGCGACAAAGCGCGAATCCGGCGACCACCAATAGCCGCGCTTGTTGCCGCGCCCGTAGAGTTCTTCTTCGTAAACCCAATCGAGATAACCGTTTAGAATCTTTTCGCCGCCGTCGCGCGTCAATTGTTTTTCCCGTCCGGTTGCGACATCGACGACGAAAAGATTATTGCCGCGCACAAAACTGACCATTTTTCCGTCAGGCGAAAAGGCGGCTTCGAGTTCTTCGTCCGGGTTGGTTGTCAGACGTTTTGCCGCGCCGCTTCGCAAATCGTAAAAATATAAATCGTTTTCCGATTCGATAATAGCCGCCGTTTCCGCGCCGTTTAAAACGGTCAAAGGTTGATTGGAAAGTCGGCTGACCTGTTCGGCTTTAATGCCGACGGGCAGAAGCGCCGCTTCGAGTTTCGATTTGTCGTAAAACGGCACGGCTTCGCCCGTAACCGCATTAAAACGATAAACTTCCGCGCCGCCCGCGCCGAATTTCACCTGCCGCAATGAACCGTCCTTATTCCATTGCAGCGGCGTCAGATTTCCGCCGAACGCGACGCGCGACATTCTGTCGCCGAAAATTTCGTCAATCGTCAACATTTTCTGCTGCGCCGCCGCTACCGAAGCTAAAGCGAAAAATGCCGTAAACAACCATTTAACCTGTTTCATATTTTTATTTTTGGGAAAGTATCGAGTAATACTCAGAATAAACGAAAATGTTTCGGCGTATCAAACGGACAGCAAAAAAGCAGCTCTCAAGTAAGCTGCTTTTTTTATAAATTAAATGCCCTCGGTAGGATTCGAACCTACAACCAACAGATTATGCTTACCGACTACGGCTTTCGCCGCCCGTTTCCGGTTTGCGGTCTGGACTTTCTCTTCTCTTTACGAGTCTGCTGTCAAGTCTCTACACTTTCCGGTTAAATGTTTATTTTAACCGGCTTAGCTCGGGATTACCATACATTTTTCGATGCTTAGACTTCCCCGAATTTAACAGATTCTACTAAAATGCTATTTTCAAAATAACAAATCAGCAACCCATTTTTGCCCGAAACCATTATAGAATTTTCTATTTTAGGTTTCTGCCTGTCGAGTCTGCTGCTCTAACCGTTGAGCTACAAGGGCGAAAACTTTTACAGTTTAGTTAAATTTGCGGCGCGGCGCAAATGCGCGAAACTTCTCTTTTATTTTCCCCATTTATTTTGCGGCGAATCGCGGTTTTTTGGCGCTCACTTTTTTATACGTTCCGTCCGCCGAAACATTGTTCCCGAAACCGCATTCGGCGTCGCTTCCCATTTGGGTAACTTTCAATCGCCCGCGCGTGAGAAATTTCAAGGTAATCGCGCATTCCTGAAATTCTTCTGGCGTAAAAGTCGCCGTGTCGCCTCTTATTTCCGCTTCGCCGATTGCCTCTCCGGTGTTTGCCGTATCCTCGCCGTTCGCCAGTTTATAAGGATAAACACCCGAAAAAGCGATGCGCAATCTGCCTTTGCCAAGCGCTAAAATACTAAATTCGCTGCCCGACGCCGATTCGCGAAAAGTTCCCGTAACATCTGCGCCGCTTACCGCTTTTCTGCTCTGGGCGTTTATCTGAAAAGTCGCTAATAAACACAACACAAAAACTTCGCAAAGCACCAATAACTTTTTCATTTTTTTCGTATCTTTTGCTAAAGTCTGGTTAAACCTTTTCTTTTAACCGTCTAATCTGCTATATTTTGCCCAATTCATTTCAAAACGCAAGGAAAACATTACAAATTATGAGTTCAACGGCTGAATCAATCAACAATGCGGGCGGACATATCGACAACAAAGGCTTCGGCGGGCATCCAAGCGGTTTGACGACGCTCTTTTTAACCGAAATGTGGGAGCGTTTTTCCTATTACGGACTGCGTCCGCTGCTCGTTCTTTTTATGTCGGCGGCGATAATGGAAGGCGGTTTCGGGTTTGAACGCGCTCAGGCGTCGGCGATTGTCGGCATCTACGGTGCTTGCGTTTATCTGGCTTCTCTGCCCGGCGGCTGGATTGCCGACCGGCTTTTGGGTTTGCGCCGCGCGATTTTTTACGGCGCTCTGCTGATTTCGCTCGGACATATTTCAATCGGCATCTCAGCATTTGAAGGCGGCAAGCTGGCGTTTTTTCTCGGTCTGATTTTAATCGTTCTCGGCACGGGACTTCTCAAACCGAACATTTCGGCAATCGTCGGCGATTTATACCCGGAAGGCGGAGCGCGGCGCGATGCCGGATTCTCGATTTTTTATATGGGAATCAACGTCGGCGCGTTCGCCGGTCAAATCGTTACCGGGCTGCTCGGCGAATCGGTCGGCTGGCACTGGGGTTTCGGCGCGGCGGGCGTCGGAATGCTCATCGGTCTGGCGGTTTTCACGATACGCTCGCGCACAACGCTCGGCGATTTGGGGCTTCATCCGACCAAAAATCCCGACCCGACGATTCAGGCTGGACAGGAAAACAGAGTAAAACTGGTTCTCGGCGTCGGTCTCGGCATTCTCGCGCTCGTCATCGTGCTGGCGGCAATGGGCGTTATCACGCTCGACGCGCAGGTTATCGGTCATTATATGACCTATATTCTGGTCGGTCTCGCCGTCGTTTTTTTCGGTTACTTATTCATCGCCGGCGGTCTGAACCGCGACGAGAAAAAGCGCGTTATGGTCATCGCCGTCCTGTTTGTTTTCGCCGCGATTTTCTGGTCGGCGTTCGAGCAAGCGCCGACTTCGCTTAATCTTTTCGCTAAAGATTTTACAAATCGCAGTCTCGGCAATTTTGAGATTCCGGCAACCTGGTTTCAATCAATCAATTCGGCGTTTATCATTCTGCTCGCGCCGGTTTTCGCTGCTCTCTGGCTGCGTCTGGGCGCGAAAGGACGCGATTTATCGAGTCCCGGTAAATTTTCGCTCGGCTTATTATTCGCCGGAATCGGTTTTTTCATTATGATTTTCGCCGCCAACAGCGTCGTCTCAAGCGGCGGCGCGCTGAAAGTTTCGGCGCTGTGGCTGACGGCGAGTTACTTTTTCCAGACAATCGGCGAGCTGTGTTTAAGTCCGGTCGGGTTATCTTCGATGACGAAGCTCAGCCCGCGCCGCTATGTCGGGCAAATGATGGGCATCTGGTTTCTCGCCTCGGCGGTCGGAAATTTAATCGGCGGGCTGGTCGGCGGACACGTCGACCCGGAAAAGCTCGAACAGATGCCGCAGCTTTTCACCGTAACGACGGCTTCGCTCGTAATTTCCGCCGTTATACTGGCGCTTCTGGCGATTCCAATCCGGCGAATGATGCAAAACGTAGAGCAGCAAGGCGGCGAGTCGGCTTAAATTCAATACTGATTACGTCGGGCGAATCGACGATTATGAAATCGTGAAGTTGTTTGACAAATTAAAATTATTGAAGTAAAAACGGCTGTGGCGCGTAATCAATTTACGCGCCACAGCCGTTTTTTATCAAAAAGTTATTTTTTCGGCTGACGAAATTTCCGCGCCGGTTTTTTGAATCGAATGGACGCGCCAATTTTCGTTTCTTTCCGGGAAATCCGTGCGAAAATGTCCGCCGCGCGATTCTTCACGCCATAAGGCTGCTTTTGTAACCAATATTGCAACCGTTACGAAATTTCGTGAAGACGTTCCGAGATTCGCGTCGGAAATCTGTTCGAGTTCGCGCAAGGCTCTTTGCAGAGATTCTTTATCGCGCAAAATTCCGACGCGTTCCCACATCAGGCGTTTGACGCGCTTTTTTACTGCTGTCGAAATATTGGTTTCGGGTTTTAGGTTCAAAGTTTCAGTTTCTGATTCATAATTCGTAATTCGTAATTCGTAATTGTCCGCAATGATCGCTTTGCCCGCGCGCGCGCCGAAAACCAAGCCTTCGAGCAAGGAGTTCGACGCCAGACGGTTCGCGCCGTGAACGCCGGTGCAGGAAATTTCGCCCGCCGCGTAAAGTCCCGAAAGCGAACTTCTACCGTGCAAATCCGTGCGAATTCCGCCCATACAATAATGCGACGCGGGCGAGACGGGCAGTAAATCTTCGGCGATATTTAAATTATAAAATTTGCACGTTTCGTAGATTTTAGGAAATCTTTCGCGCAGAAAATCTTCGCTCATCGCCGTCATATCGAGAAAAACATTGCGCGTTCCGGTGCGGCGCATCTCGGCGACAATCGAGCGCGAAACGATGTCGCGCGGCGCGAGTTCGAGGCGTTCGTCGTATCGCGGCATAAACCGCTCGCCCGATTTATTTCGCAAAACGCCGCCTTCGCCGCGCATCGCTTCGCTTAAAAGAAATCGCGGCGCGTTTTCCAGGCTCAAAGCCGTCGGGTGAAACTGCACGAATTCCATATCAGCCATTTCCGCGCCCGCCCGGAAAGCCATCGCCATTCCGTCGCCGGTCGCAACCGGCGGATTTGTCGTGTGCTGAAATAACTGTCCCGCGCCGCCCGTGCAGAGAATTACGGCTTTTCCGAAAATCTCACGCGGCGCGCGTAAGATAGGGTCGAGAAAACGAACGCCGACGCATCTTTCGCCGCTCACAATCAAACTTTCCGTATTGGCAAACGGCATTAAAACGATATTTTTTTCGAGTCCGGCGCGGGCGACAAGGGCGCGCACGATTTCCTTTCCCGTCGAATCACCGTGCGCGTGCAGAATTCTCCGGCGAGAGTGCGCCGCTTCCCGCGTGAAAATCAATTTTCCGCCTTCGCGGTCGAATTCAGTTCCCCAATTTATCAATTCCTGTATGTATTTCGTGCCGTCATTAACTAAAATTTCAACCGCTTCTTCGTCGCATAAACCCGCGCCCGCAACCAGCGTGTCGTCTTCGTGAAGCTCGCTGTTGTCGTCCTCCGACAAAACAACCGCGACGCCGCCCTGCGCGTATTCCGTATTCGATTCGCTCGTTTTGTCTTTGGTCAAAACCGTTACGGACGCGCCCGATTCGGCAATCTCGATAGCGGCGCGAAGTCCGGCAATGCCGCTCCCAATGACGACAAAATCCGTTTGAAGTGCCATATTAAAAACTTTAACAACAACAAAGTTCAAAGTCTAAAGGCTGATGTTTGAAGCTCGTTTTCTATTCGTCAAAATCTTTCTCTTGCCCGCCGTCGGTTCGTGTAAATCTTTTGATTTCTCTCCGCGTCTTTGCTGTAAATATTTGCTTCTTCCGCAAAGACGCAAAATTTAAGACAAAGTATTTTTGAGGTATTTCTAAATGTTTTTCACCGCTTGACACCTACGAATACTTTCGTATATTCTTCTACGAAGTTATTCGTAGGTAAAATTTATGACAAAACAAAACAAGCCGACCGCCGCCGAGCTGGAAATTCTCGCCGTTTTATGGGAACGCGAAACGGCGACGGTCAAAGAAGTTCACGAACAGTTGAACGCAAATAAGCCGACAGGTTACACGACTGTATTGAAGTTGATGCAGATTATGCGCGACAAAGGTTTTGTGATACGCGACGACGCCAACAAAGCGCACGTTTTTCGGGCGGCGGCGGCGCAGGCGGAAACGCGGCAAAATCTGGTTGCCGATTTAATCGAACGCGCTTTTCGCGGCTCGGCTTTGAAATTGGTGCAGCACGTTTTGGAGGCGAAACCGGCGAGCGCCGAAGATTTGCGGGAAATTCGCCGGATGATTAGCGAAGCCGAAAAGAAAGGAGAAACGAAATGAACCAGGAAATTTTTAGAAATTCTTCGCTCGTCGAAAATCTGGGCTGGACGCTCGTTCATTCAATCTGGCAAATCGGTTTGATTGCGCTCGTTTTGTTTTTCGCGCTGCGATTTTTGAAAAAATCTCCGGCGAACACGCGCTATTTGCTGGCTGTTTCCGCGATGATTTTGACATTGATTTTGCCGCTTGCGACGTTTTTCCAGTCGGAGTATACTTCGCGGCAGTCTCGTCCGGCGAATAAAACTTTCAAACACGAAAAATTAAACTCGATAAACGAGCGGGCGCGGATGCCGGAATTTTCACAGGCTGCGACGGAAACCGATTTACAGACTGCAAATCCGCCAGCCGAAATTGATTTCTTTTCATTTGAAAACCTTCGGAAAAGTTTCACGTCGAATCTCGCCTCGGTTTTGCCGATGATTGTCCTGCTGTGGATGCTCGGCGTCGGCGCGTCCGCGTTTCGGCTTTTCGGCGGCGTCTGGCAGCTTCATAAATATAAAACACGCGAAGTTTCCGCGCCGGATGCCGCGTGGCAAAAGCGATTTGCCAATCTGCGCGAAAAGCTGCAAATCGTTCAAACGGTGCGGCTTCTGCAATCGAATTTGATAAAAACGCCGGTCGTCGTCGGCTGGCTCAAACCCGTGATTTTGATTCCGGCGAGCGTCTTTTTGCAGATAAGTCCGGCGGAGCTTGAAACAATTTTGGCGCACGAGCTTCTCCACATTCGCCGTCTCGACAATCTCGTCAATTTCGCGCAGAGCTTTGCCGAAATTTTATTTTTCTATCATCCGTGCGGCTGGTGGATTTCCGGCGTCGTCAGGCGCGAGCGCGAGTTTGCGTGCGACGCTGCGGTGCTGGAAACATTGGACAGTCCGCGGTTTGTCTACGCGAACGCGCTGGCTAATTTAGAGGAAATTCGCTCCAGAGCGCAACAATCGCTGCCGTCTTCATTGGCGACGGCGGCAACCGGAGGAAAACTTATGCAGAGAATAGAAAAAATCTTAGAAAAAAACGCCGGGAGCGGCGAAAATTCCAAACAAATGCTTTGGTCGGCTGGCTGTCTGGCTTTTTTCATCGTCTCGGCGGTTCTGATAAACGTATTTTGGGCTGGAACGGCGGCGTCTGTCAATGCCCAAGCCGCGAGTAAATCGGGAAATAAAAAAATTGCCGTCGGTTTCGTCTCGATTCCGTCGTTCGACAGAGTGTCGAGCCGGTTAAACGGCGCGGACGCGAATAATCGTTTGATGATGGAACAGTTGAGCGAAACGTTGAATATGATTTCGCTGATTCCGAAATTAATAAAGAATAAAATTCCGGCAATCGGATTCGTGGAGGGCGGAATAATTTCAGACGGCGAAAAACTTTATCCGTTACGGGCAAAACTGCTGCGCGCGTGGCGCGACAATAATCTGGAAATCGGCATCGGCAGCTATCGGCACATTTGGCTTTACGACACGCCTTATGAAGATTACGTCGCAGGCGTCGAGAAAACGGAGCAAATCGTCAAACCGATTTTAGCCGAAAAAAATCTGCCGCTCAAATATTTCAGCTACCCGTATTTGAACACGGGCAAAACCGCCGAAGACAAATCGCGCTTTGAAAGCTGGCTCGGCGAGCGCGGTCTAACTTCCGTTAAATATACGATTGATAATCAGGAATGGATGTATTCATACGCTTACGACGAGGCGCGCCTTTATAAAAACACCGACGCGATGCGTGAAATTCGCCGCCAATTTCTCGATTATATGTCGAAGATGTTCGATTATTACGAAGCGTATTCGGCGGATATGTTCGGGCGCGACATCAATCAAACAATGGTTTTAACGACGAGCCGACTGGTCAGCGATTCGGCGGACGAGCTTTTTGTAATGATTAAAAATCGCGGCTACCAGTTTGTTTCGATGGACGAAGCGCAGGCGGACACGGCTTACGATACGCCGGAAAACTTCGCGAGCGTCAAAGCCGGAATTTCGTGGTTCGAGCGCTGGCAGTTGGCGCGGGGCAAAAGTCTGCGCGACGAGCCGCGAGTCGATAAATCGGTGTCGGATGTTTGGGACGCCAGAAACGATAAAAAACCGCTTCCGCCCAAACCGCCCGCGCCGCCGCCGCCGCCGCCGCCGGTCAACAATATGTTGTAAAATTTTTGTTATGGAAAATAAAAAAGCCCGCGCGAGTTAATTGGCGCGGGCTTTCTTTATTTTATTTTACGGCAGTAGATTTAATCTTCCGCCGCTATGCCGTCAATGAAAAAGGCGCTTTGATTTATTCGCGATTCGCAAAGAAATCAAAGCGCCAGGGAATAAAATTTACCCGAAGAACTTACGAGCCTTGTCCGGGAATCGTCAGTTCCTGTCCGGTTTGGATTTTGTCCGGGTCGTCGAGCTTGTCGCGGTTGGCTTCAAAAATTTTCTGCCAACTGACGCCGTGATGCGAGCCGATTTTGCTTAAAGTGTCGCCCGCCTGAACCGTGTAGGTCGAACCGCTGCCCGACGAAGAACCGCTACCGCCCGACGAATAATTACTGTCGCCTTCGGGCGCGGAGATGTTCATTACTACGTCGCCCGAACGATAATCCGGGTCGATGCGTCCGTATTCGTCCCACAACTGCTGTTTAGCCTGCGCCGTTCCGGCGACGCCTTCGATGTTCAAAACATTGTCGCTCTCGACGACGTTCAAACCTGAGATTCCGAGTTGATTTGCCATATCAATCAGCGATTGATATTTATCCATTAAAGCCATAATTGTTTTCCTCCCTTTTTGATTACTTCATTTCCGTCAGTTGATTGCTGACTCTTTTTCCGCCGCCTTTTTCGTTGGCGATGCGCACCGCTTCACCTAATTTACCTTTGGCAACCGAGCCGCGCAAGGTTATTTCCGCCGTCGTCGCGTCAACCGTTACGCCGGTGATTCCGGCGCTTTTCAGTGCCGATTCAACCGTCGCTTTGGTCGCCGAATCCGCCGCCGGAGCCATCGTCGCGCTGGTCATCGGCGTCGAGGTCGTCATACCCATATTGCTGTTGACTGCCATATTCGTGCCGGTCGGACTCGCTATATTTGCATTGGTCGCCGCGCTTTTGCATCCGCCTAAACCGGCAACCGCGGCTAAACCGAGAACTGCTAAAAATTTAATTTTCATTCTTCCTCCTGAAAAATTCTGACGTTAATTAAAATCGTGAACAAACCGATAAACGCGGCGGCATTTTTATTCAAATCTTTTCGCCGCGTAATTCTCCCGCATATTCGGAAAAATTTTCGTTTCTTATCGGTTCGACAAAACAGTCTAAATCATTTTTCGTAAAATTTCAGTTAATTTTTTGTTAAAACACTTCTTCGGCGATTTTTTTTGCGATTTCAAACGACGTTAAATCCGGCTTGACGATAAAATGCCAGTCGGCGAGACAGTAAAGTTTCTGCCGCTCGTAGAAAAGCTGCCGCGCCTGCGTTTTACTTTTCGCCAGCGGGCGCACGCGTTTCGAGCCGGAAATATTGCGCCAGCAGTGTTCAAAAGTCGATTCGAGCCAGACGGTCGTAAAATCGTGCTGCTTTATAAGCCGCCGATTTTCCTCAATCGTCCACGCGCCGCCGCCGAGCGCGATGATTTGCGCGTCCTTATCGGTTAAAACGCGGCACAGATTTTCGGTTTCGATGCGGCGGTAATCGGCTTCGCCGATATGTTCGATAATTTCGGCAATCGAACGCCGTTCGGCTTCTTCAATCGCCGCGTCGAGGTCGATTTTTTTGCACTTGAGAATAAACGACAGAAAGCGCGCGACGGTCGATTTCCCGACGCCCATAAAGCCTGTGAGAATAATTCTTTGATTGACGGCGCTCTCCATTAAAAAATAATTTAACACAAAGTTAAGATTATTTAACTAATTCGTCTGCCGACGTGTTTTAGATTATTTTACGATATGCGCGAGAGTTTGAAAAAATTCGGGAAAAGAAACGCCCGCGCATTCGTGGTCGATTATTTCGGTTTCGCCGCTCGCCAAAAGCGCGGCGACGGCAAATGCCATCGCGATTCGGTGGTCGCCGAACGAATCAATTTTCGCGCCCTTTAAATCCGATTTTTCAACGCGAAAGCCGTCGGGAAATTCTTCGACTTTCGCGTTCATTCGCCGTAGATTTTCGACAACCGCCCGGATTCTGTCCGATTCCTTAACGCGCAATTCCGCTGCGCCGCGAACTTCCAGACCGTTTTCCAACTGCGTTCCGAAAATCGCCAGAATCGGAATTTCGTCGATTAAATTGGCGATAACGTCGCCTTCGATTTTGTTTGAATCAATTTGCGGCGCAAGTTTTTTACGCCCGCGCACAAGCAAATCGCCGACAGTTTCGCTACAGATTTCCGCTCGATTCAAGATTTCAATTCCAGCGCCGAAATTTTGCAGAACTTCAATAATCGCCGTTCTGGTTGGATTCAAACCGACATTTTTAATAACGATTTCCGATTCGTTCAAACACGCCGCCGCGACGACGAAAAACGCCGCCGAAGACACGTCCGAAGGAACGCGCAAATCTTTAGCGACAAGCCGCGAATTTCCGTTAATCGAAACTCGATGAACAAAACCGCCATCCGATTCGATAAAATCCTCTTCGAGTTCCGCGCCCAAAAATCGCAGCATCAATTCCGTATGATTTCTCGAATTCGGCTTTTTAACTGCGGACTGCGGACTTTGGACTTCAGTTTTTCCGTCCGCATTCAAACCGGCAAGCAGCACGCACGATTTAACTTGCGCGCTTGCAACCGGCATTTTATATAAAATCGAACGAAGCGGATTTTTGCCAAAAATCTTTAGAGGCGCGCAGTTATTTTCAGCTTCGATTCGAGCGTTCATTTCGCCCAAAGGCTCGATAATGCGGCGCATCGGGCGTTTCGATAAACTCGCGTCGCCGGTTAAAACCGAATCGAAGTTTTGTCCCGCCAGAACGCCCGCAAGCAAGCGCATCGTCGTTCCGCTGTTGCCGCAGTCCAATTTTTTTTCCGGCTTTTGAAAACCGTTTTTGCCGACGCCTTTGACGAAAATCGTGGAATTTTCTTTTTCGATTTCAACGCCTAAATCAATCAAACACCGCAAAGTCGAAGCGCAGTCGGCGCTCGACGCGAAATTTTCAATTCGCGCCTCGCCCGTCGCCATTGCCGAGAGAATCGCGGCGCGATGCGAGATTGACTTGTCGCCGGGCAGATTTATCGTTCCGTGTAAAGATTTTGCGGGTTGAATTTTCATTGGAGAACTGCTTTTTGAAAGTTATTCGTGATTTTTCCGCTTTGGCTTTTCGCCTTTTATATCGGAAAAAGCGATGTCGTAAATGGCGTATTTTTCCCAATCTTTATAATCGAAATGCCACCACTCGTTTTTGTTGACGGTAAAACCTTCGGCTTCCATCATTTTTCGCAACATATCGCGGTTTTTCGTCTGAGTTTCTGTTCCGCCTTTGTAATCGGGCGAAGCGCGCTCCGTAAATTCGTCGAAGTCGGACGGCATATCAATCAGCTTTCCGGTTTGTAAATCGTAAATGCTCAAATCGACCGCGCAGCCGCGATTGTGGCGCGAACCTGTCGCCGGATTCGCGACGAATTTTCGTTTGTCTTCGGGCGTAACTTCCCAGAAAAGTTTCGTAATCGTCCACGGGCGATAGCCGTCGAAAATCATTAAACCGAGATTGAGTTTTTTGAGTTTTTTGTGAACGCTCAGAAGCGCTTCGGCGGCGGGACGCTGCAAAAAAGCGCGCGCTTCCGGGTAGACGACTCTGCCGACGAAATTATCGGCGCGGGCGTAGCGAATGTCGAGTTTTATCGTTTTGTCGAGCTTTACGAGTTCAATCAAATCAGCCTCACGTTTATTTTTTTCAAACGGCGCGGCGGTTTGCGCGAAAGTAAAAGCATACGCAAAAAAAAGATGTAAAACCAATACGAAAATTGAAGCCGTTTGTTTTTTCATAAGCAAAACGCGCCGCCGAAAAAGTTTGAAATCTCCGCGCCGAAAGTTTATTTTATACTAACGATGCCGGAAACCGAAAAAGCTGAAAAAACAGAAAAATTATCAGCCTTCGCGCGCTGGTTCAAGCGTTTCGGCGTTTTCGGTTTTTTATTTTTTCTTATCAAAGGCTTGCTCTGGCTGATAATTCCCGCTCTTATGGTTTATTTCGCTCAATAGTTTCCGCCGAAAAATTTTCGTAGAATTCTTTCTAAAACCTGGCATCAAAAATCTAACATCTCTCCCGATTATTTAACATTCTTTTAAGATTAACTTCACAGCTTCTTAATCCAGCTTTTCTATTCTTCTAATTTGAACGCCGATTCCGACGATTTTTATTTTCGCAAAAGCCGCCGCCTGTAAATTTTTCGCAGGTTTTGAGAAGCGGTTTTGCCCGAAGTTTATTTTACACACGGCAGTCGAGTTTAATCTTTTGAGGAGATTTTCTATGAATCCATTTATCAAAAACCATTTAAGACACGCATTATTTGCACTGACATTTATTTTTATTTCGACAGGCATTCTGTTCGGTCAAAACGACCAGGGACGAATAAAAGGAACGGTAACGGACGCGAGCGGCGCGATTGTGCCGGGCGCGACCGTAACGGTTAAAAACGAGAAGACCGGCGAGGCGCGCACGGTCAATTCAGCTGATGACGGAACTTTTTCGGTCGTCGCCCTTTCGCCGACGACTTACCGGATAACGGCAATCGGCGGAAATTTTGAGCCGTATTTGCAGACCGGCGTGCAGGTTCTCGTCGGACAGGAATTAAATTTAACGGTGCAGCTTCAGGCAAAAGGCGTAACCGCGCAGGTCGATGTCGTTACGGGCGAGGCGTCGCCGGTCAATACTTCGTCGGCGAGTTTGAGCGCCAACGTAACGCAGCGCGAAGTCGAAGGCTTGCCGATAAACGGTCGGCAGTTGTCGCAGCTTTACCTGCAAGCGCCGGGCGCGGTCAACAGCGGAACGGGAACTTTCAGCGACATCAGATTTTCGGGTCGCGCCGTCCAGCAGAATATTATTCGCTACGACGGCGTGGAAGGTTCGGCGATTATCGACGCATCGCCCGGAAATTTAAATGGCGAGATTCCGTCGCCGTTTCGCCTTCAGTCGAGTCTGGAAAACGTGCAGGAATTTCGTGTCGATTCGAGTAATTTTCCGGCGGAATTCGGCACGGGAACGGGCGGGCAAATCTCGGTTGTTACCAAATCGGGCGGAAATGAATTTCACGGCTCGGCGTTTGAATATCTGCGGCGCGACTCGCTCGACGCGCGCAATTTTTTCGACGGCGCGGAGAAAAGCAAATTGACGCTCGACCAGTTCGGCGGCTCGCTCGGCGGCGCGATTGTCAAAAATAAACTTTTCTTTTTCGGCAGTTATGAACAATATCGCGGGCGTTTCGGCTTGAACTTTGTCGAAGCCGCGCCGAGTTTGAGTCTGGCACAGCCGGGCGCGATTATTCCGGGTTCGATAACCGCCGCCAATCCGAACGGCACGCCGGTAAATCCTTTGATTCAGCCGTTTATCGCCGCTTTTCGCTCGCCGAACGCGGTTGTTTTGCCGGGCGAATCGGCGGCAAGCGGTTTTGATGTTCTGCGACTTCAGGACGCCGAAAAAACTGACGAAAAAGCGTTTGCGGCGCGCTTCGATTATAAACACAACGATTACAACAGCTTTTACCTGCGCTTTTTCCGCGACCAGGGAACGGACATCGCGCCCGAAGGCGTTTCGGGGCGCACGGTTTCGATTGAAGCCGTGCCGCAGAACGGCGTTTTCGGTTATCAATCGATTTTGGGCAAAAGCGGCTCGTTAATCAACGAATTTAAAATCGGCTACAACGGCGCTCGAACGCGCGTCAACGGCTCAGCGCCAATCGTCGGCGGCTTGGATTTCTCCAATATTATTTTGAATATTTCGGGCAGCGTTGCATTGACCGGAATCGCCGGGCAAGGGCAATCTTCCGGCATCTCGATTCCCGGCGGCTTGGTGCGCGCCAACAGCGCGACGAACGGGCGCGGTCAGCCTTATACGCCGTATTCAGTGGCTTTTATCGACAGTCTGAACTGGGTGCGCGGCAATCACAACATAAAATTCGGCGGCGAAGTTCGCTTGATTCGGCTTTACACCGACCGCTTGGGCGGCACGACTTACACGTTTTCCAACTTAGCCGCATTTTTGAACAACGCGCCGACTTCGGTTCAGTATCTCGGCGATGTCAGCGCGCCGAGCGCTTTCAACAACGGCTTATCCGGCGAGCGCGAGGCGAAACAGGAATATTACATCGGCTACGGGCAGGACGAATGGAAACTTCGTCCGGGCTTAACTTTGAGCTACGGCTTGCGTTACGAATATTACACGCCCTTGCGCGAGCGAAATAACGGGCAGGTTTTGTTCGACATCGAAACCGGACAACTGCGACCTTCGAGCGAAGCGGCGTTCAAATCATCGAAAAACAATTTCGGTCCGCGCGTCGCCGTAACTTATTCGCCGAATCAAAACGGCGACGGATTTTTCGCGGGCGGCAAAGCGTTATTTCGCGGCGGCTTCGGCATTTATTACGGTCCCGGACAAACCGAAGACCAGATTCAGCCGATTGAGAGCGACCGCGTTTCTTCAACCGTTTCAAGCGGCGCGCTGCTTGCTTTTCCCGCTAACACGGCGGCGATTGTTGCAAATTTCAACGCAAATCCACTCAATCGGCAATATCAGCCGCGCGCTTATTCAAACGATTACCAAATTCCCGAAAGAGTTTTTCAATACAGCTTTTCGTATCAGCAGCAGCTTCCTTATAGCCTGGTTTCGACCATCGCGTATGTCGGCAGTCAGGGACGAAATTTATTTTTGAGAAGCGTCACCAATAAAATTCTGCCCGGCAGCGCGACGATTGTAAACGGCGCGAATCTGCCGGGCGGCGTCGGCGTCGTCAATCGCACGGACGCGAGCGGGCGCGTCGTCGGCGTCAACACGATTCGTCAATTCGATGTTCTCTCCGGCGCGACGCAGAATCGCCCGTTCGCCGAAGTCGATTACAAAACATCGGGCGGCGACGACCGTTACAACGCTCTGCAATTATCGCTCGCCCGCAGCTTTAACACCGGCTTGACGATGAACGCGCAATACACATTCGGTAAAAGCGAAGGGACGACCGCCGGTTCAAACGAAGCGAGAACGTCGGCGCAATTGGACAATTTTGAAGCCGACCGCGGACGCAATAATTTCGACGTGCGCCACACGTTTAATTTGAGCGCGCTGTATGAATTGCCGTTTGGCAGCGGCAAAAGATTCAACTTCGGCAAAACCGGCAATTTCCTTCTCGGCGGCTGGCAAATCGGCGGCATCGTCAACGCTCGAAGCGGTGTGCCGGTCGAAGTCCTTGTCGTGCGTCCCGATGTCGTGATTCAATGCACCAATCCGCTCGCGGGCTGCACAGCCGGACAAGTTCGCTCGCTTCCGTCAACGGTCAGCGCTGCGTCGCCGCTTCCCGCCGGTTTTACCGCCGTCGTCAATACGCCCGGCGGCGGCGCGTCGCGCAATGTTCGCCGTCCGAATCTGATTGCAGGCGTTAATCCGTTTCTTAACAATGACCGCAATTTCTTAAATCCGGCGGCGTTTTCGATTCCAGAGCCGGGAACATTCGGCAACTTGCCGCGCAACGCGTTTTCGGGTCCGATTTTCCGGCAGGTCGATTTAACTTTGTCGAAACGCTTTCACGTTACCGAAACGATGAACGTTGAATTTCGCTCCGAGATTTTCAACGTCTTTAACACAACGAATTTTGCCAATCCGTCGGCGACATTAAGCAACGCTCTCGGCACGATTCAGCCCGGACAGGCGTTTACGCAGAGCGCGGCTGGCTCGACCTTCGGTTTGCTTCGTTCGACCGTCGGGCGCACGGTCGGACTCGGAACTAACCGGCAGATTCAATTTGCTTTCCGGTTTAATTTCTAAAATTTGACGAACAATGGCGGGCAAAAAAAGAGTGCGAATATTTACAAATATTCGCACTCTTTTTTTGTTTGAAATTTATGGAACTAACGGCGGTTTTCGATAAGATTCAAATTATTTAGCGGTCGCCGTCGTCTGCGATTTTTCCTTCGGGTCGTATGGCGTCGCCTGATAACGCTTGACGGCGGCTTGCGCGTTGTCGTAATTGTCGCCGGTCGCTTCGGCGCGTTTGTAGGCGGCGGTTGCGCGCGCTCTGTCGCCTTTGGCGTCATAGCTGTTGCCCATTTTGATGTTTGCCCAGACCGACAGCCAATCGGGATTCATATCGCCGGACAAAGCGGCTTTGAAATTATCAACCGCCAAATCATAATTTCTCTGTTCTAAAAACAAAAGTCCGAGATTGTAATAAACCCACGAATTCGAGCGGTCTTGTTTCAGAGCGGCTTCAAACTGCTGCTGCGCTTCGACATAGTTTCCCTCTTTGAACTGCTCGATGCCGCGCCGCGCCGTCGCCGACACGCGCAAATCGTCGGAGATGCGCAAAATTTTATAATTCGGGTCGATAATTACGGCAAGCGGTTTGCCGTTCGATTCGATATTAAAATCGGCGCTCGCGTCTTCAATATCGACTTTAACCGTTTTCGTTCCGCCTTCGCCTTCGGAACGAAGCTGAACTTCGACGGGCAGCCGAAGATTGTCATAATTCTGCTTAATCGTGCCGCGAGCAATAAATTTTCCGGCGCGCGTGCGGATAATTTGATAATCGGTCTGAAATTCCGGCACGCCCGTGCCTTCGACCCAGCGGGCGAAAAAGTAGCGCATCGGTTGTCCGGCAATCTGCGTCGAGAGTTTCTCAAAATCGTCAATCGACGCGTTTTTGCCGCGATACTGCTCTAAAAAAGTGCGAAGAAGCTGGTTGAATTTCTGGTCGCCCAAAGTGTCGCGCAGAAGTTTAAAGACAAACGCGCCTTTACCGAACATTATGTATTGATACGCAATCGATTGGTCATCCAAAGCGGCAGGCGTGCGCGATAAAGAAGCGGTTTGCTCGAAGGTCAGAGATTTTTCCAGAAGCTCGCGCCGCATATTGTCGAGCTGCGCGCCCGACATCTGACTTTCGCGCAGAGAATACGCGCTGAATTCCGCCAGACCTTGAGAAAGCCACGCGTCGTCAAAGGATTTCAGCCCGACCGTCAAACCCCACCATTGAAGCGCCGCTTCGCGCTGGAGACGCGCCTGCGTTATGTCGCGGGCTTGATTAAACAGCCGGTCAGCCATAAAAATCATTCCCTGCGTCGAGTAAAAATCGAGGCTTTCGTCGTCAATCTGCGCGATTACGAGACGTTTTCCGCCCTGCGGCGCGCCGTATTGTTTGGTGTAAAATTCGAGCGCCCGACCGAGCGTTTCGCCGTATGTCGCGACGAGCGCGTCGTTGCCGATTTTGGTATAAAACTGCAATTCGTATTCGCCGAAACGCAGATTTTTATTGGTGTATTTGCCGTAGGCGATGTTCCCGACGAGCGCCGGTTTCGACTGGACGAAATTGTATCTTCCGCCGGATTGCGCGACGGGAGCGTCGCTGAAACCGACGACCTGAAAATTGTTCGGCAGCGATAAAGTAATATCGGAAGTCGCCTGGTCAGCCGCGTAGTTGTGAAACGGAAACCAGCGCCCCGCATACATCAAATATCCGTCTTTGTCGCCGACATACGCGAGTTTTTTGGTCAAAAGCGGTCCGCCGGCGGGCGTCGCTAAAACTCCGCCGTATTTAAATCGCAAAGTTACGGGCGTTCCTTTCGTAACTGTTTCGCCCAAATCGATTTTCACGCTCGGACCTAAATCGGATACGCCAACCTGGTCTTGAACGAACGTAACCTGATTTTGCGCGGGCGCGGAAGCGGTTCGCGGATTTCTGGCGGTCGAAACCGGCGCAGTCGCATTCTGGCGCGTGATGCTTTCGATTTTAAGCGAGCCGTTAAGTTCAAAAGATACGGTTCGCGTCTCTTCAAGCGGCGTAAAATTAACATCAACCGTCGCGTTTAATTTATTTTCGGCGGGCGCGAGCGACACGTCCATTTTATAATTGGTTACGTCAAAGGCAGCGCGCTGAATTTGCTGCTGCTGTGCCGCCGCAGCCATAGAAAACGCGAAAACGGCAAGCGACAATCCCAATGTTTGAAAAACAATTTCTCTGATTTTTCTCATTTGCTTTCGGAAACTCTGAATATAATATTTTATAACGGTTTTGCCTGTTTATGATGTTTCATACTTTCGTTTCGTTGGCTTGCTAAAAAGTCCACAGTCCATAGTCTGTAGTTCACAGTCTGTTTAAGTAAGCGAACAGAATTATTCGATAAATGATTTTTGCAGAAACCACGCTGCGGAAGTCGAGTGTGTTCTTCGCTTAACGCTTGCGCCCGAACAGACGTGCGGGCTTCCGCATTCATAAAACAATTGTGTCCGATTACTTAACTAATATTAACTTTGAAGAATCTGACACTCCTCAAGCGGAAAAAAACTTTGGACTGCGGACTATAGACTGCGGACTTTTTTCTATTTGACGTAAATCGGATTCGAGATTATCCACGGCATCCGGTCGAATGGTGAGCCGAGCGCGTCGAGATAAACTTCGACGCGGTAAGTTCCCGGTTCGTGAATCGGGAAAACAATTTCCGTATTTTCGCTTGTTTCGGATACCTTTTCGCCGTTTCTGAAAATCACGAACCGCGAAACTTGCGGCGCGGCGGCTTTTAAATTTACGCCGTCAGACAGCAAAATTTCGTCGCCCATTGTTTTCGATTCGCTTCGGTTTTCCGCCGTAAAGGAAAATCCGGCGGCGTCGCTCAACACGTCGAAACCGATAAACGCGCGTCCGTTTTTAAGCGCGGCGAGCAGATTTTCCGGCGTCAAAGGTTTGTCTCGTTCGAGCAGAACGTGCGTTCTGACGAGCCGAAAAATCGTTTCGTAGCGGTCGAATTTCAGGTTTATCAACCTGCCGCCCGCATCATCGCCGAAAATGTGCGCGCCGAGATTTGAATGCGCGTCGCTGCCGGCAAAAAGCGTCAATTTTCGAGCAGCGGTAATTTCGTCAAATTTTTTTAGATTGGCGTCGGGACGTTTGAAATAATCGGCAATCGTCAATTCGGGATACGAGCCGAACGACCAGAGCGCGTCGGGCAGAAAAAACGGCACGCTCATTTGTTTGCCGTTCGTATAGAGACTGAAAACTTCGATGCCGTCGAATTCGGAATTCCACGAATTGAAGTTCTCCGGGTACGTAACAAAGGCGAGTTTGTTTTCGGCGTGAACTCGCCGCAGAAAATCGGGCGTGTCGGCTTGTTTGAGCGAATCCGCGCCGGACATTCCGCTTACAATTAAAAAACGGTCATCGTTTTTAGCGTTCGTTTCGTTGCCGCCGACGAATAAAACGCCTTGATGAACGCCCTGCAAAGTCATCGCCGACGTGTCGTAAAGTCCCGACGTGTGTTCGGTCATCACGACGAAATCGAGATTGTTTTTCTGCGCCGCGCCGATTAATTCGCTGAAACTGCCGGTGCTGTGTCCGCCGATTGCGGTGTGAACGTGAATAATGCCTTTGAAATCTTTAAATTTAGAATCGGCGGAAAGATTTTTCCGCGCGGCGAGATTTGCAATCTTCGCGGCGAGCTTGCCTTTTTGATAGCGGCGATAAATAAACGGAATCTGCGCCAAAAGCAGCGCCGCCAGGAAGATTAAAATTACCTTTTTCCAAAGTTTCATATAAGTTAAGTTGCGGGAAGTTGCAGACAGTCGGCAGGTAGTTGCAGACAGTTGAGAAATCGTCGGCATTACAGCAATCTCTTAACTTCCCATAACTTTCTGCTAACTACCTGTAACTATCCGCAACTTCCCGCAACTTCCCGCAACTTAATTGAAAAAATCAACCGAAACAACTCGTTCGGCAATTTCTTTGCCCATTTCCGCAACCGTCCGGTGAGCCGGATGAATTGTGTAAGCGTCAAGCGCGTCGCGGTCGGGGAAAACGGCAACCAGTCCAGTATCGAAAGAGCGTTCGAGGTGCAGAACGTCGAAGCCGACTTCAAAACTTTCGATATTCGGAATTGTCTGCGGCAGGCTTTTCAAGCGTTCGACGTGTTTGGCGCGCATCTCCGGCGCGGTTTCTTCTTTGTATTTCCAGCAAACAATATGAGTCAGCATAATTTTTTATAAATTCGTTCGTTAAATTTGAATTTTTCGCGGCAGTCCGAAAACCGAGATTATCATAAATCGCGTCGTCGCTGTTTGCGGCTTAGAATTTGGACATTCAAATTTAATACTGCTAAAATGGCGGTTTGTCCAAATTGACTTTTCAGATAATATAATAAAACACTAATCTTCAAAAAAGTAGGAAATAACCGATGTTAAAGTTTTTCAGCCGATTGGAAAGAACGAGAAATCTCATCATTTTTTTGATTGCCCTTTTAATGGTGGCAGGTTTAATATTTGGCGGAGCTGCTCTTAGCGGTATGAGGAGTGCTGGCGAAGGCGCAAACCTGACGCACGACGATGAAACGGTTGCGAAAGTCGGCGGCGAGCGGGTAACGGTCGCCGATTTAGCCATTCAGAAGGAAAACGCCAGCCAGTTCGGGCGCGGACTGCCCGGAAAATTTCTGCTCGACGGTATGATTCGCGAGCGGATTGTTCGCGGCGAAGCCAACCGTCTCGGCTTGACGGCAACCGACGCCGAAGTTGCCGACAACATTCGCCGTCAATTCAAAGCGACGAACAGTGAAACTTTTAATCAAACCAATTACGAACAGCGCGTAACCGAACAATTCGGCAACGTCGCCAATTTCGAGCAAGCCGTCCGCGACCAGTTGAGCGGTCAGAAGCTCGAAGCCTTTATAACGTCGGGCGTAACCGTTTCCGAAGAAGAAGTTTTAGACGATTATCGTCGTAAAAATACGAAATTCGATTTGTCATACGTTCCGGTTTCCAGCACCGATTTGGCGCAGACGATAAAACCGTCCGACGATGAATTAAAAAGCTATTTCGAGCGCAGCAAGGCGAGTTATCACATTGACGTTCCGCAGAAAAAAATCCGCTATATTTTCCTGAACACTTCAAAAATCGGCGAAAAGCTGAACATTTCCGAAGAAGATTTACGAGCCGAATACGAAAAAATTCCCGCCGACAAAAAACAGGCTGGCGTCGCGGGACAGCAAATCGTTCTTCGCATTCCGAACGCGCAGGCGGAAGCGCAGGTTACGGCGAAAGCCAATGAAATCGTCGCCGGAATACGCGCCAAAGACGAAGGCAAAATTTCCGAAGAAGCGTTTGCCGAAATAGCCAAAGGACAATCCGAAGACACCCGCAGCGCCGCGAACGGCGGAAAGCTCGCCGGGCTGGTGCGCTCGAATCCGAACAATCCGACCGACCCGTATCAGCGTCTTTTGACGATGCAGCCGGGCGAAGTTACCGAGCCGATTAAGTTTCAGGACAAATATTATATTCTGCGGCGCGGCGAAGCCGTTCCGAAAACCTACGAAGATGCTCGAAAAGAAATTGAGATTAGTCTTAAAAATCGCCGCGCTTACGCCGCCGCCGCCGAACTCGCGCAGAAAATTACCGACCGCTTAAAGCAGACAAAAGACGTGCGGGCGACGGCACAGGAATTTGCGGCGCAGGCTAATATGTCGCCGCAGGATATGGTGCGCGAAACCGGATTTGTCAAACCGGGCGACGAAGTGGAAAACGTCGGCATCTCGCCGCAGTTTGAAGAAGGCATCGCCGGACTTGAAAATCAAACGGATGTCGGCGACAAAATTCCTGTCCAGAACGGTTTCGCCGTTCCGATGCTCATCGAAAAACGCGACCCGCGCGATGCCGAATTTGCCGAAGTCCGCGATAAAGTCGCCGAAGCCTACAAACTCGAACAGGCGCGCGGGCGCGTCGAAGAAGTCGCCGGACAAATCGCCGCCGGAGCATCTTCAGCCGATAATCTCGAAGCCGCCGCGCAATCGAAAGGCTTAAAGGCGCTCGAGGCGAAAAGTTTCATTTTAGGCTCGCCGCTCGGTCAAGGTCCGTCGGCGACGACGAACGAAGCGCTCGAAGACGCGATTTTTAATTTAAGAGTCGGCGAAGTTACGAAAACGCCGGTTAAAATCGGCGATAATTATTACGTTGTCGGCGTTAAGGGACGAGAAGAAGCCGCCAGCGAGGAATTCGCCAAACAGCGCGACGAACTCGTTCAGGCACAGTTGACCCAAAAACGCGGGCAGGTTTTTTCCGATTATCTGGCAAGCCGACGCGCCGAACTCGAAGCCGGAGGCAACATTAAAATTTACAAAGACGCGCTCGATAAAGTCGATGCCAAAGACAAAACCGAACCAGTGCTGCCGGAAGACGCCGGATAATTTTTTTCGGTTCAAGCATAGAGATTCATAGAATAAGCGCGGCTGAAATTAGCGATTTCAGCCGCGCTTATTTTGTTTTCGGCGAATTTGTTTTTGTGCATTTGCGCCCGTGACCCGAGATTATTTAATAAAATAACAAACGCAGAAAAGAGCGTGCATTAAAAATTTAATGCACGCTCTTTTCTGCGTTCAATCCATTCTTTGAAATGAATGACGTTAATCGTTCGGCATTAGACATTATCGGAAATAAGAAATATTTGCCCACGAAACACACAAAACAAACGAAAATAAGAAAATCATTGTTGGTTTTGCTTTTTTTTAGTGTTTTTAGTGTGTTTCGCGGGCAAGTATTCTTTAATTTTTTATTTCCGATAATGTCTATTACATCGGAGGTTGATGAAAACTGGTTTGATGAAAAAAGAACCAAAACGTTACGCCCGCCCAGAACAGCAGGTTTATAAGCGAAACTATCAAACCGATGTTCTTTATTTTATCGTCGCTGCCGCCGCGGTTGTCCTGTTTACCATACATCAGCATCGCCACCAGAACGCCGGTTACAACCCACGCGAAAAGTCGAATGCCCAGATTGAGCGGAATTTCATCGGATTTCAAGTTCATCAGATACGGAACTTGATACAAGGTCAGCAGAATCGCCAGTATAATCGCGATGATAGCGGCGACCGGCGGCGCGTTTCGCGAATCGGACTGATTAGCCGTTTCGTCGGAAACCTGCCGCAGATTGCTGTGCGAATAGCTGTAAGCAAAATAGACGACCAAGCCGATTGACATCCAGACAATCAGGCGAAGCCACGTGTCGAACGGCAGACTGTTCATCAGATACGCCGCCGAAACGACCGTCGCAATCGGGATGAACGGCGAGAGCGGCACTTTGAACGGGCGATTCAGATTCGGATTCGACGAGCGCAGAATGATAATTCCCGTGCCGACGATGACGAACGCGAACAGTGTTCCGATTGATACGAGTTCACCGAGCAAACTGATTGGAACGATTCCCGCCAGAATCGCGACAATCGAACCGGTCAGCGCCGTCGTGATATGCGGCGTCTGATATACCGGATGAATTTTCGCCGCCCACGCGGGCAGCAAACCGTCTTTCGCCATCGAATAAAAAACTCGCGGCTGTCCCATCACCATCACAACCATTGTCGAACTCAAACCGAGAACCGCGCCGACTTTGATAATCGTCGGAAAAACCGCCAGAACCGTTCCCATCGTCGTGCCTTGCGCCTGTTGCAGCGCGGCGTCGATAGCGACGGCAATCGGCGCGGCGGCGTTGGTCAGCAGCCGGTAATCGACCAGCCCGACCATAATTCCGGCGACGAGAATATACAGAACCGTGCAGACGGCGAGAGAGCCTAAAATACCAATCGGCATATCTCTCTGCGGATTTTTGGCTTCCTGAGCGGCGGTCGAAACCGCGTCGAAACCGATGTAGGCAAAGAAGATAACCGCCGCGCCGGTAACGACGCCGCTGAAACCGTACGGCATAAACTCGGCGCAGCCCGGACTTCCCGGCGCGCAGCCGATACCCATATTACTGGTGTTAACGTAACCGATGCCGGCGATGATAAACAGCACGACGACCAGAATTTTAACGATAACGATAATCGAATTAAAACTCGCCGATTCTTTAATTCCCTTAATTAAAAGCAAGGTTACGGCGATTGAAATCAGCACGCCCGGCAGGTTGATAATGCCGTGTACCGTACTGCCGTCCGCCAGCGTTATCGTCTCCCACGGACCTTTGCTGAGCGCGAGCGGAAAATTTATGCCGAGCGTGTCCCTGAATAAACTGACCACGTAACCCGACCAGCCGACCGCGACCGTCGCCGCGCCGAAAGCGTATTCGAGAATCAAATCCCAGCCGATAATCCACGCGACGAATTCGCCCAGAGTTCCGTAACCGTAAGCGTAAGCCGAACCGGAAATCGGAACGCTTGCGGCAAATTCCGAGTAGCAAAGCGCGGCGAACGCGCTGACGATGCCGGCGATAATCATCGAGATGATAACCGCCGGACCCGCGTGTTTACCGGCGGCTTGTCCGGTTAAAACGAAAATCCCCGTGCCGATAATCGCGCCGATGCCGAGCATCGTTAAATCGAGCGCGCTCAAGGTTTTCTTCAGCGTATGCTCGCCCGATTCCTGCGATTCGGCGATAATTTTATCGATTGACTTGGTAGCAAAAAGTGACATTTAGTCCTCCTAAAATAACTTCTGATTTATGATTGCAATGATGTCGCGCCGCTTTTCGCCGACAAGTTTTTCCAGATAAAATAAACGGGAACGCCCGACAAAACGATTGCCAGACCGGGCAGAGACGTTTGCGGTTTATAAAATAAAAGAACAAGAGAAATAACGGTTGCGGCAATTATATAAATCGCCGGAATAATCGGATAGCCGAAGGCGCGATACGGGCGCTCGGCGTCGGGTCTTTTCTGCCGCAAAATAAAAAGTCCGATTATCGTTAGAATATAAAAAATCAGCACGGCGAAGACAACGTAATCGAGCAGCATTCCGTAAAGATTGCCGTAATCTTCGTAGCCTTCGGGCGTAAATTTTCCCGAACGCGTGCGCGGCAGAACCAGCAGAGACGCCCAAACGCACTGTAAAAGAAGCGCAACGGCGGGAACGTGATTTTTGTTCAATCTGCCGGTCGATTTGAAAAACAAACCGTCATTCGCCATCGCGTAATAAACGCGCGCGCCAGCCAGAATCAAACCGTTGTTGCAGCCGAAAGTCGAAACGATAATGGCAATCGCCATAATTGTCGCACCGCCGAACCCGAAAATCGTTTGCAGCGCCAGCGTCCCGACTCTATCTTCGGGCGCGTTTTGAATTTCGGAGAGCGAAAGCGTCGCCAGATAAGCGAAGTTCGCTAAGATATAAAGCGTTATTACTAAACCGGTTCCGAGCGCGAGCGAGAGCGGAACATTGCGCTGCGGATTTTTCACTTCGCCCGCCGTAAACGTGATGTTGTTCCACGCGTCCGACGAAAAAAGCGAGCCGACCTGCGCGACGCCAAAGACGACAATCAAACCGAACAAACCACTTGAAACCGAAACTTCCGGCAGAAAACCGAAATCAGGCTTGATAATCGCGGCGTTCTGCACGGTAAAAAGATTGGCGAAATTATTTGAAAGCGTTCCCGCCGCGCCGAGTAAAAGTCCGAGAACGATTAAAACGAACAAGGATAAAGTTTTCGCCGACGTGAAAACATTTTGAATCATCTTGCCGAGCTTCAAACCCCGCGTGTTCAAAACTGTTAGAAAAACTATTAAAAGAACGGCGACGAATTGTTGAACCGACAACGAAACCGCGTAACCGCTCGTTAAATTTATCGGCGGAATTATCCACGCGGTTGGAGAAATGGACGGAACAATCACGCCCAGAAATCTCGCAAAAGCGACGCCGACGGCGGCAATCGTTCCCGTCTGAATCACCAGAAACAAAGTCCAGCCGTAAAGAAATCCCCACAGCGGCGAATAACTTTCGCGTAAATAAACGTATTGCCCGCCCGCTTTCGGCATCATCGCGGCAAGCTCGCCGTAACTTAAAGCGGCGAAAATCGTCAGGATTCCGGTAATAATCCACGTCAGAAGCAAACCGCCGACCGAGCCGGTTTGCCGTGCAATATCGGCGGAGACGATAAAAATTCCCGAACCAATCATCGAACCGGCGACAATCATCGTCGAATCGAGCAGTCCGAGACCACGCACGAAACCTTCATTTGAGTTTTCACCGGCAGCAACTTCAGTTGCCATAATTTATAATTTGCTTTTGTAGAAAACAGTCGAAACAGTTTTTACAAACAATATTTTTATTCAAAAACTTTTGAGTTGTTGCAATTAGCGAGGCGAACGTATGGCATATTATACTTTTAATTATTGAACTGTCGAGTGTTTTTTTACTTTTTCCCGAAAAGCGCGAAATTTCGCCGCACAAGACTTATGAACGATTCGCAAACAAATTTCGGCGATATGAGCGCCGAAGATTTTCGCCGCCGCGGTTATGAAATGATTGACTGGATTGCCGGTTATTTCGAGCGGCTCGAAGATTTGCCGGTTTTGTCCAGCAATCAGCCGAACGACTTAAAGAACGCTCTGCCGAAAAGCGCGCCCGAAAACGGCGAGAGTTTCGACCGGATTTTCGCCGACGTTGAAACACTGATTCTGCCTGCCGTAACCAACTGGAATCACCCGAATTTTCACGGACTTTTCTCGACTTCGACGAGCGCGGCGGGAATTTTCGGCGAAATGCTCGCGGCGGCTTTCGACCAGAAAGCGATGCTCTGGCGAACTTCTCCGGCGTCAACCGAACTCGAAGAAGTCGTTACCGACTGGCTGCGGCAAATGATGAAACTGGACGACGGTTTTAAAGGAATTATTTACGACACGGCGTCGGTTTCCACCTTGCACGCAATCGCGGCGGCGCGCGAAGGTTTAAATTTACGAATCCGCGAAAACGGTATGAGCGGGCGCGGCGATTTGCCGCTTTTAACGGTTTACACTTCCGGGCAATCGCATTCATCAATCGAAAAAGCCGTTATTTTATTAGGTTTAGGTCAAAAATCTCTGCGGAAAATCGGCACGAACGAGCGTTTTGAAATGGACGCGAATCTTCTTCGTGAAGCGATTGAAGAAGACAAACGAAACGGCTGTATTCCGTTCTGCGTCGTCGCCACCGTCGGCACGACCTCGACGACGAGCATCGACCCGGTTGAAGAAATCGCCGCGATTTGCGAAGAAAATACGCTCTGGCTGCACGTCGATGCCGCTTACGCCGGAAGCGCGGCGATTGTTCCCGAACTGCAAAACTGTCTGAAAGGCTGCGAACACGCCGATTCCGTCGTTACGAATCCGCACAAATGGCTGTTCACGCCGTTCGATTTGTCGATTTTATATTGCCGCCACACCGATTTATTAAAACAGGCGTTTTCGCTCGTTCCCGAATATCTGAAAACAAACGAAACCGTAACAAACCAAATGGATTACGGTATTCAATTAGGCAGACGTTTTCGCGCTCTGAAACTCTGGTTCGTGATGCGTTATTTCGGTCAAAACGGTCTGATTGAGCGAATCCGCGAACATTGCCGCCTTGCAAAACTACTGGCAAGCTGGATTGAAGCCGACAAAAACTGGGAACTTCTCGCGCCCGTGCCGTTCGCGCTCGTCTGTTTTCGCGCAAACCCGAAAAATGTCGGAGATTTGGACGCGCTGAACGAAAAAATAATGAACGAAATCAACCAGTCGGGCAAAGCGTATCTGTCGCACACGAAGTTAAACGGCAAATTTACGATTCGCCTTTCAATCGGCAGTCTGCGCGTCGAAGAAAGACACATTGAAAAAATTTGGAATCTGTTAAACGAAACTTTGGGAGAGATTTCCCGCAAAGACGCAAAGGCGCAAAGGAAAGCAGAAGAATAATTGAAGGCAGATTTACGATGTAAAAATAGTGTAAAAATAAATACCGTTTAACTTATTCTTTCTCTGCGCGTTTTGCGCCTTTGCGGGAAACTTCCTATGAAATTTATCAAAGAATCGATAATCAAAGCCGCGCCCGAACGCGTTTTCGCCTTTCACGCGCTTCCCGACGCCATCGAACGCCTGATTCCGCCGTGGGAAAATGCCAAAATCGTTCAAAAAGCCGACATCTCGAAAATCGGCTCGCGGGCGATTATCGAGCAGAAAATTTTCGGCTTGATTCCGTCGCGCTGGATTGCCGAACACACGAAATACGAGCCGCCGCAAATGTTTGAAGACATTCAGATTTCGGGACCTTTCAAGAGTTGGCGACACCGGCATATAATTTCGCCGCACGCCGACGGCGCGATTTTACGCGACGAAATAGAATTCGAGCCGCCGCTGTGGATTTTCGGAATGATTGCCACGCCGCTTTTCATTCTGCCGAAGATAGAGAAAATGTTCGCCTATCGCCACGCGGTTACGCGCAAATGGTGCGAACAAAACAATGCCGATTAAAATATAAGTTATGACATCGTTGGAAAAAGTCGAACAATTAAAAGCCGAACTCGACCGTTTGCGCCCGCTCGACGCAGAAGCCGAAGCCAGAATTATGCAGAAGTTTCGGCTCGATTGGAATTATCATTCAAACAATCTCGAAGGCAATTCGCTGACTTACGGCGAAACCAAAGCCCTGATTTTATTCGGCATCACGGCGCAGGGCAAACCGCTCAAAGACCATTTTGAAATCACCGGACACAACGAAGCGATAAATTGGATAATCGAAATCGTCGCGGGCAAAACCGAGCTAACCGAAGTTTTTATTCGTCAGTTGCACACGCTTTTGCTAAAAGAATCAAGCTACAAGGAAGCACAGATGCCCGACGGAAAATTGACGCGCCGCAAAATCGAAGTCGGCAAATATAAAACGCAGCCGAATCACGTTTTAACGCAAACCGGCGAAACTTTCTACTTCGCCGCGCCCGAAGAAACGCCCGCGAAAATGCAGGAACTCGTCGAATGGTTTAGAAAAGAAAAAGAAACCCCGAACACGAACCCGATTATTTTAGCCGCGCTTTTTCATTACAAATTCATCCGCATTCACCCGTTCGACGACGGCAACGGCAGAGTCGCGCGAATCCTGATGAATTTTATCCTGATGCAATTCGGCTTTCCGCCCGTGATTATTAAAACAGGCGATAAAGAAAATTATTACGCCGTTCTGCGTCTCGCCGACGCCCACCAACTCGAACCTTTTATCGAATACATTGTCGATAATTTAATTCGCTCGCTCGAAATAATGATTAAAGGCGCGAAAGGTGAGGATATTGAAGAACCTGATGATTTGGATAAAGAATTAGCTTTGCTTGAAGGAAGACTGAAAAGTGAAGGCAAAAGAATTGAAGTGTTAAGGGGTAAGGAATCTTTACTTGAGTTAGCGAGAAACTCTATTTACCCTCTTTGCCTAGAATTCATAAAATTTTGTGAGAAGTTTGATAAATTTTATGTAAAGACCGAATTCTTATATAAAATAGATTATTACCAAAACGATATTACTAATAACAATAAACCTGAATTAGCCGAATTTGAACATTATATTAACGAAATATACAAAAATGATTGGGAATGCGTAGGTATGAAATTTCAACACTCACATCTATTTTTTAATCGTGAGGAATACGTAAACTTCAATTACTCTTCCAGTATTTTTTTACTTTTTGGAAAAACTAAATTCAAAGTCAAAAGTGATTATAGTCTGAAGAATTCTCAAAACAATGAGATGATTATTTATGAAAAACTATACTCTGAGAAATTAAGTGGGGAAGAAATACAAAAAATCGTTAAATTTAAGGCTAAACAGCATAAAGATTTTATAGAAAAACAATTAGAAAAGAAGAGTGTTTAACCTGTCATTTCCTTAAACTGATTTTCATTAATAACTTTTACACCAAACGAATTTGCTTTGTCGAGTTTTGAACCGGCATCGCTTCCCGCAACGACAAAATCGGTTTTCTTGCTGACCGAACCTGAAACGCGCCCGCCGCGTTCTTCGATAAGTTTCGCCGCTTCGTCGCGCGTTAGAGTTTCGAGTTTGCCGGTTAAGACAAATGTTTTGCCGTTAAAGTTTTCGTTTAGGTTTGTCGAAGATTCGCCATTTATTTCGGTTTTCACGCCTGCCGCTTTTAGCCTTTCAATCAATTCCCGATGGCGCGGGTCGTTCATCCACGTAAAAACGCTGACGGCGACGGTTTGCCCGATTTCGTGAATCGCGTCGAGTTCTTCGACGGTCGCGCGCTGCAAATTTTCGATTGTTCTGAAATTTCGGGCGAGAATTTTGGCGTAGCGTTCGCCGACGTGCCGGATGTCCAAGCCGTAAAACAAGCGCTGAAGTCCGCGAGTTTTGCTGGCTTCGATTTGATTGACGACGTTTGTGGCGGATTTTTCGGCGCGGCGTTCGAGCGCGGCGATTTGTTCGACGGTCAAAGAATAAATATCGGCGGCGTCTTTGACCAGTTTATTTTCAACGAGCTGTTCGACAAGAACTTCGCCCAAACCTTCAATGTCCATCGCTTTTCGCGCCGCAAAATAAAGCAGTCTGGCTTTTAATTTCGCCGGACAATCCGGGTTTGTGCAGCGCGTAACAACTTCGCCTTCGGGACGCACAGCCGGAAAATCGCAGACCGGACAGTTGCGCGGAAAATGATAATCAACTTCGTCGCCGTTTCGTTTCGATTCGATAACCTGCAAAATCTGCGGGATAATTTCGCCCGATTTTTCTATTAAAACATAGTCGCCGAGCTTGATATTCAATCTTTTTATCTCGTCCTCGTTGTGAAGTGAAGCCCGTGCAACTGTTGTTCCGGCAAGCAAAACAGGTTCGAGATACGCGACGGGCGTCAGCGCGCCGGTGCGTCCGACTTGAATTTTTATGTCGTTGAGGCGAGTCGTCGCCTGCATCGCCGGATATTTGTAGGCAATCGCCCAGCGCGGCGCTTTGGTCGTCGCGCCGAATTCCTGCTGCAACTGCGTCGAATTTACTTTGACGACAACGCCGTCGATGTCGTAATCGAGCGCATCACGAAGCGCGAGCATTTTTTCGGTGAACGCGATTACTTCATCGACATTTTTGCACAAAGCGCGATTCGGATTGACGTTGAAACCGGCGTTTTCCAGCCACGCGAAACTTTCCCAGTGCGTGGCGAACATTTTTTGATTTCCCGCTAAAACGTCATACGGAAACAAATCGAGACGGCGACCCGCGACTATCGAAGAATCGAGTTGCCGAAGCGTTCCCGAAGCGGCGTTGCGCGGATTGGCGAAAAGTTTTTCGCCCTGCATTTCCAGTTCGGCGTTGATTTTCTCGAACACCGAACGCGCCAGAAACGCTTCGCCGCGCACTTCGACTTTAGCGGGAAATTCGCCTTTTAACTTCAGCGGAATCGTCCGAATCGTTTTGACGTTATTAAAAACATCATCACCAATTGAGCCGTCGCCGCGAGTCGCGCCCGCAGCTAAAAAACCGTTTTCGTAATGCAGCGCGAGCGACAGACCGTCGATTTTCAGTTCGGCGACGTATTCAAAATTTCTGCCGTCGGCTAATCTGCGGCAGCGCTCGTCAAAAGCGCGTAAATCGTTGATGTCGTAAGAGTTATCGAGCGACATCAGCGGAACGCGATGAACGAACGGCTCAAAGCCTTCGGCGCGTCCGCCGACTCTTTGCGTCGGCGAATCGGGCGTTATTAAATCGGGATTTTCGGTTTCGAGCGTTTTTAGTTTCGTCAGAAGCGCGTCGAATTCGGCGTCGGAAATCTCCGGCGCGCTCCTTTGATAATAAAGCTCGTTGTGCCGGTTTATTTCGGCGCGGAGATTTTCGATTTCGGATTCGACGCTGTTTTCGGCGGATTCAAAAAGATTCATAAAGAGAGAACGAGACGCAAACCTTTTTCGACCTGCTCCATTTTTTGAGCGGAAATGCTGCCGACGTATTCAAGCAATTCGTTTTTATCAATCGTTACGATTTGCGTCGCGTTGACAACTGAATCTTTCGGCAGTCCGCCTTTACTTTTCTCCAGCAAAACATTTCCGGGCATTTCAGCTAATCGCAAATTTGTCGTAATAACCGCGCCAATGACCGTGTTCAAATTTGTTTGATTAAAATTGTTTGATTGAACGATTAAAACCGGATGTCTATGACCGGGATTTGAGCCGCGCGGCGCGGGTAAATCCGCCCAATAAATTTCTCCGCGTTCGATTACCATTCGTTTTTAAGCGAAATTCGACTTTGCGCCGCTTTCCAAAATGGGTCGAGCGATGTATCAACTTCTTCGCAAACCTTGTTAATCCGCCTGATAAGTTCTTTTTCGTCGTGTTCTTCCGCCAATTTTTGAACGCCGAGGGCGAAAACTTTGCTGCGCGAAACTTTTAATTTTTTGGCGAGTTTTTCGCTTAACTCGAAAACGTCGTCCGATACTGAAATTGCTGTTTTCATAAACAAAAGTATAACTCCGGTAATACCGAAAAATCAATTTTTGTAAAGCAGATATTTCGGCGATTTTTCGGCGCGCTCGAAGCCTTTGCAGATTAAATTTTCGGCGAAAGCGTTTTGAAATTCGGTTTTAACTCGCCGTTGTTCGGCAACGGCTTTTTCGGAATTTTGTTTTACTAAGTCATTCCAATCGTTCGGAATTTCGATTGTTTTTACGACTTCGCCGGACTCTTCAAACTCTTCGCCGTCGGATAAAGCGACAACCTTTTCGCTCTCCAAATTCCACTCACAGAAAAGCCGGTCGCTGTCGAGTCCGATTCTGCCGTTTTCATTGTGCGCGGTCGAATAATCCGTGCCGTAAAAATTCAGCGCGTAGGTTTTGATAATCGCGCCCAATCGTTCCAGATTAAAAAACGCGTTTCTCGCCTGAATCGGCTGAAACGTCCATTTAATAAATTTTATATTTTCCTGCAATGAACGCTCGCGCTGCGCCCATTTCAGCTTTGCGCCGACGCCGTGATTTTGAAATTCAGCGGCGACGGCTGTCATATGCGAATAGAAAAATCTTTCGTCGCTGCCGAAACCCGGAACGCTTAAAACAAAGCCGACGAGTTTGTTTCCGGCAAACGCTCCCAACGTAAAACCGCCTGCCGATTTGGTTACGATTAAATGGCGGCGCGGCGAGATTTCCAAATCGGGAAGCGCGAAAACGTCGCGCTGCAAATTTACGCAAGCGTCTAGTTCTTCGACGCTAAGACATTCTTTGACAACAACTTCGGACATTTGTTTAGCGGGCAGTCAATCTTAAATAATTGTTTTGGAAAACCAATCTGTAGAGACTCTCTCAATTTGTCTGCCGGCTGTCAATTGGACAATATCGGCGGCGAAATTTTTCGCTTAACTTTTATAACAGCGGTTTGTTATTATAAAAACGGTTGTTAAATTATTTAATCGCCGTCCCGATTTTTTCAAATCTTTTTAATTCCCGGCTGATTTTTTTTTCGATGAGTTCCAATACAGACCTTGAAATAAAAGGAGATTTGCGCGACAACCGATTGGCTGAATTGCTGGTCGAAGTTTTGCAGACAAAATTAAACGGCTCGCTTCGCGCCGGAAACGCGGCGCAGAAAATCGTCGTTTATATCGACGCCGGCGATGTCGTCTTCGCCGTCTCAAACGCCCGCTCGTTTCGTCTGTTCGAGATACTTCTCGGTGAAAATAAAATTTCCAAAGACGAACTGGCGGCGATTCCCGGTTTTACAAACGATTTGACTTTAAAGGCGTATCTGCTCGAAAAAAACCTGCTGTCAAAGGCGGAAATCGACCGGATTTTTTCGCGGCAAATCGGCGAAATTCTAAAAGACGCGTTCGGCTGGCGGAGCGGCGAATGGATTTTCAGCCCGCTCGTTAGAATAAAAGGCGACATCAGATTTAAAACCGACGCGGCTTCTCTGCTCCTGGAATACGCCAGAAATTCGCCTGCCGAAGAAGCGGCGCGAAATTTCAAAAATCCGCAAGAAGCATTTATCGTCGCCGCCTCGCCGCCCGTTTTCGTCGATATGCAGCCGGAAGAAGCGTTTGTTTTATCGCGCTTTGAAAATTTTTCGCTCACGGTCGAAAAAATTAAATTTCTGAGCGGTTTGCCGGAGACGGCGACTTTGCGGATTTTGTATACTTTATGGCTCGGCGGATTTCTCCGGCGTCGGAATTGGAATTCGCCGTTTTCCGAGCGACAGGTTTCGCATATTTTATCGGCGAATCTGAGCATAAGGAAAGACGAGATTCAGCCGCCGCCGAAAACTTCCGAAGCTAAAACCGAATCGCCGTCGACCGTTGCCGAACAAATCGAATCAGCCGCGGAAGTTCGGGCGAAAGAACCGGAAATCACGCTCGAAGAATATCTCGAACGCACGGCAGACCCGGCGAATTATTACCGTTTTTTCGCCGTCGCGCCCGACGCGTCCGTCGCGGAAATCAAGCGCGGTTATTTTACGCTTGCCCGGCGTTTTCACCCGGATTTATTTCATAAGAAAGTCGATCTCGAAAAACACAGGCAGATTCAAAACGCCTTTTCAAAAATCGCGCACGCTTACGAGACTTTAAAAAACGAAAGCACGCGCACCGTCTACGATTACAAAATGCGCAGGGAACTGGCGGAAATGGAATCGGCGGAAACGGAAAAGACGGCGGGCGGCGCGGGCGCAGACGATTACACGCGAAAGCAGGCGGAACAGGCGAAAATTGACTTTGAACAAGGATTTACTCTGCTTCTGGCTGAAAATTACGAGGACGCGACGCCGTTTTTAGCGCGCGCCGCTCATCTTGCCAAAGACAACGCCCGATACCGAGCTTATTACGGCAAAGCACTGGCGGAAGACGGCAGACAAAATCACAAAGCCGAAGCCGAACTCCAGGCGGCAATAAAAATCGACCCGAACAACGCCGATATTCGCTTGATGCTCGCCGGTTTTTTCGTGCAGATGAATCTGCTCAAACGCGCCGAAGGCGAATTAAACCGGCTGCTGGCGGTTTTTCCGGGCAATGCCGAAGCGCGCGCCCTGCTCGACAGTTTGCCGAAAAGATAGTAAAAACAAAACACGGAATTTCCAAAAGGCGCGGGGAAATTTGAAGGTTTTGAATTTTCCCGCCCGCGAAGTTTGTGTTTTATGGATAATGTTTCAATCGCCGCCGGCGACGCGGAAGAAAAACTGCTGAAAATTGCCCGCGCAATCGACGAATTTGAAGGTTACGCAGACAGCCACGCGCAGCGCATCGCCGTTTTGTCGGACGCGCTCGCCGTAAAATTTAATCTTGCCGCGCACGACCGTTTCACGCTCCGGCAGGCGGCGCTCGTTCACGACATCGGCGAACGGGCGATGAACCGCGAATATATTAAATCGAACCGTGCGTTGACCGATGCCGAACGCGTAGATGTCGAGCGTCATCCGGTTATCGGTGAGCAGGAAGCGGCGAGACGCGGATTCAGCCGCGCGGTTCAATTGCTGATTCGCTGGCATCACGAATGGTGGAACGGCGCGGGTTACCCGGACATTCTTAGCGGCGAGCAGATTCCGCTTTCCGCGCGAATTTTACGCGTCGCCGACACATTCGCGGCTTTAACCGCCGCGAGAAGCTATCGCGCCGCGATTTCCGCCGACGAAGCCAAACAATATTTAACCGAAAATGCCGCTATCGAATTCGACCCGAAAGTCGTAAAAATGTTTCTTTCACTTGAAGAATCGTGAATCGTCAATTGTGCGAAAACGCTGTTTGCGATTTACGATTTACGATTCACGAAATTATGTTCACAAAATCCGCCGCGCCGCAAAGCTGGCTCGCCTTTGAACTGAATGTTCTGCACCGTTTGAAGTTCTCGTCGGTGATTTTGCCGTTCACGCCCGAACCGCATCTCGGCGCGTATCTCAAACGCTGGAACGTCTCGGTCGCGGCAAACGATTTGACGCAAGCCGGTTTTGTTAAATCGGTCGCCGCGATTCAGAATAACGGCGAAAAACTCGTCGAAAATGATATTGAAACGATTCTGGAAGACGCATACGTTCCGCGTTACCGGCTGCAAAACGAAGCGCTCAAAAACTGGTTTAATGAAACCGACGCGTGGTGGTTCGACAACATTCGCGGCAATATCGAAAAACTCGGCTCGACCGAAGCGCAGGCGATTGCCCTGAGCATCGGCACAGGCGTCGGCGATTACGTTTTATCTTTTACGGAAGACACGCGACGGCTGCGCCAGCCGCTTTCAAAAGTTTACAGGCGTCTCTGGAACTTACAGCCGAATCCGGTCGATAACAATCAAAAGAATTTGTGTCAGAACAAACCGGCAAAGGATTTTATAGCCGAAAATTTTACCGCCGAGCTGATGTTTCTGCGTCTGCCGCGAGCGCATAACTTGAGCCAGCGTAATTACTTAGGCTGGACGGCGTGGCGCGAAGAATGGATTGAAGGCGGCGATAAATTCTGGAACGATTTGGAGCGCGCGCAGGCGGGGAAATTCGGAACGTCGGTAGAAACGAAATCGCAGTATTTACAGCTGCTCGAAGAAGTTTTGCAAACCGCTTCGCACATTTCAAAATGGGCAATCGCGCACGTCGAAGACGGATTCGTTTCGACTCAGAATATTGTCGAGACAATCGGTCGCGTCCAGCGCGTCGATACGATTTTTACAAAAGATTTCTCGGAACTGAGCGGCGCGAAAGCGGTAATTATTACGGCATAGCTTGATTGATGAACGATGAACTATGGATGATGAATAAAAACGGATTGTCTTTTATTCATCGTTCATCGTTTATAGTTCATCGTTCCATTTCAAACGGATGTTTTGCCAGAACGGTGCGCATATTAACCTGACCGAAAAGCGTTTCGAGATACGCGCCGAAGCGATGCAGAACCGGCACGAGGTCTTTTTTGTTGTCGGTTATCAAAACTTCTTCGATAAATCTTTCCACGGTTTCCATATCTTTATAAAATAAAAAATGAAGCGTCGCGGCGAGAAAATCGTTTAACTGCGTGTGCAGCGAATCAATCGTATTTTTTTCGGGATTCTGCTCGGCTTTTTTAACCGATTGCAGTATTTCCCACAAATTCCGGCGCAGCGCGAGAGATTGTCTGAATTTTATTTGAAAATTCGGAAAAAGTTCTTCGCCTTTGATTTCCGGTTCAATCAATTGCGCGAAATTAACCAGAGTCTGCTGAAAGCTGTCGTTGAGAAGCGAATAGGCGGTTTCGATTTTGGCATAGACCGAAGGCGTCGAGCGAAGCTCGGCAAGCCCCGCAAGCTCGTAATTATAAACTTTGCGCAGCTCAATCGAAGCCGTGTAAGCCGTTCCGTCGAGCGCGCCGAAAAGTTTGTCTTCCTCGTTCGGAAAACGCAGAAGCCGATTATCGACATATTTTATCAATTCGTTAATCTGCTCGTAGACGCGGGAGAAAATCAGCAGCGACGGCTTTAAAGGCTCGTCGTTTTCCAGCATTCGCTCGACGACGCTGAGCGCTTTTAAGATTTTGGCAAAGCGCGGCAAAACGAGTTTTAAATCGGTTTCCAGCGAAAGCGCGAGCGGTCTGTTTTCAAGCAAATCCCGAAAAATCTCCGGCAGAAAACCGCTGCTTTCGGTTTCGGCAATTTCGATAAGCGAGTGAAAAACAGAAAGATTTTTCAGTTTTTCCGCCAGAAAACGACTCCACGCCGTCCATTCTCCAAATCTGAGCGGCGCGCCGCGAAGCAATCCTTCGTTAAGCAGAATCGCGTCTCTCAACGCTTCCGAGATGTTGTAAATCTCGTCGGCGTCAATCTGAAATTCCTTTGAAATCAAAGCCGAATCCGGCAGCGAATCCGTTTGTTTTCTTAATGTTTTGCCGAGCTGAAAAGTTAATTCCGAACAAATGACCAGACTTGAATGAGTAAGGCGAAATTCTTTTGTCCAATCTCGCGCCGCCGGTTTCGCGCGGATTTCTTCGGCAAAGACGTGATTTCCGACGTTCAGAAAACTTTCCAGACTCGAAAGCCACAAGCCGAGTTCAAACGTCAATCGGCGCGCCGCGAAAACCGGCGAAACAAACCCGATTTCCTCATCGCCGCCGTCTTCGACAGACAGATTCGTTTGATTAAAATTTGAAGTTTGAATTACGGCAGCGTCCAAGGCAGGATTTCCTCACAAAAACTTTCGTCGGCTTGAGATATGCGGCGCGGAACTGAAGAAGTCCGCTTCTTTAATTTATACCTTGAAAGCATACGCTTTGGCAACAAAAGTTTTTTATATATTAAGCCGGCAGATATTCCGCGCGCGCTCCCGATTTATTTTTACTCTTTCTATTAAGCGCGGTCTTGATTTTTTGATAGTATTTCCTTCGATAAGTTAAAAAGTTAAAATACTGCCGGTTTAGTTACTTAATTAAGGATAATGGAAATTTTAGTCGCAACAGGAAACGCCGGAAAGATACGCGAGCTGAAACGTCATTTAGACGATTTACCAGTAAAACTGCGCGGTTTAAGCGAGTTTTCGCACATTGTCGAGGTTGAAGAAACCGGCGCGACTTTCGCGGAAAACGCTTTGCTGAAAGCAAAATCCTACGCTCTGCAAACAAATTTATGGAGTCTGGCGGACGATTCGGGTTTGAAGGCGGCGGCGCTCGGCGGCGCGCCCGGCGTTTTTTCGGCGCGCTACGGCGGCGCGAACGCTACGGACGAAGAAAATATTGAAAAATTACTAAATGAATTAAATAAAAAACCTCAAAGCGAGCGGAGCGCCCGATTTGTCTGCGCAATGGCAATCTGCGACGCGAGCGGCGAGCTGAAATACGCCGCCGAAGCAGTCTGCACCGGCACGATAGCCGTAACTCCAACCGGAACAAACGGTTTCGGCTACGACCCGATTTTTATTCCCGACGGTTTCGAGCAAACTTTCGGCGAGCTGTCCACCGAAATAAAACAAAAAATCAGCCATCGCGCCCGCGCCGTCGAAAAAATAATTGATTATTTGCGCGCATTTACGGCGCTTTCACTTGACCAATGAATTTTTCGCCTGTAGAATTCGGCACTTGGAAGTATTTCTCAAATAAAACACAGTAAAAATCGGGGCGTGGCTCAGCCTGGTAGAGCGCTCGTTTTGGGAACGAGAAGTCGCAAGTTCGAATCTTGCCGCCCCGACCAATCACAAGCAGTTTCGGATTGGCGCGAAAATGTCCTTTTTTTGCGTTTGCAGATTTGTAGACATTACCCCGACACCATTTGTTCGACAAATTGTATTCTACAATTAAAAAAAATAAAAAAAGAAAATAATCTCGGAGGTTAATCAATATGGCGGCAGCAACGACAGCGGCAAAACGTTTGACGCAGACGGAAATCATCAATCAGATGGCTGAAAAAACCGGAATGAAAAAAGCGGAAGCGAAAGAATTTTTCACCGCTCTGGCGACTTTGGCGACGACCGAAGTAAAAAAGAACGGAGAATTTACGCTTCCCGGTTTCGGCAAACTGGTCAAAGCGATTCGCAAAGCGCGCGAAGGACGCAATCCGGCGACCGGCAAACCGATTAAAATTCCGGCGAAAACAACCGTTAAATTCCGTTTCGGAAAAGCTATGAAGGATGCCGTCGGCGGAAAATAACCTAATCGATTCAATAAATTATAAAAAAGGCTGAAGTTAATATCAGCCTTTTTTTATTTTTTAAATCAGCCGAAAAAAAATGATGACAAAATGTAAATTCTTTGTTAAACTCTTTTTTTATACAGTTGAAAGACCACGACCGAACAGTAATTTTAACAACTTTTTAGTTTGAAATTTCAACTAAAATATATGTTTACAGCATATATTTTTCGATTATCAGGGAAAGACTTGCGGGCTTTTGTCCCAAGTTTCACAAAGAACAAGGGAACAATAAAATGACAACAGGAGGAGAAAAAGTGGCAGCAGCAGCTAGACAGATAACTTTGCAGGACAGAATTCTGCAAATCGACCATATTCAAGCTCGGCGTTTCGCAAAATTGAGCGGCGCGCCGATGGAAATCGCAACCGAAGGCATTATCCGGCACTTAAAAGCGTGTCAGAAAATGGATGTCAACCCGGACGCTTCGGCGGTTCGCGAAATTATTGACGACGCTCTTAACGGCAGACGAGTTTTTGCCGAAACGTCGAACGACCTTCTTGCAGCTTAATTTGTTTTTATAGTTTTTATAAGCAATACATATTTGACCGCCGTTATTTTCGGCGGTCTTTTTTTGTTTCGTATTTATTTAAGATGCCGATTTCAGCTTCACTTTATAAAGCGTAAATTTTCCGAAATTCTCGCCCGCGTCCATTTCATACCATCTCTTCAGGTTTAAAAAGTCTTTCCTTGAATTGTTCGGCGCGACGACAAAGGAAAGCGGCGGGCGACTCGCCTGCTCGAAGCTGAAATTTTTGTAGTAAGCGTCGTATCGGGCGACTTCTTCGGCAATCTCGCCGCCGGTCAGCGGGCGCGAATTGACCGAAAGATTCGCGTTGAATCTGTCCCAGCCAAAGAGCGCCATATACGCCTCGATGTCGCCGCGCTTAAAATCCTGTCTGAGCCAATCGGCGTCGCGGTCGGCGTAATAGAGCATTTGATAAAACCGCTCTTTGTTTTCTTCCCAGCCGACGCCGGCGAAAACGTGCTGATGCCGCGCCCACAAGACCGTCTGCGGCGAAAAAACCGGCTGATTGTCGGCTTGAACGTAATCGAGATTTAAGGTTACGGCGTTTATTCCGTTTGCGGGATTCTCCCGCGCTAGTTCGGCAAGCCGTTTCGTAACCGCCAGCGCGTCTTCGCGCTCGATGTTCCAAAACATCAAAAGTCTGGTCGTAAATTTGACTTCGACATAACCCCACGCAATCGCCGCCAAACCCGAAACAAGCAGAATCGCCGTGTAAATTTTCGCCGAACGAATCTTTTTCAAATAAATAAAAAGCGTCAGCGCGACAACCAGAGCGGTTATGTAATTAACTACATAAAACTCGTAATGAAACGGCTGTAGAGAGCGTCCCGTAACGATTTGCTGATTAAAAACCGCGAACGGCACAAGCGCCAAAGCGAGCAGAAAAATGGTCGAAGCGCTTTTTAATTTAACGAATCCGAACCACGCCGCCAGCGCGATTAAAAATATCGCAATCTGGCAGACAATCGCCGGAGTTCGCATTAAATCCGGCGCGCGCGTTAAAACAAGCAGCTGAATCGAGTCAGTTCCGGGCGCGCGTTTTGAAAGCAGATAAGCGTAAGGAACAAGCGCGAGAAAAGCAATAACATCGGTTAAAAGAATAGACTTCAAAGCCTGTTTCCAGTTTTCGGGTCGCAGAATAAACCACAATAAAGTCAGTATAAAAAGAAACGCGGCGGCTGTCGTCCACAAATAAAAATACGAAAAAACAAGAAAAGCGAAACACAGACCGGCGCAGATTGCCGAAATATATTTGGGCGATTTGATTTCCGCTTTTAAGCTCAGCCGGACAAAACCGAACATCGCAAAGAAAAACGGAAACGACGCCGCCGGAATATAACGACGCAGAAACGGCAGAAACGGATACGCCGCGCCGCCGAAAAATTCCTTAATCGCGCCGTTTCCAGAAGCGAGCGCGCCGCCGAATAAAATCAAAAGCGAGCCGACAAAAGCGAAACGATTATCGCCCGTAATTTGCGCCAGCAGCCAGAATAAAGCGAGCGCGGTAAAAAATCCGGCGAGCGCCGACAATAAAATAAAAGTCTGCGAAGCATCGAAACCGAACAGGCGCGCCGGAATCGAAATCAGATAAGGCGGCAGAAATTGAATCGAGAAAATAGATTCGGCTTGCGGATTTTCCGCGCTTTCGTCGCGTCCCGAATACGGGTCGTTCCTTCGCGGTCTGCCGTCGATTAACGCTTGCAGATACGCGGCATACGCCGGTTCGTCCAAATCATTCGACGCGAAAGTTCCGCGCCAATCTGCGCCGCGCTCATTCCAGAGCGCAAACTGCGGATACAGCGCGAAGACGGCGACGATGACGCCCGCCAAAATTCCGAAACGCCAGCTGACTTTTACCATTTATCGTTTTTCATTCAACATTTACCGTTAATATATTGAAGATTCGGGATTGAACATTTAAGATTGAGCAGACGACAAATGATAAATGATAAATAATAATTAGTAAATTTATGAGCTTAAACGACAAAATCATCAATGATTTAACCGCCGCGATGAAGGCGAAAGACGCAAACAAACTTTCGGTTCTGCGAATGGTCAAAGCCAATTTGATGAACCGCAAAATCGAAAAAGGCAGCGAATTAACCGACGAAGAAATCACTAAAGCATTGCAGTCGCTCGTCAAACAGCGCCGCGATTCAATCGAGCAATACACCAACGCCGGACGCACGGAACTTGCCGACAAGGAACAAACCGAGCTTGTCATTATCGAAGAATATCTGCCGCAAGCCGCGTCAAAAGAAGAAATCGAACAAGCCGTCTCGGACGCAATCTCCGAAACCGGCGCAAGCTCGATAAAGGAAATGGGCGCGGTTATGAAAGCGGCGCAAGCTAAACTCGCCGGCAAATCGGCGGACGGCAAAATGGTCAGCGAAACCGTCAAAGCCAAACTGCAAAGTCAATAAAATAATTCGGCATAATAATTTATGCCGAATTATTTTTTACCCGTGAAGATAAAGCCTGAACCTTATTTTTACTGCAAATAAGTTGGAAAAGCAGCAAAAACAATTCGGCATAAGAAAACTAAAATTCGGCGAAAGGAAAACTGGTGCCTGCTTCATAGATGTGTAAATGGATTTAATCAACATTTATTTTTAATGGAGGATTTTATGCCAATTACCAATGAAGTTTTAGACCGGATATTGAAAGATTACGAGAAGCCGGAAGATTTGTTAAGCGATAACGGACTTCTCCAACAATTAACCAAAGCTCTCATCGAGCGCGCTTTGAATGGTGAGATGACCCATCATCTCGGTTACGAAAAGAACAGTCCGGCGGGCAACAATTCGGGCAATTCCAGAAATGGGACGACGCTGAAAACGATTAAGGGCAAACGCGGGCAAATGGAGATTGAAGTGCCGCCGGAGGCGCAATAGTGATTTCGAGCCGCAGATTGTCAAAAAGAACCAAAACGCAGGTGCAACTCCGCATCGTTCATCTTGTCCGCTATTCGCTTTTCTACGTCTCGCACAAAGACCGCAAAGAAATAGCCGCCGATTTGAAAATGATTTATCAGGCGTCGACGCTCGAAGAAGCCGATTATCAGCTCGAAGAGTTCGCCGAAAAGTGGAATGCCGTCTACCCGGTCGTCGTTAAAAGCTGGAGAACCAACCGGACGAGAGTGATTCCGATGTTTTCGTTCGCGCCTGAGATTCGCAAAGCTATTTATACGACAAATACGATTGAATCGCTCAATATGACTTTACGAAAAATCATCAAAAACCGGGCAATGTTCCCGTCGGATGAAGCGGTTTACAAAATTCTCTATTTAGCCTCTAAGCACACGACAGTAAATCAATGAATGTCTGTAACTGTCTGTGTTTCTTTGGTTTATGGTAATTTAATAAAACATTTTGCAATGTGTCCGTTGGTGGTGGAGTGTCAAAAAGGTTTTTCCTGTATAAAATTTGCAGACTTTAACAACTATTTTCGCCGCAAATACGTCTATTAACTGATTGTTTCAATTGTTTTTCCGGCTCTGATTTATTTTCCGCTCAGGATTTACCGAAATTCGCGTATATTTCGCGCGGCTGCAATCTTAAAAACATTTTTACAACGGAGAAGTTTTATAATGAAAAAATTTATCGAATTGACGATTTTAACGGCGGCTTTGGCTGGCGCGTGTCTGGCTCAAAATTCTAAACAACCGGAAAAGCACAATGATTCGGCAAAAGGCAAAAATATGGGGAAAATCAGCGAAAGAAAACCGCCCGTAAAAGTATATGAACCGGCTGAAATCATCGACGGCGTTCTAAAACGCGGCGCGGCGGTCGGCAATGCGAAAAAAGTTTCGCTCGCCGAAGTTTTAAAAAAGCCGGAAGCCTTTGCGGGCAAAGCGGTTCTTGTCGAAGGCGTCATCGTTCGTTCGTGCAAAGCCGAAGGCTGCTGGATGGAACTCGCGCCGGCAAACGAAGCAAAATCGGTGCGCGTAACCTTCAAAGACCACGCCTTTTTTATACCGCTCGATTCCGCCGGAATGCAGGCGAAAGCCGAAGGCGTTTTCTCGGTCAAAACCCTGAGCAAAGCCAAAGTCGAACATTTGGTTAATGAAGACGGCGCGAAATTCGACAACATCAACAAAGACGGCACGGTTACGGAAATTTCCTTTGAAGCGACGGGCGCCGAATTGTCCAAACAAACAAAGTAATTAACAGTGAAACCGTTTAAGATTCGCAATATCGAAATCAATCCGCCGCTGATTTTATCGCCGATGGCGGGCGTTACCGATTATACGTTTCGCCGTCTTATAAAACGGCGCGGCGGCGTCGGTCTGTCGGTCTCCGAGTTTATTTCCGTCGAAGGTTTGACGCGCAGTAATCCGAAATCAAAACGGCAGATGCGCTTTGCCGATGAGGAACGCCCGTTTGCCGTGCAGATTTTCGGCGGGCAATCGGAGCGTATGAGAATGGCGGCGGAAATGGCGGAAGAAGTCGGCGCGGACATTCTCGATGTCAACTGCGGTTGTCCCGCGCCGAAAGTCGTCAAAAACGGCGGCGGTTCGGGTCTTTTGAAAGATTTGCCGCGTCTGGAAACGATTTTGACGGAAATAAAAAAATCAATTTCGATTCCGCTTACCTTAAAACTTCGCACCGGATTTACCGATTCGACAATCAACTGCGTCGAGGTGGCGAAAATGGCGGAGCAGTGCGGCGTCGAACACATTCAGCTTCACGGGCGCACGAAGGAACAAGGTTATAAAGGTCTGGCAAACTGGGATTGGGTGCGCGAGATAAAAAAAGCCGTTTCAATTCCCGTTTCCGGCAACGGCGATGTTACGTCAATCGAAAACGCTTTGCAGCGATTCGATGAAACCGGCTGCGACGGAATTTTAATCGGGCGCGGCGCGATGCAGAATCCTTGGATTTTCCGCCAGATTCAGGACGTTTTGGAAGGACGCACGCCGTATCAACCGACATTAGAAGAAAAACAAACGGTTCTGCTGGAATTTTTCGAGCTTTTGCGCGAAGATATGCCGGAGATGCCGGCTTTGGGAAAAATGAAGCAGCTCGCCGGTCAATTTACAAAGGGCTTAATCGGCGGCGCGCAGTTTCGCCAGACGCTCTATCATTCGCACTCGGCGCAGGAAATTCTCGACAATATCGGCATTTATTTCAACACTTTAACGACGGGCGAAACGTTCGGCGACGGTTTAATGGAAACTGATTCGGATTTGGAATTTGCTTCGTGCGACACGGCGAGAAGCCGATTTTCAGACGAAAACACTTCCTGCGAATTAGTTGCCGCCGCTGCTTAAACTTTTAGGAAAATATTACGTGAAAATTAAAAGATTAACTTTTATTTTGATTGCTATTCCGCTTTCGGCGCTTCTTTGCTTTTCACAAACGAATGGCAAAAGAGTTTTATCGCAAAGTTCTCCGGTAAATAATCAGGCGGCGAAATCTTCGCCCGCGTATGCTGAAATTTTATTGCAGAAAACCGAGCTTCAATCTCAGCTTGAAGATTTACTGGTCAGCTACACCGATGATTTTCCGAAGGTTAAGGAACTGCGCTTTCAGCTCGGATTGTTTCAAAAACAGGCGGACAGGATTTTAGCCGTCAACTCTGCCGACGTGGGAAAACTCACGGTCGCTTTGGGAAAATTGATTGTCAGGAAAGTCGAACTCGAAACCGGGCTTTGGAATTTACGAGCGCAGTACAACGACGATTTTCCCGAAGTAAAACGGGCAAAGCGCAGGGTCGAAGTTTTTGATAAAGCAATCGGCGAGATTTTGCCGTAACCAAACGCGATTTCTCTTTTAATTAAGAAATTCGGTTGAGATTTTCGGCTTAAAACGAAACGACTTGCCCGCAAGGTAAATTTATGAAACAGAAAGTTTTTTCGATTGTTTTTGCCGCGCTGTTTTTTGTTTTTGTATTTGTAATCGGCGTTTCCGCACAATCGACGGGCAAAATTTTGAAACAGGCGGCGCAGGCAATCGGCGGTGAAAAAACCCGGCTGACGCAGAAATCATTTCAGAAAAGAGGCGCGATTACGCGACTCAGAGACGGCGCGAGCGGCGCTTTTTCAATGCAGGGCGCGTCGCCGAATTTCTACAATACGAGTTTTGATTTAAACGGTTTTGAAACCGAATACGGTTTCAACGGCAAATCCGGCTGGACGCGCAATTCGCGCGACGGCTTAAAAACTTTAACGGGCGAGGCGAGCCGCGATTTTCAAACCGAATCCGTCTTTAGAAACAATCTGTGGCTCAATTATAAAAGGGAAAAAGCGAAAATAATCGCCGGCGGACAAACCGAAATTAACGGCAAACCGGCTAATTTATTGATTTACACGACGGCGAAAGGCGTTCCGGTAAAATTGTTTTTCGACCGGACGAACGGTTTTCTGCTGCGTGAGGAAATTGCCGCCGGAGAGACGACGAAAATTTTTGATTACGCCGATTATCGCAAAGTTGACGGCATCAGCGAACCTTTTTCGATACGCGAGCAAATCGGCGAAGATATTTACGAAATAAAGCTCGACCAAATCACGCACAACTTGCCGATTGCCGCCGCCGAATTTGATTTTCCGAAAATATCGGGCGAACCGCTTCCCGATATTTCGGCGCTGCTCGAATCTTTGCAGTCGAACGAAGATAAAATCGAGCGGATTTTAGACGATTATTCATACACGCAGAAAATAATCAGCCGCGAGCTTGGCAAAGACGGCGTTTTGCGCGAAACCGAATCGCAGACCGTCCAGCTTTCATTTTATAAAGGCAATCGTCTGCGCCGCGTCGTCGAGCGAAACGGCAAACCGCTCTCGACTGACCAGCAAGCCGACGAAGACAAAAACGTGCAGAAGCGCGTGGCGGAAATCGACAGGGAAATCGCTAAAAAAGAAGCGAAAGCCGCTTTGCAAAAAGAAAATCAAACGGCTGAAGAACAGGACAATCGTATTTCGATTGCCGAGCTGCTGCGCGCTTCAAATTTAACGAATCCGCGCCGCGAACGTTTCCGCGAACGTGATGTAATCGTTTTCGATTTCGAGCCGAACCCGAATTTCGATTATAAAAACGCGAAAAGTTTTCTGAAATTTTTCGGCAAAACGGCGGGCGTGATGTGGATTGACGAGAAAGATAAACAAGTGGCGCGCATCGAAGCAGTTCTCGCGGAGAACTTCAAAATCGGCGGCGGAATTCTGGCAAACTTAAAGAAAGGCGCGTCGTTCGCGCTCGAACAGGAACGCGTCGGCGGCGAAATCTGGCTGCCGAGTTCGGCGGACGTTAATCTGTCGGTCAAAGTCCTGCTCGTCAAAGGCATCAACGTCAATCAGGCGGTCAAATCGTACAACTACCGAAAATTTACGACCGAAGTAAAAGACGCCAGAGTTGACGAAATCAAACAGCCGTAATGAAGAAGTCCACAGTCCATAGTCCACAGTCCATAAGATATTATTGGAAATAATAAACCACGAAGTTACACGAAGATTTCACGAAGACAATTGTCTACAAAATCTACGATTTAATAAACATTAAAGTCATTTTTATTGATTTTCTAAATATTTTCATATTAACAACTTCGTGTGTTCTTGGTGTAACTTCGCGGTTATATTCTTATTTCCGATAATTTCTATAGTCTTTTTTCTTTTTTAATATTGGACTTTGCTTTTATAATCGCTAAAATCGACAAAGAATTTTCGACTCAGGACTAAAGACTGCGAACTGTGGACTCTAAACTTATGCGTCGCGCAATTTATCCAGGCTCTTTTGACCCGATAACCAACGGGCATCTCGACATTATCGAACGCGGCTCGAAGCTGTTCGACGAAATCGTCGTCGCAGTTCTCGACAATCCCGACAAAAACCCGATGTTTTCCGTAAGCGAGCGAATCGAAATGCTCGGCGACGTTTTGCCGCAAATAAATTCGGACGACTGCCGCATTTCGGTCGATTATTTTCAAGGCTTGCTGGTCGAATACGCGATTAAAAAAGAAGCGAACGCCATTGTGCGCGGCATTCGCGCCATTTCCGATTACGAATATGAATTGCAGATGGCGCTGATGAATCGACGGCTCGAACCGCGTCTGGAAACCGTTTTTCTAATGTCGGCGGAAGATTATTCGTATGTCAGCTCGCGGCTCGTCAAACAAATTTTCACGCTCGGCGGCGAAGTTAACGGTCTCGTTCCCGATTCGGTCAAAACGAAAATGCGCGCGAAATTAGATAACGGAAATCGCGTCAAATTTCTCGAATCGATTTAACCGGAAATAAGATTTGCGGTCTTTAATTTTAATTTTTTGTATATATTTTCTTATTCGGTGATAATCGGTTTAGCTTTTATTTTCGCGTAAAAAAATTATGAAACCGCAAAACGCCGCTTCCGAAAATTCTTTTCCAGTTTCCCGCAATGTCGCTAAAATGCAGATGTCTTCGACGCTCAAAGCCGGGCAGATTGCCGGTGAACTGCGCGAGCGGGGCTTTGACGTGATTGATTTGACGCTCGGCGAGCCGGATTTTCCGACGCCCGAATTTATCAAGCAATACGCGTGGGAAGGCTTGCAGAAAGGCTTGACCAAATACACGCCGACCGCCGGACTGAAAACTTTTCAGGAATCGATTTGCGAATTTTACGCCGGACAATTCGGCGCAAACGTGTCGCCGAAGGAAATCGTCGCCACGTGCGGCGGCAAACAAGCGCTTTTCAATGCCGTCTGCACCTTGATAAATCCGCAAGACGAAGTTCTGATTCCGAAGCCGTATTGGGTTACGTTTCCCGAAATCGTCAACTTTGCCGGCGCTAAAAGCGTTTATATCGAAACGGAAACGACTGATTTCGTTTTGACTGCCGAAGCCGTAAAAAGAGCGATTACAGACAAAACCAAACTTCTCATCATCAATTCGCCGAACAACCCGACGGGGCGCGTCATTCCGCCAGCCGAGATGCGAAAAATCGTCGAAGTCTGCGCCGAACGAAACGTCTATGTTTTAACCGACGAATGCTATTTATTTTTCGCCTATTCGCCGTCAAAAGTTTTCACGTCCGCCGCTTTGCCGGAAGAATTAAGAAAATTCGTCTGCGTCGCCGGTTCGTTTTCCAAAACCTACGCGATGACCGGCTGGCGCATCGGCTATACGATTGCCCCTGAAGAATGGACGAGACAGATGACAAAGCTGCAAAGCCATTCGACATCGCACCCGACATCTTTCGTTCAATACGCCTGCGCCCGCGCAATGGAAAATTCGGGCGAAACGATGGACGCCGTAAATGGAATGCTCGCCGAATATGAACGACGAAAAAACTGGCTGATTCCGGCTCTGCAATCGGTCAAAGGTTTCAAATGCGGCGAGCCGGAAGGCGCGTTTTACGCGTTTGTCGATGTGCGCGAAATGCTCGGCAACAAATTCAAAAACTCCGCCGAAGTCGCGAATCTGCTGCTCGAAAAAGCGCACGTCGTCGTAACCGACGGCGCGGGCTTCGGCGCTGAAGGATTTCTGCGGATTTCCTACGCGACTTCAATCGAAAATCTGCAAAACGCAGTCGCTAAAATCAAGCAGTTATTTGATTGAATCGGCAGCGCGGAAGGATTAGCCGCGAACAAAGAAAAGCAGAAAAATCAAAGAGTGAGAATTTAGTTGATGAAATATTGTCAAAACTTTTTAACCTTTTCACCTTTTCCAATTTTTCTTTCGTGTTCTTTCGTGTTTATTCGCGGCTAACTCTTTCTTAATTTCCGCCGGTCATCATCAAACCGATTTCTTCGGTCGAAGTCGTTTTCGGGTCAACTTCGCCGACAATTTTTCCTTTTCTGACGACAAGCAATCTATCGGCTAACGCCGTAACTTCTTCGAGTTCCGCCGAAACGAGCAGAACCGCCGCGCCCGCGTCGCGCAAAGCAATTAATTTGCGGTGAATAAATTCAATCGCGCCGATGTCAACGCCGCGCGTCGGCTGTGAAACCAATAATAATTTCGGATTGAGTTCAAATTCTCTGCCGATAATCAATTTCTGCTGGTTGCCGCCCGATAGCGCCCGCGCCGGAAGCTCAGATTGCGGCGGGCGCACGTCGAAATTCTGGATAATTTCGCGCGCGCGTTTTTCAATCGCCGCCGAATTTAAGAAGCCGCCGCTCGTTACCGGCGGGCGATAGTGAACGCCCAAAATCGAGTTTTCCGCTAAATCCGCGTCGAGCAGAAGCCCGCGTTTGTGGCGGTCTTCGGGAATGTGCGCGATGCCGAGTTCCTTTCTTCTTCTGGCGTTCGTCGTCGAAATATCCTTGCCGAAAAATTCGATTCGTCCGCGCGCGTTTGTAACAAGACCGGCGAGCGCTTCGATAATTTCGGTTTGCCCGTTGCCTTCGACGCCCGCGATGCCGACGATTTCACCGGCTTTTACATCAAATGAAACATCGCTCAACGCGTTGCCGTGCGCGTTTTTAACCGATAAATTCCGCACGTCCAAAACCGTTTCGCCTGGATTAGCGACGGTTTTTTCGACTCGCAATAAAACATCGCGCCCGACAATCATTCGTGCTAAATCTTTGGCGCTCGTCTCGGAAGTTTTGACATTGCCAACAACTTTGCCGTCGCGCATAACCGTAACATTATCAGAAATTGCGAGAACTTCTTCGAGCTTGTGAGTGATGATGACGACGGTTTTCCCCGACGCGCGCATACGACGCAAAATGCCGAAAAATTCTTCGACTTCCTGCGGCGTTAAAACCGCCGTCGGCTCGTCTAAAATCAATAATTCGGCGTTGCGGTAAAGCGCCTTTAAAAGCTCGACACGCTGCTGCGCGCCGACCGATAAATCTTCGATTAGTGCTTTCGGATTAACGCCCAAGCGTAATTCTTCGGACAATCGCGCTATTTCCCGGTTTGCTCTTTCCAAATCGAGATTCGCCGCGCCGCCGGTTTCCGCGCCTAAAACGATATTTTCGGCAACCGTCATCGTATCGACAAGCATAAAATGCTGGTGAACCATTCCGATGCCGAGCTTTATCGCGTCCTGCGGCGATTTAATATTAACAATATTTCCGTCAATCAAAATCTCCCCCGCGTCGGCATTATAAAAACCGTAAGCGATACGCATCACGGTCGATTTTCCCGCGCCGTTCTCGCCGACAATCGCGTGAATCTCGCCCGGCTCAATTTTTATCGAAACATCTTTATTAGCAACGACGCTACCGAATGTTTTCGTTATATTTTTAAGTTCAAGCATTTTTATTATTTCGCCATCGCGTCCGTTACTTTTATCTCGCCGGAAATAATTTTGCCTTTCGCTTCTTCGACTTTTTGCACAACTTCCGGCGAAATTATACTTCTGTTATTTTCGTCCAACGCGTAAGCCACGCCGTCTTTGTCTAGTCCGAATGTGTGAAAGCCGCCTTCAAATTTTCCTGTCGTTAAGTCTTTGACAACATCATAAACCGCATTATCGACGCGTTTAACCATTGACGTTAAAACGAATCCGGGCTTTTGTCCGTTTTGGTTTGAATCGACGCCGATAACGAATTTGTTTGCTTCGCCCTGCGCGTTTCTGCCGTATTGCTCAACGGCGTCGAACGCGCCCAGACCGGAATTTCCAGCGGCGGTAAAAATTACGTCCGCGCCTTTTTCGATTTGGTTTAACGCCAATTCCTTGCCTTTGCCCGGATTGTTCCACGCCGAATCGGTTACGCCGACGTAGTTATCGACGATTTTTATATTCGGATTAACGGCGCGCGCGCCTTCGGCGTAACCTGTTTCAAATCTATGAATTAACGGAATATCCATTCCGCCGACAAAGCCTAAAACGCCGGTTTTCGATTTTTCGGCGGCAATCATTCCGACAAGATACGAACCTTCGTGTTCGCGGAAAACCAGGTCGGCGACATTCGGCAGAGGTTTTCCATCTTTGTCCAGAATCACGCCGTCAACAATGGCGAATTTAATATTTGGATAATCGGTCGCAACCTTTTGCATAATCGGACCTTGCGCGAAGCCGATGCCGATTATCAAATCGAAATTCCGCTCGGCGAAAGCGCGCATCGCCGGTTCAATCGAAGTCGGATTTCCCGGCTCGACATCGCGCAGAACGATGTCGAAATCTTTGGCGGCGCGCCGGACGCCTTCCCACGCCGCTGCGTTAAACGAGCGGTCGTTTTTGCCGCCGATGTCAAACACGATGCCGACCTTGATTTTTCCTTTCTCGTCGCTCGCTTCCGATGTCGCGCACGAAGAAAAGGCAAACGCCGCAATGATAAAAAGCAGGACAAATAAAATCTTGGTTTTCATAAATTTATGCTGATTAAGAATTTAATTTACAGATGAAGATAAACCGTTTTCGCGCCGTTCGTCTAATTAAAACGAACAAGCTGCCGCAAAAATTTTAGTCGATGACTTCTTTTATTAAAAGATAATTTTCCGGCGGCTCGACTTCTTCGATTTTATACGCCGTTTGCAGTTTTGCGGAAATCTGCGCGGCTTGCGCGTCGGTGCGGCAGAAAAGCGTGCCGAGCGATTCGTTTTCTTTGACCGCCTCGCCGAGTTTTTTCTCGCACGCGTAACCGACGGCAAAATCAATCTTATCGCCGACTTTCGACCGTCCGCCGCCGATTTCAGAAACCGCTCTGCCGATTTCTGTCGCGTTGATTTCACAGACGTAACCGCTCGCCGGAGATTTGATTTTTATTTCCAGTAAATCTTTGCTTAATAAAATTTCGGGTTTATCGCAAATCTTTCGGTCGCCGCCTTGAAGCTCGATGTTCTGCCGAAATTTTTCGAGCGCCGCGCCGCTCTCTAGAACATCTTTGACTTTTAATTTCGCGGCTTCAATCGAATCGTCAATTGCGGTCAAAACTAAAATCCGCGCCGATAATTCGATTGATAAATCAAGTGTCGATTGGGTTTGCGCGTCAACTTCGTTTCTCAAAAGGCTGAGACACTCGAAAACTTCGAGCGCGTTGCCGACGTATTTGCCGAGCGGTTGGTTCATATCGGAGACGACGGCTTCGGTTTTGACGTTGAAAGAATTTCCGGTTGCCACTAATGCTTCGGCGAGCTTTCGCGCGTCGCTTTCTTTCCGCATAAACGCTCCCGTGCCGGTTTTTACGTCGAGAACGAGCGCGCCCAAGCCTTCCGCCATTTTTTTCGACATAATCGAAGCGACGATAAGCGGAATCGATTCGATTGTCGCCGTCGCGTCGCGCATCGCGTAGATCTTACGGTCGGCGGGAACGATTTTTTCGGTCTGACCGGCGAGCGCGAAGCCGCATTTTCTAATGATTTTTTTGAATTGTCCGGTTGAAAGATTGACGTTGTAGCCGTCGATTGATTCGAGCTTGTCGAGCGTGCCGCCGGTGTGTCCCAAACCGCGACCGGAAATCATCGGGACGGCGACGCCGCACGCGGCGACAATCGGGGCAATCAAGAGCGAAGTTTTATCGCCGACGCCGCCGGTCGAATGTTTGTCGGCGACGGGCGCGTCAATATCTGAAAAATCCAATATTTCGCCCGAATTGAGCATCGCGCCGGTTAAAGCGTTTTGTTCCGGCAGCGTCAAACCGTTAATGAACATCGCCATCAAAAGCGCCGACGTTTGATAATCAGCCCACGCGCCGCCGGTTACGCCTTCGACAAAAGCGTCTATCTCGGCAGTCGAAAATTCTCCGCCATCGCGCTTTTTTCTGATTAATTCCTGCGGGTTCATTGTTGTAACTTTACAGATTTTTTCAAACAGGCACAATTTCTACAAATTTTTCACTCGAAACGTTTCTTTTTTTGTTTGAATAGGTGATAATAATTTTGCTATGAAAATTAAAAACATTTTATCAATCGCCGCATTTTCAGTCGCTTTTATTGTTTCAACTGCCTTCGCGGGCTTGTTTATTGATAAAAGCGAAGTTCAATCGGTAATAGTTGTCGCGCCGAGTTACAACACCAGAGCGACCAGCTGTTTCGGGCGCAGAAACAGAAGCGCGACCGCCGAAAAAATATCCAGACTTCTCGAACAGGACGTTCGCAGCGTGCGCGACCTCGACAGAAAATTGTATCGCATCGACGGCGCTTACACTTCGCCTTTTTCAAGTTCATCGTTTGCGGCGTATTCCGCTGCAACGACCGAATATGCCGAAGAATCGGGCAGCATCGAAGACGATCGCCTGCCGGGAGAATTTCAAATCGCGTGGCGCGCTCATATCAAAGCGTGGCGCGACTACGCGGATTTTCTCGAAAATATGAAAGATTCAACCGTCAGAACTACTTTGGGCAAAGAATCCTTTAAAAATTTAGACGGCGCGTATAATACGGAAATTTCCCGAACCTGGTCTGAAGTTTTGCGCGTCGCCGACCAATACGGAGCAGAAATTAAATAGCTTTGTTTTTCAAAGGTTAATTTTTTGGAGCGACGATGCCTGAGATTTTAACTTCAAAATTAATTTTATTTAGAAGCGGTTGTTTGCAGCAGAACAACCGCTTCCGCTTTTACCGCTTCAATTTTACCGACCGCATCGACGCCTTCGCCCGTTTTGGCTTTAACGCTCACATATTCGATTTCAATTTCCAAAGCACGCGCTAGATTCTCACGTATTCTATCTATTACAGGGCGAAGTTTCGGCTTTTCCAGATGAATCGTCGAATCGAGATTGACGACCGAAAAGCCCTTTTCTTTCATCAATTCAATCGTATGTTTTAAGAAAACAAGGCTGTCGGCATTTTTCCAGCGTTCGTCTTTATCGGAAAAGTGCGAGCCGATGTCGCCGAGCGCGAGCGCGCCTAAAACGGCATCGGTTACGGCGTGCAGAAGCGCGTCGGCGTCAGAATGTCCAACCGCGCCGAAATCCGAATCGATTTCGACGCCGCCCAAAATCAGTCGTCTTCCCGCTTCGAGCCGATGAATATCGCTGCCGAAACCGATTCGATACATAAAGATTTAAGTGTTTCAAAATTTAAAGTTCAAAGCTCAAAACCGCCTTTTATAATCTCAAACTCTGAACTGTTTTAATAGATTTTCAGCCAAAACCCAATCTTCCGGCGTGGTAATTTTAATATTCCGCGCATTGCCTTCGACCGTCGAAACTTCAATACCAAGCTTTTCCACCAGAAAACATTCGTCGGTTGCCGCTTCGCTAACACCATTTTCGGCAAAGGCGCGTTTTAATATGTCGAACCGAAATGCCTGCGGCGTCAGGGCGCGGCGTAAATTTGCGCGGTTGATTGTCCGCACGATTTTTCCGTCGAAAACCTGTTTTATCGTGTCGGAAACCGGCGCGACCAAACAGGCTGCGCCGGTTTCCGAGGCTTTTTCGATTGTGCTTGTAATTTCATCGATTGTTACGAGCGGGCGCGCGCCGTCGTGAACGGTTATAATGTCAGCCGGTTCAGCTTTTACGGCGTCTAAACCGTTTCTAACCGAACCGGCGCGGCTCTCTCCGCCGGCAACGGTTTTGACGAGTTTTTTTAAATTATGCTGTTCCGCGATTGCCCGAAAACTTTCCGCCTGTAAAGCGGGCAGAACAAGAATAATTTCGTCAATAACCGGACAGACTTCAAAAACTTCGAGCGTGTGAACGATTAAAGGTTTTCCGAGAATCTCCAGAAATTGCTTCGGCTTATCCGCGCCGAATCGCGTTCCGCTTCCGGCAGCAGCAATAATTGCGTAATTCATAGAGTCTAAAAGGTTTATAGAGTTTACAGAGTTTGTAAAGTTAAGGAATTTCTTTCTCTATAAACTCTATAAACTTTTTACTCTGCAAACTCTATAAACTCTTTATTCAAGTTCTTCGACGATTGCCGTCTGGCGAAGTTCCTGCGTGGTTGTTTTGCGGAATCCGGGAGTTCGCGAATTGTGAATGCCGTTGGTTTCACCGCCGTTGTTTGCGCCGTTAAGCGTTCCGCTCGAAGGTTCGTAATTTTCGTTTCTGTCTTCCCACAAACGCCCGAAAATCATTTTTCCCGCCGTCGTCTGCAAAACGCTCGTTACGGCAACGTCCGCCGTTTTGCCGATGAGTTTGCGCGCATTATCGACGACGACCATCGTTCCGTCGTCCAGATAAGCGACGCCTTGATTGTATTCCTTGCCTTCTTTTAAGATAAAAACGCGCATTGCTTCGCCCGGCAAAACGACGGGTTTGAGCGCGTTGGCAAGTTCATTTACATTTAAAACGCTGACGCCGCGCAGCTGTGAGACTTTATTTAAATTGAAATCGTTGGTGATAATAACGGCTTCGAGCTGTTTGCCGAGTTCGATGAGTTTCAAATCGACTTCCTTAATTGCCGGAAAATCCGTCTCGACAATCTGAATATCGATGTTGCTGTTATTGCGAAGACGCTGGAGCATATCGAGACCGCGCCGTCCGCGCTGGCGTTTCGAGGAATCCGCCGAATCTGCAACCTGCTGGAGTTCGGTTAAGATAAACTGCGGAATAATCAAAGTTCCGCCTAAAAATCCGGTTTCGGCAACGTCGGCGATACGACCGTCGATAATGACGCTCGTATCGAGAACTTTATAATCGGGCTTTGTCAAATTTTTGTCGCTGAAAATACCGCCGAGCGCCGATAAATCAATAAATTCGCCCTTCGCGCCGCCGACAACTAAGCCGATGTAGCCCATAAAAAACGCCAGCGAAATAGTTAAAAACGTCTGCATTTCGGCTGGAACGGCTTCGACTTTTTGAATCGAAATCAGCACGCCGATTAGAAACGCGCCGACGATTCCCAGAATCGAGCCGATTGCCGCGCCGATAAGCGTTTTTAGTGTCGCGCGCCTGACACGCATTTCAAATCCGACGACGAAAGCGGCGATAATCGAGCCGAGCAGAGCCGAGAAAATCCGGCGTGTCAGCACGTTCGTTTCGCCGAGACTGCGAACTTCGGCAAGCGGATTCAGCAGAAAGCCGATGAGCGCCAGAAGGACGATAAAACCTATTCTGATTATGAGAATGTCGAGTTTCATTGCAGTATGAATTTTAACACGAATTTAATTTAACCAATACCGAAAAACAAGCGGCGAAAAGCGAAGATTTAATTATATTTTCCGCGTTCGAGTCGAATTATTCAACTCTCAAAACTTGCCCGTTCAGACCGACCGCTTCCGAAGAAAGTAAAAACAAAACCGCCCGCGCCACATCGTCTTCGGCAACCGCGCTTTTCGGGCGAAACAGTTGTGCGTCCAGATTTTCAAGCGTTCCTTTTTTCCCTTCGCCGACGACGACCGCGTTGACGCGAAACTTCGGCGCGAGTTGTTTTGCCAGCGATTCGGTTAAACTAAGAACTCCTTGCTGAACGGCGGCGAAAGCCATATTTTCCCCGTCCGCTTTGCCGTCCGAAACGACGTTGACGATAGCCGGTTTCGGACGCGCCTTCATCAATCTTACAGCCGCCTGCGTTACAAAAAACGTCGCCTTCAGATTGGCGTCAATCGTCCGCGTCCAAACCGCTTCGCTTATTTCTTCAAACGCCGAATCGGTTCTATATTTCAAAGTATTGACAAGCAAATCGAGCCGTCCGTAAAGTTTTTCGACTTCCGCGACCAGATTTTTCGCGCCTTCGACGGTCGACGCGTCCGTCTCGACGTGATTTGCAAGAGTTCCCAGAGATTGAAGTTCCTGCAGGGTGCGACGGCTTTCTTCCGAAATATTTGAAAAACCGACGATAACGTAACAGCCCTGCAAAGCCAATTGCAGAGCGACGGCGCGACCGACAGGATTTGCGCCGTCGCTGATAAGCGCGACTTTTTCGGCGAAAGCGTGAATCGATTGTGCGGGCATAATTTGTATTCTCTTTTTCTCTTTTATGTTAATAAAATAAAAAGTCTGAGACAAAGCTAAACTTAAATCTCAGACTTTTTTCTTAAGTTCAAACAAATATTCAGATGTTGCTGCCGCCTTGGTTGGTATTGGTTGCCGTTTGTCCGGGCGCGGCTTGCGCTATTTCCTGGTCGGTTTTGGTAAAAGCGCCGTCGCCGATTTCTCCGATGTCGTTATCGGCGTGATTCTGTCCGTTTTCTTTCGGCAGATTTTCAACCGCCTGTTCTTTTCCGCCGCCGAGATTCTGTCCTTGATTGCTCACGCCCAAACCTTTAATTCCGCTTTCCCTGTTGTTATCGTTTTGTTCCTGATTATTGTTCCCCATTTTCTTTAACTCCTTACATTATTAAAATTAAATTTCCCGTTTATTCCAAACAGGTATTCGGGCAATTATTCAATTTGCGTTCCGTCATTTTAATGCCGGTTTTATTGTCTGATAAAATAAAATTGGTCTGTAAAGATACGAAGAATCGTCGGCGATTGTATCATCTTAGAACTGTTTCCCTTTCCCTTATTTATGGCAAAACAACCGGCAACAATCTACGTCTGTCAAAACTGCGGGCATCAATCCCGAAAATGGAGCGGCAAATGTCCCGACTGCAATGAGTTCAACACGTTCGTCGAAGAAAAATTTCGTCCGTCGCCGCAAGCTGTCGGCAAAACTTCTTTAAGCAGTTCGCGCATCGGCACAAGTTCTTTTCGTGATACGAAACCGATTGCCTACGGCGAAATCGAATCGCAGGACGACGCCCGAATATCAAGCGGAATCGACGAATTCGACAGAGTTCTGGGCGGCGGAATCGTCGCCGGTTCTTTAGTTTTAATCGGCGGCGCGCCCGGAATCGGAAAATCGACACTCGTCGCGCAGGTTGCCGATAAATTAAGCTCGAACAGCTTAAAAGTTCTCTACGTTTCCGGCGAAGAATCGGAACGCCAGATAAAAATGCGCGGCGAACGACTTGGATTAAACGCCGAAAATCTTTTTCTGCTGCCCGAAACGAATCTCGATTCAATTCTTACGGAAATCGAACGAATGCAGCCGCATATTGTTATTGTCGATTCAATCCAAACGGTTTTCTCGCCCGGAATCGAATCCGCGCCCGGAAGCGTTTCCCAGGTTCGCGAAGTCGCCGGGCAGTTTATGATGTTCGCCAAAGGCTCGAACGTCCCGGTTTTCCTCATCGGACACGTTACCAAAGAAGGCTCGATTGCCGGACCGAAGGCGCTCGAACACATCGTCGATACGGTTTTATATTTTGAAGGCGACCGACATCACAACCACCGAATAATCCGCGCCACGAAAAACCGTTTCGGCGCGGCAAACGAAATCGGCATTTTCGAGATGACCGGCGAAGGCTTAAAAGCCGTCGGCAATCCGTCGGAAGTTTTTCTTCAGGAACGTCCCGAAGGCGCGTCCGGCTCGGTCGTAACCGTTTGTATGGAAGGCACGCGCCCGATGCTGGTCGAAATTCAAGCGCTCGTTTCCGGCACGAAATTCGGAACAGGCAGACGAATGGCGCAAGGCTTCGACTATAACCGAACTTCTCTTTTAATTGCTGTTCTTGAAAAGCGCGTTGGCTTTCAACTCGCGGGCGACGACGTATTTATAAACGTCGCGGGCGGCTTGGAAATCGACGAACCGGCGGCGGATTTGGGCGTGATTGCGGCGATTGCTTCCAGCTTTAGAAATTTACAGATTCCGCCCGACACGGCGGTTTTCGGCGAAGTCGGCTTAACGGGCGAAGTGCGCGGCGTTCTGCAAGGCGAAACGCGCGCCCGCGAAGCCCAAACGCTCGGCTTCAAAAAACTGATTCTGCCTGCGTCGAACAAAAAAGGATTAGAAAAACTTCTGGGAATGCGCGTCGTCGGCGTGCGAACTTTGGAAGAAGCGTTGGACGAGCTTTTTTAGTATGTATAAGTCGGGAAACGTCTGTATAATAATTTATGATTTTTGATTGGGACGAACAAAAGGAAAAGCAAAACGTCAAAAATCACGACGGCGTAAATTTCGACGAAGCGAGCGCGGCTGTGCAAGACGATTTTGCTTTGGAAGAATACGACGACGCGCATTCGACCGCCGACGAAAAACGCTACAACTGCATCGGCGTCGGCGGAAATAAATTTTTGTATGTCGTCTATACGGTGCGAAACGAAGAAACCATTAGTGAATTTTGCCGGATTATTTTGGCGAGATTAGCCGAGCCGCAAGAAAGAGAAAGTTATGAGCGAGAAAAATTCAACTCAGGATATTTCGGGTAAACCGCGCGAATACGTTTTGGAAACGACGCAGGAAGATTACGACCGTATGAAAGCCGAAGGAATTGACGAAGAAGCGATTCCGTCGGTCGGCAAGCACGTTTTCCGCCGCCGAACGCGCAAGATAAATCCGCGCGAGACGAAAATCAAAATGACGATGTTCGTTGACGGCGACATCCTGCAGCATTTCAAAAAACGCGCCGAAGCGCCGAACGCCGCGCCGTATCAAACGCAGATAAATCAGGAACTGCGCCGCGCGATGGAGCGCGATTTAGAAGACGAAACAACTCATCTCGACGAAGTGGCGGAAAAACTGTTGAGCAATCCGAATTTTTTGCAGGCGATTTCTGAAAGGCTCAAAGCGGCTTAGTGCCTTCCAGCACAAAAAAGATTATGAATATAAAAATACTTATTTTACTTTTCGTTTTATTATCAAGTTGCGCCACTGCACAAAATAAAAATTCTAATAAAACCGAAGGCGAATTAAAAGAGTTGGTTAATCGAATGGTTGAAGCTCAATTTAATACGCACGACAAAACAATTTTAGAGGAAATTTACTCCGACGATTTTATGGAGATTATAGCTTCGGGAACGGTAAACAATCGTGAAAAGGCAATTAATTCCTATGATTCATCGGATAAATCTTTACGCGATAGAATAAAAACTGAAGCATCCGCCAATGAATTTTCAATTCGTATTTACGACGATTTTGCAATAGTTATTACTCAAGTCAATGTTTCTATTATTTCTGACCAACAACCGCCGAGAACGAGCAATGTAAGAGTTACTGTATTTTGTCGTAAGAAAAAAAATCAGTGGAAAATCTATTCGACACAATTTACACGAATAGTATCGCAAGAGGAACGCCCGCCAATTCCTCCACCGCCTCCGCCGCCTAAGAAGAAACCATAAGAATTAAGTAACATTTAATTTTTCTACTTATTTTTCTTCCGCCGTCGTCATCGCTACATTGTCCGTAAGGCGCTCGATGTTTGCGCCGACCGAGCTTAATTTGCGGACGATGTTTTCATAACCTCTGTCGATATGATAAACGCGGTCAATCGTCGTTTCGCCTTTGGCGGCGAGCGCGGCTAAAACAAGAGAAGCCGACGCGCGTAAATCCGATGCTTGGACGGGCGCGCCCATCAGTTGAGTTTTGCCGCGAACGGTCGCCGTATTGCCGGAAAAATGAATGTCCGCACCCATTCTGATAAGTTCAGAACCGTGCATAAATCGATTTTCAAAAATCGTTTCCGTTATTTTCGATTCACCGCTCGCCTGCGTCATCAAAGCCATATACTGCGCCTGCATATCGGTCGGAAAATTTGGGTGCGGCTCGGTCGTAACGTCTTTTGCGGTCAATCCTTTAGCGGAACGCCTTACGCGCAAAGTGCTTGGATTCAGTTCTTCGATTTCGACGCCGGCTTCGCGCATTTTTTCGATTGCCGCCGTCAGATGTTTCGGCTCGCAGTTTTTTATTTCGAGTTCGCCGTTCGTTATCGCCGCCGCGACGATGAAAGTTCCGGCTTCGATGCGGTCTGGAATAATGGTGTGTTCCGCCGCGCCTAAATTTTCGACGCCTTCGATTTCTATCGTGGAAGTTCCCGCGCCTTTTATCCGAGCGCCCATTTTATTTAAAAGCTCGGCTAAATCTTCGATTTCCGGCTCGCACGCCGCGTTGTGAATCGTCGTTTTCCCTTTCGCCAAAGCCGCCGCCATCATCACGTTTTCCGTTCCCGTAACCGTAACTTTTTCAAATGAAACACTTGCGCCGATTAATCTGCCCTTCGGCGCGCGCGCTACAACGTCGCCTGATTCCAAAGAAACCGTCGCGCCGAGTTGTTCAAAGGCTTTCAAATGCAAATCAATCGGGCGCGTGCCGATAGCGCAGCCGCCGGGAAGCGAAACTCTCGCCTGTCCGAAACGCGCAAGCAAAGGTCCTAACGCTAAAACACTGGCGCGCATCGTTTTGACGAGTTCGTAAGGCGCTTCAAAGATTTCCACATTCTTCGCCGTTACTTTATGTGTGCGAAGTTCCGGCGTTAAAACCGTCGCGCCTAAATCTTCTAATAATCTGCGCTGTGTGATTAAGTCTTTGACATACGGAACATTATGCAAAATAACGGTTTCCGCGCTCAAAAGCGTTGCCGCCAGAGCTGGCAGAGCGGAATTTTTCGCGCCGCTGATTTCAATTTTTCCTTTGAGCGGTGTGCCGCCTCTAATCAAAAATTTGTCCATTTTAAGTTGAAATAAAGAATCAGTTTGATTTATTGCTTGCTTTAGTTTTGCTTATAGCAAGAGACAAAAATATTATCACGAGACTTGTTTTTAATAAAAATCGAGTTCGGAAAAATATAAAGATAATTGGCGAGCGGTTATTTGTAAGCGCAAATCAAGCGCGTCGGTTCGAGATACGTTTTATATTCAATGTTTTTGAAGCCCGCCGTTTCGAGCCACGATTTATAGACGCTAAAATTTTTCTCGACATCGGGCGATTGCCAGCAGATGTCTTCGAGGCAAAACAGAACAGAGACTTCAGGATTCAATCGATTTTCGTCTAAAATCCAGCCGCTGATTATACACGCGCCATTTTCGGGAAGTTTTTTGTAAATATCGGCAAGCAGTTTTTTGTTGGTTTCGGCGTCGAAAACCGAAACGAGATTTGCCAGTAAAGCAACGTCGAAATCATCGGGCAAGTCGTCTTTTGTAATATCGCCGCCGACGGTTTCGATTCGATTTTGCAAACTGCCTTTAAAAATAAATTCGTCGGCTTTATCGACATTTTCCGGCAAATCGAAAACCGTCGCTTTGAGATTTTTATGCGTTTCGCACAAACCGATTGACATCGCGCCCGTGCCGCTGCCTAAATCTAAAACACGGCTGTATTTGCTGAAATCAAACGCTTTAGCGAGCGCGTAACCGTGCAGTAACGCGAGATTGTGCTGTTCCGCCATCGAGTCTGCGCCCTGGTCTTCTTCGTCCGGCGTTTTCGTGCTTTCCATTCCCTGTTTCCAGGATTTTAATTTTTCGGTTAAATTCGCCCACAGCGGATACGAGCGGTTTTGGTAGCGTTTTATCTGTCCGCCGAGATAAAATTCGTTTCCTTTAACGAGAAAATATTCGGCGAGCCGGGCGTTTTTATAAAATTCGTCTTCTTTTTCGAGCAAACCGAGAATGACACAGGCGTTTAAAAATCTTTCCATCGCAATCGGGTCGATTTTAAAATGTTCGGCGAGTTCGTTTGCGGACAGATTTTTTTCGTTTAGTGTTTTCGGGATTTCCAGTTCGACAAACGAAAATAGAACTTGCGACCGCTCGAAGCCAATCGCAAGTTCTAAAAGTTCGTTCGGAGATTCAATTTTCAATTGTTTTTCCAATTTTTTGCTTAGTTCGGCGACAAGACGATTTTGCGCCACGTGTCTTTTTCCGTGTTGAAATGGTCGTAGCCCATCGGCGCTTCGCTCAATTTCATACGGTGCGAGATAATAAATGTCGGGTCGATTTTATCTTCCATAATCGCGTCGAGAAGTTTCGGCATATATTTGTGCATATTGGTTTGCCCCATTTTAAAGGTCAAACCTTTGCCGAATGCCGCGCCCATCGGAAATTTATCGAGAAATCCGCCATAGACGCCCGGAATCGAAACCGTGCCGCCTTTGCGACAGCAGAAAATCGCCTGCCGGAGCGCGTGCGGTCGGTCGGTTGCCAGGAAAAGATGCGCTTTGGCGTAATCTAAAAGCGCATCGGGCGATGTGCCGTGCGACTCCAAGCCAACCGCGTCGATGCACGAATCGGGTCCGCGTCCGCCGGTCATATCGTTTAATTTTTCGTGAACATCGTCTTCGTCAAAATTTATCGTCTCCAGAATCGCACCCGCGTTGAAGGCTTTGGCTTCGTTCAGACGCGCTTCATAATGGTCAATCATTATGACTTTTTCCGCGCCGAGCATAAACGCCGATTTAGCGGCGAATTGTCCGACGGGACCCGCGCCCCAAATCGCAACCGTATCGCCTTCTTTAATGTCGCAATTTTCCGCCGCCTGATAGCCGGTCGGAAAAATATCCGAAAGGAATAAAACTTTTTCGTCGTCAATTTCCTTCGGAACTTTCAGCGCGCCGACATCGGCAAACGGAACGCGCACGTATTCGGATTGTCCGCCCGCAAAACCGCCTAACATATGCGAATAGCCGAAAAGCGCCGAGCCGGAATAACCGTATAAAGTTTCGACAACTTCCGGTTTCGGATTCGAGTTATCGCAAGCCGACCACAAATCGCGCTTACAGAAAAAGCAATTTCCGCAGGCAATCGTGAAAGGTATGACAACTTTGTCGCCTTTCTGTAAATTCGTAATTCCCTTGCCTGTTTCGATGACTTCGCCCATAAACTCGTGTCCGAGAATGTCGCCTTCTTTCATCGTCGGAATATAACCGTTATAAAGATGCAAATCAGAGCCGCAAATAGCGGTTTTCGTAATCTTCAAAATCGCATCGCGTTCATTTAAAATTTGAGGGTCAGGCACGTTCAACACCTGCACATCGTGTTTTCCCATCCAGCAAACTGCTTTCATTTTATTGTTCTCCCTTATAATTTTTTTGCCGCAGAGAATACAGAAAACATAGAGAAATAAAAAATGAAGAACAATTATAAATTTTTGCTTCTTCCGTTTTCATCTTCTATCTACTGTTTACCCGGGTTCATCTGTGGTTAATTTTCTTAAGAACTTTGTGTTCTCTGTGTTTTCTGTGGCGAACTTTCCGTTTACGTCGAAGCACTTTTCGCCTGCGGTTCGCGTCCCGACGTTTGACCTTCAGTCGTGATAATCTCGCCGGATTCCATCAAACTTTTGAAGCGGTATAAATCGCCGTAGACTTGCTGGCTCGGCTCTTCGCCGAAAAGTTTGGCGACCATCGCGCCGAAGACGCCGCCGGGCGCTTCATACGTCATCACGACTTTAACTTCCGTGCCGCGGTTCGTGGTCGGCAGAAATTCGACGACGCCGGAATTCGGAATGTCCGCGCCTTCCAAAGAACGCCAGCCGATGCGAACGTTTTCCTGGTCGCTCGTTACTTCGGCGTCCCATTCGACGCTTGTTCCGAGCGGCGCTTTGGCTTTCCAGTGCGAACGTTTATCGTCCGTAACTTTGACCGATTCGAGATGCTCCATAAACTGCGGCAGATTCTCGAAATTGCGCCAGAAACTGTAGAGTTCGGCAGGCGATTTGTTGATTGTCAGCGATTTAGTAACGTGAACTTTGCCCGAAAGCATACCGTCATTCCACGTATTCGATTTTTTCGAGCTTCTGCCAACCATTGCCGTTCTCGTCTCGCCCGCTTCGCTGCGGTCGATGCCCATCGCGTCATAAACCTGACAATGCCCGGTTACGCCGCGCAAAGCCACGCCGCCGCCGACAACCGAGAGAAGCGTTCCGAACACGCCGCCTTTTTTAAGCCCGTAAGCCAAAAGCGCGCCGCCCGCCGTCGCCGAAACGAGTCTTTCGACCGGATTGACGTTTGTTCCCGTGTTAGTCAAAATGTCCGTCAAAGATTTGTTCTGATTTGTATTTGCCATAAAAAAATATCTCCTTCCCTTATAATTACTTAACCCAATTTTTCGTCCCTTTCGAGTTCGTTGTTGCGGTAAGACTCTTTATCGGAAAGAGTCGTCAAAAATGAAGGCGAAATTGCCGACGTGCTGTTTTTGCCGAGCGCGTAATTTTCGCCGATGCCGCCCGCCGACGGTAAAAATTTATTCGCCAATGCAAGCGTGTCCGCCGTAAATTCTGGAAACAGCGCGTTGATTTTCGCGGCGAGTTTCGCCTGCGGCGAGATAATCAATTCGGCATCGCCGCGCCTGCACGATTCGATGATTTGCGCCGCCGCGTTTTCCGCGCTGACCGACGTGAACGGCAACGCGTCGGAAATGCTGAACCACGCGTATTCTTTTTCGTTCTGTCCTTTGAAAATCGCGTTGACCGGACTTCCCGTCCTCATCAAACCGGGACAAACCGTCGTTACAAAAATATTGTCTTTAACTAATTCTGTGCGCATCGCGCCTGAAAGCCCGACGAGCGCGAATTTGCTGGCGGAATAAGGCGCGAGATGCGGCACGGGAACTTTTCCGCCGATTGAAGAAATGTTGACGATGCGTCCTTCGCCGCGTCGTTTCATCTGCGGCAAAACCGCCTGCATCGTATAAAACGCGCCCCAGAAATGAACGGCAAGCGCGTCTTCAAAATCCTTCTGCGTTTGATTTTCAAGCGGCGCAACCTGGATAACTCCCGCGTTATTTATTAAAACGTCAATCTGTCCGTAATGATTACAAACCTTTTTGATTGTGCGGTTTACTTCGGATTGATTTCGGACATCGCAAACGGTTGTTAAAATTTTCGCGCCGCGTTCTTCCAAATCTTCTTTTGCACGGTCTAATTCGTCGGCGTCGCGCGCGCAAATTGCGAGCTTTGCGCCTTCGTCCGCGAGCGCTCGCGCCAGCACAAGTCCGAGACCGCGCGAGCCGCCTGTAATTAAAACAACTCTATTCTGGAAATCGAAATTCCGGCGTGTTTTGCGCAACAAAGTCAAAGCGGCAACCGCTCCGACTCCGATTGTTGCCGCCAACAGCCAGGCGTTCCCTTTTTTGTCTTCCACCTTTTATAAACCTCTGTGCCTTTGTCCGCCTTAACGCAATTGAAGTGCCAGCGTTTGTCGGAGCGCAGGCATCTTGCCTGCATTGAGCGCCGAAGCGCGAAAATCCGCGTCGAGATTCAAACGCCTTTAATGCCGAACGTAATTCACGTCCTTTGGACGTATTGCAGGCAAGATGCCTGCGCTCCCAGTATTGCAGGCATCTTGCCTGCGCTCCCGGTAATTTCTTGTGATAAAATTGAGGAATTATGGCGGAAACTTTAGCTTTTTCAAAAACGACGGACAGACAAAAAATTTACGACGAACTCGCGCCGCAAATTGCCGCGCTCGTCGCGGGCGAAACGGATTTAGTCGCAAATCTGGCAAATATTACGGCGGCTTTAAGGGAAGCGTTCGGTTTTTTCTGGGTCGGATTTTACGTTAAAAAAGAAAATCAGCTTGTCTTGAGCGCGTTTCAAGGCTCGATTGCCTGCACCAGAATCGATTTCGACAAAGGCGTCTGCGGTCATTGCTACACGACAAAGGAAATCGTAATTGTGCCGAATGTCGATGAATTTCCCGGACACATTGTTTGCAGTTCGGCGTCGAAATCGGAAATTGTTCTGCCGATTTTCGATAAATCGGGCGACGTTGCGATGGTTTTAGATGTCGATAGCGATAAACTGAATGATTTTTCCGAAATCGATGCCGAAGGTTTGCGAAAGATTGTCGAGATTGTCGAAAAAATGATTTAAGACTTTTATTTACTCTGCGTTCTCCGTGTCCCGGTGGTGAACAATGTTTTGCGAAATCAATTCGAGCGAGCGATTGTAACGATAACTGATTTGCATATGTCCGTCGTCGAATTCTTCGTGAATGTGCGGAATATTAAAATCTTTCAGCTTTTTACACAAAATTTTCGCGCCCAAATCGAGCGCGAATTCGTCGCGCGCTCCGGCGTCGATATAAAGCAGTTTCAAACTTTTCAGGTTTTCCACAGACTTTTCCACAAGCCGCGTCGGGTCTTGTTCGAGCCATTTTGCCCAAACGTCGGCGCGGATTTCGCCCGTTTCCAAATCGAACGGCAAATCGAATCCGTTTTCCGCATTCTCGTCTGGCGAATAACACGCGCTCATACCGATAATATTCAAGGCGGCAAAATCGTCTTTGCCTTTCTTTTCATCGCGCCAGAATTTTTCCATAAAACTTTTTACATCGCCTTTAACTGCGCGAAACGCCTTTGGAATGTCGGGCAAATAACAAAGCTCGAAATACGCGTCGCCGCTGGTCGAGCAGACAAGCGCGAATTTGTCGGCGTGTCTTAAAGCGCAAATCAAAGCGCCGTAGCCGCCCGAAGATTTGCCCATTACGGCGCGTGAATTTTTATCTCCGATTGTGCGAAAATTTTCGTCAACGAACGAAACGATTTCATCGGTTAAATAATCTTCGTAATTGCCTGTCGCGCTTGAGTTTATGTATTGCGAGCCGCCGTAGTGCGTAAAACAATCGGGCATTACGACAATCATCGGCTTGATTTTATTTTCGTCGATTAGCAAGTCCATACGCTCCGCCAGATTCGGCGTAAAAGCGTTGTCGTTTAATAACATTCGCCCGCGTCCCGTAAATCCGGTGAGACAATAAACGACGGGAAAATCCGCGCCGCTCGTCTCATAATCCGGCGGCAAGTAGACGCACAAATCTCTGACGTGTTTATCGCCGGGCGGATTGTTTTTCAAAATCGCGCTTTCGTGTTTCAAAATTTTGATAGTTCCTTGCTTTTGCGGTTTTTCAGTCATAACATTGATTTTTGACGCTTCAATGCGAAAGCGTCAAGTTTTAAACTATATGGCAGGCGAAATTTTTTCCGTCAATCCGAACGCTCTCAACTCGACAATCGAATTTCTAACCGCGATGGTTACGCCGACGCTGCTGATTTCGGCTACGGGGTCGCTGGTGCTTTCGACCTCGACACGTTTGGGGCGCGTTGTTGACCGCGTGCGCGAGCTTGAAAAAAGATTGAGCGATTTGATTGTAACGGAAAACAAGGATTCGATACCGCTTTATGAAAAGCGTCTCGATACGATTGTCAAACTGCTCGACAAGGTTACGAGCCGCTCGAGCATTCTGCAAAGAGCGTTAGGAGCGTTTTACTACGGACTCGGATTTTTTATTTTAACCAGCGTAACCATCGCCGTCGCCGCGTTTTTTACGACGTATCGCTGGATTCCGATTCCGGTCGGCATCATCGGCATTATGTGTCTTTTCTGGGGCGGCGTGCTGATGCTGCGCGAAACTCGTCTGGCAACGGCGACCATCAACGCCGAAATGGATTTTACCTGGACGCTGGCAAAAACCGTCGCGCCGCGCGAGATTATCAGCCGCTACACGAAAATGATTGACGACCAAATCGAGCGAACGAAAGAATAGAAAAGATTAACCACAGAGAACACAGAGGAGACTGAGAGAAATGAAAAACGAATAACGAGTAACGAACAAGAAATAACGAATAAGAAATAACGAAAAATGTCGGCTGAGTAATTTCCCAATTTTACATTTTCCGTTTTACATTTTAATTTTCCTTTTCTCCGCATTTCTCTGTATTCTCTGTGGCTAAAAAGTTTCAATGATTAAAAACTACGAGCCGAAATTTCTAGAACTTTACCGCGCCGGCGAACTCGAAAAGCGCGTCGGACAGCTTGAAAAACTGCTCGCTCACTGCACGGTTTGTCCGAAAGACTGCGGGAACAATCGCTTAAACGATGAAATCGCCGCCTGTTATTCGGGACGCCTGCCGATTGTCTCAAGCTACACGGCGCACTTCGGCGAAGAACCGGCGCTTTCCGGCACAAGCGGCGCGGGAAATATTTTTTTCGGCAACTGCAACCTGCGGTGCGTCTATTGTCAGAATTACCAGATTTCGCAAACGTGGAAAACACAGAAAAAAAACGAAATCACGCACGAACGACTCGCCGAAATGATGCTCGAATTGCAGGCGAAAGGCTGTCATAATATCGGTTTCGTTTCGCCGACGCATTTCGCGCCGCAAATGGCGCGCGCTATTCTAATCGCCGCCGAAAACGGTCTGAATTTGCCGATTGTTTATAATACGAACGCTTATGATTCGGTTGAAGTTTTGCGATTGCTCGACGGAATTGTCGATGTTTATCTGCCCGATTTGAAATACGCCGACAACGACGCGGGTTTCGAGTATTCAAAAATCCGCGATTACACGACATTTGCCCGCAATGCGATAAAAGAAATGTTCCGTCAAACCGGCGACACGTTAGTTTTTGACGAAAACGGATTGTTGAAGCGCGGTCTGGTAATTCGGCTTTTAGTTTTGCCGAATGATTTGGCGGGAATCGAAGAAAATCTGCGCTGGATAAAAGAAGAATTATCGCCGAAAGTCGCCGTTTCCTTAATGGCGCAGTATTACGCGACGAACAAAGCGGCAACCGACGAGCGTTATATTTTACTTTCGCGCCGAATTTCCGAACGCGAATGGTTCAAAGCCGTTTCCCTGCTCGAAGATTTGGGTATCGAAGAAGGTTTTATGCAGGAATACGAATCGGCTTCGCATTATTACCGACCGGATTTTACCGACGCGGAAAAGCCTTTTAAGGATATTCGAGATTTTCAGAAGGATTTTTTATCCACGAATTAACACGAAGAAAGCACGAAGAAAAATAAAAAGAAACAGAGCGTGAAAGCTTAAACTGATTTCGCTTTAAAAACTTTGTGAAATTTTTGTGCTGCTTCGTGGATTATTTTTCAAAATGACAGAACAAGACGAAAAATTTATGCGCCGCGCAATCGAACTGGCGCAAAAGGGAATGAACGAAGGCGCGGGCGGACCGTTCGGCGCGGTTGTCGTCAAAGACGGCGAAATCGTCGCCGAAGGTTTTAACTGCGTAACTTCGACCGACGACCCGACGGCGCACGCCGAAGTTATAGCGATACGAAATGCCTGTCAAAAACTGGGCGCGTTTCAGCTCGACGGCTGCGCGATTTATACTTCGTGCGAGCCGTGTCCGATGTGTCTGGGCGCGATTTACTGGGCGCGTCCCACTAAAGTTTTTTACGCCTGCACGCGCGAAGACGCGGCGAATATCGAATTTGACGACCAGTTTATCTATGAAGAAATCGAAAAACCGATTGCGGCGCGGCAAATCGAAACCGTTAATCTTTTGCGCGACGAAGGCTTGAAGGTGTTTGAAAATTGGGCGGACAAAATTGATAAAACGGAATATTAAATCAATGTAAAACGGAAAATGCAAAATTAAAAATAAAGACCTGTATTTTTAATTTTCCATTTTTCGTTTTCCGTTTTACATTTTTTACATTTACAGGACTTTCTCAAATTTGAGTCGGAGCGCGGGCATCCTGCCCGCAAAGATTGCGCGGGCAATCTAAAGCAAGCCCGATAAAGTTCAATGTTGATTTTTATCTAAACTTTGGGCGAACGCTTGGAGCGTTCAAGAGCGGGCAGGATGCCCGCGCTCCGA